>Ga0302320_10002272_pt1 | contig 45628 bp, 38 predicted proteins | sample Bog_T0_3_FD_202130 | JGI IMG/M metagenome (GOLD analysis project Ga0302320, IMG submission 202130) | Peat permafrost microbial communities from Stordalen Mire near Abisko, Sweden - Bog_T0_3 | ecosystem: Environmental > Terrestrial > Soil > Wetlands > Peat | place: Sweden: Abisko, Stordalen Mire...
CGTTCCAACTTTTGTTGGTCCTGTGTTGGATTTAGCGTTATCCATGGATGAATGTTTCTCACTGGAATTTCTACAACTCTACTTACACCGCTTTGAGAATCAATTCTTTCCACTCGGAGTAATCCTTTTTCTGCTTCAAACATAGATGAAAGGAACTTCATCAGCAGCCCAACCACTTCTTTGCCGCCTTTATGCATATCGTCGAACAAAATATGCCCTCGATAACCATTAGGCAAAGATAGGAAGTTATTAATATGTTTCAAGCACTCGTCGATAGTCATAACTTCAGGACTTGATGAACTTTTTTCAGCAGTTAGTCTCCCCACATTAATAGTCATATAGCTTGCTTCTTCATCATGAGGATTGTTGAATTGGTACTCTTTTAAATTCAGCATTTTCATCACTGTGCTAAAAAGCATGGTTTTGCCAGTAGAAGTATCGCCAAAAACAATAATAGACCCTGGAATTGCTTTCGTGGGATCATTCCAGGTAGGAGCAAGTAGAGTGCTAATCACTTGAGCCTTCAGCTCAAGCGGCCCACGGTACCCGGCCTCTTGCAATCTTAAAGGAGCTCGGTCATGACTCAACTGTTTGTAAGGATCATCCGGAGTTAAAATATTAAGATTCAGAGGAATACTAAATATTCTAGTTAAAAGTCGTTCCAAATAGGATTTATTTATTATTTTCGCTTTTCTAAGATAAGGATCTTCAATAAGAGCTCTCCTAAAGGAGGTAAGTACTTTAATAAAAGCAGTCGTTGTTTCCTGAGATGACTGCTGCGCTAGGGTTTCAGAACGGCTCACCAAATAACTGAGAAGCTTCTCACTAGCTTCCGCAGAACTTAAAAAAGAGGATGACTGCACCAAATCCTTTGCATCAAATCGATAGCCTAACCTTTGAATTTCAGGTGAATTCGCCACCTGTACTAAAATATCCCGTCTAGTTTTTGGAGTAGGAGTTTGAAGCTCAAAAGATTCAAAGCGCTGAGCCAAGTTCAGACGAGCCTCCAAAGTAAGGTCCTTTTTTAAATTTTCCCATTCAGCAGGTTCTCCAATCATCAGAATTGAAACTTTTTTGTCATCTGCTTCTGTTTTACTAAAATCAGCTAATGGCATTTTCTTCCCCTCAGTTTCAAACAAGTAAAGCAGATGGGGCAGCTGAGGTTGCTCCCCTTCAAATTTCTGGGATTTAGTCATTCCATCTAAACTACTAATTCCTTCGCCCTTCACCCAATCGGAAATCATAAAGGCATCCCCTGAAGAAGTTCCTGTAGGGCGACCCGAGCGAATAACATCCTGAACTTCAGCAATGAGTACAGTCCGACGATCGGATTGATCGCCAATCATCGCATCAAAATTTTGAAACACGACACTCTGAACATTCCTACTTGGGTCAAATTTGTACAGTTCTAATTTCGGATTTTTATAGCTCCAAATAGATTCCTCTACCCGATCAGAAGCCCACCGAGCCATAATCATCTTCTTCACCAAGGGTTTAAGTTCACGAGACACCAACAGTACTTTATGCTTGGGTTTTTTCTTTAAATCAGCCAGATCAAAAAGCGTAGTACTGAGGTTAGGAAAAACATCTTTCTCACTTTCTGAAACAGGTTGATCCGAATATTGTTTTACTTCGGATGTAGCCAAAGAAGACTTCGGATTCCATAACTTCCAACTCCCAGAGAGATATTTTTTATTTAAATGAAATGAATCTAAAACTCCGTTAGTTCGAAGCAGCCCTTGATGAGACTTTTTAAACTGACTCCACTGATCTGGAGTACTCACCAAAACCATGGATACTTGAGATGGAGAAACCAATCCCTTTGCATAATCTTCAAATTCGATCTTCTTACCTTCCGATGCCAATAAATAAGGCAAACTAGGGGAGACTCGCGGCTTTCCATCCAAGTCCTTCAATAACAATGCATCTTTTTTAGAATCAAAAGTGGGAACTCCAATGGAGTTTACCGTATGAACTGATCCCAGAAGTACGCTTCTTTTCTCTCCAAAAAAAGGCTCTCTTGCAATAGCCAGGGCCTGAAGAATATCGCCCTGAGATGAAATATTAGGCGAGATTCCATGAAATGCAACTTCTGAATTGTCCATATGGAAGTGAGATTTTTTCACTTTTTCTTGAACCATCCAATAAAGAACTGTATTCCAAAAATCACTAACCATTTCATCTGAGACTAGAAACACTTCATGCTTTGGCAATAAATTTGAATCTGCCAACTGATTCAATTGATCTTCTAATTTAGGAAAAAGTTTAGATCCTGATTCAAAACTATAAAAAGATTCATTAGACATTCCTAAGATTCTTGAAATATCTCTTTTTGCGAATATTCTCCATTTACTAAAATAACTTCTACTGCCATTAAATTGAGTATCACCATCAGAACTTTCATAAAGTTCTTTCCGCGTATCAAGTTCACTTAGCAACTGAACTCTCATCCCATTAGGAGCATTAGGAAAAACACTCTGCCCTGTTATAAGCTGAACCAACTGATACTTGGGATCGTTTTCATCCTTTCCTGGATTGTTCAACCAATACAAATTTCCTTCAATATCCATTCTAATGCGGGAATTTACAACAGAGCCTTCGACTTTTTCATTAGATAACCAGTGCTCTTTAGCTTGCACAATCTTTACTTGAGTCGATGACCCCATTTCTCCTGAATCAACATCTAATTTCCAAACCTTTGAAAACACTCCACCTTTTGGCTTCCATTTTCCAGAAGACATAGGAGACAATGCAATATCTGGAGACTTAAATGTAGCAAGTGTAATAAATTGATCTCCCCCTTTTTTTCCAGTATAAATTACCTGACAGCTTGAGAGTCCAGTAAACGGTAAAGATATATTCGTCTCAAAAGCTTTTGGCTCAAAATAATATTTATGAGACTTATCTACTGACGTTGAAACCAGAGTCACTAATTTAAAGCCAGAATTTCCACCTCTAAACGAGGAATCAATAGCAATTATAAATATTTTTAGTGGAATTTTTAATTCCGAAAAACTTACTTCTCTCGAAAAAAGCTCAACACTAAAATCTGTTGAACCGACTCCAAAGTTTTGTACTAAGGACCTACTTAAAAGCTCTCCCTTAAAACTTTCAAGCTCATTTTTTGAACTCCCAAAAACGTATAGTCCACTTTGATTTTCTCTTGCTCCACTAGATTCAAATAGTTTATAAATTCCAACGCTACCTTCTAGAGCTTTTTCTTCCAGTGCCTTAATAAAAGTTTGAACTAACCGTTGAGAACTGGACTGACTGACATTCAGCAATGGAGAAGTAGGAACAAAAACTTGCTTATACCCATACCCAGAATTTTGAACTGGAGTAAAATCATCAAACAGGACTTCTTTATTCACATCGATATATTCTTTGAAATTAACTCTTTCGCTCAGCTCTTCTTCCATAAGAAATTTTTCGAGAATATCTAACTTACGATCTAAAAGAAGAGCTCCCGAAGAATACTGATGGACAACATATGCCACTGTCTTCTTTTCACCTTCATTTACATAGGAAAAAAACAGGTAATGCTCCACATTGCCACTTGGCAAATCTTTTTTAATTGATTTCGAAACAAACGAAGCTTTTTCTGGTAAATTTCCAGTTCGGCCCTCTAACTTAATCAGACCAGGCTCAGTATCACCACCACGACTCATTACAAAGTAAAGTTCAGAGTTAATGTAAACTAAAGCATGCCCCATCGCATCGTAGGAATTGTAGAAATGATAATCTCGGTGACCAACGTTGAAAACCGGATTGACAGAACCTTTGACTCGAAGCCTCCCAGGAAATACCAACTCATCATGCCCTTGCAAGACATCATAATGCTGCATAATCATCGTATTCCCTAGACTCAAGGAGCTACTGGGAGAATCTTCAAGTTCAACCTTGCCAGTAGTGATATTAATCACCGGCAATTCAGTGAGATCGCTTCCAGAAGCCAATGAATGAGAAAAAGCAAGTAGCTTCTTTTTAACTCGATCGCGCCACGCAGTGACCACCCGGGAGTCGTCCTTTTTAGCATTACGTAGGGCTGACTGAATCGCAAGGGTAGACAACACTGTTTCTGGATCAGAAGTATCTGTTAGAACATGAAGTTTCTCATAAGAGTGAAACTGATAATCCAATACCATAGGAGCGTTCGAGATTTGGATTTTACTGGGGTCTTCCAGCATCCCTTTTTTTACATGGAACGCCAGTGTCACCCCATCGCCATGCAAACCCTGTGAAACAGACCGAATTGAAATCAAAACTGTTTGTCCGGTTGCAGAGCGGTGCGGTAACTCTCGCTGCAGTACTGTAATATCTTGAATATTATTAATGTGCGGTAAGCTTACTGGAGTTCCAAAAATATCAGAAGCTTCGCCTTCTCCTTCACCTATGGTTATGACACTCTGCTCGTCAACCTTTTGTGGGTTCATCTGGAAAAGTTTTAGCTTCCCATTCACAACTGCTAGAGAGGCATATCTTTGATCAATCTTGGAGAGAAAAAGCTGAGCAAGTATTCCTTGATTTGCTCCACCAGTAAGTACATCCCCAGCAATCAGAAGGTTCCATTTTCCTAGCAAGTCTGGAAAGTAGATTCCAGGCTCTCTTTTTGAGCCTCCTTCGTCGTCTCGAACTACGACCATATAGGGATTCTGCCCATCCAGAGCTGTTACGATGGTCTCCGTATTTGCCCAAGCAGAAAAACTACTTAAGATCAAACTTAGGATGCACCACTGCCTGACGCTCTTGAATTTCACATGACTCCACATGGTTATTTACCTCGAGTTGGGTAGTTAAACTGGAATTCACAACCGCTATTGAGTAATCTTGAACTTCAGATAATCTCCTGCACCTTTTTCAAAAGAGCAGGAGATTATCTCATTCTAGCTACCGCTGGACTTGTTCGGTTCGACTTGTCTCTTGACGCAAGAGCATCAGAGCTGACTTCATGCATTTATCGCAATAGCCTAAATCATGGGCCATTACTTGGCCAATTTCTGAAGCCCTTTCTCGAACCATAGATGAACCTTCATGGTTTTCAGAGAATTTCTGAATATCATCAAAAGTGACAAGTTCTGTGGCTCGCTTAGCTAAATAATTTTGAACCGCTCGACGCAAGCCCGAATGACGCTTGTTATCTCCCTCTTTATTCGCCAAAGCATAAGCAGTGACTTCTCCGTATTCAAATTCACGGTGTTGCGAATTCCGATAAATCTCCTGAATTTCTTCCAATCTCCTCTTATTTATCTGCCGTAAATCTCCGTTTGAAGCATGGTAATGTTCCGCTTTTCTATCCATGGATAACGCTAAGATTTCCTGAAAAATCTCATCGTAAACACTATTTACAGCTCCAGGCCCAGCTCCGAATGCAGTATGAACATCGTTCTGTACCTCTGGAATTAAATATTTCGTCATGATTTCATTACTAATATGTTCCCATCTTAGTCGAGTTTTAAGATCCGGATATCGAATTGCCTTTTCTTCGAGCAACCGGCGAAATACCTTGCGTGCCAAATTTGGACTTAAACAGTTTCCATTTTCTGGCCTTTGAGCTTCAGCAATCGCCCCTGTCAGCCAAACGTTGGCTGCATCTCTTTCTGAAATTCCAAAATCACCCTCGTTTAGATCCCGACTTAATGATCTCAGATCATTTAGATCCGAGGCATTAATACTGGTATATTCTCTCTTCAAAACTTTCAAACGAGTAAATACATCCCGATAGGCTGCATCTTTAATTACTCCCTTTTCACCGTACTTAATTGCTAGTGCAGGATCAGTCACTAAGCGAGATCCTGCTACAGTCATAGCAACATACATCAAAGTATGCGGACTCAAATGAACAGGAGTCATGGATGGTCCCATATCAAACCAAAGTTTGTAATGGTGATCAGGACCCGACATCACCTCACCGGCTTTTGGTAATGGAAACAGAGCCTCCAAATCTGCAGGAACTGGCCCAGCATTTGGTTGAGGAAAAGAACTTGAAATTAATAACGATGTACCATCATCAGCACTATTATGTGCAAGTGTGGACCCCAACGCTTGCATCGTAACGGTATTTATGTTTTTCATCATTAACAAATTCTTAGCTTCTAAAACGGGATTCAAAAGATACGGCATTCTTACCCGCAGCGTACGATCCAAGTGAGCAACTGCATTCCCAGCGGCAAGCGCTTTTTCAATAGACTCGTAGTTAGAAGCTCCAATCACCAAGGTATCTAACTTGACCTCAGGTGCTCCACCTCGGCGAACAGCTTTTTCCTCAATCAAGTTGAGAGCCTGATCTCTAAATCCCTCATCATCGCGAAAAAATTCGTCCATCAGTAAAATATTACCATTCGCTTGGAGCATCTTCCCGCTAAGATAGTAGCTCATCGGATGGGCCTGTCCAAAACTCTGGAACACAAACGCATTTGGAGAAGTAAGCAGTCCTTGGTAGTCTACATCCTTAGGCTCTGCGTCCAGTTTTGCCATCGATCCATTGTATCCGACGACCATTCTCTTCACTGTTATATGGGGAGATAAGACAGCAACTTCCTGATCAGGCCTTAGATTAGAAAGACCGTTTTTCCTCTTGTAGTTCTTGATAATAACATCTCGAATATGTTGACATTGGGGACAATGGTATTGTCTTGGAGTCGGTCTAGCTCTCGCCATTTTTGTCGCTTTTTCAAGAGCTAAACTGATAGCCTTTTTTGCAAATATTTTAGGTATTAAATTTATAGGAGATTCATGAATGGGACATGGAAATGGATGTTCAAATTCATCTTGAGATCCCTCATTTTGAATATTAAGAGCCTGTCGCAACTCAGGATATTCTTTTAGATTTTTCCACTCATAGGTATAGGTAAAGTAATCAGGATAGGTGGAACTAAGATTATGAGCGACCGCTTGCAAAATACTCATAAAATAGGTTTTTCCAGTTCCAGCAGGACCTACCAATAGAAGCATTTTACTTGAGGAACCATCACCTCTTGCCGCTGCAAACACATAATCTACAAAAGATTGAATAGCTCCGTACTGCCCATTAATCATTTTTCCATCGGCTTCTTTGATTCCGCCACTGAAAGTTCTGTAAAACCTTACATTCCCATTTCCATATTCAGGATCTGAGATGGTGGTTTCACCCCCGTAATTAATCCAGCTGGCAATTTTTTGAGCCGCATTCATTACAATGGATGGGTGCTGATAGGCAAGATTCTTTTCAGGATCCTTGAATATCAGTTCTTCAAGAGTATGCTCTTCCTGAATAGCTGCGGTATCATCCGCAGAGAAATTACCATCAAAATCTTTTTGTTCTTCTACTGAAAATAACTCATCCGAGCTGGGCGGGTGACCTATCGCCTCACCTGCACCTATGAGAAAAACAACACTAAGAAAATAAGAAACATGACGAACCCAGACAGTAGTAAGTTTTTTCACTTACCCCTCCTTCACACTGTTAGATGAGGATTGCCTACACGAAAGCAACGTGCTGTGTCAAGGAGTTATGAATTTTTTATTTTTATAATCTAAGAACTATTCCTGAGACTCCATAAGAGTTCGAGCTTCTTCAGCTAGCAACATTAATGCACGAATATTGTCTTGAGCTGCGCTAACGACTTTTTCTAAATTAACACTTTCTTTTGTAGTCTTTAAAAGCTGGTGCGCCTTATCAGTACCTAGATTAGAAAGCCGATTCAGTCGATAAAGTTCATCCTCTGCCGCTAAAAATCGAACTTCATAATTTTTAGCAAGTTCGATCAGCGACTTTGAAAGAAATTGATACTTTGTAAGCAAGTCATCTTGAATCTGTTGATATACGGAAATCACCACTGCTCTTTTCACAACACTTTTGAAGAGTTCTAGCGGAAATGGCTTTTCAATCATCTCAACAGCACCCAGCTTAAGTGCTTTCATAGCATGAGATTTTTCGGAATATCCTGAGACAACTACAAAGGGCTTCTGTATTTTCTGACTTCTCACCCACTCAAGAAATTGTATTCCATCCATCTGTGGCATCTTAATGTCACTAACAAATACATCTGGAATCCTACCTTGCTTAATTACCTCAATAGCATCAACAGGTGAGTTAAATGCTTCCAAGTCATATTGGGGAGAAAGTGCTGTTGAATATATATCAATTAAGTCTTGTTCATCATCAATTAGAAATAGTTTTCGACGTTCCATATTTATCCTTAATTATTAAAGAGTATCCCAAAGGTAATTTTCATTTGCTAATGCAACATCGGCCAAAGACTTAATAAGCTCATCGTCATTATCGTCGATCTTTCCAAAGTTACTCTTAGTTCTTCGCCGGACTTGACCTGAAAAAACAGTCAAAATTTCAATTTCACTGGCTGCCGATTTTTCGCCTTTTACTTGAATAGCCTGACTAACACGACTTAGCACACAAGCATGAACAAAAAGATCAATCATGATATCAGCAAGTCTTCTTGTTGCGAACTGCTTTCCAATGATATTTTTTCCGTGTTTCCTGAGAATTCGGTCTGACGCTGCAGATAAATCACGAACCCCTTCTTCGAAAATCATACCGGAATCTTTCAATTTAGGATGCAGCTTGTTCATTGCTGATTTTACTCCTCCAACACCAGTCAGATGAGAAATCCTTTTTTTTCCATACTCAGAAAGCAGGCCAAACCCCTTAATGGGATCATTGAATATCCCTTCCAAAGAGGAAGCAATTTCTTTCAACTGTTTTCCAACATCGTTCATAGCAGTAAGAGAAATAAATAGTCTTAGAATATCATTGGTGCCTTCAAAAATTCTATTCACCCTACAATCACGGAGAATTCTCTCATAGGGAAATTCGCACATAAAGCCATTTCCACCGGCTATTTGAAGTGCCTCATCAGCAGTGCGCCATAGACACTCCGTTGCAAAAACTTTGCTAATGGCTGCCTCTACTGCATAGTCTTCATATCCTTGATCCGAGAGCCCTGCGACCATTGAAACCACGGACTCAGAAGCATAGCATTCCACCATCATGTGACCCAATTTTTGCTTAATCAGCCCATATTCCGCAATTTTTTGTCCAAATTGTACTCTCTCATTTGCCTGTTTGGATGCCATTGATATCAGTTTTTTCATGCCACCGACACAACCGCCGCCCAGCCCACTTCGACCGCTGTTCAGAATTTTCATGGCAACTTTAAAACCTTTACCCACTTCACCTAAAATATTTTTTTTTGGAATTTTGACATTGTCAAAATGCACCGTTGTCGTCGAGCTTGCACGCAATCCCATTTTATCTTCATGAGGCCCGCAACTCACACCTGGCATGTCCTTAGTCACGATAAAGGCAGTCATTTGACCTTCTGACCCTTCAGTTCTAGCAAAGACAGTGAAAAATCCTGCAATTCCCCCATTTGTAATCCAGAGCTTTTGTCCACTGAGAACCCAGTAATCTCCCTCTCGGACTGCCTTTGTTTTAATAGAGGCAGCATCTGATCCTGCTCCTGGCTCTGTTAAACAAAAAGCTGCAATCAATTCACCTGCTGCAAGCTTTGAAAAGTACTTGGATTTTTGCTCTGGCGTTCCAAATAATAGCAATCCTCGCATTCCGATCGAACTATGTGCACCAGCAGTAATTGCAACTGAACCTTCGTATTTTGAAAGCTCCTGCAAGGCTCGAGAATACCCTGTATTACTCAGCCCAAGTCCTCCAAAGTCTTCTGGAACAATCAAGCTAAATAGGCCAAGCTCCTTCATCTGCTGGATAATAGCCGGTGGTAACTCACCAGCTCGATCCCACTTTCTAAATTCTTTTTCTTGAGGCTTTAACCAAGAGTCAATTGACTGAAAAACGCCCTTAAGAGTATCTTTTTCGGAATCTTGTATTTTTGGGAATGGAAAAATGACGTCTTGCTCAATTTCTCCCATACAAAGAGAACGCATGAAACTGATCTTCTTGGAATTAGCCATAAAGCCATTACCCCCAAACACACTGTTATAGAGTTCAGAATAAGAATATCAGGTTTTTTTCAGCAGGAAAACTATAGATCTAAAGATATTCATTTAAGGAAAAGTGCCAATACAAGCCCAGCACTGTATAACACCCCCAAGCAAATCTGACATTGCGCGGCTTTCAATGGTAAGGGGATCAATAGCGCCGAAACCGGTCCAGAAGCTTGATAGACTCTCCGCAGCAACAACACCACCCAAGGAACTCCTAAAAATGGTGCAAGACCAGCGTACAGAGGTATGAATTGAGACAACATTCCAAAAATAATTGAAAATAATGTACCTACGTAAATAGTAACGAAAAAATGTCTTGATTTCCTAAAACCTAGCCAAGCAGCAAAACTTTTGGTTAGTTGCCTTTCTGATTCAAAATTTTGAAGATGCTTTGCAAAATAGACGCTCCACGTCAAGAAACCAAAAAAAAATCCCTGGTAAACTATCCCCAAGTCCCATTTTGAGAAAATAGAAAGTGAGAAACCCACATTCAAAACAGGACCCAAAAAAGTGAATACGGCGAGGTCCCCCAGAGGAGAGTATTTAACACCCAGGGGACGGTTGGAAAAACTAAGAACAGCAAAAACACTAGAAACCCCCACTCCCAGTAGGATCTGAGGACAAGATAAAACTGCAGGCAAGCCAAAGATGCCACCCAAAAAAAGAGTGACATACCCGAAGCGCCTCATCTGTCTCGCACTGAGCCACCCTTTTTGGATCACTCCGCTCCCACCGAGGCTTCCAGGCCTGTCAATCAGTCTCAGATGATCTTCAACGTCATTAAAAGCATGAACTGAAATTTGAAAAAGCAGGGCACCAAACAGGCTAAAAACAGCAATCGGAAGATTCCACTCCCAGTGATTCAGTAAGCCCACCATTGCCACCGAAAACCACGGAAATCCGATGGTAAAAAAACTTTCCGGGCGACTTGCCCACCACCACCTCGCTAGCCTGTTCCTAAAAAAATGACCTGAATTTAGGTCAGTTGGACGAACGAGTTCAAAAATAACCGATTCGACGCCCTGCTCCCCTAAAACCACTTCGCGTGCAAGTGCATTCAATATCTCACCATGCTGATTCAATTCTCCACTCATGAGTACAGAAGACAGCTGCGGCGAATCTCTCTTTAAACTGAGAAGATCCTGGCTCACCGAATTCTCTCTCTCAGATAGACTAAAATGGAACGAAGAGCCTGAAGGGCTTCATCATTCAAGCATTCCAGGGATTTTGAAATTTGAGAAAGAGTTTGATCTGCAACTTCCAACTTAGCCTGCGCTCGAGTTCGAACACGATCGGCAGCAGCACTAAGCTCATGAGGATGCCAGGGCCACTGGGACCCTAAAGACTCACGTCCCAATAGTCGCTGAATCGGCTCGGCTAAATCTGGATTCGCTTCAAGCATCTCAAGCGTAACAAAATTCACCAACCCCTCTCGCAAATCCTGTGCAAAAGGTTTTCCACCTGACGAATCATAGTCAATAATGTCGTCAATCATCTGAAATGCTACACCCAGAGACTCACCATATCGATAGGCCGATTCCAACTGAAAAGCACTCAATCTTGCCAGTCTGGCAGGGGTTTTACAGCACCAAGCCATGAGACTTGCCGTCTTCTTTTTTGCCACCGTCTCCAAGTGCTGGCGATTCACCCCTGAAATCTTTCGAGCTTCTAACTGCAACCACTCTCCGTGAACGAGTTCTTCCACAGTTAAAGCCAAATCATGAATAATTTCCATTTGCCCTAACGCAGCAAGTTCAGACATGACACGAGACAAAAGTAAATCACCTGCTAAAACTGCTCTAGCATTAGAAGAACGAGCATTCAAAGTGGGACGATTTCGGCGCAACTGACTTTCATCAATCACATCATCATGAGCTAAAGTAGCAGCATGCACAAACTCTGCAGCTCGTGCATAGGGATGGAGTGTTTGTACAGGGAGTTCAAAAAGCTGACCCATCAAAAAACACAGGGTAGGTCTAAATTTTTTTCCACGAAATAAAACCGTTTTACTCAGTAAAATATCAATTTCTGGCACAGGTTGCACAGATAGACTTAAACTAAGACTTCCGACTGCTTCGGCAGTTGCCTTTGGTATCCAATCCGAAATCATATTTTTGGCTCACCCGGGGTCGGGTTTAACATGAGTCCTCCCCTACTGAAACTAGGAAATGCAAAACCCTTGGATTTGGTTTATCTTAAATTTTCTTATTATGTTTTTGGATCGTAAGGAGATTTTGAATTGAACAACCCTCAAAGGAACTATTCTTTTGCGGAGAACTACTCTCCAAGCTGGATTGACCGCTTAGGCGTTTGGCTTTCTGCTAAGCAAATTCAGAAATGGATCCCTGAATTTGAAAATAAATCCATCGGAGATTTTGGCTGCGGCTTTCATGCCTCACTTTCTAGAGCACTGTTAAGTCGCGCTCATTCGGTGACACTCGTAGATGTTTCTCTCTCCCAAGAACTCAAGAGCAACCCCAAAATCCGAGCTATCGAAGGATCATTACCTCAAAGCCTCACCCAAATACCTCACGAAAGTTTAGACATAATTCTTTGCATTTCAGTTTTGGAACATCTTTGGGAGCCTCAGAAAACCTTGGAAGAATTTCATCGAATTCTAAATCCAGGGGGAATTTGCTTAATCAACGTTCCATCTTGGCGCGGAAAAAAATTTTTAGAATATTCTGCATTCGTCTTAGGCTTAAGCCCCAAACAGGAGATGGAAGACCACAAAATGTACTATGATGTCAAAGACCTCTGGCCATTATTAGTAAGGGTGGGCTTTAAACCGAGCCATATTCAGTGTTTCATCCATAAATTTGGATTAAACTGCTTTGCAGTCATTCGAAAAGAAAAAAAGGAGAAAAATGATAGCATCGAATTCAAACTCTCACACCATCAAAGATGACTGGAATACTCACTGGAAAAATTATTCGACCTCCGCTCAATCAAACCCAGCCCAGGCCTATCGAAGGCGCCTCATTTTTTCTAATCTGAAATTGACTGCCAATCGCCATGCTATTCGAATTTTAGATATTGGAAGTGGTCAAGGTGATTTCGCAATGGATTTAGCCCGTTCAGTACCGCAAGCAAAGATTCTCGGAATCGAACTCAGTCAGTCGGGCGTTGCAATTTCCCAAGCCAAAGTTCCACAGGCAACTTTTATTGAGCAGGATTTGAATATTTTTAAAGCTCCTCCTCCGGAATTTCAAAATTGGGCGACTCATGCAGTATGTTCGGAAGTCCTTGAGCATACGGATCGTCCTGAGATCATTCTCAATCATATTCAGCCCTATCTCGCTCCTGGGTGCCAACTTTTAATCACTCTTCCAGGTGGTCCAATGTCTCAATTTGATCATCATATTGGCCATCGCAAGCATTATAAAATCTCCGAATTGAAACGGCTTCTTGAAAAGTCTGGTTACCGGGTCAAGCAAATCTCAGGAGGCGGTTTTCCCTTCTTCAATCTTTACCGTTTTGTTGTGATTGCCAGGGGCAAATCCCTCATCCAGGATGTGAAAACAAGCGCTTCATCTAAAATGTCACTATCTGCTCGAATTGCCATGAAGATTTTTTCCTTCCTTTTCCATTTTAATTTGAGTCGCTCTCGCTGGGGTTGGCAAATTTTTGCCATTGCTGAAAAACTGTGAAACCTTTATTCGCACTTTTAATTGCATTAGGATTTTTCTTCTTCCAAGGACCTGATTTCATCTACCACATGGGAGAACGCATCTGGGACAGTGGTGATGCAACTTTCCAGGAGTATATCCTCAGTTGGTTTTCTTATGCAATATATCAACCAGCACTCTCCATCTGGAATGCTCCCTTCATGCATCCCACACTCAATGTAACTGCCTTTTCAGAGTCTCTCATTGGAAATATTTGGATTACCCTACCGCTTCAAAAATTCCTTAATAATCAAATTCTGGTTTCAAACCTGGTCATCCCTATTTCTTTTGTATTAAGCGCGTTTACCACTTATCTTTTAGCATTTGAAATTACTGGCTGTTTTTGGAGCAGTATTTTCGGCGGGCTTATTTTTTCTTACTGCCCTTACCGATGGGGACAAATTCAACACCTCCAGCTTCTTCCTTTTTATTGGGCTCCGCTTGCTTTTCTATTTTTTCTCCGCTACTTAAAAACAAGAAAAACTTCTGCAATCGTTGCCACATCAATACTTATTGTCTTTCAATACTATTGTTCTATTTACGTTGGAACCACCGTCATTACCACTTTAGCATTTTGGTTAGCGACCTATCTCTGGACGATGGGCAAAACAGAGGTAAAATCTTTTATTTTCACTAGAACTTTTTTAAAGCAAATAGCACTATCTTCCATCATCAGCCTGATTCTCATTTATCCGCTCGCGAGCCATTATCTGGCTGTATCCCTGGAATGGGGATTTAAAAGGCGATCCTCCGATAATTTAGATTTTTCAGTAGAACCTTTGAGTTTTTTGGTTCCTCGAGAACTTTCTGCCACTTATTCTTGGCTGCGCAATCTCCTTGAAAATAAAGTTGTTTCAGGAGAGGAACCCTCTGTTTTTTTTGGACTCATTCCCTGGGGATTGGCTGCATTAGGCCTGTGGAGCTCACGTAAAAGCACAAAACTATGTTTTCTAAATATTCCCTTAAAATCTATCACCACCCACATCTCACTGACTGCCCTACTTCTAAGCTTAACCATGATGGGGCCTAAGCTTCACCTACTCAAATACAAAACAGTTTTCCCCTTGTTGCCTTATTTTTTTGTTTATACGTTCATTCCGGGGGGCTGTGCAATGCGAGTACCCGCTCGCTTTGCACAGCCTATGCTTCTTTGCCTAGCCATTCTTGCAGCTGTTGGATTTCAATTTCTCCTGAGTCGGCCTTTTGCTTCTAGCAAGAATCGAAAATGTTTTTTTCTAGTTCTAATGATGGCACTATTACTCTTAGACTACCGTTTAGTTCCCTATTCAGGCTCACCCATTCCCTCTCCTCAACAGATGCCTTTATCCCATAAATATTTAGCCCAGGGTGATCCTAGTGCTCCCTACGTAGAGCTTCCGATGTTTGTTCATAATCCTCCCTACTATTTCCCTTATTTTCACTTTCAAACTCTTCACTGGCGTCCCTCTGTTGGATCTCAAAGCAGTTTTGTCACTCCTGGTGCTCTGACTTTGTCCAAAAATACTGGCGCAAAAGCCGATCATAGAGCTCTTCGAATGCTTGCATTATCTCCTGCTAAAACCATAGTCATTCATTTAGATCTCTACCCCAAGCAGGACGCACTTAGCTGGGAGAGCGTAGACCCGAAGCCCTATGGATTTGAAAATACCAAGCGATTTGGAAATGACATCATTTGGGAAAAGACGCGACTCACTGAACGTTTGTCTACTCACCTCAAGATTACCCAGCTGAGTTATGATCTGGCAAATAACCAGTTCGAAAATATCAGTATTATTCTCTCACCAGCACAAGCGGACACCTCCTGGAGCTATATAGCTGCAGGTCGTACTAAAATCAGACTTCACTTCAAAACAAGCACAGGCGAAAAACAATTTGAAAAAAAGATTCAACTTCCTCCTTACATTCTTGGAGGAGAAGATAGCTCACTCATGATTGGAGCCTTTAGCATGCCTGCATCTCAAGTAGTAAGGGAGATTCTTATCGAAGGCGATGATCTTTCTCCGTTTAGCAAACAAATCAAATGAATTTAACTAGCAAGCTCCAACATTGCATTCTCTCTTGCCAGCTATGCCCAAGGCTCAGAGAGCATTGCCAAAAGATAAGCCAAGAGAAGAAAAAAGCTTACAGACACCAGGATTATTGGGGAAAGCCCATCCTCGGTTTTGGTGACCTACATGCAAAATTGGGCATTGTAGGGCTAGCTCCTGGAGCCCATGGTGCTAACCGAACCGGACGAATCTTCACAGGAGATCGATCTGGCCAGTGGCTTTATCGCGCCCTTTATAAATCGGGATTCGCCAACCAGCCTGAGTCCACCCATCTGACCGACGGACTTCAACTCAAAGACACCTATGTGACCTGCTTGGTCAAATGTGCCCCACCGGACAACAAACCCCTCATTCTTGAACAAAGAAATTGTAGGGGATATTTAGAGAAAGAAATAGCAATCCTATCCCAAGTCCGTGTTTGGATTGCATTAGGTCGGATAGCATTTGATGGCCTTTGGCCGCTTTTAAGTCCTGAATCAACCAAACCCCCATTTAAACATGCAGCTAAAATTCCCCTCTCAAATGGAAAAATACTCTTACTCTCCTACCATCCTAGCCAACAAAACACTTTTACCGGTCGACTCACAGAGTCGATGTTCGACTCTGTATTTAATTGCGCAAAAGAAGAGATTAAATATCTTTTATTGAAATAATTTCTTTATAAATGGAAGATTTTGCCTATTTAACTCCAGAACTCTTTCTGCGAGCATTATAAAGAGACGATCATCTTGAGAAAAACCTTTTCCATTCTAGCATACCTATTTCTTCTGATTGCTTTGGGTATCTGTCAGGCCCAAGCAGGTCATGAATTTGTTTCCACCCATACCTATGAAGGGGGAGTAACAGATCGAGTCTTATTGGAATATTATGGTAACATGAAGCTTTCCTCATTTTTCGCTTTGCAGGCTGGGGGTAGAGTCAATTTGATTGATAATTGGGGACTCAATCTACTGGGTATTTCAGCAGTCTTGAGTCTCCCATGGATTATGAGTGACCTGAGCCTCAGCCTCCAACATGAACGATGGGAGAGCTGGGAAACTACTGAGAACAGAGCACTTTTTTATTGGAGTTTTTATCCATTTTCTGCACTTGAAACCTTGGTGGGAATTGCCTATCGCGCCCCTCAATTTGCTCCCAGTACTCTCCTTCAGTCCCTAGGGTGGAGCACTCTTGATCAGGAAATGGGTGTCGTCTACCGATTTAGATTCAGATTCTTTTCTATTCATAATTTATCCTTTTATGGAATGGCCTGGAACTACGACCATATGAGGCTCTTTACCTATGACAATATTCAATTCAGTATCCAGCCTGAACTTACACTGGATCCATCATTGAAACTGTTCGGTTGGATTGGAACTGCTGTTAAGGGGGTATCAGGAGGCCTCGTCTCTTGGGAACAAACCATGTTCAGCGTTGGAATGCGATATGATCTATAGTTTTTTCACCTTCCTATTGGTAACCATTTTATTTGCTATCGCCAATAGTGGTTGTGGAAAAAACCTAATTACCGTTCTTTTTCATCCCTCAGTAGAGGAAAGATTTACAACCAGCCTTTCTGGAAAACTTACCCAGCCCACTCCTATCCGTGTGGCAAACCAGAATTTTTTTCAATTCGCTATGTTTGGCGACGTTCAAATCCAGTCAGAAAATAAGAATACCTTGACCCAATTTAAAACTGACGTGACGTCTCGAAATATAGATTTTTTTGTAGTCTTGGGGGACCTAACAGAGGATGGCACAACCGATGAATTTACCAAGATAAAAGCTGACCTCGATTCCGTAGGAATTCCCTATTACGCCACCATTGGCAATCACGACCTATTTCAACAGGGTTCAAGCGGTGGATGGGGAACTTGGCAGTCCACCTTCGGTCCAGCTACCTATTCTGTAACCGTTGCGCAAGCGGTACGATTTATTTTCTTGGATTCCGCGTCAGGGGATATTGGACCTTCCCAGTTTTCCTGGCTTGAAACTCAATTAAAAACATCCACACCTTTTACTATCGTAGGAACTCACTACCCCATCTATGATGGTTTCACGCCCCTCATCTGGAGATTGGCAAGCACGGAAGAGCGCTACAAGCTGACAGATTTATTAATGAAATATCAGGTTACCGCTTATGTCGCAGGACATATCCATGGATATAAAGAAAATAAGATTGGCAGCGTGAACCACCTGATTACAGGAAGCATGTTTCCTTATACTCTAGACTATGGAAATCCAAGCTATGCCTTGTTCACCTATGATCACGGAAACCTGAGCTGGCAACAAATCCTCTTGCCCAGCCAATAGCGCAGCATTTAATAAAAAATTGAGGTAAAACAAGAAACATGCCGATCTTGAGTTTTCCAGACCCAAAGATAACCACATCAGAAGGAATTGTGGCTTTTGGCGGGGATCTCCATCCTGAAAGTTTACAATTGGCTTACCGACAAGGAATTTTTCCATGGCCTATAGAAGGACTTCCACTACCGTGGTTCTGCCCTCCGAACAGAGCTATTTTGGATCTTAACCAAATTCATATCCCAAGGAGCTTGGCAAAATATCGAAGAAAAGTAGAATTTCGATACACGATAGATAAGGAATTTAATCAAGTAATTAAGGCATGTGCTTTAACGAAAAGACCAGGACAAAAGGGGACATGGATTACCGCAGAAATTCAGAAAGCTTATATTCTCTTTCACGAACTGGGACATGCACACAGCGTAGAAGTTTGGAAAGATGAAAAGCTCATCGGAGGAATGTATGGCGTCGATACTGGAGGAGCATTTGCCGGTGAAAGCATGTTTCATTTAGAATCAAACGCATCTAAACTGGCACTCCTTCATCTCTGTGAACACCTAAAATCCCGAGGATTAGATTGGATAGATATTCAAGTACTCACCCCTCATATGAAATCTCTAGGGGCTTTTGAAATTCCCAGAAGTCAGTTTCTGAAAAAACTAGCCAACACCCAAAGACAAAATCTCTGTCTTTTCTAATTACTGAAGCAAAATTCTCTATTTCGCGGCAGCGACTACTTACTACTCCGACAAGGAACCTCGATGCACTCCATTCCAATACCAGTGAACAGTTCATCCATGCCTTGAGTTTCAAAAAGAGTATACTTTCCTGAGCCTACTCCAATGTTAATTAAACCTCTAATCAGCCTAACAGACTCATACTTATCCTCTGGACGTATACAACGCTGTGCTCTCAGCGAGATAGGAATATTAGAAATATAAACATCGGTAACTTTCTGACCTATTGAACTTGAAAACTCCTGTACAGCTTCCCAGAAACGCTCATCTTCTATCTCGGCTTGAGCGTAATAATCCTGTCCGGCCTCATAAACCTTTCTCACCCGCTGGTAATTGTCAGCATTGTGCAAAAAAGACGTAACCTGATAGAGTTGCGCAACTTTCGCTTTTTCTTTTTGTTTTTCTTCCCACGTCCCTCTCCCATGTTCTTGTATGTCTTCATACCTATTCGCTAGATTGTAAATCAATTCGAGCGAATGAGCAATTCGGTTTGCACCACTGGAATATCGAAAAAGCTGCGGCTTATACTCATGAACTTGTTCACCCACGACTGCCATAGCAAATTTAAAATCAAACTCGGTTATTTTCTTCTCTTGAACTAATTTTTCAAACTTCTGCTTCAAAACCTCTACCGCTTTGACTGTACCTAGCTCTCTTCGACGAATTCTGTTAAAAATGCTGTCCAGTGTCTCCCTTGGATCCAGAGGGTACCCTGCCACATTAGCAAGCCACTCCACTGGAGTTTTAGAAACTAGCCATATCGGCCTCCAATAGCTCATCATTGCGACCACCACTTCATAGGACTGATCGACAAAAAGCACATGCCTTGCTGCTTCGTTCAAAACAGTCTTGCCATTCTTTTCTTCTTTCTGCACCACCCCCGGATGGGCCCCCACAATATTAAAGTTGATAGCAGTGCCAAATCCCACGTGGAGCTCTCCAGAAATGTTCGGCCTTCTTGTAAAGAAACTGGGTCGCTCATTAGAAACAATAAAACCCTGATACCTAGGGTATCCCCATTGACCATTATGGTACACAATCTTCAATTCGTAGAACGCACTCGGATCTCTCCAACCCTTTTTATAATAGGTTTCTACTTGGGCTTTCGCATCAGCCCAAACCCCTTCAATTTCCCTTGGAGTCAGCACACCCACTGCATGGGCAGGTACTGTGGCAACTAATAAAGCTAAATTCCCTACTATATTTAACATTTTCATAAAACCAACCCATTGTAACGACAAGCGATGATTTTTTACCACGTTGGAACTTACACTACAAGCAAATTTATTAAATAGAACAAATAAAATAATTTCAAGATAAGCGACTCATTTTAAGCTGTTATCTTTTTTTTCTTTAGTGAAAGAGTCAATATAAACTTCGCAACAGCCTCGCTCCCTAGCTGAGAAGGAACAGTCGCAATAATATGGACTGGCATTTCTTCCCGCTCGCCAGAGATCGTTGCCTTTTGGACCAACGATCGGATTTCTGCACCCTCTTCGCAGACAAAATGAACATCCCCTTCTGCACGCTTCAAAAATTCAGCATGAAAATTTTTAAAGATGAGGTGATCTCCTTCCTGATGAATCAGACGCATAGCAATTAACCCACCCGCACAATCCGCCCCAGCTGCCAAAACGGCAAAATACATGGAGCCTAGATGGTTCTTCGTCCGTCGATTGAGAGAAATTTTTATCACACATCGACTTTCAGTCATCTCGACAACACTGGGTGAAACAAAAAACAAAACCGGAATCTTTAAAAAGCCAAAAGTTCTCAAAAGCACCGTTTCTTTGAGCGAAGGAGAAACTGCCTTCAGCATCTTTTGCTGAATGGGACTGACCCACTTTCCAAGTGATTCGGCTGCCTCAAGAAACTTCATAAACTATTTCTTCCGACTCTTCTTCTTCCTAAAGGCTGATTTCTTGTCTGCCGACCTTTTGGACTTTGCTTCGAAAAACTGCTTCGCAAATTCTCGATCCGTTTTAAGCTTTTGTGCTTTTTTCTTGCGGCCTTTCGCCTTTTTGCTCTTCCGTAAGTTTTGAAGCACTTTAGGATCACTGGACTTTGTACCAGTGATTGGGGACGATGGTGTTTCGCTCGTACTCATAGTTCATTACTTCCTTTATCAAAAGATCCAATACTCCAATTTGTCGCTGATTTCAATAACAGATCTGCTCCACTTTGGTTTCGCAAGACTGAGAGAAGACTTCAAAGGCTATCTCATCCTGCTGAATGAGCACTTTAACTTTCCCCCCCTGTTCCAACCTTCCAAATAAAATTTCCTCAGAAAGAGGCTTTTTGATTTTATCCTGAATCACCCGAGCCAGTGGCCTTGCTCCCATCAACCGATCGTATCCCTTAACAGCAAGCCAATCCCGAACTTCTGTCGTAAATTCGACATCCACTTTTTTTGCTAGCAATTGAGATTCCAACTCCATCAAATGCTTTCCAACCACCTGAGAAACCGTCGAGGGATCTAAAGGGTTAAAATAGATAACTGCATCCAACCGATTTCGAAACTCTGGACTGAAAGTTTGCTCCACGGCTTTTTTGGAATTTCCCAAATGAGCGTCATCCGGCCCCATCCCTAACGGACGTCTTTCCAACTCGCGAGATCCAACATTACAAGTCATAATTAGGATAGTATTCCTGAAATCTGCCTTTTTGCCATTATTGTCAGTCAAAGCCCCATGATCCATCACTTGAAGTAAAATATTCCAAATTTAAGCGTGGGCTTTTTCAATTTCATCTAACAAGACGACAGAATGAGGACTCTTTCTAACCCCCTCCGTGAGCAAGCCTGCTTGTTCAAAACCCACATACCCAGGAGGAGCTCCAATGAGGCGAGATACCGTATGTTTTTCGCTATACTCACTCATGTCGTACCTAAGAAAGGGAACTCCTAAACAATGAGCTAGCTGCTTACTCAGCTCTGTCTTTCCTACTCCAGTGGGTCCGCAAAATAAAAAAGATCCTACGGGGCGTTCGCCCGAACGCAACCCAGACCTTGCTAGTCGAATTGCAGTCACCAATGCATCCACAGCATGATCCTGTCCATAAATGCTCAGCTTCAATTCGGGTTTGAGATTTTTTAACCTCAATTTTTGGCTCAAACTCACAGAACGAGCCGGGATTCGAGCAATTTGAGCAATAATTTCTTCAATAGAACTCTGATCTAAAACACTTGCCGATTCATTGACTGCTCCATTTTGGGAGGTTCGTTTTAATCGAGCCTTTGCACCTGCCTCATCGATCACATCTATCGCCTTGTCAGGCAAAAAACGATCCGTGAGATATTTAGAGGAAAGTTCAACAGCAGCCCGAATTGCCTCAGGAGTGTACTGAACTCTATGATAATCTTCAAAGCGGGGCTTGAGTCCAACAAGAATTTGAACCGTCTCCTCAATGGAAGCCTCATTCACATCAATCTTTTGAAATCGCCTAGCTAATGCATGGTCCTTTTCAAAAACGGATCGGTACTCCCCGTAAGTAGTGGAACCCATGCAGCGAATCGCTCCGTGAGAAAGCAGGGGCTTCAGTAAATTAGCAGCATCTAAGGCTCCACCACTGACAGCACCAGCTCCAATAATTGTATGAATTTCATCGATAAATAATATCGGATACTGTCCTTTTTCTTTTTTGGCTTCGAGGGAAGCAATCACCCGCTTGAACCGTTGTTCAAAATCTCCCCGAAATTTTGCACCCGCTAATAAAGAACCCAAGTCCAAGGAGTAAACCACGGAATCCAACAACAAATCAGGAACCGACTTTTCAACAATCTTCAAAGCAAGTCCTTCAGCAAGAGCTGTTTTTCCTACTCCTGACTCACCCACCAAAAGGGGGTTATTTTTCCTGCGACGACACAGGACCTGTATCATCCTCTCTAATTCGCCACCACGTCCGATCAGCGGATCGATCTTTCCTGCTCGAGCAGAATCGTTGAGGTGAGTGGCATACAGAGATAGCGGATCGTCTAAAATTTTTCCACGATTGGACTTTGAGGCAGCACGAAGTTCGGAGCGATCCGTTGACTGAGAAGCATCATCCGAAGAACTGGGTAACCTAGAGTCCCCTGAAGAATTCACAAAACCTAAGGAGTCCTCTCCCCCCTCCTCTTTTTCTTTAAAAACGCCGTGACTGATATAGTTCAATACATCCAACCGCTCAATACCTTGCTGAGTTAACAGAAGTAATGCCTTGGAATCTTTTCCTTGAAACAAAGCCACTAATAAATCTTCAGGCTGAATCTCGTCCTTTCCTGCAGATTGAACATGGAATAAAGCTCTTTGTATTAATCGCTGAATACTTAGAGTCGCCACGGGATGCTCCACTGGCTGATCTTCATCGGCAGAATCTTGCTCCACTGATGCACTCAAATCTGCTTTCGCAGCCTTCGGAATCTCAGATTGAAGGTAGGCCTCTAATTCCAATCGAACTTCGGAAGAATTCCCTCCACAAGCTTCTATGGTATTACGAATTCGCTCGTCACCCAGCAAACTCCATAAAACATGCTCCAAAGTAAAATACTCATGATCATGCTCTACCGCATATCGCACTGCCCGATTTAAAACTGCCTCTGCCTTACGACCTATCATTCGCACTTCCTCGCTTTGACCCGAGACACCTCCAGAATCCCATTCTGAGACACCTCCAGAGTCCCTTCTGGGAAAAGATATACCTCTTTTTCTGAGATCGCGCAGCATTCATTCTCGCAAACTCCCTTCCAGGGTTCTTCGTTTTCAAAGGGCTAAAATAATGCTTCATCCTTCTCTCAAGGGGGTGATACTCTCAGAAGTGCTATGCCTGTAAGACCCTTGGAAGAATCTTTTGAAACGGTAGTGGTGCAAGAAGGACAACCTCATTTAAAAGAGCCTCCCCGTTTTGCCGTATTTTTGCATAACGATGATTACACTACTATGGATTTCGTTATAGAAGTTCTTAAACGTTACTTTCACAAAACAGAAGAACAAGCGATGCAAATCATGCTAAAAGTCCACCAAGAGGGCAAAGGAGTTGCCGGGATTTATCATCATGAAATCGCCGAAACCAAAGCCGAACAGGTCCATGACTGCGCCCGTTCTCGAGGATTCCCATTACTTTGTTCGATCGAACCGACTCTTAGTGAGTGAGTTTCTTATATCTGACTCGATGAGGCTGAACAGCTTCAGCACCTAAGCGTTTCTTTTTATCCTCTTCGTATTCTTGATAATTTCCTTCGAAAAGAACAACTTGGCTGTCGCCTTCAAACGCCATAATGTGGGTGCAAATACGATCTAAGAACCAGCGATCATGACTAATGACCATGGCACAACCTGCAAAACTCAATAATGCCTCTTCAAGCGCCCGCAAAGTATTGACATCCAAATCATTGGTCGGCTCGTCCAAAAGAAGAACATTCCCTCCAGATTTTAAAACCTTAGCCAAATGCACTCGATTCCGCTCTCCACCCGAAAGTACTCCCACTTTCTTTTGCTGGTCGCCTCCAGTGAAATTGAACCTGGCACAATAAGCCCGAGACTGCACCTCTCGATTTCCTAAAAGGATGGTCTCATTCTTACCATCAGAGATTTCCTCCCAAACAGTCTTTTGAGGATCCAGAACATCTCGCGCTTGATCCACATAAGCCAACTTCACCGTTTCACCCATGCGAATCATTCCTTCATCGGGTTTTTCCTGACCGGTAAGTAATTTAAACAAGGTTGTCTTTCCGACTCCATTTCCTCCAATGATGCCCACAATCCCGCCAGGAGGGATATTAAAGGATAGGTCCTGAAAAAGAAGCTTATCTCCAAAAGACTTGGTAATCCGATTGGCTTCAAAAACCAAGTTACCCAAACGAGGACCCGGGGGAATGTAGATTTCCACTTCTTCAATCTTGTCTGGACGGTCTTCCGCAACCAGTTTCTCATAGGCACTCACCCGAGCCTTGCTCTTGGCCTGCCTTGCTCTCGGGCTCATTCGAATCCATTCCAACTCACGCTCGAGAGTCTTTTGCCTTTTGGTTTCTTGTTTTTCTTCTTGTTCGAGCCGCTTATGTTTCTGCTCCAACCAAGACGAATAATTTCCTTCCCATGGGATTCCATGCCCCCGATCCAACTCTAAAATCCAACCAGCAATATTATCTAAAAAATAGCGATCGTGAGTCACAGCAACCACGGTTCCAGCATAATCTTTCAAGAACTGCTCAAGCCACCCCACTGATTCGGCGTCTAAGTGATTGGTCGGCTCATCCAGCAAAAGAATATCCGGCTTCTGAAGCAAGAGCCGACATAACGCAACTCGTCGCTTTTCTCCTCCTGAAAGATGCGTCACAGACGCGTCTGCAGGAGGAAGCCTCAAAGCATCCATAGCAATATCCAAAGTTCGATCCAAGTCCCATCCATTCGCATGCTCAATTTTCTCTTGGATATCGGCTTGCTCCCCCAGAAGCTTTTCCATCCGGTCAGGATCAATATTAGGGTCGGCAAATGCTAAATTAATCTCTTCAAACCTTTTTAGCCATTTAACAATATCGCCCAGACCATCTTGAACATTTTCACGAACCGTCTTGGAGTCATCCAGCACCGGCTCCTGGGAAAGATATCCGACAGTAATACCATCTCCAGGTCGAGCCTCCCCATTAAAGTTCTTTTCCACACCTGCCATAATCTTAAGCAAGGTCGATTTACCTGAGCCGTTTAAGCCCAAAACACCAATTTTTGCCCCATAATAAAATGAGAGATAAATATCTCGAAGGACCTGCTTACTTGGGGGGTAGATTTTGCCAACGCCTTGCATGGAAAACGCGAATTTTTGTGCCATTGGACAACGATATACCTTTTTTTTTAACCTTCGACAATACCTTCTTCAGGCACCCACAGCACTATTCTTACGCAGCGTGTTTTATAGTATAAACAGCACCCATGTGAAAAAACTGAAATTCAAATGAACGTTTGACAAATTTAAGTATTCGTTTTATTCAAATTATCATGACATCTCAGTCAAAAAAATCCACTCATCACGACAACACTAGAAATGACACTCGGAGCCAACTCCTGTGCGCTGCAAAAACTCTCTTCGCCCGAAAAGGGTACGATGGCACTACCGTCAAAGATGTTTCAAAAGCTGCAAAGGTTAACATCAGCCTCATTAGCTACCATTTTCAAGGAAAAGAAGGGCTGTATCGGGCCTGTCTTGAACAGTTTGGAAAAGCCCGCTTAACGATTGCACAGAGGGTACTGCTACCACCCACTTCCTGCGAAGAATTCAAAGTGCGTCTTACCTTATTTATTGAAGAGCTCTTTTTAGGTTATATTGAGGAACCCGAACTTTGTCAGGTCATTACACGCGAAAGTGAGATGCAAATCAAAATCGCTAAAGACATTTTCCGAGACACTTTTTTAAAGATCTATGAAACCTTAACTCACTTCATTGAGCATGCAAGACTTAGTGGATTTTTAAGAAATGATTTGAACTCTAAAATTATTTCTGGAATTATACTTAATGGGACTACTTCTGTTTTTCAAAAAGATAAAATTAACGAAGTTTTTTTTGGAAATACAATACGAGATGCTAAGTATCGTGAATCTTTTATTAATAATGCGATAAGTTTTTGGCTTCACGGATGTATTACTTCACCCTTATAATAGCATGAGAATCAATATGAAATTGAACTTACCCTGTCTACTTCTATTTGCTTTGATCATGTCTTTAACCTCTCTTTCCAAAGCAAATGAAGATAGGACCTCACCCTCCGCTCCGATATCAAAACCCGGAAAGATCACTCTAGAAGATTATTTATCTCAAGTTAAAATAAATAATCTTGGAGTCAAAGGGTCTATTTTGTCGAGTGAAGGGAGCCTGAAACGCTCTGAAGAAGGCCAGCTTCTACTTTCCACTAACGCTTTCATCGATCTTAAAGCAGGTTCGGATGCCAAACTCAATCCCTTTAGCATGATAGCGTGGGATCGACTTAACTCAGAGACCCTATCAGTGGGCGTATCTAAACAAACAAAATTTGGACTACTCACCAAGGTCCATTATGACTTAACCCAGTCCTATATCATTAATTTGGTAGGATCATCCCAGCAAGTACCAGCGACATTTTTTTCTTCCTATCCCACCACCTATACCAATGCTTCACCAGTATTGGAATTTACCCAAAATTTTTGGAATAATGGCTTTGGTAGATCCACTCAAGCGACTCAAGACCTCCAAGAGGCTCAAGCCTTAGCCTCCAGCTATACGGCCAGTTTTCAAGCAAAATTGGCCATTTCCCAGGCAGAAATAAGCTACTGGAATCTTGCAACTGCACGACAGGTGCTAGCTATGTATCAAGAGGCCTTGGAACGAGCCAAACTCATCTACCAATGGAATGTGAAAAGAGCCCAACTGCAACTAGGAGACCAATCAGAAGTGCTTCAATCGGAGGCCTTGGTAAAAGGAAGAGAACTGGACGTCCTCACTTCTCAGAACAATGTGAGATCTGCATCCAGAAATTTTAATGCTTCTAGGTATATTGACTCAGATGAGGTCAAAGAAGAACTCATCGAGCTCACTCCCTCTATGATGGCACAAATCCAAACCCCCACCCGAGCAGCCCAACGAGATGACGTTAAAGCAGCCGAGCAGCAGGCTCGAGCCTCGGAAGCAGGCGCCATTACTTCGATTGAAAAAAGTAAGCCTAATCTCGATTTAAATGCTTCCTTCGCCCTCAATGGACAGGTCGGCAACATTCCCGCAGGCGATCTAGGCACTGCCATGAGCAACTCCCTTACTTTTAACCGACCAACGATTAATGTGGGTTTACGTCTTCAAGTCCCGTTGGATTTTGAAATTACCAAAAGAACCACCGATGGATGGAAATTAGAGAAAATTGCCGCTGAAAAATATTACGATCAAAAAGTTTTTAGCCAAGAGCAGGATTGGAAAAACCTGAACGAAAGCTTCAACGAAGCAAAAATGCGCCTGGATCTTTCCATCACACTGGAAAATGTTCAGTCCGCCAAATTAAAAGCGGAACGAGACCGCTTGAGCCGAGGCCGGACGACCACCTACCAGGTTCTTCTTTTTGAACAAGATTACTTAACGTCGCAAATCGTTCGCGTGCGCGACCAAGCCATCATCTTAAATCTCATTGCTCAAATGAAGCAATATGGAGAGTCCCTATGAGCTTAGCCGAAGTTTCAATTAAAAGGCCGACTTTCATTACCTGTATCATCATCATCATGTTAGCCGTAGGGCTACTGGCTATGAATAAAATGGGCGTCGATCTGTTCCCTGACGTCACCTTTCCTATCGTGGTAGTAAATACTCCGTATCCTGGCGCTGGACCTACAGAAGTGGAAACCCTGGTCACTAAACCTTTAGAAGACGAAGTCAGCACTCTCGCTGGAATCAAGCGGCTCACCTCTGTCAACTCCGACGGAATGAGCCAGGTCATTGCAGAATTCAGCATGGAAACTGATGTCAAATACGCAGAACAGCAAATTCGAGATCGAGTCAGTGCAACCAAAGGAAAACTTCCTACCGACGTAAAAGAGTCCATTATTCGCCGGATCGACCCAGCAGACCAACCGGTACTTCAGCTTTCTTTGGACGCCCCACTTCCCGATAGCAAATTATTTGACGTCGCGGACCAGATCATCCGCCCCAAATTGGAACAAGTCAATCAAGTGGGAATGGTTGAAATCCTCGGAGGGAAAAAAAGAGAAATCCACGTTTCGTTGGATAGAGCCAAATTAAAAGCCAGAGAACTTTCAGTCACTTCTGTTTTCAATCGCTTAGCCGCAGCCGGAGAAAATGTTCCCAATGGCAAAATCGATCAAGGGAAAAAAGAGCTCACCTTTCGGACCTTGGGTGAATTTAAAAACCTAGATGATATCCGTAATACGATTGTCAATTTCTTTGGAAGTGACGTCCCCACCACGATCCATGATATTGGGACGGTCATCGATACGGTCGAGGATGAAACATCTAGAGCGTATATCAATGGGAAAAAAGCCTTATTTATTAGCATCTATCGGCAGTCTGGGGCTAATACGATTGCCGTGGTCGATGCACTCAAAAAGCGGATCTCATTCATTAACCAGGAACTCGAACATGCCAGCGGAAAACCGAAAATTACCATAGTACGGGATACCAGCACCTGGATTCGCGTCAACGTAGATGATGTCAAGGAATCCATCCTCCTGGGCATCCTCCTTGCAGTAGTCGTGGTATTCTTCTTTTTGGGCAGCGGACGCTCTACCATTATCACTGGATTGGCATTACCCAACTCTCTCATCGGAGCCTTTATCCTGATGGCAGCAGCAGGCTTTACCATTAATATTATGACCCTGCTGTCACTGAGTTTAGCAGTCGGGTTACTCATTGATGACGCCATCGTTGTTCGCGAAAACATCTTCCGTCACATTGAAATGGGTGAAACCCCAAGAAAAGCAGCGCTTAATGGTACCTCTGAAGTGAGCCTGGCTGTCATCGCAACAACTATGACGGTCATTGCAGTATTCGGCCCGGTGGGTTTTTTAAAAGGAGTCGTGGGTCAGTTCTTCAAACAATTTGGACTCACCATCTGCTTTGCAATGGCTATCAGCTTATTTGATGCATTGACCATCGCACCCATGCTTTCTTGCTATTTTGCAGGAAAACTTCATTCATCCAGCGAACCTGGCTCGAAGAAAGGTTTTTGGGAACAATCAGTGGGCGCCCTGCTAAAAGGTTTTGATCAATTCCAAAATTGGCTAGAAGAGCGCTATGAGGCTACCCTTCGTTTTACCCTACGGCGTCCTTTGTTTGTCCTATCTTTAAGTTTCCTTGGGTTTTTAGGAAGTTGTTCCGTAGTAAAATACGTTCCCAAAACATTCCTTCCTCCACAAGACGCTGGAGAATTCACGGTAGGCCTTGATCTACCCCCAGGAACGAATTTAGACGCGATGAATGAAGCCGGCAACCAAGCAGATGCCATCATTCGTGCCAATAAAGAAGTAGAGCTTTCAGCTATGACCATCGGAGGAGGCAATGGACGCTCCGAAGTGGCAAATATTTACGTTAAGCTAGTACCTACCAAGCAAAGATCATTGAATACGGGGCAGTTCAAAGAAAAACTCCGGGGGCAACTCAAAGCAATCTCGTTTGCAAACCCCCAAGTCAAAGACTATGACGCTGTAGGAGGGGGGCAAAGACCTTTTAACGTCAATATTATTGGATTAGACCAAAAAGAACTGGAACGAGTAGCAACTGAGTTTCTTGAATTGATGAAAAAGCATCCTGGACTCAAAGACGCAGATATGAACTACCGTCCTGGAAAGCCAGAGTTTCAAGTCGTTTTGGACCAAGCTCGGGCTCGAGCTCTGGGCGTTTCTAGTAAAGCGTTAGGTTCGGAACTTCGAGCCCAAATAGCAGGTCTTACGCCTGCTAAGTTTCGAGAAAATGGATGGGAATATGACGTACGAGTCCGACTCAAAGAAGATCAGCGAGACCTAAGAAGTGGATTTTCCTCGACCTATGTCCCCAACATTAATAATAATCTCATCCGATTAAACGATGTGGCAACCCCTGTTGAAACCACAGGCCCAGCTACCATTAATCGGCAGGATCGCGGACGTTACATTCAGATTTCGGGGGACCTTGCCCCCGGTGCTGGCATGGGAAATATCATGGCTGATGTCAAAAAAATCTTTGAAAATCAGATTAAGCTTCCCATGGGCATGCGCTACATCTTTGTTGGACAAGCTGAGAATTTCGCAGAATTAGCAGAAAGCATGATTACCGCTATGGGCTTAGGAGTCTTGTTTATTTTCCTCGTCCTTGCAAGCCTCTATGAATCGTTCATCACGCCCTTTACCATCATGCTTGCGCTCCCACTTGCTCTTTGCGGATCCTTCGTAGCCCTCTTTATTACACATGAGTCTTTGAATATTTTTTCTATGATTGGAACGATCATGCTTTTGGGAGTGGCAACCAAAAACTCCATTCTTCTCGTAGACTACGCCAACCAACTGATAGAAGGGGGATCCGACCGAAGTGCTGCAATCATCAAAGCAGGCAAAACGCGACTCCGTCCCATATTGATGACGACCATGGCACTCATTGCTGGAACCGTCCCAGTCGCATTAGGATTAAATGAAGCTTCCAGACAAAGAACCAGCATGGGGGTTGCTATCATTGGCGGCTTAATCAGCTCAACCCTCCTAACCCTAGTGGTTGTCCCAGCTGCATTCGCCTACATTGATCGTTTCAGACTCTGGAGTAAGAGTGGGCTAAAGAAGCTGGTGGGAGCAGACACTTAAACAGAAACGACTTCTTGAACTTCGGGAATTGCTTCACGAAGTCGGGCCTCAATTCCCATCTTCAGAGTAGCTGTAGAACTGGGGCACCCACTGCAAGCGCCTTGAAGATAGACGTACACCACTCCGTCTTCAAATTTTTCAAAAGTAATATCCCCACCATCCATTGCAACAGCGGGGCGAATTTCTTGATCTAAAATCTCACGGATCTTATTTTCAATCTCTGTTTGACCCCCTTTATGAGCCTCGGTGGGTCCTAAATCATTTAATATCGCTCCCTTGTGGGTAAGGTGCTTTTCAATGATCGAAGACGAATTTTTGTGAACCACATCCCAATCGCCCTCTTCCGTCTTTGTCACCGTAACAAAATCCTTGCCCAGCATCACCCCTGCAATTCCTGGAACTTCAAAAAGCTGGGCCGCCAAAGGAGAGCGTTTTTGTGCATCCTCCTTTTTCGTAAAATTAACCGCCCCTTTTTCTATCAGCTGCCGATTGACAGAATACTTGAGAGTATTGGGATTGGGAGTAAACTCTAAGGAAACATAAACGGCTTCTGACGGATTCGATTGACTGACCATGCTAAAACCCTCAACTTTTCTCTGATTTACCATGCCAAAAGCTCTAAACAAATAAAATAAGACAGGATAAAATAATCTATATGAATCAAAACCATTTAAACCTTTTTTTCACGGTGCTCATCCTACCTGCCTTAACCTTCTGCAATGGCTTTGGGGTATTCGCTCTTGCATCCCCCCTCCCTCTTCCTTCTCCACAGGCAGCACCTCCTCCCTTAAGCAAGCCTGCTCTCACTCCGAAAGGTGCAGCTTCCCATTCGAAAGTACTCTTTGATCACTTGGAACAAGACACAGTTTTCTTTAAAGCTCCGGAAGGAGCTAGCCCCCCTAAACCTTTAAAAACAAACTTATTTGATTTAAATTACCTAGGAACCTTGCAAGGCCCAGAAGGAGATTGGCCCTACTTCCTTTTTACTGCAAAACCTTGCCAAAATTGTTTAGACGACCGAGCAATTTATGCCCTCCGACCGCTCAACGAAAAGCCTAGCTCGTACGTCTTTCCTGGAAGAGTCATCGATTCTAAAAAACGAGTTTTAGTCTTCGTATCCCAAGCGTTTTTTGGAAAATGCCTCCTGAAAAAAGGAAATGTTTTTGTCATTTTTCAAAAGGAAAAAATTGACCGACGCCGTTCTCTTCAACCGAGCGTTCTTATTGCCGAACCAGCACAAGACCACCTACAAGAAACGCTTCTGGAAAGGCACTTTCCAGCCATTAAAACCACGCTTCAATTTGTGAAAAAAGGAGTTTGCCATGAAGTTCCTGGAAGAAATCGCATGACACTCAACGTGCACTTTGATTTGCATTCCAAAAACTCCAGTTCTCCCGAAGAGGATGAAGACGAAGAAAACGCGGATGAAACAACTAAAACGATTTCATCTCATTAAAAATTAGAAATTTTTTCCATAGAGGTGATTACAAATAAGCAAAATTATGTTATCCACTGCTGTTATGAAAAAAGTTAAATCGGTCCAAGCAAGAGAAGTATTAGATTCCCGTGGATTTCCCACAGTTGAGGTTGAACTCACTCTGGAAAGTTCCACTGGGGAAACCTTCACAGGCAGGGCAATGGTCCCTTCAGGGGCCTCCACAGGTGAGGGTGAAGCCTTGGAACTCAGAGACGGGGACTCTGGACGATATCTCGGCAAAGGGGTTACTAAAGCCGTGAAAAATATTCAAGCAACCATTGCTCCATTTCTTGTGAACCGAGAATTTTCCTCCCAGTCCATTCTTGACGACGCTTTATGTAATTTAGATGGAACTTCAAACAAGTCTCAGCTGGGTGCCAACGCAATCTTAGGGGTAAGCATGGCATTTACCAAGGCCCAAGCCTTAAGCCAGAAGGTTTCCCCCGATCAGCTCATTGCTTCCAATTTCGATACAGTTACCGTTCCTCATGGAGGTCTTCAAGCTGCTCCCAATGGGGGCTTTCACGCTGTTCCTGAGGGGAGTTTTCACACCGTTCCCAAAGGGAGCTTACTCCCCGTTCCAATGATGAACATCCTCAATGGAGGAAAGCATGCTGATAACGGACTTGCCATTCAGGAGTTCATGATTGTTCCAGCAGGATTTAATAAATTCTCGGAAGCACTCAGGGCTGGAGTTGAGGTTTTTCATCGACTGAAAAAAATTCTCCACCAAAAAGGCCTAGCAACAGGAGTTGGCGACGAAGGTGGGTTTGCCCCCGTTTTTCCAGGGGATAAGCCTCACGAACAAGCTCTTACCGTAGTAACCCAAGCAATTTCTGAAGCAGGCTACAAGCCAGGCGTCAATATTTTCCTTGCTGTAGATGCGGCAGCAAGTGAGTTTTCTCAAGGCAAGAACACGTATCAATTTGAAGGTAAAACTTTATCTTCCAAAGAAATGATTGCTGTTTATGAACATTGGATCCAAAAATTTCCGATTATTTCGATTGAAGATGGCCTAGCCGAGCATGACTGGGAAGGCTGGAAAGCACTCACAGTCGCCTTGGGTGATCGGTGTCAACTTGTGGGAGATGATCTCTTCGTGACCAACCCTGTATTCTTTAAAAAAGGTATCGAGCAAAAGGCAGCAAATGCGATATTAATTAAGTTAAATCAAATTGGCACTGTCAACGAAACCCTTCAAACCATGAAATTAGCGGAGCATTCGAATTATCGTTCGATCGTGTCTCATCGCAGCGGGGAAACAGAAGATACCTTTATCGCAGACTTAGCAGTTGGGACCAATTGTGGACAGATTAAGACAGGATCTGCTTCCAGAACGGATCGAATCGCAAAATACAACCAACTTTTACGTTTAGAGGAGAGACTGGGTTCTGGAGCCCACTTTGCAGGACTAGGAATTTATGAAAGGTTCTTAAAAGCGCGGAAGTAGAATCCAATTTCAATGAAACTTTTAAAATCTATAGATGGAACGGGGGCTGTCTTAGTAAAAAATGATTCTGCGAAGATTTTCAGTTAACCGAAATTGGAGTTTATTGTTTTGCCTTTGGTTTTTATTTCTGACGGGTGGTTTTGCACGGTTCATTGGCTCGCCTGGAATTATGCAAGCCCTACGCCTTAATGCCTTGCTTCAATCCAAGCAAAGTCAACTGAACGCTTTACGAGGAGAGGTCCAAAAACTTCAAATAGAGGCTGACCTTTTAGAAAATAATCCTTCGTTTCAACTTCGCGAGATTCGACGCGTCCTAGGTTACGCATCGCATGATGAAATTATTTTTGATTTTAGCCGCACGGAATAGAAGTCCTTTTTTAAGTGTCCCGATTCTTTTTGAGTCCTTTCTTTGACACTTTTTTCATTTCCAGCCAAAATATGAGAAGGCCTAGGGCCTTAAGATCTCCTATTAGGAAAAACAAAGAGGAAATGAACGCATGGCATCGGGAAGAGTCAAGTGGTTCAATGATTCGAAAGGATTCGGCTTTATTGAAAGAAAAGAAGGGGGAGAAATTTTTGTTCATTGGACAGCCATTCGAAATGATGGCTACAAAACACTACATCCAGGACAAGAAGTCGAGTTTGATATTTACGAGGGACAAAAAGGTCCCGAAGCCCAAAACGTCATGATTTGTAATTAGCGTCATGTGGTCGATCATGTTTTTGGATCGAAGATCCAATGCTTAACGATCCAAAAACATGATCTTCAATTCATATCTCCTAAATGAATTGTTACTGCACTTCAACCTTTTCAATGCCAATAACTATTCCAAAGAACATTTTAGCCTTTAAAAATATCGAGGTAAACTCCTTATGACCTGATTGATCATTCGTTTGAAGAACCCAGAAATTGCCTTTGCGAACCAGTTCTATTGGAAACACCTCGTAAGTACCGCTCATCCCATCGGCGAGATAACTCAATTGAATGTCTCCTCCGGACCCCGGATTCATATTTTGACTAGCCAACTTAGCAATTGTATGACCTTCCAAATCTTTTAAGGACACCCCTTGAGGCAACTGATTTAGCGGGATTTCTGTTTTAAGCCCTTTGTCCGTTTCATACCGAAGCAATTGAAGATTGCCATCTTGATCTAAAGTTGCCTTGATATCACCATAGCCCTTCATCCCATCCGAGGTCACATGAGCAAGATTTTGATCTGAAAACGGAACTGCTTCTGCATAAAAACCACAGGAAGCCAATTCGCTTGAGTGCGCAAAACTTCCAGCTAAAAATGCAAAAAAAACACTTAGTAAGCTAAAATTTGAAATAGAAAATTGTATTCTGAAATTATTATTATTGGAAAATTCCATTTTTCCTCCTTAATTATGTTAAAAGGCAGAATTCTATATTTTCATTCTAAAATTTTATAATCCAGTTTTTTATTATTATAATTTAAATATGAACAATAATTCAAACCACTTCGAGCATTAGCAATAACTAGCATCAAAGCTGCCATGCTGTATGACACACAGGAAGCACAAATTGTTCTAGATTTTCTGCTAACTGCCTTACCTCTTCAGTAGCCGCACTTAAAATCGAATGAACCTCGGACATCCCTTGTGGACAATTTTTAAAGAAAGGGAATAAATCTTCTGGATGACTAGAGTCTAAGATAGCTTTCCCGACTTGAATCACTTGATCAGATCTCAACCGTCCTTCGGACATCTCCAGGAGGGCTACCTCGAAGGCAGTAGAGAATGGGTAAACCCCCTCGGGTAATTCCCGACCAACTACACGATGAATATATATCTTCAGCGTTCGACTTGGATCCGCTTTTGAAAACTCTGAATAAACTTCTGGATCATATTCCGTATCATCTCCTATGAGAATCACTGGCAACTGAGCCTCTCCAGCAAGGATTGGCAGCTGCTCCTTTTTGAAGATCATGGAATTTTTCCATTGCCACCAGTTATTAAATACAAACCCACCTTCTGGAAATCCGTTTTCTTTCACCAAGAGTTCATGAGTATAAAACTCCAGTTTTTGGGGAGCTCCGCTGAGATAGGTCACCCGATCTGCCCTACCTCCTAACTCTTTTAAAAGTTCTTTCATCCCTACAAAAACCTGCTTACCATAAATTCCATTTCTTAAAGCATCATAGTACGAGCGTAAATGATTCCATGAAAATCGAGATAAGTGAGGCGATGGAACGTGGGTAATTTTGATCGTATCATCAATATCGCTAATAATTGCGTAAGCTTCAGGCCTTGGATCTGCCATCGAACTTGAACAATAAAGCGACAACCCAAATAGAACTGCATGAAAGACAAATATAAAAACGCTAAATTTCCCCATACCCCCCCCTGTTGGAGCTTCCACAAAAAAAACCTTATTTTTGTCCAAGCCCCCTCATTTTCCCCAGGGGTTTTTCGCATAGGTAAACACCTCTGTCAACTGAGGGGAGCCCCCTTCGCAGATAGAGGAACTAATCAATTCTCTCGCTTCGTTTCACACTTCTTAAATTTTGAGATAATACTTTTTTACGAAGCCTGACCGATTTAGGTGTAATTTCAATCCACTCGTCCTCATCGATCCATTCAATGCACTGTTCCAGAGACATCTTTCTCAATCCCGACAGCGTCACTAAAACTTCTGCGTGAGCAGCTCGAATATTCGTCAATTTCTTCTCTTTACATGGGTTTACATTTAAATCGTTTTCCTTGTTATGTTCTCCAATAATCATTCCTTCATAGACAGGAACACCTGGACCAAAAAATAGAACCCCTCTGTCTTCCAACCCTAGAAGACCATACTCCACCGTATCTCCAGCACGATCGGAAATTAAAGAACCACTGGTTCGATGGGGAAGATCTCCCTTATGTAAGCCATAGCCCAACAGATAGGTGCTAAAAAGTCCATCCCCTCGTGTCACAGTTAAGTAGCGAGATCGCATTCCCAACAACCCCCGTGTTGGAATATCAAATTCCAATCGAACTCGATGACTCCCATGCCCAGATCCACCCTCATACTTTGTCAGTAGCCCTTTTCGTGTTTGAAACATGTTAGTTACATCTCCTACCGCTGTTTCAGGAAGATCCAAAACCGCACGCTCCATGGGCTCCAGTCGCTCACCCGATTCGTCTGTCTTGTACAATACGGTTGGCTTTCCTACCATGAACTCAAACCCCTCTCGCCTCATCTGTTCAATGAGAATCGCAAACTGGAGCTCGCCTCGTCCCAAAACTCGAAACTGATCGTTAGTTTGAGTCTCTTCTAGCCTAAGCGCAACATTTTGCCTCACTTCTCTGACAAGGCGATCTCTGAGCTTACGAGATTGGATCGCTTCGCCTTCCTTCCCAGCAAGTGGAGAAGTATTCACTGAAAAAATCATGCCCAACGTGGGTTTCTCCACATTAATCCTCGGCAACGCAGGCAAGGTTTCGTCGCCCACGATGGTATCACCAATCTCAACATGTTCGCTACCCGCAAGCACACCAATGTCTCCTGCAAAAATTTCAGGAACTTCAACTTGTTTCAATCCCTCAAAAGTAAAGAGTTGAGTTGCATTAAAACCTTCATTTTTTATTTTTCCCTGATCATCCACTCCACGACGAATGATTCGCTGATTCTTCTTCAGGGTGCCTGAGACAATTCTCCCAATTGCCAGTCGCCCCACATAATCGGAATACGCAAGATTGGACACTAGCATCTGAAAGCCTGTATTTTCAAAAACTCGGGGTGGAGCAACATGTTTCAAAATTTCATCAAAAAGCGGTTGAAGAGAACTACTTTTGGCTCCAGAGAGAAGTTCAGGAATCTGCGCTTGATCCATCGTGCACCAGCCCTGTCTTGCGCACGCATAAACAATAGGGAAACTCGCCTGCTCTTCACTCGCTCCTAAATCAATAAATAAGTCAAAAGCGTGGTTCACCACTTCTTCTATCCTCGCGTCAGGTCGATCCACTTTATTGATAACCAAGATAACTTTAAGACCTTGGGACAGAGCTTTTTGAAGAACAAATCGAGTTTGAGGCAGCGGGCCTTCCGCAGCGTCAACCAGAAGTAAAGCTCCATCCACCATCCCCATGATACGTTCAACTTCTCCTCCAAAATCAGCATGACCTGGGGTATCAACAATATTAATTTTGGTATTCCCTACCCGAACCGATGTATTCTTTGCAAGAATAGTAATTCCTCGCTCGCGTTCCAAATCCATGGAATCCATAACCCGTTCTTCCACAACTTGATGTTGTTGAAAGGTTCCAGCCTGTTTTAACAAAAAATCCACCAAGGTTGTTTTTCCATGGTCAACGTGGGCAATAATACAAACGTTTCTAATTTGGTGTTCGTTTTTCATAATTAATACCAAGCCCTTTTGCCGATCCTCCTCAAGTAAGGAAGAAGAAGATGACAAGAAAGCTCTTATCCTTTCAGGTAACGGCCAACTTCCGATTTGTAGTCCTATCACGCCTCGCGAATTGCAGCGACAAGAGACTCACAAGTACTCTTTGCATCGCCAAAAATAAGGGAGCAATTAGGGTAGTAAAACAAAGCATTATCCACTCCAGAATACCCGGCCTTCATAGAGCGCTTACTGACAAAGATTTGTTTAGATTTATAAACATCTAAAATCGGCATTCCGTACAGTGGGCTCGTCTTATCACTTTTTGCTGCTGGATTGACCACATCATTTGCACCAATGACCAAACCCACGTCCGTTGCCGAAAACTCGCTATTCACTTCTTCCATTTCAAACACACAATCATACGGGATATCTGACTCTGCCAATAGAACATTCATATGTCCAGGCATTCGGCCTGCCACCGGATGAATGGCAAACTTTACCTCAACTCCCTTTTCAGTCAAAACTTCATAGAGTTCCTTCACTGCATGCTGTGCCTGAGCAACTGCTAATCCATATCCAGGAATAATGATCACCTTCGATGCATTCTCTAATAAGAATGCTGCATCCTCCACGGAAGCTGATTTGACCCCTTTTTGGGCCGCTTTGGCAGATGCAGATTCACCCGCCGCTGCATCGCCCCCAACTCCACCAAAAATCACGCTCAAAATCGACCGATTCATGGCTTTGCACATGATATAGGAAAGGATAGCTCCACTACTCCCCACCAACGCACCCGTGGTAATCAAAAGTTGATTATTGAGAATAAAGCCTGTGGCAGAAGCAGCCCACCCCGAATAGGAGTTGAGCATAGAAACAACTACTGGCATATCTGCTCCGCCAATGGGGAGAACTAATAAAAACCCTAAAAGTAAAGCAATTCCAGTTATCATTAAAAGCGATGAAAAATCGTTTGTCAGGATAAAGTGAATGGATAATCCTATCATAGAGAGACCTAAGAACAGGTTCAATAGGTGCTGCCCTTTAAAAATTAATGGATTGGATTTAAGAATTTCTTGAAGCTTCCCAAACGCAACTAGGGATCCAGTAAACGTAATTGCTCCAATCACACTTCCAACTGCTAGCTCTACGATGGCAACTGAATTTAAAACTCCTGCAGCCTGGTGCTCTAAAAAAGTGCCCACTGCAACCAGCACAGCAGACAATCCCACAAAGCTATGAAGCGCGGCTACCAACTGAGGCATGGCAGTCATACTAATCTTTAGAGCTAATCCCGTCCCCACTAAAGCACCCGCTCCTAAACCCGCAAAGACCCAAGTATAATTTCTCACTTCGGGATGAATTAAGGTGACCAACACTGCCAAGGCCATCCCCACCATAGCCGAAGTGTTCCCCCTCAGTGCGGTTTTTGGAGAACTTAGACCCTTCAAGCCGTAAATAAAAAACAAGGTCGCTATCAGGTAAGCAGATGCAAAAAAATCGGGACTCAGTTCCATTTCATGTCTCATTTCTTTTTCTTAAACATCGCTAACATCCGGTTAGTCACCACAAAGCCGCCAAAAATATTGATTGAAGCCAAAAAGACCGCGAAAAATCCGATCACTTGGACCCAAGGTCCCCAGGAAACATCCCCTCCCGATCCTGCAACCAGAATGGCCCCGACTACCACAATCGCACTAATCGCATTAGTTACTGCCATCAGCGGAGTATGTAATGCAGGAGTGACTCCCCAAATCACGTGGTAACCCACAAAACAAGAAAGTACGAAAACATAAATTGCAATGAGGGTGGGTGACATAGTTTTTTTCCTTTTACTTTTTAAATCGAACCTGGCCCCGATGTGTCACTAAAGCAGCTGCGATAATATCGTCTTCCAAATTTAAATTCAAACTGAGCTGACCGGTCTGACTGTTGGCCTGATCCTTGGATGGTTCCACAATCATCAAGTTCAAAAGTGCAATCAGATTCTGTCCATAAAAACCACTAGCATCAGCAGCCATGAGTGACGGATAATTCGTGAATCCCACAATTTTTACATGATGTTTTTCAACCACTCGATCAGGCTCGCTCAAGGGGCAATTGCCTCCATTGGCAGCAGCCATATCGATAATCACAGATCCTGCTCTCATTCCCTGCACTGCTTCTTCTGTAATCAAAATAGGAGCTTTTCTTCCAGGAATATTTGCTGTTGAAATAATCACATCACATTTCTGCAAACGTTCGGTCAATAGTTGTTGCTGCCGTTTTTTACCTTCCTCAGATAGTTCCTTCGCGTAGCCCCCTTGCCCTGTGCCTTCTTCTCCGACATTCAATTCAACAAATTTGGCCCCTAACGATAGGATCTGCTCTTTCACCTCCGAACGAACGTCGTAGGCTTCAATTACCGCTCCCAAACGCTTAGCAGTCGCAATCGCTTGAAGTCCCGCAACCCCTGCTCCTAAAACCATTACCTTTGCAGGCTTTGAAGAACCCGCAGAAGTCATCATGAGAGGGAAAAAACGACCATACTGACTCACGGCTTCAATCACTGCCCGATATCCAGCAATATTGGCTTGAGAGGAGAGAGCATCCATAGACTGCGCACGTGAAGTACGTGGGATCAGTTCCATCGCTAGAGCATCCACTCCTGCCTGAGCTAACTTTTCCATCAACCCATCCCGTATGAAAGGATCCATAAAAGAAATGAGTAGGCTCCCTGATTTCATTTGAGAAACTTCCTCAGGAGTAGGGCGATGCAGTTTCAAAACAAGGTCAGCTCCGAAAGCCCCGCGAGCATCCACCAGTTCCACTCCATCCATTTGATAAGCAGGATCTGGAAACCCAGCTTTCAAGCCACAAGAACGTTCCACCAGCACGCGGAAACCCTTCTTGCAAAGCTTCTTGATCGAATCAGGAGTTAACCCAACTCGAGCTTCGTCCACACGTGTTTCTTTAGGAAGCCCTATCTTCATCATGACTGTCACCCAATATGTGTATCAAAGTCTTAAACTATACCAGATACGGCAAGTTCATTCTATGGGATTCTTAGTTCCCACGACAAATTCTAGTGAGCGTCCCCATTTTTTAGGGCAGGGTCCATCTCTTGGAACCAGGAGGGGGGAGAAAATTTATCTCGAGTGAAGGGCAAACGATTGAGTTCTATTTCATTCATAAAGCTAGGGATATATCCTGTAGGAATAAACTCACCTACTATTTTTCCATCAGCAGTTCGCCCTCTTTGAATAAACTTGAAAATGTCCCTAATTTGATACCGCCCAGCATCATCCACTTCAGGAATCACCTCGGAAATATGAGTCACCTTTCGCGTTCCGTCATTCATGCGCCGAATCTGAACCACCAGATGAATGGCGGAAGCAATTTGTCGACGAATCGCTGCAATTGGAACTTGAGTATCTCCCATCATAGCTAAAGTTTCAAGCCGGACCAGCCCATCATAGGGGGTATTGGCATGAGTCGTTCCCATCGACCCACCATGCCCGGTGTTCATGGCAGTAATGAGATCGAGCGCTTCAGGACCTCGTACCTCCCCCACCACAATTCGATCGGGCCTCAACCTGAGAGCAGATTTGATCAAATCTCGAATGGAAACTTCCCCTTTTCCCATTTCATCTTTGTGTTTGGTTTCAAAAAACACGGTGTGCTCGGTATTGATTTTTAATTCCGAGGAATCTTCAATCACCAGCAATCTTTGGGTTCCTGGAATCCTGGAGCCTAAAACGTTCAGGAGGGTGGTCTTACCAGACCCGGTTCCTCCGGAAATAATGATATTTTTAGCTAAATAGATGCAGACATCTAAGAACCGAGCCCCATCCTTTGAAATGGACCCTCGATTAATGAGATCGACAAAACTAGGGTTTCCTTTTGAAAATTTCCGAATCGAAAGCGTGGTTCCCTTTCGAGAGCAAGGAGGTATAACAGCAGCCACTCGGCTTCCATCGGGCAAACGTGCATCCAAAATCGGATTATCGTCATCAATTCGTCTTCCAACAAACTGAGCAATATTTCTTACTGCTGCCTGCAGTGCTTGTTCGTCTTTAAACTTCGCAGGAGTTTTTTCTAAGAGCCCGCGCCGCTCTACAAAGACTTCATTTGGACCGTTCACCAGAACTTCAGAAACAGAATCATCAGCCAGATAATCTTTAACCGGAGCCAGAAAGGTGCCGACTGAATCTTCAAATACACCCACTTCTCTAGTGCCCCCTTACTGAAGAATGGAGCTGACTCTCTGTGTCAGTACTCCGGTGCAAAACCGAACTCAGCTCCTTGACCAAAACAGTACCTTCCATTCCATTCACTGGACAATAAAAGCGATATTGTCCCAATGTGGTAGGGGTAAAATTCAGCTCTTCCATTTTTTGGGATTTAATTTGTTTACGAATATCAAAACTGTCCATCATGATACAAAGGGTCTTTTTAGACGTTCCTGTAACAAACAGTTTCACAGGAATCCCTTGAGTCACAAATAAGGTTTTTGGAAAAAAGCCCAGATCACTCACAATCAAAGCCACTTCCTGAACCCCGGGTTGACTTGACGAATAGGGTTTTGGATTCCAATTTGTGGCCGATTTTGAAAGGCTTGCTACAGGGTTTACAGACCCTGAGCGGACCTCAGTCGTATCCTCAGTAAACTCCAGCCCTGCAGGACTCCTCATGATAGTTTGAGAGTTGGGAGGAAATCCAAACCGAGATTCAGGAAATTCTTCACTCGTTTCAGGGCTCAGAGAAGGCCCCTGAGGGGAAACCAATACCACCTCTGCCATAAGAGAGGTGCACGCACCCGATAGGAACCAAAACAATAATACTGATTGAAAAAAACCCTTCTGAAACATCCGAGTGAATCTTTCCATAGACTCCGCTCCCTTGCCTAAGCCTCTTCGGTTCTCTGGCATGAAAACTCAACACAAACTTCTCCTGAAGTGCACTGAAGGAAGCAATTCCCGGCATCCACTGCACGAAGTCCTCGCTGCCAGGAAGGCAGAAAATCGAGTAAAAACAAGATGTTTGTCTTCGTGAAGTGGATGCCGGGAATTACTGCTTTTCAAGCTAGATACTTTGCGTTATTTGTATCGGCTCATTTTATAATTGTAGGTAATTCACATGATCAGGAATGCTTTCTTGTGTTGGTTTTTTCTATTACCCCAACTTGCCTTTGCTATGGGAGGAGCCTCGACCATCAATGCTGAAAATATTATCGATGAATCCATAACTGAATATCCAGTCGAATATAGGATTGCCTACATGAAGGCTATTCTCACTGCATGCGGTAAAGATGCTTCCTATATCGAAGCGCCAAATACGGAAACTATAGAATTAATTCGGGAATGGAAGCATTATGAAAAATCTCGAAAATGGAAGCCAGCAAGGCACACGCTCACCCCGGTCTCCAGCTCGGGAACACTCGACTGGATCGATGAAACGATTGAGATTCTTCCCCAGCAATGTCAACTCTTTCAAGCAGAAGCTCAGCTCAAAACAAGCTTGACTGACTTCATCGAATGCTCTTATCATGACGAACACTGTGTAAAGAAAACTCTAGCACAAGTTATCTACCTTTTGCTGAAGTACCCGGATACTCATGCTATTGCAGTACCGTATTTCCATTCAGAATCTCGACTGCAGTATAAAATGACCCTCGGTGCCGCTCTCTATATTGCTCTGCGTGATCCCAGTTCTGCTATTCATTGGCGGAGTCATTTAACCGATTTTAATTCAGAACAACTGGAACAGATTAACACTCTACGGCAAAATAGACTCCGCCATGAAAAAGACGACTTGAATGCTCAGATCCGGATCGCTTCCCAACTCGGCAAAGACCTAGCAAGGCTATTTATCCAATACAAGCCTTTAATCTATTACTTTTAAGACTAGATTATGAATGGAACTACGATTCCAATTTTATAAAATTCACCGGTGACATTTGGATTTGCTAGGTCAACTCCTGCTGCAAAACGAAGAGACATGCCGTTTTGCATCCGAAATTTCATATACCCCCCATACCAATCACCTGCCTCGATACCACCCAGATTACTGGTAAAAAATCTGTAATGCTCTGTCGTAAGACCTAAACTAAATCGATTTGGAACGATTTTAAATCCAAAATTTAGAAAATAAATCAAAGTATTGCGAGAATTATAAGCAGCAGTTTGTCTTAAAGCATTGAAGTACATTGCAGTACCTGATGCCTCAATCATACTATCACTGTAATCCACCTTAAGTTCGGGATCTAAAGAGTCTGCAAACCTGGCAGGTCCTGCATTTTGACTGGACATAAAAGCACCATTTAAGACACCTAAACTTCCAGAAATGCTCAGTGTATCGTCTATAAATTTATGATTATAACCCACTGAAAACTCAGTAGGGGTTGATCCAGTCCCTAAGGATGCACCCGCAGCACCTAAGGTATTAAAGATCTTTGTCTCAAAAGTAAAATTAGATTCGTTTGACAGCGGAATACTCCCGCCGCCTAATTCATAAGATCCGAGAACGCTATCTACCCCCACTGCTGCCATGAAACTACCTTTAGGATCACCTTCCGCAAGACAAACACTGTTGGCAAATACAAAAAAAACACAAGAAAACGTTATACCTGACAAAAATCTAACATAACTATTTTTAAGTTTTTTATTCATATTATTTATCCTCAATTATATGAATAAATTATGAATGATATAAATATAAAATTACATACTGAAATTTTAGATGTTACATTCCCCATCATATTTACATATGTCAATTTTTCAGACACAGCGTGTAAATTTTAGCTAGTATTAAGTCCGCTATAATATTTTATCTGACGTGGCTACAATAGGTTAGTGCTTTTATTCCAAATAGTTATCGATAATTTTCCCAGTTATGACATCTGGCATCAATATTGCTTTAGGGGGTCGCCAGTATCAACCTGTGCCTAGACGGCCGGGCCTTCGAGGAACGAAAATGAGTACAAACGTTGTGTCGCTAAATAAGATCCGCGCAATTCGAAAAGCTAAGAATAGAAATCCGGCATATCATGCACGGATTCTTTCCATGAATAAAGTTGAGCTCTTAGACGAGATGATGCTCTTTCAACAAGAAAGATCCCAACTCGGACATCTTTCAGTTGAAATGATGGTGCGAGGACAAATCCTTTTCAAAGCATTAGAGAAATCAGCAGAAACCAAAGAACTTCATCAACTTGCACGTTCCTATCGTAAACACCTTCAATTGGAGCTTGAGGCTTTCCTCAAAACTCAGCCACCAGTACTGGACAAGGTTGATTGACCTATTCCCAATAACCACGTTTTGAATCTGGCGTTAGAGTAAGTTACTCGCCAGCTCAGAAAGCTTGGAACGCTCTCCTTTGGTAAGGGTAATATGGGCTGAAATAGATTCCTCTTTA
>Ga0302320_10002274_pt1 | contig 45595 bp, 19 predicted proteins | sample Bog_T0_3_FD_202130 | JGI IMG/M metagenome (GOLD analysis project Ga0302320, IMG submission 202130) | Peat permafrost microbial communities from Stordalen Mire near Abisko, Sweden - Bog_T0_3 | ecosystem: Environmental > Terrestrial > Soil > Wetlands > Peat | place: Sweden: Abisko, Stordalen Mire...
CGCTGATGTTCAATCTCCAGCATGCCTAACCCTTCAGGCTCATCTTGTGTTGGAATCAACTTCTGCCTTCAGGCTCATCTTGTGTTGGAAGAGAGTGAGAATTGCCATTTTTACTCGATTCAGCGATACTGATCTTGGCCCGACCAGGAATCAACTCTGCTGCCAAGATCCTCTCCAAGTGACCGATGAGAGTCTACCTGCCTTAAGACTCTAATCGGTATCTCTGGCGGAGTGGGAACGAAGCATTTGATTTTGAACCGAGCGGAAAGTTGGCTTACTAGCACTAGTTTGACCTTCGTTTTCCTTTTAAGTAATTGATTATAAAGGCGCTATCGTCTAGGGGTTAGGACGTGAGATTCTCAATCTTAAAACCCGGGTTCGATTCCCGGTAGCGCTACCAAAGATCAGTACAACGAGGTGCCGTGATGCTTTTTAGCTCCGGCATCTCTTTTATTTTGTTGATATTTATGTCCACACAGGGGTAACATTGTCCAATACCATCCGGCCCTGACGTGGGGTAAGTCTTAGGGGTAACCCCATTCCACGGCTTTGGAGTTACCCCCATGGCCCTGACCGATACCGCTATCCGCAATGCCAAGCCCGCCATGAAGCCCGCCAAGCTGTTTGATGAGCGCGGGCTGTTCTTGCTTGTTACCCCTACCGGGGGTAAGTGGTGGCGCTTTCGCTTCCGCTTCGACGGCAAGGAAAAGCTGCTCTCCCTGGGCGTCTACCCTGACGTTGGCCTGAAAGACGCCCGCAACCGGCGCGACGAAGCCCGCAAGCTGCTGGCCGAAGGCACGGACCCCGGCGAAGACCGCAAGACCCAAAAGACGGCAAAGCAGGACCGGGCAGCCAACAGCTTTGAAGCCGTGGCGCGGGAGTGGTTCGAGAAATTCTCGCCGAAGTGGGTAGAGCACCACCGGCGGCGCGTCATCCGCCGATTCGAGCGCGACGTTTTCCCCTGGATGGGCGGCAAACCCATTGCCGACGTGACCGCGCCGGAATTGCTGGCCGTGGTCCGGCGGATTGAAGGCCGGGGCGCGCTCGAAACCGCACACCGGGCGCTAGGCGATTGCAGTCAGGTATTCCGCTACGCGGTAGCAACCGGGCGCTGTGCGCATGATCCTTCCGGCGATCTGCGCGGGGCGCTCCCGCCAACGAATGCCGAACACTTCGCCTCTGTGACCGAACCGGCGCAAGTGGCGGCACTGTTGCGGGCGCTGGACGGCTACAAAGGGACATTCACAGTTGCCTGTGCGTTACGCCTTGCGCCTTACGTCTTTGTACGCCCCGGCGAACTTCGCAAGGCGGAATGGTCCGACTTCGATCTTGACGCGGCGGAATGGCGCTACACGGTCACCAAAACCAATACGCCGCATATTGTCCCGCTGGCATCCCAAGCTGTGACTATTCTCCGTGAACTTCACGCATTGACCGGCACCGGGCGCTATGTTTTTCCGGGGGCGCGTAGCAGCAAACGCCCCATGAGCGATAACGCTATTCTGGCCGCAATGCGGCGCTTGGGCATCGGCAAGGACGAGATGAGCGGCCACGGCTTCCGGGCAATGGCGCGGACGATCCTTGACGAAGTTTTAGGCGTCCGCCCGGATTTTATCGAACACCAGTTGGCCCACGCTGTGAAAGACCCCAACGGACGGGCCTACAACCGCACCAGCTTTCTCCCTGAACGGCGGGAGATGATGCAGCAATGGGCGGATTACCTGGACAAGCTGAGGACTGGCGCTGAGGGGAAAGAGACGCTATGAGCAAGGATGAAGCGCGGACTAAGGTTACGGAAGCGATAAAGGCAAGTCTCAAGAATTTTTGTCGGATCGAATTACCGGATTCTACTTGCATCGACTTGGCTATTGGCTGTGTCGGCATCAACGAAACGATTGAAAACGCGGACGCGGGCGATCAAATTGCCAAGGTGAGAATGTGGCATATGGCGTCATGCTACTTGGATAGTAAATTCAACTTTGGACCAATCCCCCCGGAGCTAAAAGCGTTTGCTTCGAGAGAGCTTAAAAAGCTGAGTGAAAGTGATAAACACTCTGACCCTGACAGGCCGGACGGCGGGAGTCCGCTCCGGCCCTATCGTGAAAAGCTGTGGATTGCTCATTGGATATACGAAAGAATCAAACCATGCGGCACCATGAGTCAAAACTGTGCCTGTAATGCCCTCGCGAACCTTATCAACGTGGAATGCTACGAGGACAAGGAAGTATTCAGTTCTGATGGAATAACACAAGATCGTGTTCTTGAAATCGTTGTTCACCGCAAAACCCAAAAATGCAATAAGGGGAAAGATGCTCTGTCGTCCAAAAGAATTGGAAACCTCTACAGAGAGATGAAGCCCGATATTGAAGCGCTCTACGATGAACTGAAAAGGATCAGGGCAAGTACGCCCCAAATACGCGTCCTGGACTGACGAACCGCCTCAAAAACCTGTGCGTTTTCGAGGCAATTTTTTACGATGGACGAGTCAGAATCGCCTTGTACTTCCTGATACAGGAGCGATTCAATATGCAGCAACTTCCCGAAACCGGTTATCTACGCCTACCGCAAATTCTAGGCAATCCCAAAGCAAACATTCCCGCACTAATCCCCATCAGTAAATCGGCCTGGTGGGCCGGGATTAAATCAGGCCGCTATCCCAAAGGCGTGCATCTCGGACCCCGCACAACTGTCTGGCCTGTTGAATCAATCCGCGCCCTCATTGCTTCCACCAAACAGGATGACGGCCAATGACCGCCGCCGCCTTTGCCGCCTTGGTGCAAGCGCAGCGTACCGGCGCGGGCCGATGGAAGGCGCGTTGTCCAGCGCACAATGACCGCTCGCCCAGCCTCAGTATCCGTGCAGGAGACGATGGACGGGTACTGGTGCTGTGCCGTGCGGGCTGCGCTCTGGACTCAATTCTTTCCGCGCTGAAACTGGCGAAGCGTGATCTATTTGCAGGGCCGCCGCCCTCACCAGAGCAGACCGCCGCGATACAGGCGGCAAGGGAAGCCCACCAGCAAGCCGCAAGGGCAGAACGGAAGGCGCGGCTGGCCGCGTTGGACCGCGTGGAAAAGCTGCAAGCCGTGGTGAATGCACTGGGGGCGAAACTGGCACGCTCACCGGAAGATGACAAGCTGGCCGAGCTATTCCATATGGCGTGTGACCGGCTTCATGCAGCCGAGACAGAGGCGGACAAGTATTACCCCATGCGCCGGGTAGACGCGCAAGAGGACTGTACCAGTGGACAAGCAAATTGATCTTGGCGGGATATTCCCCAAGAGTGACCCGCTGGCCAGCGTCACGACGGAAGACGTTGGACCGGAGATTGCCGCCGCGCTGAAGTTGACGGCAGGAATGCCCAAAGTCACCGGGGCGTTGCTCGAAACCTGCCGCGCCTGGATTCGGCGGTACATTATCGCTTCGGAAGAGCAAGCCGTAATCATGGCTGTTTGGTTGCTGCATACATACGCCTTCGATGCGGCTGAAACTACGCCCTACATTCACATCACCGCCCCAGAGCGGGCGTGTGGTAAGTCTCGCCTCATGGAGACATTGGAGGCATTGGCAGCCGCGCCCATTCGTTCCGGCGGAATGACCGCTGCCGCGCTGGTGCGCTGCATTGACGCAAAATCCCCTACGATCTTCCTTGACGAAATGGACGCCCAGCTTGGCGGAGATAAGGAGTATGCAGAGGCAATTCGCGGGATTTTGAATGAAGGTTTTCGCAAGGGGGGCAAGTTCTACAAGTGCGATGGAAAGTCCCACCAGTTGCGGGAATTCAATGCATACTGTCCAAAGTGTTTCGCGGGCATTGGGCAGTTGCCCGATACAGTTGCAAGCCGCTCCATCGTGATCGAAATGAGGCGAAAGCGTCCGGGGGAGATTGTGGAGCCGTTCCGCCAGAGAGCCGTGAAAGATGCCGCTTCGCCGATCAAGACAGAGTTGGAGGCGTGGCAGGCACGGGGAGTCTCTGGCCAGCTTCGGGCAATTCTACCCGCTCCGCTTGCCTGCCTCAGTGACCGCCAGAACGATATTGCCGAGCCTCTGCTGTGCATCGCGCAGCTTGCCGGGGATGGATGGCTGCAAAGGCTCACAGAAGCCTTGCAGGCCGTATTCAAGGCCGCCAGCGTGGAGGATGGCTCCATCGGCGTAACCCTGCTGTCTGACATTCGCGCCGTCTTCGATGAGCGCAATACGGATAGGGTTTCATCGAAGGTCATGGCCGAGTGTCTCTATGAGATTGAAGGCCGCCCGTGGGCTGACTGGAATCATGGGAAGGGCATCACCGCGAACAATCTGGCGCGGCAACTCAAGAAATACCGCATCGGTTCGGAGAAGATTCGCATAGCCTCTGAAACCGTACAAGGCTATCGGCGCGGGGATTTCGAGGACGCCTGGGCGCAATTCTGCCCCATCCCCCCCAAACAAAACGGAACAACGGAACAAGCCGCGTCTTTATTGGCTGAAACCTCATTTTCAAACCGGAACACAACCCCCTCTGTTCCGTTTGCAAAAAGTGCCTCAAACCCGCATGAACAAAAGAGTGTTCCACTTGTTCCGGTTCAAACCGGGGGGAACGCCATTTCAGAGGTGAGAATATGAGCGCAGCCGTGGAACTGATTCAGGCGGTGAAGGCGAACGGCGGTCAGATTCGAGTTGAAGACGGATGGCTGGTGATCGCTCCGCCGGATGCCGCCGCGCCAGTGATCGAAGAGCTACGCCAACACAAGGCGGAGATTATTGGCTTGCTTGAATCGGCCAGCATTCCAACAGACGATCCGGCGGAGTGGCGAGAGCCTTTCATCAGATGGCTGGATTCCGCCTGTGTGCTTTCCCCGCGCTGCTTTGGCGGGGTGGGCTGCCTGCACATCGCTTTCTGCGAGTGGGAAGCGGGGCGGGGCGGGGTTCCCTGCACCCGTGCCACATTCGAGCTGTTGCTGTCTGAATTCGGATTGCTGATAGGCGAGGTGCGCGGGGCGGTCCTAGTCTCCGGCTTAATTCTCAGGGAAGACTTTGAGGCGGTGGAACTGTGACCGCCAGCGGGCAAAAGCGGTGTTTGAATTGCTTGAAATGGAGGCGCTAATCAATGGCAGGAAAAGGCGGGAAACGTCCCGGAGCAGGAAGAAAGCCGAGTACCCTCAAAGGCATAGCCAAGAAACTGCCGAGAGAGTCTGCCGAGCTTCTGCTCTCGGAAATCAATGCAAATGCAAAGTGGGTCGCGCTCGCCAATTCAGACGATGAGCGGATTCAACTCGAAGTCTTGAAATATCTCAGTGACCGTGCGTATGGGAAACCGCGCCAAGACAACACAGTAGCAGTTGCGCCCATGCAGCCCGTTCGCACCCTCAGCGATTTCTATGCGGACTTGCGCGGCATGAAGGAAGTCCGAGCCGCGCTCTATGGGGAATCAAGCGAGTGATTGCGGCGCTTGCTTCGATTCCGCTGGTGCGAAGCGGAAGGCTGGGAACACCCCGAGGCCGTGAAAGGCTGATAAAACCTAAATGGACAATGCTTCAGCACCTATTTCAGCCAATGTGTACGTCCTTTGGGGGTTTTTATTGTGGCATCGGGTCAATCCCTTCAGACACACGTACTGAACATATTCTTACCTGTTCCTCCGTTAGGCCGCTGCCTGTATATTGCCACTGCTTCTTGCAATAGTAGGGGCGAACCTTACTATTGACGGCCTGCCTGATTCGCTTACAGGCGGCAGGAGAATAACCTATACAGTACGGTGGTTCGCCGGGAACTCCACAAACCTTGGTGACACGCTGGCCACTCATTTCGTTCACACACGGGAGTCCACCCAAGGAGTCTTGATTCCCGCAAACGTCCCTTGCAACTTGGCCCAAGACTGAACGCGGCGGAATCAGAATCCAGCCAGTGCTTACAGGACCGTTCGCGCCATTGCCGCCAGCGGGCATAATAACGTGCTCATGACAGTCGAAAATGAATGGCTGGGCGACAACGTCCACTCCGTGTATGCCTCCCCAGACGCTCACGCCCAGATTTGTATGCCGGATGGTACCCATGTTTACTCTGAACTTTAGGCCGTTATCGGCTTCATAGGTTTTCCAGTGATTTGGGGGCGTCGGATGTTTTTTGTTTTCCTCAGCGCAGATTTTTGCCTGTTCTGACGAGAACGCTGTGGGGTTATACCCGTCCGTGCAAGCCGTTACGGAGCATTCGTCAAATGGACCGCCACCCACACGATACTGCGGAGCAAGGACATAGCACTGGGCCTTGAGCGCAGCCGGTGAAATGACTGTCAGCAAGATCGTGCTCAAAATCGCCACTCGGTAAGTCATTGCGAATCCTCAGGTTTCGTTTCCCCGATCAATGCTCAATCCCGTCCGGGATTTTCAATGTTCGGCATACCGAACATTCTAGTCGATCACGGCGGTAACGATGGGGGAATGGCAATCTCTTTTCCTGTCCGTCTCGGTCGCCGTTTGAGTGATTTACGGGAAGAGCATGGCCTGTCTCAGACCCAGCTTGCAGACATGGCTGGAATTGGACGAGCACACCTTAGCCAAATCGAGAATGGAGCCGTTGCCGCCAGAATTGACACCCTGTACGCGCTGGCACAGGCTCTTGATTTGAAGCTGGAAGAGTTGTTCAAAGGGTTCTGATGGAGTGTTTGTCTATATCAATGCTCCCAGCTTCCCCGACTCCTTGGTAAACTTGAGCGTATGCTGTTGCGTTGCGCCTGTCCGTGCGGCGGGAAAGATTTGAAGAGCAGCGCCCGTTAAACTGGGGTAACTATTGGGGTAACAAGGCCATTACGCGAAGTATATTTAATTTATTATCATGCACTTAGAAACGACAATCGATTCCCGGTAGCGCTACCAAATTCACCTCGGCCCATCCCGTGCCGCCCAGATTCCAAAGCAATAGGAAGGACTCCACCTCGTTGATCTTCGCGGGAGGTCCATTCCGTGCGCGGATATCCGGGGACAAGCCAGGGTGAACATTGGGGCAGGCGAGTCCGCGCCGGGGGGGTCCTTCCGAACGGTATTTGCCCAATCACCGAAAGGCAGAGGCTCCGAGGCGATGGCCTGCAAATCGGAGGCTACGATCATCGCAACGATGGCCATCGCCTTGATTTAGAGCGGTTCCACAATTCCCATGCCCTTTGTGGGGCTGGGAAGGGTGCCTCTTTCTTGATGAAAAAGGCACTTGAGGGCTGTGGCTTCTGGGTACAGCAATTGTGGAACCGCTGTAGAATCCTCACCTCATTGCACCCTTCCTGGTTCATCCAGGTCAAAGCCCCGCATGGTGAATGCCGGCCGGGACGGGGTTGACCCTTGGGGTGAGAAGAACCAGGGCCAAGGGGACTCCGCGACCGGGCGCTCAGCCGGTGTATCCGCCGGAAGCGTAGACGGTCTGGCCGGTCAGCCAGCCCGAGTCGGCTGAGGCCAGGAAGGCCGCGGCGGTGGCGATGTCCGTGGGCTGGCCGATGCGGCCCAGGGGAGTCGCGCCCTCCGCTTGCTTTTGGAAATCGCTGCCGATGAAGCCCGCGTCGTGAGTGCCCTCTGTTTCAATCATGCCCGGATTCAGGGCGTTGACGCGGATCTTCTTCGCGCCGAGTTCCTTGGCCAGCGACCCGGTGATGGTGTTCACGGCGCCCTTGGTGGCGCTGTAGACGGCGGCGTTGGCGAATCCCGAGGCGACCACCGAGCCGATGTTGATGATGCTGCCGCCGGCGGGGTTGAAGCGGGCCACGGCGGCCTGGGTGACCAGCAGCAGGCCGAGGACGTTGATATTGAACTGCTTATGGAAGTGCTCGGGGGTGATCTGATCGAGCGGCCCGAACTCGTAGATCCCGGCATTGTTGACCAGGATGTCGATGGGACCGAGCTGGGTGGCGACGGCGTCGATCAGCGGCGCGATGCTGGCGGGTTCCGCGACGTTGGCCTGCACGGCGATGGCCTTGCCGCCCGCGGCCTGGATGGCGGCGACGACTTGATCCGCGCCTGCCTTGCCGCTCGAATAATTAACGGCGACCGAGGCGCCGCGGCTGGCGAGCTCCCGGGCAATGGATGCGCCGATGCCCTTGGATGCGCCGGTGACCAGCGCGACTTTGCCTTGAAGACTGTTGTTTTGAATGCTGCTCATGCTTGGCTCCCTTGCCGGCCCGTAATCGATTCGACGGTTCGACAACTATCGAATTGATTAGCCGGGGCGGAAATGGATTCAGGAAAATGGTTTCATGGAAATGGATTCAGGAAAGTGGATTCAGGATGAGGCCGATTCTTTCGCGGGCGTTTTTCAGTTGCCCCCGCAGGGGCCGGCGTCGAGCGCGCTCAGGACCCGGATGAGGCCGCCGAGGACGCCGGGGCGAAGGGTGAGAAAGTGAAATTTGCCTTCGCGGCGGACGTGGATCAGGCCGGCGGATTCGAGTTCCTTGATGTGGTGGGAGAGGGTGGCCGCGGAGATGGGCAGGGCGGCCAGGGCCTGCGCGCAGCCCAGGGGACAGCGGGCCCGGGCTACGCGCGCGAGCAGATCGAAGCGGCGCGGGTCGGCTAGGGCCTTGAGGATCGCGGTGCGGCGCGCGCTGCTGAGGCGCCTCGGCGTTTTGGCGCGCGCGCTGGCCGGCTTTGCGGGTTTCTGTTCGGCGGTCGGGGTCATGGGTTTCTTCCAAGTGTTGGATGCAATGGTAGCGCAGCGAGAGTCTTTTGCGGTACCGCGGGCCGGCCCGTCGTTTTCGCTGTCGGCGAGAGGCGCGTTTCCGCCCGGCGCCAGGTCCACCCACCGCGCCGGGAATCGAATGAGGCATTTTGCCGGCCATTTGCGCACTCTGAATGAGGACAAAAACTGATCCTGAACGACGACCTCTCCCCCGGTTGCGTCTCGAGCAGCTTGAGGTCCCGTTGAGGAGAGCCCTTCAATGTCCAGTCCGCGCATGAAATTCCTGGCTGTCTTCCTTCCTGTTCTCTTGCTTTTGACGGTTTCAGAACCGGGAAAAGCGCAATCCGGGACCGGGGCCGTGAGTTTCGGCACGGTGGCCATCGGGCAGACCAGCTCCGCGCTGAGCGTGACGCTCAATTTCAGCGCTGCGGGCGCCCTGGCCACCGAGCTGGCGTTGACCAAGGGCGCGGACAAGCAGGACTTCAGCCTCGCTTCGGGCGGGAGCTGCGCCAAGGGAAAAAGCTATCCGGCGGGGGGCAGTTGCACGGTTTCGGTGACCTTCGCGCCTCTTTTCGCGGGCCTTCGCACCGGAGCCGTGGTGCTTGAGGATGGCAGTGGAAACGTGCTCTCCAGCGCCTGGCTCTCCGGGGTCGGCTGGGGGCCGCAGGCGGGCTTTCAGGGCCTTACCGCGCCCATCAAGAGCTTCTCCAATCTCGGTTTCGCGCCAGACAAGGGAATCGCCGTCGACGGCAACGGCGATCTCTTTGTTTCCAGCGTGAACTCCGCCACCTCGAAGGAGTCGGTGGTGGAGATTCCCGCCGGCTGCACGCTGGCCTCCTGCGTGAAACAACTGCCCGGCGTCTTTGTAGCCGTCTGGGGACTGGCGGTGGATGGCGCCGGCAACCTCTGGGTGGGCGATGAAGGAGCCGACGGGACGATCACCCGGATTCAGGCGGCGGGCGGATACGGCACGCTGAAGACCTATAGCGGGAGCTTCGGCAACCAGGTCGGGGTTGCGGTCGATGGCGGAGGCAATGTCTACTTCACCGGCAGCCAGGCAGGATCTGCCGACAGCGTCATGGAACTTACGGAAGCCAGCGGATACACCACCGTCGTGACGCTGGCCACCGATATCAATGTTCCGGGCGGAGTCGCGGTGGACTCGAGCGGCAATGTCTTCTATATCGATTCCTGGGTTGCGGGTATCGAGGAGATTGCGGCGGTCAACGGCGGCATTCCCGCCACGCCGGCCATCAGCACCGTGGCGAAAGGGCTGAAGGGGCCGGCCTACCTGGTTGTGGATGGGAGCGGCAATCTGATCGTCACCGCCGGCGGCGGAATGATTTACCAGGTCCTGGCGGACGGCGGATACGCGACCGTCAATGCCTACTCGAATCAGCTCAACTCCCCCACCGGCATCGCCGAGGATGGGAGCGGCAATCTGTATATTTCCGGGAACCAGCCGGTCGATCCCGGCCTGGGCATTTCCGCCTCCTCGCCGGTGTACGAGATTGCCCGCAACCCCGCGCCGTCGTTCGTCTTCGGCACGCCGACCGCCCCAGGCGAGACGGACACCGCCGACGGGGCGCAAAAGGTCTCCCTGCAAAACCTGGGCAATCAGGAACTGGCGCTGTCGGCGCTGGCGTTGACCGGCGGAAGCTTCTCCCTGGACAAAGCCACCACCACGTGCACCGCGACCACCACGCTGGCGCCGGGCGACGGCTGCGCGCTGGGGGTTCTGTTTACTCCCACGACGACCGGCAACCCGATCTCCGCAACGCTCACCATCACCGACAATTCACTCAACGCCGCCCAGGGACAGCAGACCATCGCGCTCTCCGGCAGCGGCCTGTACACGCCGACCATCGAGGCAAACGCGGCCTCCTGGGTGATCGCCCTCAGCCAACCCTTGAACCTGACCGTCACGATCCACGGGGGCAGCGGCAACCCGACGCCGACCGGCAGCGTCCAGTTGAGCGCGACGGGTTATTCCGGCGCGCCGGTGGCGCTCAGCGGCGGCAGCGCCGCGGTCGTCGTCCCGGCCGGTTCGCTTGCTCTGGGGCAGGATTCCTTCACCATCCAGTACCAGCCCGACACCGCAGGCGCGGCGATCTATGCCCCGGTCCAGGGCCAGGGCGCCGTCACCGTGACCTCAACGATTCTGAACGCGCCCACAGTTACGGTGACGCCGGCCGCGGCGAGCATTTCGCTGGGCCAGGCGCTGTCGGTCACGGTGGGCGTGAGCCAGGCCAGTGGCGCGCCACAGCCGACGGGAACCGTCACGCTCAAAGGCGGCAGCTACACCTCGCCGGCCACGGCGCTCAGCGGCGCCAGCGTCACCATCACCATTCCCGCCAATTCGCTGGTCATCGGCACCGACGAGCTGGCAGCGGCCTATACGCCGGATGCGGCCAGCACCACCATTTATGTTTCCGCGCAAGGCGCTGGGTTCGTGGCGGTGAGCGCGGCTGCCGCGGCGTCAGGTGCGGCGCCGGCGGACTTCGGCTCACTCGGCATCGGCAAAACAGGCGCGGCGCAGGCGGTTACGCTGACTTTCCCAGCCGACTCCACGCCGGCCTCACTTGTCGCCACCACGCAGGGAGCGGCGGGGAAGGATTTCGACCTCGTTGCCGGGGGAAGCTGCGGCGCTCAAGTGAATATGGCCGCCGGGCAGAGCTGCACGGTCAATGTGACCTTCACCCCGGCATTCGCGGGACTGCGCAGCGGCGCGGTGATGGCCGTGGATGCGGAGGGCCAGACTCTGGCTTTGACCTATGTGCATGGCATGGGGACTGGCGCGCAGATCAGCATCCAGTCCAATCGCTATTTCAGTTACTACGGCGTGTCGGCAGAGGACGATCCGTTCAGCTTTGCCATGATGAGCGACGGCTTTTCTCATCCCAACGTGGCGGTCGACGGAGCGGGCAATGTGTTTGTCGCCGACATGGGCATTGGGGCCGTGAGGGAAATCCCCGCCGGATGCGCCAGCGCGGCCTGCGTGGTGACGATTCTGCAGGCCTTCAATGGGCCTTCCGCCCTGGCGCTTGACGGCGCGGGCAACATCTTCGTCGCCGAGGTTGGCTTCGGCGACGTGAAGAAGATTCCATCCGGCTGCCATTCGTTCAGTTGCCTTGAGACCGTGGGCACGGGCTTCAATCAGCCCTATGGCCTCGCCGTGGACTTCAGCGGCAACGTCTTTGTGGCCGACACCTATAACAACGCAGTCAAGGAGTTGGTGGCGGAGGGCGGCTACACCACCATCCAGACCCTGGCCACCGGCCTTGACCTGCCATGGAGCGTGGTGGTCAATCCCGGCGGCGACCTGTTCGTCGCCGAGGGCGGCGATCAGTGCACCACGTTCATTCCCGGCTCCTGCACCACCATCAACACCTCGCTGCTTGAGATGACCGCGGCAAGCGGCTACAAGACCGTCAACACGTTGGCTGGGGGCGTCTTCGGCAAGCCCTTCGGCCTGGCGGTCGATGGCGCCGGCAATGTGTACGAGGCCGATTACGGCGACCCCTGCGCAACGGAATATACGGCGGGCTCCGGATATACAGCGGGGCCGCGCCTATGCTCATCGGCGATCTTCATCTATCCCGAGGGCCTTGCCGTCGATGGCGGCGGCAACCTTTACCTGGACGACGTGATCAAGGGCTCGGTGTTCAAGCTGGATTTCGTCGATGTGCCCTTGATGACGTTCAAAACGGCAACCCTTGAGGGCGTGCCCGATTCCCAGGACGGACCGCAGGTGGTCAGTGTCCAGAACAACGGCACCGCGCCCGTGACGTTCAGCTCGATCGGCTTCTCGGATTCGTCCTTCCAGCTCGATGGCGCGATCACCACCTGTTCCACTTCGAAGAGGCTGGCGGCGGGCGGTTCCTGCTATCTGGCCGTGGATTTTGCTCCCACCCGGACCGGCTCCATCGCCGGCACGCTCACCTTGACCGACAACAACCTGAACCAGAGCCCGGCGACGCAGGTCATCCACATCACAGCCGCGGCGCTGCCGCCCGCGCCGGTCATCCTCGCCAACCCGCCGAGCACGACCACGGCGACTTCGGCCGCCCTTACCTTCAGCGACACGCAGACTCCCATCACCTTTGTGTGCAGCATCGACTCGCTGCCCTTTTCGGCGTGCGCCAGCCCCGCCGCCTACGCGGCCCTGAGCGGCGGCGCGCACAGCTTCCAGGTCAAGGCGGAAGATTCGGCGGGCAACCTGAGCCCGGCCGCGGTCTACAACTGGACGGTGAATTCCGTGGGGCCGCCGGCTCCGGTCATCACTTCGGCGCCAGCCTCGGTGGGCGATGCCGACAAGGCAACTTTCACCTTTACCGATGCGCAGCCGGGCGTCAGCTTCCAGTGCAGCCTGGATGGGGCGGCCTTCGCCTCCTGTTCAACCGGCGTCAGCTTTTCCGGTTTGGCCGTGACCAATTCCAACGGTTACCTGCTCGCCAAATGGCACAGCTTCGCCGTCGAGGCCGAGGACGGCGCGGGTAACGTGAGTCCCCAGGCGACCTGGACCTGGCTCATCACGGATTGGGTAGGCAGCGGCGTCCCGGTCAACTTCGGCGCCCTGCCTGTGGGCCAAACCAGCAAAGCGCAATCGGTGACTTTCACCTTCGCCGCCAGCGCCACCATCGCCACCATCGACGCCACCACGATGGGCGTCACCGGCCTGGATTATGCCATCTCCGATTCCGGCACCTGCGCCGTGGGCACGGTTGTGAGCAAGGGCGGCAGTTGCACTCTCAAGGCGACCTTCACGCCCAAACTCGCCGGCCAGCGCAAGGGCGGCGTGGTCCTTCTGGATGCCGCGGGCAGTGGAATCGCCGAGGCTTATCTGGAAGGCATGGGAACCGGCCCTCAGGTGGCTTTCACCCCGTATTCAACCGTGATGTTCAACGTGCTCGCCCCGCAGAACAATACCGACCCCGGCAAGGACCTCGAGACGTGGATCACCGATGCCGCCGTGGATGGCGCGGGTGACGTTTACTTGACCGAAGGCGTCTTGGGCAGCGTGGATGGGTCGGTCTCGGTGAACGTGGGCGCGATCTGGGAGTTCCCCGCGGGCTGCATCACCGCCTCGTGCATCAAGGAGACTTCAACCGAAGAGGGCGCGTCAGGCAAGCAAAGCACTTCTGCCATTCTCATTCTTCCCAATGGGCTGGCGATGGACGGAACGGGTTTGTTGTGGGGAACGAACTTTGAATCCGCGCCCTTTGAACTTTCCACCGTAGGCAGTTGGACCTCGACCCAGTGTTACTCCGGGATCTTCTCTTGGGATGTGATTGGGAATCGCCCCGCTGTCGATGGCGCGGGCATCTGCTCGTTTCTTGGCAACGGGAAGCTCTACGTCGCCGGTTCGCAGGTGGCCGAACAAAGCGGCGGCAATCAGACGAGCTTCGATTTCACCACCAATACGCCCAGCATGACCGCCGATCCCGAGGGAAATCTCTTTGTGGCCGACGCCGGCAACAACGCCATCAAGGAAGTGCTGGCCTCCAGCAACTTCACCATCGAGCGCACCGTGGGCAGCGGGTTCAGCAATCCCACCGGCATCGCATCCGACGCCGTCGGCAATCTCTATGTGGCCGACGCCGGCAACAATGCCATCAAGGAGATCGTTGCCTCCAGCGGATATACCCAGGTGGTCACCATCGCCACCATCGATCCCAAATCGATCGGTCTGGGCGAGCTCACGGTGGATGCGCTGGGCAACATCTACCTCCCCAACCAGGCGGATGCCTTGACCAATCAACTGGCGAAGCTGGACTTCTCCGATGCCCCGTCGTTGAGCTTCCCCACCGCGACCAAGATTGGAACGACCGACACCACCGACGGCACGCTCAGCGCGACGGTCAAGAACATCGGCAATCAGCCGCTGGCCATCACTGGCCTCGCGGTATCGAGCACCAACTTCAGCATCGACGCCAGTGCGACGACCTGCTCGGCCTCGGCTCCGCTGGCCGCGGGCGCCAGTTGCACGGTGGGGGTGATCTTCACGCCCAACGCCAACGGCGCGCTGACCGGGACGCTGACCCTGACCGACAACGCTCTGAACGCGAGCGGCGCAACGCAGCAGTTCGCGCTTTCGGGAACCGCCTATTCGACGCCCACGACCTCCACTCCGGCGGTGACGGTGGCGCCCGCATCCGGCAGCATCACCACCGCGCAGAGCGAGGTTGTGAAGGTGACGGTGGCCGGCACAAGCGGCGGCGCGACACCCACCGGCGCGGTTTCGCTCATTGGCGGCAACTACACCTCCGCCACCATGCCGCTCAGCGCGGGCAGCGCGACCTTCACCATTCCCGCCGGCGTCCTGGCCCTGGGCAGCAACACTCTGAATGCAATCTACACGCCGGACCAGGCCTCCTCCACCCTCTACGGCACCGGCGCCGGAAGCGCCACGGTGTCCGTGACCGCGGCGCCCACGAGCACGCCCAATGTGACCGTGACGCCAGCCGCCATTGACATCAGCTCGCAGCAGAGCCTGGCGGTGGCCATCGCTGTCAGCGGCGGCAGCGGCGGCCCTACGCCGACCGGGTCGGTCACCCTTTCCGGCGGCAACTACGCCTCGCTGGCCTCCACGCTGAGCAACGGCGCCGCCACCATCACCATCCCCGCCGGTTATTTGCCCGCGGGCTCGGTCAAGCTGACTGCCTACTACACGCCCGACTTCGCCGCTCACGCGAACTATTCGAGCGCATCCGGCAGCGGCCTGGTCGCCGTGGAGGCCGCGGTCAAGACCACTCCGGCGCTGACCGTGACGCCGGCCTCGGCCGCCATTCTCTCGAATCAGCCGCTCCAGGTCACCCTGCAGGTCACGGGAGGCAGCGGTCGGTCCACACCGACCGGGTCCATCGTCTTGAGCAGCGGCAGCTACGTCTCGGCCATTGCCGTGCTGAGCCAGGGAAGCGTCATCGTCTCCATTCCCGCCGGGTCGCTGGCCGCGGGCAGCGATACGCTCAGCGCCAGTTACACTCCGGACAGCGCCAGCAGCCTGACCTTCAACAGCGCCGCGGGCTCCGCCCCGGTCACTGTCAACATGCCTCTGGTCTCAACCACCACCACGCTCCAGGCCAGCGCAACCTCGGTGGCGTACGGCGTCAGCGTCACCTTCTCCGTGGCCGTCGCCCCCGCCTCGGGCACCACTCCGCCCACCGGCTCGGCCGCGCTCATGGACGGCGCTTCGACGCTCACCACCCTGACGCTGAATGCCAGTGGAGCGGCCAGCTATTCGACCGCCGCGCTCAGCGCCGGCGCTCACTCCATCACCGCGGTCTACCATGGCGACACGAACAACAGCGCCAGCACCTCCGCGGCGGTGACGGTGACCGTGGCCGCGCCCGCGCCCGCGGTTTCGCTCACGCCCTCGTCCTTGAGTTTCACGGCCGTCAGCGGCGCCGCCAGCGCGGGACAGACCGCGACTCTCGCCAATACCGGCAACGCCTCCCTGGCCATCGCCGGCATCTCGATCGCTGGGACCGGCGCCAGCGCCTTTCAGCAGACCAGCACCTGCGGAGCGGCGCTGGATGCGGGGGCAAGCTGCGCCGTCACGGTCACCTTTACGCCGGCTTCCCCAGCCAGCTTCAGCGCCACGCTCTCGGTTGCGGACAACGCCGCCGATTCGCCGCAGACCGTGGCGCTGAACGGAACCGGAACCCCCGCCCCGAGCTTTACACTCAGCGCCACCACTTCCCAAGAGAACGTGCAGCCGGGTGGCGCTGCCGTCTACACCATCACCGTCACGCCGCACAATGGCGCATTCAACAGCCCGGTGAAGTTCTCTGCCAGCGGACTGCCAACGGGCGCCACCGCCAGCTTCTCGCCCCCCACCGTCACGCCGGCGAGCGCCGCCGCGACCACGCAAATGAGCATTCAAACCGCGGCTGCAACCTCTCAAAGCCCTCCCTCCCCATTGTGGCCGGTGGCCGGCCCGGCTCTGGCCCTGATTGGAATCCTGTTCCTCCCCCGCAAGCGCTGGCGGCGGGGCCTGGCGCTCTCCATCCTGTTCCTGGCTTCGCTCGGGGCACTGGCGCTCGGCGGTTGCGGCGGCGGATTCCGATTGGGAACGACGTCCGCCTCAACCTTCACGATCACCGTCGCCGGCGCCAGCGGAGATGAAACGCAAACCATCACCGTCGAGCTTACGGTCCAGTAAGGAGAACCAATGCGCATCAGAATCATCGCTTCCACTCTGTTGCTGCTGGCCGCACTGGCGCTCTTTGCCGCGGCCTCGAGGGCGCAGTCTGCTTTGCCCGGCAAGCCGGTTCAGCCGCTGGAACTGGCCCTCACCTACAACTGGGCGCACAGCAATGCGCCGCCGGGCGGCTGCGGCTGCTTCAGCCTCAACGGCGCCGGCCTGCAACTGGCCTGGCCCGCGGAGAGAAAAGGGTTCGCTCTCACCGCCGACCTGGCCGTGGTCGACCAGCCCAACGCCTTGTTGACGGGAAACTCGCTCACGCTGGGAATTTTCCTGGCTGGAGCGCAATATCGTCCGGCAAAGCCCGTCCGCCGCTGGCAGCCCTTCGCCGAGGTTCTTGCCGGCTTCGGCCATGCCTCGGGAAAGATGATCGCCTCCAGCCGTCCCGCCATCGACGCCAACTTCGCCTTTGCCGGAGAAGCGGGCGGCGGCCTCGATCTGCGCCTCAGCCGCCGCTGGCTGTGGCGCGCCGCGCAGGCGGACTACATGGCCGCCACCTTCAACAACGGCTCCAACAACCACCAGAACATCTTCCGCCTGAACACCGGAATCGCGCTGCGCTTTTGAGCGAGCGCTGACCATCTTGAGCGCTTTCTCGCGTGGGCCGCGCTGTTTGCGGCCTGCGCGGCCGAAGGACGCGCGCTTCCGCGACTGACAAACTCCATCTGTCCTTCTCCACACTTGCAGCGAACCTCTGACGCGCTACGCTCGCTACGGCCCCGCCTGCGCCTCTGCTTCCAGCAGCTTGCGAGTATTCGCCTTGGGCGAGCCGGGCTGGGGGGCGGCGAGCAGCGCGAGAGCTTCCTCGGCCGTGGCGCGGGCCTCGGCGCGCTTGCCGGTCGCGCGCTGCGCCTGCGCCAGCTTGAGCAGAATGGAAGGGCTGTGGCGGCGGCTTTGATCGGCCGCGCGCCTTTCAAAGGCAAGAGCCGCTGGCGCGTCGCGCAGCGCAGCCGGCCGCACATGCAGAAATCCACTTGCCGCCTCGTCCAGCGCCATGGGTGAAGCCTGGTCCTTCGCGGCAAGCTGGCGCAGCGTTGCCAGCCCCGCCGAGGCGAGCGCCGCTTGCGGATGGCCCAGCGTGGCCTCCGCCGTGGCCAGCCGGACCTGAGCACCCGCGCGCAGCAGCTTCCAGTTCTCGTTCGACGCGTCTTGACGCAGCATTCTTTCAATCACCGCAAGAAAATGCTTCAGCAGCCCAGCCGCCTCGGCTGCCGCCTTGTGCCGATCGGAGCCGGGCGACGCCAGCAGCGGATCGGCCTCCGCTTCACTGGCCGCCGCTTCATCGTCCAGAATGACGTCCAGGTCGGCCAGGGCGCGAAGATCGTCGGGGTCCGCCGCGGACAGCTTTCGCTGCGTCTGCTCCACCTGGCTCAGCAGCGGCGCGGCTTGCTCAAACTGGCCCAGCTCGATCATCGCGTTGCCTTCCTTGCGCAGAATCATGGTGCGCATGCGCCGCATGGCAAGAGTGGATTGCTGGTCCTTCGGCAGCGCGTCCGCCCGCTCCAGCGCCAGCTCGAAATCCTTCAGCGCCTGCGCCGGATCGGTCTCCAGCTCGGTGCTGCCGATTTTCATCTGGTTGATGGCCAGTCCCCGCCGGGCGCGCTGATAGCCGGCATCGATGCCCAGCGCGCGGTTGTCCAGCTCCATGGATTTGCGAAATGACGCCACGGCCGCGCCCACGTCCGCCATGCTGGCCGTGCCCGGCTGACCCAGCTCATCGCCCAGCGAGCCGTAGGCTGAGGCCACATCGCAGATCAGTTGCGGAGAAGCGTCGCGGCCCGCGATCAGCCGGTCGTACGTCGCGGTCGCCGCGCGCATGGACTCGATCGCCTCCTGGGTGCGCGCGGTGCCAAAGAAGATCTCCCCCTGCGATTCCTGCGCGGTCGCCAGCGAAAGCAGGGCATCCTTGTCGTTGGCGTTTTGCACCACCAGCGGCGTCGCCAGCCCGATGGCCTTGGCGACTCCGGCCATCGCGCCGCTGGGATCGCCAAGGTTCTGCTCATAGGGATTTCCCTGGAGGTTGGCCAGCCGCGTGTAGGCGTCGACCAGATCGAGCTGCGTCTGCCGGTCGCCCCTGGCGTCGCTCGCCATGCGGTCGAGATGTTCAAGCACCCGCGTCACCAGCAGCTTTTGCGCGCCCGTCGAGCCGGGCAACTGCTTGATCGCCTCGTCCAGCTCCGACAGCAGGCTGTTGCTCAGTTGGCGCAAATCGGCCGAACGCGCTTCGGCGCGCTGGCGCTCTCGATTGGCCACCCGCGCCTGCCACACAATGCCGGCCCCGGCCGCCACCAGGCTGGCCGCTACCACGGCCGTGGCGGCAAGGCCGGCGCGATGCCGCTGAACAAACTTCACCGCCTTGTATCGAAACGTTCCCTGGCGCGCATCCACCGGCCGGCCTTCGCGATAGGCGCGCAGATCCGACGTCAACTGCTCTACGGTGGTGTAGCGCTCGCGTGGATCCTTGCGCAGGGCCTTGTCGATAATCGCTTCAATATCCTTATCCAGCTTCTCGGCCGGGCTCACTCCATGAGCCGGCTTGCGCGGCGGCTCCTCGCAGACAACGCGAATCATCTCTGCCGTTGAAAGATCTTTCAGTTCATAAGGCGCGGCGCCGGTCAGCAAGATGTACAGCAGCACGCCGAGCGAGTAGGTATCCGAGGCGGTCGTAATCGGATTGCCCAGAATCTGCTCCGGGCTCGCGCACTGCGGCGTGAAGGAGAGATAGCCTTCGCGCGTCATCTGGCTTCCCGCCGCATCCACCGACGGCGAGAGCAGCTTGGCGGTTCCGAAATCCAGCAGCCGCGGCGTGCCATCCGCCCCCACAAGAATATTGTCCGACTTCACATCGCGATGCACGATGAAGTGCTGATGCGCGAACTGCACCGCCTCGCACACGCGCAGAAAAAGCGCAATGCGCTCCGGCTCGGCAAGGCTCTTCCGATCGCAGTACCGGTGAATCGGCTCGCCGTCCACGTACTCCATCACCAGGTAAAGATCGCCCCCGCCGGTTACGCCGCCATCCAGCAGCCGGGCAATGTAGGGATGCTGCAGTCCGGCGAGGAGTTGCCGCTCCTGGCGAAATCGCTCTCGGAACAGATCGGTCGCCAGGGGCAGATCGATGAGCTTGATGGCGACCTTCTGATCGAACTGCCCATCGGCGCGATGCGCCAGGTAGACCGCCCCCATTCCGCCGCGCCCAATCAGGCGGTCCAACTGATAATGTCCCACGATGCGCGGCGGCGCCACCGTTTCGCCGCTGGCCCGGCGCATGGCGTCCGAAGCGGACCGTTCTTCGGCCTCACTGGCGCTCAGCAGCGAGCGCACCTCCTCGGCCAGTTCGCCATCCCCGCCGCACTGCGTGTCAATCAGCGCATCCCGCTCCACCAGGGAGACCGTGAGAGCCCGATTGAAGAGAGCTTCTACTTGCTGAAACCTTGCCTTCGCCTCTTCCATTGCCGGCGACGCTCCGATCGACGATTGGACACACCACGCAAAGATTGCGAAAAACACCCGGAGAATGCCTCAGGTCCGCGCCAGGCCTGCCGCCGCGCCGGGGCAAATCCTCCGGTAAAGCCAACTGCGCGCAAACTTCAGGTCGCGGTCCACTTTCGCTTTGGAAACCTGCATCAGCTCCGCGGTCTCCTCCGTCGTACATCCCAGGAAGTAGCGCAACTCCACCATCTGGGCCTTGTCCATGTCCAGCTCGCCCAGCTCATCCAGGGCCCGGTTCAAATCCAGCAATTCGGGACTGTCCACCGCGACCCAGGCCAGATCGTCGCTGAGCGGGACGCGGTCCAGGCCGCCGCCGCGCATCTGCGCCTGCGACTCCCGCGCATGATCGATGAGAATCATGCGCATGACCTTGGCGGCGAAGGTATAGAAATGCCGCCGGTCCTGCCACTCGGCCTTCTTCTGGTTCAGCAGGCGCAGGTAGAGCTCGTGGACCAGCGCCGTGCCCTGCATCCCGTCCGGATTGCGTTCCCGCCGCACGTAGGCCGCGGCCACGTTGCGCAGGTGCGGATAAACCATGGGCATCAGCTCTGAGAACGCAGAGGTTTCCCCTCTTCTCCAGCGGTCGAGCAGCAGCGTGATCTCACCCTTGGCCTGGTCCAACGGAGGTCTCCCTGAGCGTTGAATTGTCGAGGTTTTGTTGCACACAGGGTACCACTGTCCCGCATTCAAGCCAAAGGAAAGTTCTTTCATCCTCATGCTCTGCCCAAAACGCGCGGAATCTCGCTTCCGGGCCTTCCTGCGAGACCCGTTCCGGGCGCTCCTGGCGGTTCCGGGATTCAGCCGCCGCGCACCTATCTCCCGATCCGGAAGGGTCCCGCTCTAAGCGCCGCAAAATCAGCGCGAACCTGAGCCTCTGCGGCTTCCTGTTCTGGGCCTTCTCCGTGTTTTTCCTTGACATCGAAATGGCATTTCGACCAGACTGATTTTCGCGTTTCAGCTTCTTCCCCGAAGCGTCCCTGATTTGGTACCTCCCGGAATGGGTTCGCCAGTCTTCTCCACCCTGGAGACCGGTGACAGCGGAGCCTTGTTCACAACGGAGTTTTCTTGAGCGGATTCGCGCGCTCAAAAAGTTGAAACGCTTGTCCGTGAAAGCCCACTATCCTGCACGGAGCGTGGCATGGCCGATCAGCCGACGTATGGGAATTCGAAGCAGGCCAGCGCTTCACCGCATGGCGCGCAAACCGCCGCGCCTCAGCTCGCTTTGCCCAAGGGCGGCGGCGCGATTCGCGGAATCGGCGAAAAGTTCGCAGCCAATCCGGTCACCGGCACCGGATCGACCACGGTTCCCATTGCCACCAGCGCTGGCCGCTCGGGCTTCGGACCCAAGCTAACGATCTCCTACGATTCCGGCGCGGGCAACTCGGCGTTCGGGTTTGGCTGGTCAGTGCTTCTGCCGGCAGTGACGCGCAAGACCGACAAGGGCCTGCCGCAATATGACGACGCCCATCACTCCGACATCTTCCTGCTCACAAGTGCGGAAGATCTGGTGCCCGCATTGATCCAGGGTGCGCACGAGTGGACCTTCGACATCTCCGAGCGCTCGCTCTATGGCAATCGGTACAACGTGCAGCGCTACCGTCCGCGGGTGGAGGGGCTTTTCGCCCGCATCGAGCGCTGGGAGAACCTGTCCGACAGTTCCGACGTCTTCTGGCGGTCCATTTCAAAGGACAATATCACCACCTGGTTCGGCCAGACCGCCGAGAGCCGCATCGCCGATCCGTCGGACGCCAGCCGAATCTTCAGTTGGCTCATCAGTTCGAGTTACGACGACAAGGGCAATGTCATCGCCTACGGTTACAAGGCCGAGGACTCGGCGGCCGTCGATCTTACCCAGGCCAACGAGCGCAATCGCACCCCCGGCTCCCGCGCGGCGCAGCGCTACATCAAGACCATTCAATACGGCAATCGCACGCCGTACTTTCCCGACCTGACGGCCAAAGAGCAGACGGCGCTACCCGCGGACTGGTGCTTCCAGGTGGTCTTCGACTACGGCGAACACGCCGCGCAAGCGCCCACTCCGGCCGAGGTCCAGCCCTGGAACTGCCGGCTCGATGCTCTCTCAACCTATCGGCCGACCTTTGAGATTCGCACTTACCGGCTCTGCCGCCGGGTGCTGATGTTTCACACGTTTCCCCTGGACCCGAATGTTGGCTCCGACTGCCTGGTGCGCTCCACCGACCTTGCGCACGCATCGACGTTGCCTACGGACCCCAGCCAGCCTTTCTACTCCTATCTGCTGTCGGTTTCGCAGTCGGGATATGTGCCGGACGGAGCGGGAGGCTACGTCTCAAGCGCCCTGCCGCCGGTAGAGTTCACTTACACCCAGGCGGCGATCGACGAGACCGTGCGGGAGATGGACCCGGAGAGTGAGATGAACCTTCCCAGCGGCATCGACGCAAATTACCGCTGGGTCGATCTGGATGGCGAAGGCATCTCCGGAATCCTGACCGAGCAGGGCGGAGCCTGGTTCTACAAGGCCAATCTCAGCCCGGCAAATCTCAGCCCGGCAAATCTCGATGGCGCGGGCGCTGCGCGGCTTGCCGTAGCTGAGTTCGCACCCGCCCGGACGGTGGAGCGAATGCCGTCGCTCGCCGCTCTCAGCGCGGGGCGTCAGCAGTTGCTGGCGCTTTCAGGAGACGGCTTTCTTTCGCTGGTGGAGTTGGACGGATCGACGCCGGGATACTATGAGCGCACACAGGACTACGGATGGGAGCCCTTCGCGCCCTTCGAATCCATGCCGGTGGTGGACTGGAAGAATCCCAATCTGCGTTTCATCGATTTGACCGGAGATGGATTTGCCGATGCGCTGATCGCCGGGGACGATGTCTTCTGGTGGCATCGGTCGCTCTCGACCGATGGCTTTGGCGCGGCCGAGCGCGTGGCGCAATCGTTCGACGAGGAGCGAGGCCCGCAACTGGTCTTCGCCGACGGCACGGAGTCGATCTTTCTGGCCGACATGTCGGGCGACGGGCTCACCGACCTGGTGCGGGTGCGGGCGGGCGAGGTCTGCTATTGGCCAAACCTCGGCTATGGCCGCTTTGGAACCAAAATCACCATGGACGGCGTGCCGCGCTTCGATCGCCAGGAGCGCTTCGACGCCCGAAGGGTTCGCCTCGCCGACATCGACGGCTCGGGAACTTCCGATCTGATCTATTTTGCCTCGGGCGAGGTTCATCTCTACTTCAGCCAGTCCGGCAACAGCTTCGCGGCGCGGCGCGTCCTGGGCCATTTTCCGCTCATCGACACGGCTTCATCCGGCGCGGTGCTCGATCTGGTCGGCAACGGCACGGCCTGCCTGGTCTGGTCGTCGCCGCTCACCGGAAATGCGCGGGCGCCGATGCGCTACATCGACTTGATGGGCGGGGTGAAGCCGCACCTTCTGGTTGGCATGGTGAACAACCTGGGCGCCGAGACCCGCATCTGCTATGCGCCGTCCACCCGGTTCTACGTCCAAGACAAGCTGGCGGGAACGCCGTGGATCACGCGGCTGCCTTTCCCCGTGCAGGTAGTCGAGCGCGTCGAAACCGTGGACGCGATCAGCCGCAACCGCTTCGTGACCCGCTACGCCTATCATCACGGCTACTACGACGGCGTGGAGCGGGAGTTTCGCGGCTTTGGCCGCGTGGACCAGTGGGACACTGAAGATTTTGCCACGCTCAACGCACAGAACACGCTGCCTGCGCCCAGCAACGAGAGCGTAACTTCGAACGTGCCGCCGATCCTGACCAAAACCTGGTTCCATACCGGGTTCTTCTTCGACGCGAGCGCCATCTCGACACGGTTCCAGCGCGAATATTACCGCGAGGGCGACCCAGCCACGGGAGTCGCCGGGCTCAATTCAGCCGAGGCGCAGGTCCTGTTTCTTCCTGACACGCCTCTGCCCGCGACGATTCTGCTTTCCGACGGCAGCCGCCTTGCATACGACCTTTCCGCCGAGGAGATGCGCGAGGCCTGCCGGGCTCTGCGCGGCTCCACGCTGCGTCAGGAGGTGTACGCGCTGGACGGCGCCGAGGCCGCCGACCGGCCTTACACCACCTCCGAGCGCAACTACACCATCGAGATGCTTCAGCCGCGGCAGCCGAATCCCTACGGAGTTTTTCTCGCCTGCCCGCGTGAGTCGCTGGAGATGGTCTACGAGCGGAAACTCTTCACAGTAGTGGGCGGCACGCTCGCCGACCCCACCGCGCCGCCGCCCGGAGCGACCCTGGCCGCCGACCCCAGGGCTACGCACACCATGACACTGGCCACGGATGCATTCGGCAATGCGCTCCAGTCGGCCTCCGTCGCTTATGGCCGCCGCTTCCTCGATCCCGCGCTGAGCGCTCTGGATCAGACGACCCAGCAAACGCCGCTGGCCACGGCAACCATCAATACCTACACCAATGCGATCCTCGCCGACGACGCCAACCGCACGCCGCTCGCGGCCCAGTCCAGCGTCTACCAGTTGTACCAATGCAAGCCCGCGGCCAACCTGCCGGATTTCACCAACCTCTTTCTGTTTGCCGAGATGCAGGGCCTCGTGGCAGGGGCCAGTGACGGGGCGCACGACCTGGCCTTCGAGGACCTCGACCCGAGCGGACTCAACGCCGGCGAGCATTACCGGCGTTTGCTCGGTTGCACCAGAACGCTCTATCGGCCCGACGACCTGGGCCAGTCGGCGGGCTCTCCAGATGCGCTGCTTCCGCTGGGAAGCCTGGAATCAATGGCGCTGCCCGGCGACATGTACAAGCAGGCTTTCACGCCGGGGCTGATTCCGCTGGTCTTCACGCGCGGCGCAACCGCCCTGTTGCCCACGCCGGCAACCGTATTGGCCAGCGTGGCAGCGGATGGCGCCGGCTATGTCGATCTGGATGGAAACGGAAACTGGTGGACTCCCTCCACGCGCATCTACTACTCGCCCACCGCGGGCACGGCGCTTGAGGAGAGCACCATCGCCACCGCGCATTATTATCTGCCGCGGCGTTTCGTCGATCCCTTCGGCAACGCGACGACCGTCACGTATGACGATCCGAACGACCTGCTGGTGACCTCGACCACCGATGCGGCGGGCAACCTGGTCACGGCGGAGAACGACTACCGGGTTCTCGCGCCCACGCTGGTCACAGACGCCAACCTCAACCAGACCGCCGCGCGCTTCGACGCTCTCGGCCTGGTTGCGGGAACCGCCGTGATGGGCAAGCAGGGCCAGGGGCTCGGCGACTCGTTCTCGACCTTTGCCGCCGACCTGACGCAGGCCCAGATCGATGCATTTTTCAGCGCCGCCGATCCGCACACGCTGGCCCCGTCCTTGCTGGGAGCGGCCACCACGCGCATCGTCTATAACCCGCAACAGTTTCTTGAGTCGCGCACCGCCGCGCCCGCCGATCCAACCGCCTGGCAGCCGGCCTTTGCCGCGACCCTGGCGCGCGAGATTCACCAGAGCGCGCTGGGCGAGAACCAATCCAGCCCCGTCCAATCCAGCCCCATCCAGGTGAACTTCAGTTATTCCGACGGCTTCGGCCGCGAGATTCAGCAGAAGCTGCAAGCGGAGCCATTGCCACCAAGCTCGGAAGGCCCGAACGTCAACCCGCGATGGATCGGCAGCGGCTGGACCATCTTCAACAACAAGGGCAAGGTGGTGAGGAAGTACGAGCCGTTCTTCAGCGCGCTGTTCTCGCTCGGCCACCAATTCGAGTTCGGCGCGCAGGGGGGGGTCAGCAACATCGTCTGCTATGACCCTCCGGGCCGCCCCGTGGCCACGGTTCATCCCAATCAGACCTTCGAGAAGGTGGTCTTCGACCCCTGGCATCAGCAGCTCTGGGACGTGAACGACACGGTGCGCATTGACGATCCCGCGGCCGACCCCGATGTGGGCGACTATCTTGCCCGGCTGGTTCCTGCCGACACCACCCCCACCTGGTATCAGCAGCGCTCTGCCGGAGCCCTGGGCCCATGGGAGCAGGACGCCGCAACCAAAGCCGAGGCGCACGCCAACACGCCCACCACCATCTACTTTGACTCCATGGGCCGGACCATCCTCACGGTGGCCGACAACGCCGCCGCAGGCAACTACCTGACTCGCTCCCAGCTCGACATCCAGGGCAATCAGCGTTCGGTCACCGATGCCGCGGGCCGCGAGGCTTGCACTTACGCCTACGACATGCTGGGCACGCGCCTCAGCCAGTCCAGCATGGAAGCGGGCCAGCGCTGGATGCTGAAGGACGTTTCCGGCAAGGGCATCCGAAGCTGGGACAGCCGCGGACATAACCGGCGAGCGACTTTCGATGCGCTGCGCCGGCCCACAGCGCTCTACATCCAGGGAACGGATGCGGTCAACTCCGATCCGCGCACGCTGGGCCCGGAGCTGTGCTGCGAAATGACCGTCTATGGAGAAGGCCAGCACAACGACCAGGCGCTCAACCTGCGCGCGCGCATCTTCCAGGCCAACGATGTCGCTGGCGTGGTGGTCAACAGCGCCCTCAATCCCGCAACCGGACAGCAGGAGGCGTACGACTTCAAGGGCAACCTGCTGCGCAGCACCCGGCAGTTTGTCACCGACCCCAAGGTGCTGACCGACTGGTCGAAACCCGCGCCCCCAATGCTGCCGGCCTTGATGGCCAGCTCGCAGTTTGACGCGCTCAACCGGCCCACCTCTCTCACTTCAGCCGACCAGAGCGTCACCACCCCCATCTACAACCAGCGCAACGCGCTTACCGCGGTCAGCGTCAACCTCATGGGCGCCGCCGCGGCCACGGATTTCGTCACCGAAATCGACTACAACGCCAAGGGGCAGCGCCTGCTGATCACCTATGCCAACGCGGGAACGAATACGGCATACACCTACGACCCGCTGACCTTTCGCATGACCGGCCTCACCACCACGCGGCCTGCTTTCCCGGCCAACCAGCAGACTGTCCAGGATCTTGCCTATACCTTCGATCCGGTGGGGAACATCACGCACATTGAGGATGACGCCGACATCCAGAACACGGTCTTCTTTCGCAACCGCCGCGTCGATCCCAGCAGCAATTTCACCTACGACGCCATCTACCGGCTCATCGAAGCCATCGGCCGCGAGCAACTCGGACTGGCCGCCGCCGGCACGCCCCTTGCGCCCGCGCCCTCTTCCTACAACGACGTGCCTCGCGCCGGGCTGCTGCAGCCGGGCGACGGCAACGCCATGGGCACGTACGACGAGCAGTACCAGTACGACGAGGTCGGCAACTTCGTTACTTTCATTCATCGCGGCAGCGACCCGGCCAATCCCGGATGGTCGCGCTCCTACACCTATAACGAGCCGAGCCAGCTCAACGCCGCCCAGATCAGCAACCGGCTCAGCTTTGCCACCATTGCGGGCAGTCAGCCGTTCCAGGAAAACTACGCCTACGACCCTCACGGCAACATGACCGCGATGCCGCAATTGAAGCTCATGGAGTGGGACTACGGCGACCGGCTGCTGATGACGCAGCGCCAGGCTGTGAATACGGCGGATGGGGACGGAACCGCCGCGCAGGCGCAGCAGACCTGGTACGCCTACGACGCCTCCGGCGAGCGGGCGCGCAAGGCGACCTTCTCGGCCGCGGGCGCCCTCATCAAGCAGCGCTTCTACCTCGGTCCGACGGAAATCTACCAGGAGTACGACACCACCGGCAATGTAACGCTGGAGCGCCAGACGCTGCACGTGATGGATGACAAGCAGCGCATCGCGCTGGTTGAGACCGTGACCGCGGACGCGAGCGCGGTTGCCGCAACTTTGCCTTCCACCGCCCAGCGCTACCAGTTCAGCAACCACCTGGGCACGGCCTGCCTTGAACTGGATCAGAGCGGCGGCGTCATCACTTACGAGGAGTATTATCCCTTTGGCTCCACGTCCTATCAGGCCGGGGACACCGTTGCTGACGCGGGATTGAAGCGGTATCGCTACATCGGCAAGGAGCGCGACCAGGAAACCGGGCTCTACTATTGCCGAACCCGCTACTACGCGTGCTGGATCGCGAGGTGGATCAGCGCCGACCCCAAGGGAATCGACGGGGGCATCGATCTCTACGAATACGGCAAGGGAAACCCCGTGGTGCTCTCGGACCCCGGTGGCTTGGACCCCGACCCGGCTGCAACCGATCCACTTCCAACTCCGACGGTTGAACTGAAGGACAAGGTCACGACGCCGCCGCCCAAGAGTGGAGACGCCGCGGACGGCCCCGATCCCAGCGCCAACCTCCAGAGCCTCAGCAATGGCAATCCCTCCAACGGCACCACGCTGCCCGGTCGCAGTCAAAGCGAAGTCGTGGCCGCGGGTGGCGCGACGGCGGCGCCAGGCAGTGGAGGGAAAACCAACGTCGCCGGCGCAAGTTCCCTTACGCTTGCCGGCCGCACGGGCCTGTTCATGAATCGCGCTGGACTGGGCGCAGAGTATGGCGTGCTGGCCACCGGCTCCTTCCTGCTGCCCGCGCCGCTCACCTTGCAGAGCACCTTCCACTTGGGCGATCCAAATTTCGGAATCTACCTGAATCTCGGCGCGCTCTCCGACCCTACCGGGGGCGCGACCGGCGGAGTCGGCGGAGTGACCTTTGCCCAGAGTTGGGCCAAGGACGGAAACCCGGTCTCCGTGTACGTGAACGAATCGCTGGTGAGCGCCTCCAAGGGCCAGGTGGCCAATCAGAATGTCAGCGACGCAACCAGCGCCACATTCCTCACCGGCGTGGTCTATAACCCGCTCGTGATTCCCAAGGCCGGCGACACGGACGCCGCGGCCGCGTCCCCGCCAGACCGGGATGAATTGACGCCGCTTCCCAAGTCCGTCAGCGCTGCCGACAGTTCCAAACCCGTGCCCGGCCCAAATTCCTATGGCTGGGAGGCTTCAGCCGCCATCAACAGCGGCCGGTCGGGGGCGGGCGCCAATCTGCAAACGGCAACGTTCACCGGTCTCTTTTTCGTCACGCACGCGTTCAACAACAAACTGAATATTCTGGGCGTCGCCGTGGGAGTTTCAGGAGAAACCAGAGGCGGCGGCGTGACCGGGTTCCTGCGCATCGGGATTGGATTGGACCGTGGGTCGGGAGACAGCACCGCGCTGCCGCCCATCTCGGTTCCCAATCTTTTGGAGCGATGACGGAGCTGAGCCGCAAGACGGGGCGCACAGGGGAATTGATCGCAAATGGGGTCGAGAAAATCGAAGGGAAACGCGAGAACCATTCAAAGACAGCGCATTCCTCGATGTTCGCTCGCGAAGGAGTTGGATCATGTCAGAACATTCCGAAGATATCTGCCTGCGAATCCAGGTTATGAACGCGCTCGGGCAGCCACTGGGCGGCACGGCCGACATCGTTTGCAAACTTGGCGGCGAGAAGGACGCCGTTCACATCCGCGCCGCGAATGCGTCCGAAGAAATCGACGTGCGCGGCCTGCGGCGCGACTGCAGGGAGCCCTACGAAGTGACCGTGACTCCCACGGGCTCAACGCAGGGAACGACGCAGCAGGCGTTGGTGCCGGCCTGCGGATCGGTCACCCTCCAATTCGTCTTCTCGACCAGCCAGGGCGCGTCCCATACGCTGAGCGGCAATCTCGTCTTCGACAACGGCCTGCCGGCCGCGGGCATCACCACTCGCGCTTACAGCGTCGGCTTCGGAGGCCAGGACACGCTGCTCGGCGCAGCCACCACCGGCGCCGGCGGAAGCTACTCCATCAGCTACGCAACGCCGGCCTCGGGCGCGGCCAATCTTCAGGTCCGCGTCCTCAACTCCGCCGGCAGCGAGGTCACGCTCTCCAACACCAAATACAACGCCTCGGCCGAGGAGACGCTGAACCTGGTTGTGCCCTCCAGCGCGCAGCCGCTCGCGCCGGAGTTTCAGCGCCTTGCAACTGACATGGAGAAGGGCATTGGCGGCGTGGCGAATCTGGCCCAGGCCCAGGAGAACGCCGGCCAGCAGGACCTGACGCTGCTCAACCAATCCACCAACTGGGACGCGCGCCTGCCGGCGCTGGGCGCGCTGGCCGCGCAGCAGGCGCAAACCACCGGCATCGACCAGCAGGCGCTCTATGCCATGTATCGCGTCGGCCTGCCCACCGATCAGGGGACGCTGGCCACCGTGCCCGCAGCCACGGTCCAGCACGCGCTCACCACCGCCGCGACCGCCGGCATCGCCAGCCTCGACGACACGCAGGTCCAGGCCGCGGTTGCCGCCTTCACCACCTTCGCCAGCCAGAACCAGTTGGCGGCCACAACTCCCGGCGGTGTCTCCGACTTCAGCGCCATGGCGGCGGCCAAGCTGACAGAACAAAGCCAGCAGGCGGCCTTCACCAGTCTCTACATTAACAATGCGACCTCCACGAATTTCTGGGATCAGGCCGCCCAACTGGGCATCGCCGCCGATACGCTCAGCGCGCTCAAACTGCAAGGGAAGTTCCTCTATCTCACCTTCAACAACGTGGCGCTGGCCAGCGCGCTCGAAGCGCAAATCGGCGCCAGCGAAAGCCTCTCGCAGCTTGCGGACAAGGATTACGACCTCGGCAATACCTGGCAGACGACATTGCAGAGCGTGGTCCAGAACACGCCGGGCGCGACGCTCGACTCGCTGATTCCCTCCGTCTACACCGGCGCCGCCACCGCCGACCGTCTGGCTGCCTACTCGGGCGACATGGCGCGCAAGGTGCGCATCAGCTTCCCCACCCAGGTGGCCGCGCGCATGATCGAGCGCAACCAACTCGCCGTTCCCGCCGCCACCGCCGCTCCGGCCGCGGCCTTCCTGCGCTCCGCCGCCGATCTGGGCTACAGCCTGGGACGCACACCGCTCAACGCTTTCCTGGCCCAGTCCGCCGCGCAATTGCCGGCCCTCGATGCCGACACGCTGGAAACCGTCAAGACGCTGCACCGCATCTACCAGGTCACGCCCAGCACCGAGTCCTATCAGGCCGCCTTGAGCGCTGGATTCACCTCGGCGCGGCAGATCGCATCCATCGACAAGGACGACTTTCTGGCCAAGTACGGCGACCTGTTTCCCCCCAACGAAGCCCAATGGGTCTGGGGCCGGTCGCAAACCGTCAGTTCCGTGACCTTCAACATCTGCTCTTCGGCCGTTCTCATGGACACCGCTCCGCCGGTCTATTCGCTCTCCGCCGGCAGCGCCCAAAAGCAGGCGGCCAAGAATGCCCTGATCCAGCAGTTTCCCTCCATCGCCACCTTGTTCGGCAACCTGGACTATTGCCAGTGCCAGGATTGCTCTTCGGTCCTGAGCCCCGCGGCCTACTTTGTCGATGTCCTGCAATTCCTCGGCCCCTCGAACCCCGCCACCGGCTCGGTCGGCTCCGCTCCCAACGCGGCCGGCTATACGCCGCTCGATGTGCTCATCGGCAGCCCGGACGGCGTGCTGCACGGACGCCGTCCCGACCTGGGCGCGCTGCCCTTGACCTGCGAAAACGCCAACACCGCCATGCCCTACATCGATCTGGTCAACGAGATTCTCGAGTACTTCATTGCCAACGCGCATCTCGATACCAACCTGGCTTACGACAGCGGAACCGCCACCACTGCGGAGCTGACCGCGGAGCCGCAGAACATCATCCCCAGCGTTTACACCAACAATCTGAAGCAGGCGCTCTACCCGCTCAACCTGCCCTTCGATCTGTGGATCTCCACGGTGCGCGGATTCCTCGGCTATTTCAAAACCGAGCTCTCGCAGGTGCTCGACACGCTCCGGCCGGTCGATGCTCTCGAACTCTTCACCGACGCCAACAACTTCCCCTACTATCGCGCGCAGAGTTTTGCCGAGTGCCTCGGTCTTTCGCCCAGCGACTACCAGGTGCTGACCGGAACGGCAACCGCTCTTGCGCCAGTGACCACAAACTGGTTCAAGTTGTATGGCTATCCCAGCGCATCGGCCGCGCTCAGTGGCTCGGCAACGCTCGCCCCGCTCAGCTCGGCCGAGAACCTGGCCAATGTGCTCGGCCTCACCTACCAGCAAGTCACCGACCTGCTCGAAACGGCATTTATCAACCCCGGGCTCTATCCGCTGATCTATCAGTTCCAGCGCCTCGGCATCGCCATGAGCGATGCCTTCAGCTACACCGGCCAGACGGGATTTCCGGCCCTCTCCGCCGCCGCCCAAACCCCATTCGAGGCGCAACTGAACGCCATCACCGCCCGCTACAAGGCGCTGAATCCCGCCACCAGCTTTGACGCCATCGCCTGGCTCAAGAGCCTTCTGCCGGCCGGCTATTCAACCAAAGTGCTGGTGCTCGCCGACCCCGACAGCGGATGCAACTTCGCCGCCACCACGCTTCAATACGCCGACAATGCCACCGCCGCCCAGCCCCTCGACTTCCTCAAAATCAATCTCTTCGTCCGCCTCTGGCAGAAGCTGGGCTGGACCATGGGCGAAGTGGACCGGGCCTTGCAGGCATTCTTCCCGGCAAACCTGCCTGCATGGGGCGACCCGAATTTCGACACGACATTCACCGCGGGCTGGCAGACCGCACTCGTCTACCTCGCCCACCTCGACGCGCTCAACACCCAGCTTGCCCCGGCCATGGGGCGCGATGCGTTGCTTCCACTCTGGGCCAACCTGCCGGTCCAGGGCCCCAATCCGCTCTACGGCCAGCTCTTTCTCACCTCCAGCGTGCTCAACAACGACTGGGCCTTCGACGACCCGGCAGGCAACTTCCCGGTTCCCATCGCCGATCTGACCGCCGCATCGTTGCAGACCTTCTCATCGCACCTGGCTTCGATCCAGGGAGTCCTCGGCCTCGCCGCCGACGACATCAACGACCTCTTCGCCGACGCCGGCGTGGCGGCGGACATGGTCACGGTCGCCGGCGTCAGCGTGCCCGCCTTCACCCTGAACAATCTCTCCATCTGCTACCGCTATAGCACTCTGGCCAAGTGCCTGGGCCTCGATGTCCAGGACATGATCGACCTGAAGCAGATGTCCGGCCTCAATCCATTCCAGCCGGTCAGCGGATTGGCAATTACCAACCTAAGCCAGGACGTTCTCTTCAACACGACTTTGGAATTTGTGAAGAATGCGCAGGCGGTTCAGGCCAGCGGCTTCGCGGTCGAGGACCTGCAATACCTCTTGCGCCACCAGTTCGATCCGGTCGGCAAATACCAGGTCGATCGGAATGCGCTGCTCACGCTCTTGCAGCAGACTTCGAGCGGGCTGGCGCAGATTCAGAGCCAGAATGCGCTGCCCTCCAACCTGATGAGCATGCCCGAAACGCTGCTCGATCAGATCCTCTCCGGCCTGATTCCGGCCACGATTCTCAAGAGCCTCTTTGCGCTGCTGACCAATGCGCAGGGACTCACCGCCACGCAAACCGGGGTGGCCACCGCCATCGATCCCACGCCGTTTGCCGCTGAAACGGAGTTGAGCTTCAGCTACAATTCCACCACCGAAACCCAGACCGTCACTTACACCGGCATTCTGCTGGACTGGAAGAAAGCCGAGTTGCTCACCCTCAATTCGTCCGCCGAGTTCAGCGCGCTGCTCAACGAATTGCAACAGGCGGCGACCGTGGCCCTGGCTCAGAACTTTGAGAACTTGCTGGGCGTGTGGGCCAGCCTGGTGGAGTACGAGGCCGTGGAAACCGGCGCAACGGCTGGACTGCCTCCCGACACGTTGACCAGCACGGACCCCGCGCTCAGCCTGAGTTACGACGCCATCGGCCAGTTGCAGTGGGCGGGCTATCGCGGCGTGCTCACCGACGCCAGCAAGGCGGCGCTGGCAGCGGTCGTCATGCCTTCAGCGGCCTTGACAACGCTGCTCTCCAACATCCTCAGCGACCTGCAAGCGCAATCCCTGCCCGCATACCGGCAGCTTGCCGGCAGCCTGCTGGCCATGCTCACCAACGTGCAGACCTTCGAGGCCACAGCAACCGGAGTTACTTCGGCCGACCAGGTCGATGCCGCGGCGTTTGCTACGGCCATATCCGCCGCGCAGCAAAACGGAACCATCACCACGCCGGTTCCCGCAATTCAATTCAGCTACAACAGCGGCTCGCAGACGCAAACCATCGTCATTCAGGGAGTCCTGACCGACGCCGTCCGTGGCCAGATCGCTTCTCTTGCGGGCGTTTCCAACACCGCAACCGGACTGCTGCAATCGGCGCGCAACAGCATGGCCGCCCTGTTCGAATCTCTGGCCGCCGGCCTCTTGACGGTCGCCGCCACCGATCTCGACAAAACCGTCGCGCCCTTCCTGGGTCTGAACGCGACCCAGTCGCAGCGCCCGGCCAAGGCGCAATTGATCCAGGTGTTTCTGCCGCTCCAGGCCGAGAATCTTTCGCTCAGTTTCATCCTGCAAACGCTCAGCTCCAACCTCTCTTCCGACCCCTCGCTGACCGAGGCCCTGGTCACCGACACGGCCCTGCTCTCCGATCCCTCGAATCCGGGCAAGGCTCTTCAGGGCTCGTTCCTCGGGATTGGGCAGGCGGGCGTCAGCGCTTCCTACTTCGCCTCCAACGGCACGCTGCTCGCCTCCGGCATTGCGGCCAACCCCGATACCGCCGACCCCACCAACTCTGTCGCAGGCATGACCAACTGCCAGTTCTCCGGCTACCTGCAAGTGCCCATCGACGGCCCCTACCGCTTCTTCGCCGAGCTGGGCAACACCGGCGCAACCGCGACCTTCGAGTTAACCGCTCCACCGGCCTCGCCTTTGCCGGCGAATCCGATTATTCCCGGCGCCGCCGCTAGCTCGGATCATGACGAGGTCAGCCAGTTCGTGAATCTTCAAGGCGGGGTCTTCTATCAGTTCACGCTCACCTTCGCCAACCTGGGCAGCAACGGCGCGAGCCTGCTGGTCCAGGGCGGAAATCTGCCCAAGGGGCCGCTGAGCCAGATCGTGCTTTGCCCGTTGACCCTGGCCAACAACTTCCTCGCCTCCTACACCCTGCTCTCGAAGGCGCTGCAAATTCTGGAAACAACCAGCCTGGACGCTCGCGAGATCAGTTACATCATTGCGAATGCGCGGCTGTTCAGCAATCTGCGCCTGAGCTCGCTGCCCACCCAGCCCAGCGACGCCAACATGATCGGCCTGTTTGCGCAGATGCTCGCCCTGATCGACTATGCCGACCTGCGCAAGAATCCCGCCGGAGGTACGGACGGCCTGATCGATGTCTTCAAGGGCGTGGGAACCACCTTCACTGAAGCGCCGGGAAGCCAGGCCAGCAACGCCAACCCGCTCACCCCCTGGGCCGCGCTTGCCACGCTCTTCCGGCGCAATGTGGCCGACGTGCGCTCCATCGCCGAGTTCTTCGGATTGATTCAGGACACGGTCACCGGTTCAGGATCGAGCGCGGTTCAGAATGTCACCGCCATCGGCGACTTCGGCGACAACAAAGGCATTCGCCGCATCTGGCAGGCGCTGCAACTGATCCAGATTCTCGGCATCCCCGTCTCCGCCGTCACCGCCAGCACCATGATCGCGTCTCTCACCAATCCGGCTGCGGCCCCCAACCAGATCGCAACCAATCTTGAGAACGCCGTCAAGGCGCAGTACACGCTCACCCAATGGCTGCCCATCGCCCAGTCGGTCTTCGACCCGTTGCGCAAGATGAAGCGCGATGCGCTGGTGGCCTATCTTCTAAATGCTCTCGGATTCGACAGTGAAAACCAGCTCTTCGAGTACTTCCTGGTCGATCCCGGCATGGAGCCGGTGGTGCAGACCTCGCGCCTGCGCCTGGGCATGTCGTCCTTGCAGACATTCGTGCAGCGCTGCCTGCTCAATCTCGAAGACGGAAACGCCACCACCCCCGCGGTCAATGTCTCCCCTTCGGCCATCGATGCCGACCTCTGGTCGTGGATGAAGCGCTACCGCGTCTGGCAGGCCAATCGCGAAATCTTCCTCTATCCGGAAAATTGGATGGAGCCGGAAATGCGCACCGGCATGACGGACCTTTTTCAGACACTGGAGAGCGACCTGCTGCAGGGCGATGTCACCGACAACCTGGCCAACCAGGCCTTCCTCGATTACCTCACCGGCCTTGAGGTGCGCGCGCGTCTTGACATCGTCGCCAGCTATTTCGACCAGAACCTCACTAACGCGGGCTTCAGCACGCTGCATGTGCTGGGCCGCACCTATGGCCATCCGCACAAGTACTTCTACCGCACCTATTCGGCCGGAATCTGGAACGCCTGGGAGACGGTCACTCCCAATATCGATGGCGACCACATCGCTCTGGCCCTCTGGAAGGGCAGATTGAATGTCTTCTGGGTCACATTCCTCACCCAGACACAGGCTCCCTCCGCTCCTCCGGCAGGCGGCACGGCGGTCACGTCGCTCGGCTTTGGCGACCTCGCCGACAGCGTCGTCGGCGTCAAATCCACCAAGCAGGTACAGGTCCAGCTCCACTGGTGCGACTCCTACCAGGGCAAGTGGAGCAACCGCATCTCTTCAGATGTGAACAAGTACGGGCCCATCAGCGTCGACGACAGCTTCGACCCCAGTATGGTCCGCATCCGCATCACCAAGGATGGAGACGAAAGCGTGGGCGAAGGCGCGGTGACGGTCAACCTCGACTTCCCGCAGGGACTGGTGCTCGACCCGTACTACATCGAGATGGAACTCTACTACGCTTCGCTGAGCTGGGACTTCAGGCGCTTCGGCAGAACCTATACAGGTCCCATGCCGCAGCCAAACTATGCGTTCCGCGTAACCAGCAAGAACTGCGACCTGGTGCTGACCGACGACTTCTTCAGCACCGCGCCCATGAATCCCTACGACGCGACCACCGTCGATGCCACGCTGCTCACCGGGTCGGGCTCTCTCAGCGCGACCTTCGAGAACACCTTCGTCTCCAGCGGAACCGGCACTACAACTACGGAGCCGATTCTACAAACCGTCAACAGCTTTGCGCTTCTGCCCTGCTCCAATCCCGTCGTGCCGTCGCCCTTCCTCAACGATCCGGGCCAGCCCGATTACGTGCAGGCGGGAAGCCTGGTCAGCCCCTTCTTCTATAAGGACATCCACGATGTTTCCACCACCGATGAGATGACCTTCTACGTACAGCCCAATCTCACCGAGACCACCGTCACCGAATGGATTGGGTGGGCCGTTATCTATCCGACGGTCAATCAATCTGTGGCCAGCGGGCAATACCTGGGCGTTCTTCCCGTGGTCGCGCAGGTGCCGGCGGCCGGCCCCGCCGCAACGCCGGTGATCGACACGGACTATTCCATCTATTCTCTGAAAAATACCACCGACTGGCTCACCGCGCCCGCGACCACGGTGCTCTACAAGGGCGCACTGGTCAGCAAGACGGGAGGCATCAATTACGCCTCGGTTCCAGCGGCCGTTGCGGGAACAGCCTCCTCCTCCGCCCAGCCTGCGCCCGCGCCGGCTGCGCGCGCCGCGAGTTCCCGAGGCGCTGTCTTCGGCGCGCACGGCCTGGCCGCCAACCAGATTCGCAAGTTCGTTCAATCGGCGCGCGCGAGACTGGGGCGGCCCGCCAAAAGCACCAAATGATTTTTAAAAGACAATGACTTCCGAACCACGTTGAAGAGTCGAAAGAAGTTTAGGAGAACATCCATGGTCGCCATCAACCAGAGCTTCCACAACACGATTGACCAGACGGTGCGGCCCTACCAGTCGCTGAACACGAACAACATCTGGATTCCGACTCAAACCGTCGTCAAGCGGACGCAGAGCGTCGCCTACCAGTTCTATCCGTTCTTCCACCCCTACGTGGGTCGCGACCGGGCCTTCGTCCCCGGCGTCATGCTGTCCCTGATCCAGCGCCTGCGCGATGGCGGCGTGACCGAACTGGAAGAGTCCGACACCCTCTACATGCCGCAGCCGAACCCGCCTTCCAGCGCGCAACCGCTTCAGGTCCAGCCCAACAGCACGCGGGCCACTCTGGCCGCGAACGCGACAGCAACCCGGCCCGGCGATGGCTCCTCCGTCGCGCTCACCGCGGGCACGCCGCTCAGCCTTCCCGATTTGACCAACGTGACCGTCGCCGCCACAACCCCGGTCTACAATCTCGATGGCGTCGGCACGACGCTCGCCGCGGCTCTCAATTTCCAGTTGCCCGGCGCGCTCCCTTACTCGGCGCCCAGCGGCATTGAGGTCGCAGCGCAAAACATCATCGTGCCGGACTCGACGCCCGCCACATTGCCCTCCGGCGCAACGCTGGCCGTGCTGTCCAACGACGGCTCCCAAGTCAACCTTCCCGCCTCGACCAGCGTGATCCTCTCCTCCGGCCTGCCTCAGCCCTTCTTCTGGGAAAGCATCTTCAGCTCCACCAGCTACAACCCTGACCCCGACTTCGTGCTCCAGCCCTATCCGGTGAAGAATCTCGACTTCACAGCCAACGGGCCCTACGCCATCTACAACTGGGAAATCTTCTTCCACGCGCCCTTGATGATCGCCATCCACCTCAGCCAGAATCAGCAATATCAGGACGCGCAAAACTGGTTCCACTACATCTTCAACCCCACCGACAACGGGCCCGGACCCACGCCGCAGCGCTTCTGGAAAGTCGCTCCGTTCCAATACGACAACGTGGAAATGATCCAGGACATCCTGGTCAATCTCTCCAAGCCGCAGGACATGCAGCTCTACCAGCAAACCATTTCCAGCATCGACAACTGGATGGAAAACCCGTTTGAGCCCTGGGCCGTGGCGCAATACCGCCCCACCGCCTACATGCTCAAAACCGTCATGGCCTATCTTGACAACCTCATCGCCTGGGGCGACTCGCTGTTTCAGCAGTACACCATCGAGACCATCAACGAAGCCACGCAGATTTACATCCTCGCCGCCAACATCCTGGGCGACAAGCCGCAGGCCGTGCCGGTCAAGGGCTCGGTCAAGCCCCTCACCTTCAATCAGCTTCGTGCCAGCGGCCTCGACGCCTTCGGCAACACCATGGTGGACATGGAAGTCGATATGCCGTTCGACCTCGTCGCTCCCACCGGCTCCGGAACCACCTCCACCGGCTCGCAGATTCTGCCCAGTGTCGGCAGCACGCTCTACTTCTGCGTCCCGCGCAACGATCAGCTTCTGTCCTATTGGGACACGGTGGCCGACCGCCTCTTCAAAATTCACAACAGCCTCAACCTGCAGGGCGTCTTCCAGAAACTGCCGCTCTACGATCCGCCCATCGATCCGGCGCTGCTGGTGCGCGCGGCGGCTTCGGGCCTCAACGTCAGCTCCATCGTCGGCGGGCTCAACCAGCCGCTCCCGCTGGTCCGCTTTGAACTGCTGGTCTCAAAAGCCGCCGAAATCTGCCAGGAGGTCAAGTCGCTCGGAGCCAATCTGCTCTCCGCGCTCGAAAAGCAGGACAACGAATCGCTAGCCCTGTTGCGCGCCCAAAATGACTCCACCGCGCTGAACCTCGCCGAGATGGTGAAATATGCGCAGTGGCAGGACGCGCAAAAAGCCACCCAGAACCTGCAGCTCTCGCTGGCCGGAGCCACCGGCCGCTACTCCTACTACCAAAAGCTTCTGGGCCGCACCGACGCCCAGATTCAGAGCAGCATTCCGCAACTGGACCCCCTCGACCTGGGCAGCCTGCAGAGCCTCAATTTCTCGCAGACCGACACTTCCAGCGAGCCCCTGATGACGCTGGACGCGATGACTCCGGATATTGCTCAGGACCCCACCACGGTAAGCGATGGCCAGGTGGTGACCCTGTCCAACAACGAAGTCTCCGAGCTAAAAAATCTCGGCCTGGCGCACGACCTGCAGGAGACCGCCAACGGCATCAACATCATCGGCGCCGTGCTGGCCCTCATTCCCCAGTTCAAGGCTCATGTGCAGCCCATGGGCTGCGGCGCGACCATCGACTTCGGCGGGCACAACCTGGCCTTCAATAGCGAGGCGCTGGCTGCTGCCGCTCGCGCCGTTTCCGAGCAGTTTTCCTACGAAGCCGGAACCCAGGCCAAGATGGGCTCCTACTCCCGCCGCCAACTGGAGTGGACCTTCCAGAGCAACAACGCCAAGTCCGAGATCAACGCCCTTATCAAGCAGATTCGCGGCGCGCAAATCCGCGAAGCCATCGCGCAAAAAGAGTACGCAAACCACCAGGTGCAGATGGCCAACGCGCAGCAGATTGTCGACTTCCTGGGCGGCAACCAGATCGGCGGCAACGTCCCCGTCAAAGAAACCACCGTCAGCTTTTACACCTGGATGAAGCGCGAAGTCAAAGCCCTCTACGCCAATTCCTTCCAACTGGCTTACGAAGTGGCCAAGAAGGCCGAACGCGCGCTCCAGAACGAGCTCGGCGATCCCTCCCAGACCTTCATCCAATTCAGCTATCTCGATGGCATCGAGGGACTGCTGGCCGGCGAAAAACTGTTCTTCGACATCAAGACCATGGAGATGGCCTACCACGACCTCAACCAGCGCGAGTACGAGATGACCAAGCACGTCAGCCTGCTCCAGGTCAATCCCCTGGCCCTGGTTCAGTTGCGCGCCACCGGCTCAACCACCTTCACCATGCCCGAGGAACTCTTTGACCTGGACGGCCCCGGCCACTACTTCCGCCGCATCAAATCCGTGGCCCTCACCTTGCCCTGCGTGGCCGGCCCCTACACCAGCGTCAACTGCACGGTCACCCTCCAGCAGAGCACTATCCGCACCACCGCCAGCCTCGCCGGAGGCTACGCCCGCCAGGGCTCCGACGACAGCCGCTTCAACGACTACTACGGCACCGTGCAGTCCATCGTCACCAGCTCCGCGCAGGCCGACAGCGGCTTGTTCGAGACCAACCTCCACGACGAGCGCTACCTGCCCTTTGAAGCCATGGGCGTGGCCGGAAGCCAGTGGCAGTTGACCCTGCCCTCCGACATTCGCCAGTTCGACTTCGACACCATCACCGACGCCGTGATCCACGTCCGCTACACGGCCCGCGAAGGCGGCGATGTGCTCAAAGCCGCCGCCATCGCCAACCTGCAAGGCCTCATCCAGAAAGCGCAGACCGTCGGCTCCATCTGCCTTTTCTCCGTGCGCCACGACTTCCCCTCGCAGTGGGCAAAGTTCGTCGGCGCCACCATCGCCGCCGCAACCCCCTCGGCGGAATTGCAGCTCACCCTGGTCCCCGAACTCTATCCCTTCTGGTCGCAAGGCATCGTCGGCGGCAATCCGCTCAAGGCTGTCGAATTCTTCGCCGAAATGCCGCCGGCCGCCACCGCCTCGGTCGTCAACATCAACAGCCAGGCAAACCTGGGCGGAAACAACGACACGTTGGTTCGAAATCCGCTGCTCAACAACCTGCTCACCGGAGGCCTGAACAAGATCGCACTTCCGGCGGCCATCACCGACGCGACGCATCCCCCGTTGACGCTCTATTTCGACAACAACTCGATGAACGACCTGTGGATGGCAATCACCTGGGGCAAATAGCGCGCGAACGGGCGAAAATCCCACGCGTCGCGGCATCCCTTGCGCGCAAAAACGGCGCGCCGGAACCTCGGTCCCGGCGCGCCGTTGGGGTTGATGGGATCAGGGCTTCTTCTTGACAGCCCCGGTCGTCTTTCCAGTAACTCCCTGGATAAACGGCAACCCGTTGGGTTCGCCGTAGCCGGTTACATTGTCCCAGCCCGGAGTTACGGTCAGCGACGAGTCGGTGCCAAAGCTGAGCACCAGCGCGTCCTCGGAATCAAACGGCCATACGGCGCTGGGGAACACGGTCTGCGTGTAGAGCTCCCCAGGGTAGAAGAGACCATCGGCGGAATAGAAGGTGGCGCCGCTGGAGTCGTAGACGGTGCCGGCCGGGTCGGATGCGACCAGGCTCGAGGTGGGCACCACGTCGGTGATCTGTCCGGATTTCAGCTTGGCAGCCGCGGGAGCCGCAAAGCCGAGAGGACCGCCGTTGTACTGGTCGGCAATGGCCCAAATCGAGGTAAACAGCGGGCTGGCCAAGCTGGTCCCTCCGATGCCGGCTTCGGCATACTGTTGGCCCGCGTAGGTGTAGATGACCACCACCCCGGTAAAGGGATCGGCCAGGGCCGACACATCCGGAACCTGCCGCCCGGTGCCGGGCAGTGCGCTCTGCCAGGCCGGTTTGCCAAAGTAAGCGCTCTCGCCGCCGCCACCTCCGAATTCATAGAAGCTGTAGTCGGTGGGAGGATCGGTGGGGCCGCCCAACGCGATGTAGTCCAGATTGTTCCCCCATCCGGCAACGATATCCCCGGTGCCCCAGGGATTGTTCAAGACGCTGGTGCCGCCGACGGCCGTCGCATAGGGAGCATTGGAGGGCACACCGACCGCGCCAACCGGAGTCCCCAGGCCCAGGTCGCCGCCATCGCCGCTGGAGAACTGGAAGGAGATTCCAGCCGCGACGCCTTCCCGCAAAACCGAGTTGAAGGCGTCCTCTTCAGCGGGACCGGAGATGATCTCGTCGTCATTCTCCCAACTGCTGGAAACGGTGAAGGCGACGTTCTTGTTGATGATGTATTGCAACGAGGCGATCTGGTCTTCGTTGTCCTGGCCGGCCGAGGCCACGACGACGATCTTGGCGCCGGGCGCGATGCTGTGCGCGGTTTGAATATCCAGCGCGATTTCCGTGGTCCAGCCGGTCAGGTCGGCGGCCCCGGCATTCAGCGGCGGACCCTCCGGATAGACCACCGAAAAGTTGGACGAGTTGAGCGCCGGCAGGCCGAAGATTTTCGAGTAGGTGTTCGCATCCGCCTCGGCGGCGGCGTAGCCGTAGGCCTCGACCAGGGCAATCGTCTGCCCCGTGCCGTCATAGCCTTGCTTGATGAGCGAGGTCAGCCCGTAGTGCGCCTGTAACTGCGCGGGCGAATAGGAGACGGTCAGGTTGGGATTGCTGTCATAGACCGTTCCATAGTAGACGCCCAGCGGCAACGAGCCATTGGTGAAATAGGTAAACAGCGCCGGAGCGGAGAGCGGAGTGCCGGTGATTTCATTCAACAATCCGCCGTCGATCTCCGCCTTGGTCAGCAGTTTTTTGTGCAACGGCCTGCCCGTTTTCGGGTTCTTTGAGACGCTGAGCTGGGGTTTGGTGGTGTGCCGTTCCAGGCCCGCCACGGACTCCACCAGCGCGCCCGCCGAGCCCCTCAGTTGCGCGTCGCGGGTGTGGGCGTCAAACAGCCTTCCGTTGTAGCTGAAGCTGTGGATCTCGGTCTGGAAGGCGCTTTCGGCCTTGGCCACCGTGCCATGCACGCGAATCGAGAGCCGATGGGGGTCCGAAGAAACCACGCTGAATCCGTGGCTCACCAGTTCCTCCTTGACGGACTCGAACTCCGCGGCGGTGGGAGCGTATTTTTCAAAATCCTGAGCGGTGAACCAGTGGTGATAGGTGGGCGACGCGGGATCGTAGAGAGCCTGAACGGCTTGGTCATAGGCGGCCGAGTTGTGAGGCTGCAACACAACCGTCAGATTGATTTCCCTGGTGGGGTCGACAGACCCAAGATCCTGAGCCCCTTCAACGGCCTTGGGAACGTTATGCGCCGGAAGCGACTTTGCTGTTTGTGCGGAGAGCAGCGCGAGCGATGCCAAGGCCAGCGCGGTAAAGCGCAGTCTAAGTGAAATTGCACGGGACGTCATGTTTTCTCCTGTCATGCAAGGGTTAGGGGTCTTCCTTTGCCGATGTGGAGCGCCAAACGGCCATCACGCTGTCTGCCATTGAGTACGGCGACAAAGCGCGGCCCTTACGTTGGGCACGTATGGGGAAATGCAGCGAAGGGTTAAGCGGCTGGTGCTTGACTGCTTTGGACAAATACTGATCTTCGTCCGCCGCGAACACACGGGTGGGAAGCCCTGCCAGCCCTCGGAAAGGCGTGCCTGTCCCGTCAAACGACGGGCGAGAAGCATGAAAGTGAATTCAGCAGGGACATGGCTCTACTGCGCGCGAAAATGACATGGGTCAACAACAGTTGACTGGGATCGAGCATTGCGGCAGTAACGGAAACTTCACCATGGCTGGGATATTACCGTTGGCTTTGCGCGAAGTCAACAAAAAGAATGGAAAAAATATGAAGGTCCAAAATGGACCGGCAGCTCCTCATCCGTTCGGTTGAGCGCGGGAGCACATGGACGAAGAAAGGTCCTGCGGCGTTCTAGACCCTGACGGGCCCGGTCGACTCGCGCACCACCAGCGTCGGCTCCACGGTGATTTCATCGGGCGCCGTGGCCGTGCCATGGATCCGATTGAGAAGACTCTGGGTGGCAATCCTGCCGATCTCCGCGAGCGGCTGATTGATGGTCGTAAGTCGCGGCAGGGTGTACGCGGCCGCCGCGATATCGTCGAAGCCGATCACCGATACATCCGCCGGGACACGCAGGTTGAAGTCTTGCAGGGCGCGAATCGAACCTATCGCCGAGATATCGTTGAAGGTAACCAGCGCGGTAAATGGCAGCCGGGTGGCCAGCAGTTGCTGAACCACCGGATAACCCAGTTCCGGCGAGGACATATCGCGGTCCAGGCTGACAACTAACTCCGGCTTGATCTCCAGGCCCAGTTTCTCCGCAACCGCCACTAACCCGTTCCAGCGCGCGTCCGAGTCGGAACTGAACGGCTGGCCGCGCATGAAAGCAATCTCCCGGTGCCCCAGGGAGTAGAGGTGGGTGAGAGTGAGTTCCGCCGCGCGCGCATGATCGAGAACCACGTTGGTCACGCCCTCGATGGGCCGATGGCCCGCCACGGCGACTACCGGGACGGGGATATTATGCTCCAGCAGAGTATCGATGGCGATGATACCCTGTGCGCCCCGCCCAATGAACATCCGCGTGTAATCCTCCACCAGGCTCTTTTGGTGCCGGTGATGCGCGGTGAAGTAGAAGTATCCGGCTTTGATGAGCTGGTCGCCGATGCCGCTCATCACCTGGGTATGATAGCCGTCGCCCAGTTCCGGCACCAGAATGCCAATGGTCAGTGTTTGCCGGTTGCGCAGAGAACGCGCCAGCAGGCTCGGCTGATAGTTCATCTGCTTGGCGGCGGCCTTGATGCGGTCGCGCGTGACTTGCGGAATCGACCGGCCAGGAACATCGTTGAGGACAACCGACACCGTCGCTGGATTCAGTCCTAGATGGGCCGCCAGTTGCTTCAAGCTGACCGGCCGGAGGATCGCAGGGGGCGCGGCCTCCTTGTTTGCCTTATCGGTTGTCGAGTTTTTCATGGATGAGTCTCTACTCTTGCCATCGGACTGCACTGTTCATTCTACATTCATGACGCCCCGATTGCTTCGAATACTCGAAGATAGGTATCTGCTTGACTCAGGTAACCCCAAGATATAGTATCCGGGCGTGATCGAGGAATATCCGCGCAACCTGATGGAGTTGGAGGGCGCTTTTTCTACTGAGGCTGCCT
>Ga0302320_10002275_pt1 | contig 45588 bp, 41 predicted proteins | sample Bog_T0_3_FD_202130 | JGI IMG/M metagenome (GOLD analysis project Ga0302320, IMG submission 202130) | Peat permafrost microbial communities from Stordalen Mire near Abisko, Sweden - Bog_T0_3 | ecosystem: Environmental > Terrestrial > Soil > Wetlands > Peat | place: Sweden: Abisko, Stordalen Mire...
TTGACGCGGAAGCGGCTGACGGGCAGGGCTCCGATGCCGAGGGAGTATCCAAAGGCGGCGGCGAGGTTTTCAAAGTCATAGACGCGCTTGGGGTCCGGTGGCTCATGCACGCGATAGAGGGAGGCGACGCCTTTTTGCTCAAGGTGGGTGGCGACGGTTTCATTGGCGGCGAGCATGAACTCCTCGATGAGGCGATTTGCGAAGAGGCGTTCGGAGCGGGTGACGGCTTTCATCAATCCGTTTTCGTCGAAGTCGATGAGAGGCTCAGGCAGATCGAAGTCGATGGAGCCGCGGCGCTGGCGCTTTTCATTGAGAATTACCGCGAGCTGCTGCATGAGGAGAAAATTTTCAACCAGCGGAGCGTAGCGCTCACGGGTGGCGGCGTCGCCATCGAGCACGAGCTGCACGGCGGAGTAGGTCATGCGCTCGGCGCTGCGGATCACGCCGGGCATGATTTCATAAGAGCGGATCTGGCCACGGGCGTCGATCTGCATGATGCAGGACATGACGAGGCGGTCGAGTTGCGGACGGAGTGAGCAGATGTCGGTAGAGAGCTCGATGGGCAGCATGGGGATTGCGCGATCAGGAAAATAAACGCTGGTGCCGCGAATCTCGGCCTCGCGATCAATATCCATGCCGGGGCGGACGTAGTGGGCGACGTCGGCGATGTGGACCTGGAGCTCGTAAGTTTCTCCGAGAAGTTTGCGGACGAGCACGGCGTCATCGAAGTCGCGGGCGGTTTCACCATCGATGGTGACGATGGGAAGATCGCGGAAATCGCGGCGGCCCGTGAGCTCGGCGGGCGCGAGTTCACCAGCGTCGGGTACGCGGCAAACGACGCCGGCGGAGATGGCGTGGGCTTCGGCGATGACCGACGGCGGAAAGTGATGGGGCAGGTGATGCTTGCGAATGATGATTTCAACGTCAACGCCGAAATCATCTTCATAGCCGATGACTTCGACGACACGGCCCCGGGGATTTTTTGTCGCGGTGGGCCAGTTGGTAATTTCGCAATCGACGACCACGCCTTCGAGGTCTTCCCAGGGACGCAGGCTGGCCTCTTTGCCGATGACGCGATCCTGCGCGAGGCGGGCAGCGGAGGCCGCGGGCTCGGGGACAATTTCGTCTCCCTCGGCGATGATGATGTCCATCTTGATGCGGTCATCGATGGGGCGCACGTAGTTCTGGCGCTGGCCGTAGTGGAAGGTTCCGACGACGGTGGCGTGGGCGCGCTCCATGACGCGGACGATGCGGCCTTCGTGGCGTCCCTCGCGGGAGTGCGGAGAAAGTTCGGCGAGAACCTGGTCGCCGTGCATGGCCTCGCCGGTATCAAAGGGCGGGATGAAGATGTCACCTTGCAGGCGCTCGCGGACTTCGCGGTCGAGAGGGCGGACGAAGCCGAAGCCATCGCGGTGCATGGTGAGGGTTCCGACGACGAGATTGCGATTGATGGCCGCAGAGGCGATGGCGTAGCGGTCACGCGCGACGAGAACCAGCTTGCCGCGGACAACAAGATCGGCGAGGAGTGACTCGAGCTCCTGGCGCTCGCGGCCACGCAAGGAGAGCTCGCGGACAAGTTGCTTGTATCCGGCGGCACGCTGGGGCTGGTCTTCGATGTGTTGGAGCAGATCGCTTTCAGAGATCATTCGTCGCTGGTGTGATGGTATCGCGTTGGCGGCAGATGCGCGAGTGGGTGAGGGTGGCGGAGTTTGCGGCGGAAGGGATAGGAAGAGAAGATAGGTCTGTTACCGCGAGGTATCGTGAACCGACGCATCATCCAACGCAACCCGGTTAATAAAGTATGACGATTTGCGCTGCGGCGTGCCGAGAGCCGCATGACGGTACGAAAAGACAGAGATCGCCCCGAGTCCCAACAAAAATATAGCAATCGACCATCCGCTCACGAGATGAGGCAAATACACGAAAGAAGCGGATTCTCCCCGAAAAAGAAGTCCGTTGGCAGTAAAGAGCACGACGGTTCCGCAAACTGCATATAGGCGTAATATGCGGCCCGCATTCCAAAACATGAATGGAACAAGCGCGAGCGAAAGATAATAATAAGGCGATAGGTTAACAGCCGTGAACAATAGCAGAAATCCGTGTCCGAAAAGATCACAAGCAGGAGCACGCACCACGATTAAAAACCACATTGCAAGGAACAATGTGCTAAGCGCATAGTAAATCCACATATTTCTTTTGAGCGAATCGAGTCGCATGAAAGTGCTCGCGACATCATCTATGTATGTAGCCGCACTATTACGATTCGTTGAAACAGTCACTGCTGTGAGGTTCGCCAATCCGATGTCGAAAATCTCTCCCTGGAGATAATTCTTATGGATCGAGATTTTCTTCTGCCATTCGCTCCATCCGCCAACTCCCCGCCCCGCTAGACTACCGGAAAGAAAGCTGGCAACGATAACAGCGATCAACGCACCGCCGAACTTATAATGTGGGAGCCACTCCGCTTCTTTATGTCCCCGTAATGCGCCGATGACCCCCCGAGCCAAAATCGGCAAACCGAAAAATAGAGGGAACGTTTGAAGTCCAACCGCTATCCCGAGCACTGCGCCGGAATAACCGGGTCTGTTTCTCCGCCACAAAACAATCGTTATGATTACGAGCGGAAACCAGAAGTACTGGAGAAAATTCCCTCCGATTCGTCCGAAATTTCCGAAACAGAATGTCGCCAGCCCCGCAGTAAGAAGGGCGGCGGCTCCACTGCGGGTCTTCCAGATAATTAGGACGCCGCTCAATAGCGCAATAAGATCGAGGTTAAAGACTACATTTGCCACTCGACTTTTGGAAATCGGAATAGCTTGTGCCATAGGTCTTGCAACTGCTACCCACGAAGGGGGAGGGTTGAGACCTTTATCTGCAAAGAGAAGTGCGAAATAATATGGTGAAGCGAGACTCGCGAAATGCTCTACGTCATTGGAAAACTCAGTCCACCGCTCAGGCGTGAAACTTGCGCGTGGACAGGGAGGGAGGCTGTATCGTGGGACAATTCGGTACGTTTCCATATCGCGTGCTCTCGGAATCCTATACCAGTACCCCGCTGAGTCTTGATCGGCTTCGAGTGCACACGTATACAGATTGAAATATCCGACTTCGGGAAAATACTTCGCGCCGAGATAGTAGTGGAAAACGTTCCAGACCTCGTACGATCTCACGTACGTCTCATTCTTGAAATAATTTGATCCAACAAAAACAGAAAGAAGAATTACAACAAGAATGGCTGCTCCCGCTTGCCGAAGTACTTTGGCCGGACCGAGCGTCCAACGGTTTTGCGGTCGGCACGTCTGCCCTGGAGCTGTCTGGGATTCAGATTCCGCGCTTGTCGTGCTTGCCATTTCGCCCCTTTTGAACTTCGCGTCTCACCGAAAACGACTTGTCGGAAGCACGTTGGCGGTCGCCTCCCATAATCCGTACGCAGTGGGTTCAGCATGCAGATATTGGATACGTGAGCAGCAGGATAGTGCAGTCTAATCAGAGTAGCTGGTGATGCCCATCACGCACGGGTGTGCCTCAGATAAGCCAAAGGTGGATTAAATTGGCGGATGTGGGCCACCCGCGGACTCTTCGATTTTTGTGGCCTGTCCCGCGTGGTTTACAATTTCTCAAACTCGTGGAGGCCTCCGTGCGCAAACTGTTATCCGCTGCTCTGCTTCTCGCTTCGATGCTGTTCCTCACAGCCGCTGGCACGGCGCAAGCTCCGCCTGCGCCAGACCCGGATAAGCCCTACGTGATGGAGTATTACTACAAGACGCACTGGGGACATCAGGAGGAGTTTCTCGAACTGTTCAAGAAGAATCACTACCCGGTTTTGCAGAGCGAAGTTGCAATGGGCCGCGTTCTATCGGTGAGGCTTGATACTCCCGCGTATCACATGCCCGAGCAGGAGCGATGGGATTACCGCGTCACCATTGTCTTCAAGAATGCGCAGGCAGCGTTCACTCCGGTGGATGAGCACGCGATTCAGCTCAAGCTCTATACCGATCAGGCGACCTTCAAACGCGAAGAACAGCGGCGGTTTGAAATTCTGGAAGCGCACTGGGATCTTGCCATTTCGCAGATTGCACTGGACAAGAAGTAAGACGCACCCCATTAAGTAAGAAGCAACTAATGTTTATGCGGGGATGCGCGCCGATTTCGTGCTCGGGCGTGCGGATGCGGAGCTGCGCCTGCTAAGTCAAATTGGGAATTAGGAAAATATACCGAGAGCGGTCACAGCTAATTTCAGGGAAATGAGGCAACATCAACCCCGAACGGGTTTGTTTGGGAGGTGCTAGTATGACGCATTCCTCACTGCCTGCCGCAACGACGGATCCTGCAACTGAATTCCACCTTAAATCCATTCTGCTGCCAACCGACTTCAGCGACGCCTCTGATCGCGCGGCTTATGTTGCACGGGAACTGGCCGCGCACTTCAAGTCGAAGCTGTTCTTGGTTCATGCCGTTTGGGAGAAAAGCTATGACTGGGGAGAGCCGCTTTACCAGCTTGCGCCCAGCGAAGAAATCGCCCTCAAGCTCACCGCTGACTTTGGGGCTCGCCACCGCATTGATGTTCTGCCGATTGAGTTCGTCGTCCGGTCAGGCGAGGCTGTGGATGTGGTGAAAGCGGTTGTAGCGGAAAAGAAGATTGACTTGATAGTCCTGGGGACGAACGGGCTGCAAGGGCCGGCGAAACTTCTGTTTGGCGGCTACGCCGAGAAGATTTACCGGAACGCGCTGTGTCCGGTATTGACGGTTGGGCCTCACGTTTCGCTATCCAAATGCTATGGGCGCTTCCAGTCGATTGTGCTCGCGATCAATCCAGAGATGCCGGCGACGACGGACGCGCTGCATTATGCGATGACATTGGCGCGCGCTTGCGGCGCGTATCTGACGGTGGCGAGTATCTTGCCGCAGTCGCTTGGAGTGCATGGCGAGAAGCTCTACAGACTGGAAGAGGAGAAACGCGAGCAAGTGATGCGGTTGCTCGTCGAAAGCCAACTTGCGCTACCGCATAAGCCAGAGGTCATTGTTGGAACCGGGCACATCTCAGAAGAGATCATAAAGGTTGCGATTGGATGCGGAGCCGACTTGATCGTGAAAGGACTGCGTCCGGCGAGCGAGGTTTCCGAGCGCACCCACCTGCCGAAAGGATTTACCTATCCGATCAGCGTGAACGCACATTGTCCGGTACTGACGGTGGGATCGAGAGAACGGGCGGTTTGACGCGGGAGAGCAGGACATGCACGCGATTATGCGCAACGGCGTTTGCGACGGGTACGGGCCAAAGACGGGCGCTGACCTGGGGGTTACGTATCAGAGAGGCTGATTACGGATGGATTTATTGAAGGCTGAGGGTGCAGGAGTGCAGAAAGTTCCGGGGGAGTGGAATATAGTGCATACAGGGAACGAAAGAGCACGCCTGGATTTCAGAACAGACAACCCTAAAGCCTTTGCGTTGTTCAGAGTTACGAACAGCGCCGCGAATGGCGATGCAGGTGCAGACCTGCTTTATGAAAGGACTCACGAAAACCATGTGGAAGCCCTCAACACCGTCCGGCAATAATCCGGGGCCTGCGGATGCGCAGCGCCAGCCCTCTACACCGACTCCGGCACCGGAGTACACCAACAACCCGCCGAAGCCGATGAGCACGGCGACCACCGTTAACGACCAGGCGACGATTGGAAAATCGCTTGTGATTAAAGGCGAGGTGACAGGGTCGGAGTCACTGTACATCGACGGCAGAGTAGAAGGCTCGATTCACCTGCCCGGCAACCGGGTCACGGTAGGGCGCAATGGCGTAGTGGCCGCCAATATCACGGCACGGGAAACGGTGATTCTGGGAAAAGTGCGCGGCAACGTGACGGCCACGGACCGGGTGGACATTCGCAATGAAGGTTCGCTGACCGGGGACGTAGTGGCACAGCGCATCAGCATTGAAGACGGCGCATTCTTCAAGGGCGGAATCGATATCCGCAAGCCGAATGCGAACGACAAACCGCAAGCAGCAGAAGCTACTCCCGCAGCGGTTCCGGACAAATCGGCAGTTCGTGCGGGCTGAACGAAAGACAAGTAACGACAGCTTTCAGCGACGGGAGTGGGCCAGACGGCCCCGCCCGCCGCTGACGCTGGGCAGATTTCCGCGAGGTGCATTCTGAAAATGCTGGAGAAAGTGCTCAACCTTTTGGCGTTCGGTTGCAGACATAATCATATGTCCGTGCCGTTTTCCATGGACGTGGCACGGCAGCATCAGGCGCACCTGGACTGGGCGGAAGAGCTGCCTGCAGATTGCGCGCACTACGTTGTGTGCCTTGATTGCGGGCGGCGATACGGTTATGACTGGAACGCGATGAAGGTGATGAAAACGACGCGACTGAAGCCCGCAGGGTAGGTTCCAATACATTCAAGAATCGAGAAACCCGCCCTAACCAAAAGATGGTTAGGAGGGGCACCCTCAGGATTCCTGTTGCTGCCACCTGATCCAAAATCCCTAGCTTCTCTGCTTGATGCCGAGGCGGTCGAGGATCGAGGCGAGCGCTCCGCTGACTCCGAGCAAGTGGGTCATCGCCAGGTAAGCGACGCCGTAAGGGATGAGAACCACGAGTCCGCGCAGGACCGGCGAAGCCAGGTGCAACACGCGCTCCAGCAGCAAGGCGAGCGCGGCAGCCGTTAGAGCAGCGGCCCAGAGTTTGAGGACACGCGTGGCCGAGAAGGCTACGTGACCGATGCGGGCTTGCAGTCCGCGCCGCAATAAAACAAATTCCACCCATCCAGCAATGCCAGCCGAGGCCGTGAGTCCGGCGACTCCCCAGTTGCGATCAATGCCGAGCGCGCGCGGCAACGGCAGCGCGAAAAGGTATCCGAGGCAGAGGGTGAGAGCGACGCGCACGAGGGCGTAGCGCAGCGGCGTGCGAGTGTCACGCAGGGCGTAGAAGGTGGAAGAGTAGAGGCGTCCCATGGTTTGCGCCAGCAGACCGACGCCGGAACCGGCGAGAGCCGCCCAGACGAACAAGACATCCTGCTCACTGAATTTGCCGGTGCGGTAGAGAGTGGACGAGACGACGTTGCCGAGAACGAGAAACGCCACCGCCGAAGGAACGACGAAGAAGGATATTTTCTGCAGTCCACTGACCAGACGCGAGCGCAAGGTTGCGGCGATCTCCGAGTCCGTGCCGGTGGCGCTGGACATGGCGGGCAATTCGGCGGCCGAGACCGACATTCCGAACAGTGAAACCGGCAGCATGTAGAGCGTCTGCGCGTAGGTGAGCAGGACGTTGCCCTTGGGTAGAAAACTGGCGATTTGAAGATCAATGAATCCGGAGATCTGGAAAACTCCGCGGCTGATAAAGACGGGGATGAAGGCGGCGACGACGGCGGCAACGTGCAGCGAGCGGAGATCGATGCGTCCCAACAATGGCCGCAAGTAACCGTAGACGATGGGCGCCTGCACGCCAAACTGGAGGACGGCTCCGGCGACGGAGGCCCAGGAGATGGCGTAGGCGAGCGGGACAGTTCCCTGACCGCGCATGCCTCCCTGCCAGATGAGGACGGCGATGATGACGAGATTCATCATGACGCCGGAGGCATAGGAGAGAAAAAAGCGTCCATGGCTGTTGAGGACGCCGAGACACCAGGCGGAAAAGACGAGCAAGCCGGTGCCGGGAAAGACGATGCGGACGAGGGCGATGGTAAGCGCGCGCTTTTCTCCCGTGAAGCCGGGCACGAGCAGGCTGACAAGCAGGGGAGCGCAGAGAATTCCGAGGGCGACGACAAGGCTGGCGACAAGGGCGAGCACGGCGAATACGGCTTCGGCGAGTTCGCCTGCCTCCTGCTGACGGCCTTCAGCGCGGAGACGGGCGTAAACCGGAATGAACGATGCGGAGAGGACGCCTTCGCCGAGCAGGTTCTGCAGCATGTTGGGCACGCGGAAGGCGGCACGATAGGCGTCGGCGGCGAGCGAGGTTCCGAGATAGTGGGCGAAGAAGCGCTCGCGGATGAGTCCGCTGAGACGGCTGAGAAGGATTCCGGCGGCAACCATGGCGGCTGCGGCTTTGCCTCGGCGTGCTTTCGGAACGGCGTCGGAGGTGGTATCAGTCATGGCGTTGGAGGCTGGGACGATTCTACAGGAGCGAGGTTTCAAGGCTTCAAAGTTTCACAGGTTTCAAGGTTAGAGGCCAAGTCAAAGGCAAAGGCGAGAGCGAAAGGAGGGGAGAAATTTTTGATTCCCAGGTTATCGCCGAGAAGCATCGGCTGCTTCGCAGCCGGGTACGCGGCAACCGCCGCCGCTCCGGCCGCGGGCGCTGGCGAACCTGGGGCACCCGAGGTTTCAGCGATTGGTACAATGTTCAGAGATTGAATTTCTTGAGGACTCATTTATGATCCATGCATGGCACGACATTACGCCGGGCGAGAACATTCCGCGCGAGTTCAACGCAGTGATCGAGATTCCGTTTGGCTCCAGCGTCAAGTATGAGTTGGACAAGGCCAGCGGCATGATCAAACTGGACCGCATTCTGTACTCGGCGGTGTACTATCCGGCGAACTACGGATTCATTCCACAGACGCTTGCGGAAGACGACGACCCGCTGGACGTGCTGGTGTTCTGCCAGGAGCCGGTGGTTCCGCTGACCATTATTCAGGCGCGGACGGTTGGCTTGATGACCATGATCGACGGCGGCAAGAAAGATCACAAGATCATCGCCATTGCGAGTAAAGATCCGGAGTTCAACAGCTACACGGACGCGCGGGAGATGCCTCCGCACCGTTTGATGATGCTGCGCCGCTTCTTTCAGGATTACAAAATGCTGGAGGAAAAGGCGGTTGAAGTCGACGAAGTTCAACCGGCAGCAGACGCGTATCCGATTATTGAGGCGGCGCTGGCGGCCTACAGCAAGCAACGGCGAAAAGGGTTCGGGAAGTAACGAAGAGAGATTGAAAAGCGGTCCGCGATGCGGACCGTTTTTTCATGCGATAAGGTTTCCCGGCTCACGGGTCTGACTAGAACCAGGAGATGGCTTTTTTCTTCTTGGGAGGCGCGTCCGGGTCGGAATCGGCCTGAGCCGTCTTGGCGGCATCGGCCGTCTTGGCGTTCGCGGCGGTCTTGGAATCTGCTGCTGGCTTGGTATCTGCGGGCTTTTTCCCGTTCTTTGCATCTAGCGCCTTGCGTTTCGCCGCGTCATCCTGTTTCTTGGCCTGCTTTTTCTCCTGGCGCTTTTCCTTGCTCTCAAGCTTGGCTTCCTGGCGAGCCGCAGCCTTCTTATGAGCCAGGTACCGCGTCTTTTCTTTCTTGGACATGTGGCTCAGTTTTTCTTTTTCAGCGGCGTCGTCGGCGGCTTTGGCGGCAGCGGCGACCTCGGCGGCTTTCTTGTCGATCGCTGCGCGTTCCTTGGAATCGACTTCGGCTTTCGCGAGTCCGAGCCCGGAGGTGCTGCCCGTATGCTTGCCGACTGCGTCTTTGCCGACTACAACGACGGTTTTCTTTTTGCCTACTCCGATTTTGCCGCGAACCTGCTTGGTTTTCGGACCGGAATCAGAGGTGTAGACAAGCTTGGTCTGGTTTGGGCTGGCGCCGCTGTCGGTGTATCCGGGCTTGATGTCAATGTAAGCCTGTTCGCGAAGGTGGGTGAGGTATTCGCGCAGGGCGGGCTGTATCTTCTGGCTGTAGAGCTGCTCTTGAATCTGGTCGCGGATGGAATCCAGCGGCGGGGTTCCGGCCTGGATGTGATCGGTCACGCGGAGGATGATGAATCCCTGGCGGGTGCGAATGGGCTGGGTGAACTCGCCGGACTTGAGAACGAATGATTTGTCTTCGAGCTCTTTGGCGAGATCCTTGCGTTTGAAGTAGCCGAGATCGCCACCCTGCTCGGCGGTAGAGCCGTTGGAATCTTTACGGGCCAGTTCATCGAACTTGGAGCCGCTCTTGAGTTGCTGATAGATTTCATTCGCCTTAGCTTCGGCGGCGGCGACCTGCTCGGTAGTGGGTTCCTGGAATGACGACTTGCCGGCCTCAGGCTTGGGCGCGTTAGGATTGTTGGCGATCAGGATCTCACTGAGGCGGACACGCTCGGGCTGGGAGATTTCAGCTTTGTGTTCATCGTAAAACTTCTGGGCTTCATCGCGCGTGGCCTGGATATGGCTGCCCACTTCAGAGCCAATGACCTTCTGGGTAAGAATGCCGTTCTTGGTGTTCTGCTTGAACTCTTCCCAGCTCACGCCCTGCGATTCAGCCATCTTCTGGAGATCTTCCATGGAGCCGGCCTTCATGTCTTTGCGAAGGTCATCGAGACGCTTGACGAGATCGGCGTCGGCGGAAATTCCGAGGTCGGCGGCCTTCTGGATGAGCAACTGCTGGTCAATGAGATCACGCAGGGAGTTTGCCTCACGAAGTTCCACCTGCTTCTGCGTGAGATTCAGTTCCTTTGAATCCTGGGCAGCCTGCTCGTGATTCTTGCGCAGGTCGGCACGGGTGATGATGCTGTTGTTGACCCGCGCGACGATCTCCTCAACGACGGTGTCTTGTTGCGCGAGGAGGGGCGATACGAAAGAACCTATAGCAAACAGAAACAGCAAAAACTTCTTCATTGAGATCCGGGGCGCGTTTGCCATTCCGGCCAGGTACAGGTCAGGCGGAATGCCGCGAAAGATTTAATGATGCAAGACAAGCTATTGTAACTCCCGGCACCCACATCAGCTAGCGTCTAGCTGGTTTGCCAATCCGGGATAGCGGCGGGCAGGCAGGTTTCAAGGTTTCAGGGTTTCAAAGTTTCAAAGTTAAGGGCAAAATCAAGGGCGGGAAGAACTGTCCAGAGGAAATGGAATGAAAGCCGCCGTCGTTCTGCTATCGGTGTTGATGTTCAGCCCCTGGCTGCGGGCACAGCAGGCTGAAGCGCTGTCGCCGTGGCAGGAGCCAGTGCTGCAGTTTCCCGGCAATGCAGCTCCGCCGCCTGCGCCCAGGCCTGCGGACACCCTGGAGCGCAAAGGACCGACGGCGCTTCTGTATCGCGCGCTGCGCTCGGTGGCGCTGGATGAGTCCAAGGTATTTCATGTGCGGGAGGCGGTGATTGACCGCGGAGAGCTACACCTTTATCTGACCGACGGCACCATTGGATTTACGCAAGACGTGGCGGGCCGGGTGACGGGCGCGTTTTTTCAGGGTGAGGGCGAGGTGCTGATGCGTCCACCGGATTTGACCGAGCATGCCTCCCTGGGACTGTTTTCAGGGCTGGGAGTGCTGGATGAGCATTTTTCGGCGGCGTATCTGCGCTTTAATACCGAGCTGATGAACGAGTTGAAGCCGTTTTTGCGAGAGAGCGAGGAGCAGGCAGAGTTTCTACAGACGAACGGGAAGATGGCGCAGGAACTGGCTGGGATGGACGTGCTCCGGCTGCTGGAGAGCTTTACGGAAGATGCAGCCCTGGCAGCCGATGATCGCTTTCTCCATGCGCGGCTGGCTACGCGGCTGGGAAATCTGGACGTCTACGATGATTCGCAGGCGGAAGATCAGTTCGAGGTGGCACGACTGAGCCGCTCCGGCAAGGAGTCATATCTGGATGTGTGGATGGCGTTTCCGGGATTGGAGGCGCGCAGACTGGGCACGCGCCGGGTAGTTGCACCGGAAAGTTCTCCATGGGCGGTGCCGGTAGAGGAGTTCCACATTGATACGGTGCTGACCTTGCCCGAGACACTGGAGGCTACGGCAGAACTGAGCGTGGAAGTTCGGGATGGAGGACAAAAGCTGCTGAGCTTTGAACTCTCCCGCTGGCTGCAGGTGAGCGAGGTAGAGGTGGATGGCACGCCAGCGGAGTTCCTGCAGAATGAGGCGCTGAATGGCAGTGAGCTGGAAAGAATTGGCAACGACCTTGTCACCGTGGTGATGCCGGAGACACTGCGCGCAGGCGAACACCACCGGCTGCGCTTTCGCTATGCGGGTCCGGTGATGCAGCAGGCTGCTCCGGGACTACTGTACGTTGGCGCGCGCGGTACGTGGTATCCGAACCGGGGTATGCAGATGAGCCGCTTCGATCTGAAATTCCGCTGGCCAAAGGGCTGGACGCTGGTGGCGACGGGTCAGCGAATTGCTCACGGTGAAGAAGGCGGAATGGAAGAAGGCGAGTGGAGTTCAGAGGAGAAGATTCCGCTGGCAGGATTCAACCTGGGCAAGTTTGCGCGGGCTTCGGCAGAGGCGGATGGAATCGAGGTGGCAAGCTATTCGGCTGGAGTGGTGGAGGGGTTGCTAGCGAAAGCGACTCCGGAGTTGTCGGCGCAGGCCGCCGCGCGCAATGAGGCGATTGCACAGCGCTCGGCTGAGGCCATCAAGAAATATGAGCCGTGGTTCGGACCGTATCCATATAAGAATCTGGCGATCACCCAGATGCCGGGACCGATGTCACAGGGATGGCCCACACTTTTGTATCTGACCAGCTTTGCATACCTGAGCGACGAGGAGCGGCGGGCACTGAATCTGAGCGGGTTCCAGAGACTTTTGTACGGCGGGTTCATGCAAGACCATGAGACGGCGCACCAGTGGTGGGGCGATCGCGTGGGCTGGAGAAGTTATCGTGACCAATGGCTGATGGAGGCACTGGCGAATCTGAGCGCGTTGATGATCATGGAGGAAACGCATCCGGAAGAGGCGCGAGAGGTGCTGGAGCAGTATCGGAAGGAATTACTGGCAACCAACACGGCTGGTAAACGCTATGCGGATGCGGGTCCGGTTACGCTTGGCTATCGACTGTCATCTTCGGTGTTTCCGCACGCCTATATTCCCGTGACCTATGGACGAGGCCTGTGGCTGTTGACCATGCTGCGCGACTACTTTGATGACTTTGATTCGCAGGGTAAACCGGCGCAGAAGAACACAAAGAGCGATACAGGAGGTCGGTTCCAGGCGGCTTTGCGCGAGTTTGGAAGACGCTATAACCGGAGCACGGCGACGACGGACGACTTTCGCAAAGTACTCGAGGAGTTCCTTCCGCCAACCGCAAAATTTGAGGGCGCGCGAAGCCTGCAATGGTTCTTTGACGAATGGGTGCGCGGTAGCTCGGTGCCGCGAATCGAATTGAAGAAAGTTGTGATCAGCAGGCGCGCCGCCGCGAGCATCGCCAGCTTCGATCTGGAGCAGCAGGAATGTCCGGATTCACTGATGACCTCTGTGCCAATCTTTGCGGAACTGGATGGAGGAAGACGTGTGTTCTTGCAGAGAGTCTTTGCCGACGGCCACACATCGCACTTCACGCTAAAGGTTCCGCCGGGAATCCTGCGACTGGCTGCCGACCCGGAGAAGAAACTACTGCGGCTGTATTGAGAAAAAGAATTAGCGAAGAATCGCTAGAAGATAGGCGAAACGGAAGCTCTTCCGCTATAATCGCAACTGCAGAACCGCGGAGAGATGGCCGAGTGGCTGAAGGCGGCGGTTTGCTAAACCGTTGTACGGTCAAAAGCTGTACCGGGGGTTCGAATCCCCCTCTCTCCGCCAGTAATCCTTTACCCACCCAATAGAATCAACTAAATACAATACATTCAATAAGATAGTAGGACTTTCTCAAAGTGGACAGAGTGGACAAACTAGCCGCTAGAGGTCATTTATGCCTGTTTTGTCTTACAAAACGGATGGTGTCTTACAAAGGCGGGAATGCTCAGTGGAAATTTCGGTAGTGGTATCCCTGCGGAGGTTGCACCAGTCGGAGCCCCTTGCAGTCCTTACCGGAGTCAGGACACGCCAACTTGTAGGCTATTACAAAGAGCTTCGTCGCAGCCAGCGCGTCCATAACGCTGTTCTCGGCTTGCTTTGTGTCGGCGCTATGGCCGAATTGGCGGAGCCAATAATCGAGCGACTGGGGCTTAGTGTGGCGCGCGCGCGCCACAGATTGCTGTCCCTGGATGATGTAATCCCGCCCTGATGCTCGAATATGAGCTTCGAGATCGTGCTCGTTGAACCGGCCGCCAAGAGGTAAGTAGATCATTTCAAAAACAGATTCTAGCAGCTTCTAGCAGCCCACTACCAAAATCTCTGAACTCGGTGGTGGGTCAGTTTGAGTTTTTCTAATTTCAGGGGACTTGGTGTCATTTCCAGTTGCACGCTGGCATCAACTCCTGAATTAGACCCTCTTCCCAAGCCCTCCGCCACCTTGCGTCGCCAAGATCAAGATCAAAAACGAAGCGCGTAGGACTGCGGCTCAGGATGCAATAGCTTTGCTCTGACTGGCGATGCAGATGAGCATAGAGGCTCTTCTCGATGTCTTCTGATTCGCCGACGTAAATCCATTGCTGGTTGTTGTAGATGCCGTATACGCCCGACTGACGCGGTGCGTATGTGGCGATCCCGGCTTCACTGAATGAGTGTCCGGTGGTCGCGTTGAACGGCATACAGTTTTCTCCTGTTTACGTAATACGGAGTGTACGCTCAAACTGACCTACTACCCTGAACTCGTGGATTCATTCTGGATCGCACCGTCTCAGCCGGGCGCCGCTCAATACGGCGTAAAGGTACCCGGACCAGAATGCACGCTTGACGGTTTCGGCAAGTTCTTCCCGGGTATTGTTGCCTGTTTTGTCGTTCTCCATGATTCTCCTTTCAAATGAAGAATGGCACGGCATTTTGTGCCGTGCCACATTGGTGATCCTAGTTATGACCTCTATCTGGAGCCGGCCTAAGGTCTGGCTGATGTATTCCATGACGCTGAAGAATTCCCTTGTGATCCGTTCCTCCTTCATGTGGAAGTAACGCTGAGTCGTGTTCAGGTTGGCATGGCCCAAAAGTTGCTGAAGGACAAATGCGGACATGCCTCCATTGACGCTGCGGGTGGCAAAACTGTGCCTAAGCTGGTGAACGTGAACATGATCAACTTTCAGGCGGCTGTAAGCGCGAGTGTGAGCTGCGCTTCGCGCGCATGCAATGACGATGCCCCCGGCGTCCGACAGTCAGGAACGGGCCGGGCTTTCGGAGCGCCGCTTTCTCATCTTCTCCGTTATTTTGTGGGATATACTTACCCCTTCTTATGCCCTGCCGCATCATGCCAGGAGCAATGCACCATGGCTAAGTCGTCTTCTCCCTCGTGGGCAGCACCCGCCATTCAGGTCGCCGCCGCAGGTCTCGGCGCTGCTGTCGCCGGGCCGCTTGGAGGCGCTATCGGGGGCTGGCTCGGAGCCGCTCTGGGCAGCTCCGCCAGCGAGCTGGTCAAGAAGGCAGGAGAGACATTCGGGGAACACGCAGCCGAAAAGCTGCTCGATACGGGTGCCGACTGCCTCCTCGGCCAGCTTAAGGATGCGCCAGCCAGCCTGGCGAGCCTCTACCGCGACTCTCTGCGGCTCAGTCTCGATAGTATCCACTCCCATCTTGACGGGAGCCTGAGCGACACCGCCGACTGGTTCGTCAACTGGAACACCTGTCTCAAGAGAGATGTGCCGCTTGCTCTCCCTGCCCTGCAGCCAGGAGAGTTGGTTCCAGCAAACCTCGACAACCTTCTTCGCTCAACCCTCGAACGCATTGATGCTCAGGGAAGCGCTTTTGTCCGCGGCAGCGCCTCCATCAATCTTGTTGAACGCACCCTGCCAGAGCCGCTCTTTGCCGCACTCCGTATCCAACTGCCTATACTCCTCAATGAGACCTTTGCCGCCCTCGTCGTTGCGCCCTCCTACGAGCAAGCCTGGAAGCAGGTCAGTCTGAAGTTTGAGAGTGTCACCGTAGAGATGCTGAGAAGTCTCAAGGAGGGCAATCAGCAAATTCTTGCCGAACTAGCGGCGGTCAAGGCAAAGCTGGATGCTCAAGGCACAGACCTGGAGGCGGTTCGCAATAATGCGGCAGCTAGCGCGGTGAAGGATCAGCTTCTGCTCGTCACGCAGAAGCAGCTTCTCCAGGAGTCTGCGGCGAAGGATGACTGGCAGCAGAAGTACCTTGCCCTGCTTGCGCAATCCGGTCCCACCCTCCAGGATTTCCTCGCCCGCGGCGACCTCGCAGGTGCCGCACAGTTCACGCGGACGAAGATTGACGTGCAGAATGCGGCCCAGGCGCAGAACTACTTCGACTACGGCAGTGTGCAGGAACTCCAATTCCATTTCTCAGCGGCTCTCGATTCCTATCGCGAGGCGTGGAAGATCCACCAGGATCCAAAGTACGGCTTTCGCTACGGCTACATGGCCCAGTTTCAAAACCACTTCGCTGAGGCAATAGATGTTTACGAACGCCTCGTCGAAATGAATGTCGCGCCGCTGACCGTTGCGGTAACGCTGAACAACCTGGCCGGCGTATACAACTTGACTCATCGGAAGGACAAGGCCGAGGAGGCCTATACCAGGGCCCTCTCCATCCATCGCGAGTTAGTCAAAGCCGACCCTGACGCTCAGTCTCCACAAATTGCGGCAGTCCTCAACAACCTGGGAGCCATATACGGTGAGTCGAACCGGCCCAAAGACGCCGAAGCTGCGTTGAACGAGGCCCTGGCAATTCGGCGCAAACTCACGCAGTCGTCTGATCGCGAGGAGTACTTCTCGGATCTTGCCTCCACGCTTAACAACCTGGGCAGCTTTGTCTATGTCGGTCCAAGTCAAACGAAGGAAGCAGAGCAGGCATTCGGCGAAGCGCTGCACATTCGGCGTGAGCTTGCCAAGGGAAACCCCGAGCAGTACCTCCCGAGCGTTGCCCTTACGCTTATGAATTTAGCGAATTTCTGTGAGAAAGTCGGGCGGCTGGAAAATGCTGAAAGTGCCTACCGCGAGGCATTCTCGATACGCAGCAAGCTCGCCAAAGCCAATCCAGACGCCTACACCGACAAGGTAGCCATGTCGCTGCACGCCTTGGCAAGCTTCTATCAGAAGACGAAGCGCGGTCAGGAGGCAGAGGAGATTTATCTTGTTGCGTTGGGTATTCGCCGGAATCTTGCGGCGAAGAACTCTGAAATCTACCTTCCCCGGCTAGCAGAGACACTGCACGGCTTGGCCGAACTTTATCATGCGGATCACCGCTTCGGAGATGCCGAGCCGCTCTTTCGCGAGGAGCTTTCCATCTATCGCAGCCTGGAGCAGGTTTCTCCAGGCCGGTACACCTCCAACATCGCCGACACTCAGACTCACCTTGGCGTTCTTTACGGTGACATGAAGCAGAACGAGGACGCAGAGAAGGCATACCTCGATGCGCTTTCCATCCGCCGCACGTTGGCTATTGCAGATCCAAAAGGACACTCCGTAGGCATTGCCACCGCATTGAATAACCTGGCGGCATTCTACTGTGACATCGGTCGGACTAGCGATGCGAAAGCCTGCTGCGATGAGGCAGAGCTACTTCTGGAACCGCTGGTGAAGAGCGCCCCAGAGACCTGCGGTGAACTCCTCGCCAAGCTTCTGTGGACCCGCGCCCTGCTTTCCGAACAACTGGACGAGCTTAATAGCGAAGCATGTGATTTTGCGCGACGCGCTCTCGCTGTGGCAGCCACTGAAGAAACTAAGAAAGGATTGCAATCTCTCATTGCCGCGCTCTGCCCCGGACCAACGAATCCATGTGAAAGGTAGTAATAGAGAAGCGTGCTCCACAGCTTCTGCGATTCTAAGGAGGAACATTGACACTGCTGACCGACACACTGACAGAATGGATACAAGGCCTTCAGTCTCTTCGATCGGCTTGCGCTCGCGTCAATACAAGTACCAATCACCTGACGTTGAATGCATTCGCAAACTCAATCCTGAAGTCTCTCCTTCCAAATTCTGGGAACGTGACGAACTTCATAAAGTATGCCAACCAGCAGTTTGCAAAGTCAGGTCCCAATGGCTGGACGATCAGCCCTCCACTGAATACAACTGCAACGTTTGCGGAGTTGATAAACTTTACACTCTGGCATACCCTCCCCTACTCCGTGGAACGGTTCGTACAGTCTTTCTGTCCTGCAAGCAGTACAAACTCTTCCGGCGACTTGATCTTGACCATACCGCTCACCGTGGCCTTCCCTTTGGGTGCCGGCGACCCAAATTGGAAACAGCTTAACGTAGGCATTAAGTCCGTGAACCTGGACGAGGTGCTCGCCTCCACTGCACTCGCCACCGCGGCTGGGCAGTTGACGCCGCCCCCACCTTGTACGCTGAGTGATCTGATAACAACTCTTTCCACCATCAAGTAGAAGTTAACCAGAAGAAACTGTACCCATGCGGGACGCCGACTAACCGGAAAGTTGCACTGTCACCTTCACGATGTGTAGGTAATAAGCCAAAATTGTTCTGCACCGAGGACATGATGCGCAAAACGATCTCCCTGACGCTGCTGACGCTCGCCTTAGGAGCGATATCCTGTGCGCAATCTGCGCCGACAAGAAAAGCCCCTGAGCCTTCCAAGGTAGATTACCCACTAACGGCGACCCCGATAGCTTCTACCGTCTACCCATCGTTCAGGTTGATCACAGTGATTGACGTAAACTTCGACAGCTCCCCTCGGGATAGTAACGGGATAACTCTTCAGACCCACATCATGCATGCTCTTGCGGCAGGTTGGGATTGCCATAAGGTGGCAAACTATGACGTGGAGTACAAGGTCAGAGGCGGGACTCCGCACAAAGTACCAGTGCTCATGGCGACTGTCAATTCAACCTGTAAGGCGACCGAGTCATTACCCAATGTGCGACTGTACTTGGCGGAAACTCCCAGACTGGACGCCAAGTATACGGTAGCGATCAGTGCTGACTCGAAGACAGCGCGCTCGGGCGAAGTTGCTTTCACTGCCCCGGAGTTATCGTCAGCTTCGGTGCCATCAGGCCCGTCGGCGATCAGCGCCGGATTCCAGACGATATTGAATGAACCTCTGACGGATAAGACCTACAAAGGCGTTTCCCAGGCAACCCTGGCTTATGGAAATCCCAGTTTGAAGAGTGGAAATTGGGGCGCCATTTACCTCGACAGTAATAACCTGTTTTCGACGAATGAACGCGACAAGAAGAGCGCATTTGAGGCCGCGGTTGGCTACCATAGAGGCCTGCTCCCGAACTGGTACTCTCCCTTTAAGATTGAGCCTTCTATTCAGGGTAATCAAGTGGCGACGAATCTATCGATGGTCACCTCGGTTGGTCTATCAACCGAGCTTCCGTGGCATTGGACCAACGCCTTTCTCAACAATGCCTTCATTCGCGTACCCTTGTCTCCAGAGCTCTCCCTCAACGCTCCCTATACGCATCGCATCAACCAACTTGTCTCAGCAAACTCGAAACTTTTAGCCGACAATGATTTTGCACTAACCCCTTCTCTGGCCTTCGCTCATAATTCCCTTCTCGATGGTTTATGCAAGAAATATCAAGGCTGGCTTCTCGGGAGTGGAAGCCCAAAACCGCCGACGAGCAAATTTTGTCTGGGTCTTGAAGCTGACCTGGGATTATGGTATCTCCCGCTGGATCTCACCAAGAGCGGAAGCCAGAGAGTCGAAGGATACGGGGATGTTTCGTTCTTGATTCCAATCACCGATTTTCAATGGCCGTTTACTCCTGCTTCGCTGAGTTCTCAGGCGCTTCAATCGCAGATTCGAATCGAGTATGCTGACTCAGTGAGTGCCATCAATAACTACGCCCGCACCAAGAAATGGTCTTTCGGAGTCGAGTTAATCAAGTGATAAGTAAACAGTAATCGGCCTATCGTCCCTTACTCTTACTGTCGCTGGCGAGCTACCTCGTATGTATGTTCTAAATACTTGAACAGATCAACGACCGTGCCCGCCAACTGTGCCATGAAGACCGAACGTTCAAACGCAGGCTGGTCCTGACATAAGCGAGCCAAGCGCGGTTCGTCGATATGGGTATGCTTTCCATTCTTAATGAAGTCGTCCCAAATCCCGGTTAACATATTCTCGCCGAGCGCTCGATACGCTTCGAATTGAGTCTCATTGAAAAACTGATTGACTGTTGCATCGTGCGGGAAGTCAGATCCGCGGTTCCTTTGCCCAAGAACGTCCGCAGGCTCGCTTCCCGTAAGCGAGCTTTTGACATACAACAGAATTCCCTTTTCAGCCTTTTGAGAGTTCGATGGAACAGAGGGGTAATTGATGGAACCCACGGCAAAATGACGTTGGCTTAAGTCTGCTTTGGTTTTGGGGCGTATGGGTGAAGGGTCGATATCGATATTGACGCCGAAATCACGCCTGCACTTCTCCACCGTGTTAGCAAGGTCGCCGAACTCATAGTGGGGATCGGCATCCGCATCGCAGGCGATGATGTATTTGATCCTCCGGCGAACCATTTCATAGATACCGAGATTGTCAAAGTGCCCACCGTCTGAAAGATAAACATATGGCGCTGAGTCGTCGGCTTCTCCAAACAATTCTTTGGTGATGAGATAGTCCGCTCCCGGAGCGTACGTCTTCCAACAGTCGCGTCGGCGCGGATTGCCGGTCCACCATCCAATTCGTACGTTGAACAACGCGAGCAAAGCCGCAACAGCGGGCGTAGTATGGTATCCCCAGTTAGGAGAAACCGCTGCGCCGGATGCAGCCATTGCCGTGCCCACTGAAGGGCCACCTCGCGCCCCGGTGTACGGAGTGCGTTGATCGTCATCGCGAGTAACACCACCAGTGCCGCGATACGCGAAATCTCCTACGTCATCCGCCGAATCTTGTTTTTCGCTGGGACGCTCCGATGGCTCAAGATGCTGCGGAGCGTAATCCCAGCCGCAGTACAAAGGTGAGTAGATAAACGATGCTGCTTTCCGCTCCTGCCAGGCAAGGTCTTCGCCCGCGGTGAGGTTCAGCGCTGTTCCCCAAACTGGATAAGGACCGTCATAACAAGGGCCGCCTGAAACATCGCTGTCATCGTACGTATGTCTGCAGCGCGGCCAGTTACTGGACATTTCTTGGAGAGGAACGTCGTCATCGAGGGCGAATCCCGTGAAGGGACTGGGTATCCTTCCTCCAGTATTCGCACTTTTGCTCCGCACATTCGACGCCCCAAGGAACGCGCGAACGAGCCGGTTGCGATAGAAAAGATGCATCGAGAATTCATTTGCGTCGAGACGCGCCATCAGGACGCTGGATACCAAGAGAGCGACGCCGGCAACCAGGAACAAGGCACATACAATGCTCCAACGATGCAGATGGTCCTCAGCCGCCTGCGCCACACCCCACACTTGTCCGTCGCTTTGGCAGTTAGTGGATGTAATGCACGCTCCCCTAAGCTGCAACAGGGTTTTCGGCTGAGTTGCTCCGTGCTCTCGTGCCCTCTGATAAATGACTGACATACTTCCGGCTCCATGTACTTCAGCCAGTAGTAACGATTGCGGTGACCTATTGTCAGACACTCGCACCCAGGTCAGATACTCCGGCGCACCCGCGCGAATGGTAATGGTATGCACTACCCAGGACACAAGGAGAAACACTCCAGCCAAGAACACTGGAGGCGCGATCTTGGCGAGGGTATTCAGCGAAAGGACCTTGGCGGTGTCGGAGTCTCCTGTCTTCGAACTCTTCGCCGCCAGCAAACCGGAAACGACCGTGCATACCCATCCGCCAGGCAGCAGCCACTTCAACCACTTTCCCTGCCCACCAGCCGCAGCCGCGTCGTTGAACAGCATGTGCATCCACAGCGGCCCTCGAAGTGAGCCGATCATGATAACGGCAATCAGTACTGAAAAGTAGAGGTAGTAACCTACCAACCTTCCTAGCCATTCCCGTTTGGCATCCGGAAATGCGTTACCCGCGATACCTATATCAACAAAGCTACTGACCGAAAGAATGACGAGGATTGATGGCAAGCCCAACATTACATACCAATCGCCGACATAAATCTCCCGGCCATGCGAAAGCCACTTTTCCAGCCCCAGAGCTGCCAGTGAGACAAATGAAGCAGCGACCAAAATTGCGAGGAAGGTTAACCCCGGCTTCTGAGTCACTGCGCTCAAATGCTCGGCACCCGCAACCCTTGGTTCACAAAACCAGCCCACTCCATATGTGATCAGTACTAATAACGCCGGAATGACGCTCGCCACACCCGGATAGCGGCTCGCAAGTGCAGTCGGCAGCAAAACCCACAAACAAGCCGCCATCACAGTAGTCATCGCGGCCGCGTTCAAACCCGCGTTCGCCCACTCCCGTGGTTTCTGATTGTGAGCTAAGCGGCCTAATGAGGTTCCCGTAAAGATCCCCGCTAAAACCGCGGTCATGATCGCGAGAAGAATGAAGCTGGCTACTGCCCATGCCGGTAGGGGTGTCTTCCACATCACCCACGGTGCCAACAGGTGCGTAATCGCAATCAAGCCTGCCAACAGAGAAACCATCATGGTCTGGTTCAGCAGGACATTTCTTAGATATATGGACAACATCGAAAGCGTGTCGCCGCTCGCCAAACTCATGCGAGGTGACAGGTAGGAGGTATATTCCCTCAAGTGCCGGATAGGGTCCGGTTCCAGAAAACGATAGTAGATATTTTCCTGCGCGGGCGTCGCAGAATGCGCTTGTTCGCCTTTCGGCGCATTGCGCTCATTCCACTTTGACAAACACCTTGAGATGCCGTTCAGAAGGCCTGTCAGAAGGCCGCCGTTGCTGGAATCAGAGCTTTGCTTCTGTACGCCGGTGCTCAGCTGCCCCTCCACATCGTCAAATCCGCTGCGTCGAATCCACGATGTGAGCCAGCCAAGAATGTAGCCGCCGCCGGAAATTCCTGACATGTAATGCACCTGGCGCAGCAGTCCGGCTTTTGCCAGCGCCTGAATCACACCAAGGTTTAAGGCGGCGCTTCGAATCCCTCCGCCTGAGAACGCGACGGCGAATCGCGCAACCTTGCCTTCCCTATGTTCAGTTGTTTGAAGATCCGCTAGCACCCCGCGAGACTCACAGAGCCGTTTGATTTCGTCGTTCTCGTCGGCGAGAACCTTTGCAAGATTTACAGCAGGGTTGTTATCGCTATCCGTCGAGCTTGGCACTCTCGTAGCTGTGGGATCGACCATTCTTGACTCCCGACTGCAGGAAACCAACGTGACCGAATTGGGACACAACGAATAACGTGGTCGATGGGATGAGCTACCAGCGGCAGCGGCCCGTTTGGGTGAGATGCTGGAATGCAAACCCCGGTTGCGCCACCGGAATTCCTTCGCTCGCAGCGAGCCTGCTCTCTTGTGTTCACCACGGGATGCAGTAAGTGTTTAGGAGTCCCCGATTGGCAGGACTTCTTCAATCACCGACCAGGGCCCACCTTGAACCACGAGAAATTTCAGATAAAGTTCGGCTGCGGGGCGATCTGCGGATGCGAGGAGGGTTCGGGCAGCTTCCTGGACGCGCTCTTTCGGCAGCGAGGCGAGATCAAAGTTCTCCTCAATGATCCCCTCCGAATGTGGAATCGCCAACAATTCAAGATAGCTCACAATCGTTGCACGATGATCGTGGAGCAGATAGTCCTGCAGCAGATTCGTCGCTATCTGATCAGGAAGATTCAGAGTTGCTGCCGTCCAGTTGACCAGGCGCTCAAGCGGCGCTCGGCGGACACTGATCTCACGAACGTTTTTTGCTTTCGCGAGAGCGGCAAAGAGGAACTGTTTCTGCTCCTTCGTTGGCTCCGCCCAGAATACTTTGCTGGCGGAGACTCTAATCTCATTAGGCAACTGTCGCCAAATACGGTTTGCAGAAAGTGGCATGAGCGGGTCTCACTTACAGTCAATCTAAAGTCTACCTACGATCATAACGGCTGAGGGAAAAGAAAGTCTTGGTCACGCCATACGCAGACCAGCTCTCACTTCGTCGTTTGGATACCTCAGCCGCAAAGTTTTGCAGCGAGAAGCTCAAGATCGCCTGCCACATGATCCCAATCCTTCTCGGGATGCAGGTCAGTGGTTTGTCCCGGTCCGTGCTCGAATGGACGCGGCACGAAGGCGGTTCTGAATCCGCATTTGCGAGCTGCTGTAAGGTCGCTGTTATGGGCGGCAACCAGGCAGAGCTGTTCCGGTTCCACCATCAATAACTCGGCGGTCCGAAGATAAGCTTCCGGCGTTGGCTTATAGGCGCGCACTACCTCCGCACCAAGAATCGCGTCCCAGGGAAGCCCCGAGCGCTTTGCAACATCCATCATCAACCGCACGTTGCCGTTTGAAAGCGGGGCAATGACATAGCGGGACTTCAGTCGAGTTAGTCCAGCCACCGAATCGGGCCAGGGATCCAGACGGTGCCACGCCAGGTTGAGGTCGTCAAGCTCCGGGGCTGGCACGCTTGCGGGATGGATACCGAATTCTTGCAGCACACGTTCGAGGTTTTCCCGGTGCAGCACGTCGAGCCGCACGAACGCGCGCCTTCCGCTGCGCACTTCTTCCATGGAGGGCTGGTAGGCGCAGCGCCACGCATCGGCAAAGGCCGTGGGATCGACCTGCCCTGCGCCGTGACGGGCAAGAAAGGACGCGGCCTCGCGCGCAACGCCGGAGCGCCAATCCACCACCGTGCCAAAGACGTCAAAGAGCAGTGCCATCACCTTGTCCATCAGTCCTCAACCTCAGTTTGCATGATCGCCGCGCCGGCAGCTTCACTTCTTGTCGCGTCCGGTCGTCCCGATATTTTATCGCGCACGCCGGTAATGCCAGCCTGCGCTGCGCGCAAGCCTACATGGCAACTCCCTCGCTCGCGCTCACTGCAACTCATGTCAATCGTCATTCCTGTCGATAAAACAATCAGTTGGAACAGCGCGGCCGACAGTAAACCGGCTCGCACAACCGATGCCGGACCCGGATTGTTCGCCAGGACAGGAGAGCCACATTGGACGATGAACTGCTGGGCGTGTTTGTGAACGAGGCCCGCGAGCATCTCTCCACTATTGAGACCGATCTGCTGTCCATTGAAGAGAGCGGAGTAACAGTAGACAAGGATGTGGTCAACAAAGTGTTTCGCGCGGCTCACTCCATCAAGGGTGCGAGCAGTTTCTTCGGACTGCACAAAGTGAAAGAGCTGGCGCACATGCTGGAGACCGTTCTCGACATGCTGCGGTCCGGGGAGATGATTCCCAATGCTGAGATCACAAACGTGCTCTTGGCGGCCTTCGATCAGCTCCGCGAGATGATCAACCACTACGACGAGAGCGAGAACGCAGATATATCCGAGATGACCGTGAACCTAAGCGGGCTGGCTTTCTCCTGTCTCCGGCAGAACAAAGAGAGTTCGCCCGAGCCCGCTTCAATTCACGATCTTCATGCAGAGTCCTTCGCGAATCCCCCAGCAACACGGGCCGAAACCACAGCCGCACGTTCTGCAGTCAAGGCCGCAGCATACTCGCCATCCACCGTGGAAGAAACCATAAGGGTAAACGTCGGCGTGCTTGAACAGTTGATGAACCTGGCCGGAGAACTGGTGCTTGGCCGCAATCATCTGCATGCCGCCATCGCGCAGAAGAACTCGCGCGCCCTGGGAACGGCGGACCAGCGCATCAACCAGATCACCTCAGAGCTGCAGGACGTGATCATGCAGACTCGCCTGCAGCCCATCGGGAATGTGTTTGGAAAGTTTCCTCGAGTGGTAAGGGATCTGGCTGCGGCGCTGAAGAAGGAAATCCAACTTGACGTGAAAGGGAAAGACGTTGCGCTGGACAAAAGCCTGATTGAAGCGCTGTCAGATCCCTTGACTCACATGGTTCGCAACGCGGTAGACCACGGCGTGGAAACCCCTGAGGTGCGCAGACTGGCGGGCAAGAAAGCTGAGGGATCCGTCCGCATCGAGGCCCGCCATGAAGCAGGTCAGGTTGTCGTCGAAATCTCCGATGACGGCCGCGGTATTGATCCGGAGCGCATCGGGCAGGCGGCACTGGGCAAGCGCCTGATCACGGCAGAAAAGCTCCAGGCGATGTCCGCCCAGGAAAAGACTGCCCTGATCTTTCTTCCTGGATTATCAACCTCCCGCAACGTGAGTGACATCTCCGGCCGTGGCGTGGGTATGGATGTTGTGAAAACGAATCTCGACCGGCTGGGCGGCAAGGTTGAGATTGCGACTGTGACCGGGCGGGGCACAACCTTCCTCATCAAGCTCCCGCTGACGCTCGCCATCATTCCTGCGCTGATCTTTTCCGTCGAAGGAGAGCGTTTTGCGATTCCACAGAGCAATGTAGAAGAACTGCTCAGGGTTCAGCCCCACGGATCCAAAACTCACATAGAAGTTGTAGGGGGCACCGAAGTGTTGCTGCTGCGCGACCGGCTCATCCCCCTGGTCCGGTTCGCCGATTTGGTGGGCGTCCTGCCAACCGACAGCGATCCCAAGCCCGGCCAATTTAAAGCCTGCACTGCAGACAAAATGCTGGAGATTGCCGTGGTGACCACTGGACCCCAGACCTACGGACTTGTGGTGGGCGCGTTCCACGATACCGAGGAAATTGTGGTAAAGCCCCTGGGATGTCATCTCAAAGCGCTTGCCGAGTATGCCGGTGCAACCATCCTGGGAGACGGCAAGGTCGCTTTGATCCTGGACGTGGGAGGATTGGCGCAAAAGGCCGATCTTGGCATGGTTCCCGGGGTCACCCATTCCCGTGATGTTTACGAGGCCGCACAGCAGGAAAAACTGAACGATACTCACGCACTCCTCCTGTTTCATAACGCGCCGCAGGAGTTGTGCGCAATCCCGCTTGATACCGTACTGCGCATTGAGCACGTCCGCCGCGAACAGGTAGAGAGCCGGGGCGGCCGCCGTACCATGCAGTACCGGGACGGATTTCTGCCGCTGGTGACACTGGCTGACGGTGCTCAGGTCAAGACCATTGGCGACGCCCAGGACCTCGCCGTAATGATCTGCAGGATGGGTGGCCGTGAGGTCGGTCTGCTTGGCGCCATGCCGGTCGATGTCATCGAGAGCTGCGCGAACATCGACCAGAAGACCCATCGTCAAAAAGGTATCGCCGGTTCAGCGATCATTCACGAGCGAACCGCCCTGGTGGTTGACCTTTTCGAATTAGTGGACATCGCCCTGCCGGAGTGGGCCGTTGAAAAGGCGGAGCATTTGCCACGCTCCTCCACCGGCCACAACTCCACCGTGCTTCTGGCGGAAGACTCCGATTTCTTCCGTGCCCAGGTAGTCCGATTCCTCGAGGAAGACGGACATACCGTGCTGGCCGCCGCGGATGGGGAGTTGGCATGGGAGGCGCTCCTCGGAAATCTTGAAAAGGTAGAGATCGTTGTGACCGACATTGAAATGCCGCGGATGAGCGGGATCGACCTGGCGCGCCGAATCCGCGCCGACCAACGTACCGCCCGGCTGCCGGTAATCGCGTTGAGTTCCCTGGCTGGAGACGACGACATCGCCCGGGGAAAGGCTGCCGGAATCAACGAATATCTTGTCAAGCTTGACCGGGACAGCCTGCTTGAGCGGGTCAGGGAAGTCTGTACCTGATGAAAGCGCCGCGCTCAAGACAGGTGAAGCAATTCAGGATGTGAGCGGAAATACAGGGAATTGGCACTGACACTTCAAAATCGAGGACTGGCATGTTGAGCCAAATTAAGCTTTCAGGAAAAATCGTGGGAGCCATCCTTATCGTTCTGGCTTTCACCTCTGTGATCAGCTTCTGGATCACTCAGCGCCGCATCAATCAGCAGGCGGAAGACGCATTTCGCGACAAGGTTCGGCAGATCACCGGCATGGCGAGCTCCACGCAGAGTTGGTTTTCCGACAACCTCGACACGTTGGTTCCCAACAGGAATTTCAAGGATCTTAAACAGGTTCCAGTGGTCGCAGGCTGGAGCATCGCCGAGAAGTATGCAGGCGACAACGGCATGACCTTTCGCACGCCATCCCTTCAACCGCGCGTATCCCAGAACCAGGCAGACCCGTTTGAGCGCCGAGCCTTGGAGATGTTTCAGAAAGATCCATCACTCAAGGAATATTCCGAGCGCGTCGCCGTGGATGGAAAAGAAGCAATGCGTTACGCACAACCGGTTCGCCTCACCCAGGATTGCTTGCTCTGTCACGGCGATCCTGCCGGAGAAAAGGGTCCTTTCGGCTTTGTAAAGGAAGGCATGAAGAGCGGGGATCTTCGCGGAGCCTTTGCGGTCAAGGCCTCTACCGATGCATTGCTTTCAACCGCCCGCTCCAATTTCGTCGCCACCTTTTTGCTGAGCTTTCTCACCCTGCTCGCATCCGCCGGAGCCGTGTACGCGGTGGTGCGGAAACTAGTCATTCGACCTCTGAGCGCATCCGTGGCACTTGCAAACTCCATCGCGAACAACGACCTCTCGGTCGACGACCTGACGGTCAACTCCGGAGATGAGATTGGAGAAGCGACATCGGCGCTAAACACCATGAAAAACAGCCTGCGCCGATTACTCAAAGACATTTCCGTTGGGATTCAGACGCTGGCGGTGTCAGCGACGGAGCTTTCCGCCGTGTCAGAGCAAACAGCCTGCGGCGTGGCGGATATGGCAGAAAAGGCTCATGCCGTGGCAGCCGCCGCCGAAGAGTCCAGCAGCAATACCAGCTCGGTCGCCGCGGGTATGGAGCAATCCTCGTCCAATATTTCCTCTGTGGCCAGCGCCACCGAACAGATGAGTGCGACGGTGGGCGATATTGCGGAAAACACCGCGCGCGCTCGTTCCATCAGCGAGCAGGCAACCACCCAGGCGCAGACGGTGACCGCGGAAATGCAGAAGTTAGGACAAGCCGCCCAGGAGATTGGACACGTCACCGAGACCATCACCAACATCTCCGCACAAACCAATCTGCTGGCCCTCAACGCCACCATTGAAGCGGCGCGCGCAGGAGCCGCAGGCAAGGGCTTTGCCGTAGTCGCCAATGAGATCAAGGAACTGGCGCGCCAGACCGCCGAAGCTACCGAAGACATCAAGGCTCGCATCAATGGCGTGCAGGGCTCCTCCGCAAGCGCCATCGGCGACATCAATCAGATCACCTCCGTCATCGGCGAAGTAGGGAGCATCGTCTCCTCGATTGCGGCCGCCATTGAGGAGCAGGCGACGGTAACCAGGGATGTGGCCGGCAATATCGCGCGCGCCTCCACCGGAGTCAGGGACGCCAATGAGCACATTGCTCAAACCGCAGAGGTATCGAAGATGATTGCCCGCGACATCGCCGGCATCAACGGCGCGGTGACGGACATGCGCCACGGCGGTGAACAGGTGCAAGCCAGTGCGGCGGAACTCTCGCAATTGGCCGAGCAACTCAAAATCCAGGTGGCGCAATTCAGAGTATAGGAGGGGCCGCGCATGGCCATCGCCGTCGCAGCAATCAAGACCGCGGAAGATCTGCTGGTAGCCACTTTTCAACTGGGCGGTGGAAGGTTTGCGATTGACACCAATCACATCCAGGAAGTCGTCATGACGGGCGATCTTACGCCGGTGCGTCACGCGCCGGCCTACGTGGCGGGAATTCGCAATCTGCGCGGCCGCATCATCACCGTCATCGATCTGCAAGTGCGTCTGGGACTGGGCCGTGTGCAATGCGACCCGGCAAACCGCATTCTCATCGTCGATTGGATGGGCGAGCCGGTAGGGGTCTTGGTCGATCGCGTGGCCGACACCATTACCATGAGCCCCGACGAGCTACAGCCCGCGCCTTCCAGCCTGCACTGGGTCCAGGTGCAGAACTTGCTTGGGGTCTTTCGCAACGGCGAGCGACTGGTGGCATTGCTCGATCCCGCTCCCGTGCTCGACCCTGTGGACCGTACGGAGCCCCAGTTAGAGTTGGAAGGATGACGAATGAGCTTAAGGGTTCTGGTAGCCGATGACGCGATTTTTTTCCGGCACCTGCTGGCGGAGGTGTTGGCTTCGTTCCCCGGAGTCGAGGTTGTGGGGACCGCCGCGAACGGACGGTTGGCTGTCCAAAAGGTGCGCGAACTGCACCCCGACCTCCTCACCCTGGATATAGAGATGCCGGAAATGGATGGCCTCGCAGTCCTGGATGAACTGCGCCGGGGCGGCGATGCGGTGGCAACCATCGTCGTAAGCGCCCTGTCGCGTAAAAGCGGAGACCTGACGGTAAGAGCCCTGGAAAAAGGCGCTTTCGATTTCATCACGAAATCCGAAACCCCAGGACCTCAACAGGGCCGTGAGGCGCTCACGCGCGCGCTATCTTCGCGAATCCGCGCCATCGCCCATCGCGTAGAAGTGCGCGACATCATAAGAGGCAAAGGCTCCGCCGGCCAAATCGAAGTTCCGGCGGCCAGGGCCATGGTCCGGATTGCGCCCACGGAATCTCTGGATGATGTTGCCGGACGCATGCAGCGCTTGGCTTCGCCTGTAAGCGCAAGAATGGTTCTGGTGGGCGTCTCAACCGGAGGGCCCGCCGCCCTGGCGCGCATTCTGCCTCAAATACCCGGCGATATTGGCGTGCCCATCTTCATTGTTCAGCACATGCCTGCGATCTTCACCCAGTCTCTGGCGGAAAATCTGGCAACAAAATGCGCCCTGCGCGTGCGCGAGGCAGTCAACGGAGAATGGGCGGAACCGAACACCGCCTACATTGCTCCAGGTGGGCGGCAGATGCGGATTGGAACTGAGCCCGGAAATCGGATTTCAATTCAGATCACGGACGACCCACCGGAGAATAACTGCCGTCCGGCGGTCGACTACCTGTTTCGTTCCGCAGCCAATCGCTTTCCCGGACAAGCCATGGCCGTAATTCTGACCGGAATGGGCAGCGACGGCACCATCGGCTTACGGCTTTTGAAACGGCAGGGATGCTTCGTCATCGCCCAGGACGAGCCAAGTTGTGTTGTGTACGGTATGCCGAAGGCGGCCATCGAAGCGGGGGTTGCAGACATCGTTCTGCCTCTGGAGGCAATCGCCGCCCGAATTACTTCCGTGGTCAGGGGACGCGTCAATTGACCTTCCAGGCCATTACTCGTGACGAATTCGCCGCATGGTCCCGCTACATCCATGAGATCAGCGGAATCTATCTGGACGATTCAAAAGGGTACCTGGTGGAGACGCGCCTCAAAGGGCTGCTTCTGGAATCAGGGACACGAACTCTATCGGAGCTCTTCTATAAAACCCGCAGCGATCAGACCAATACTCTCCGCCGCAAAGTGGTTGAGGCCATTACCACCAACGAAACCTCTTTTTTCAGGGATGCGGCGCCTTTTGACTTGCTGGGGCACAAATTAATCCCTGAACTCATCGACCGGCGCACCGGCAACAAGCCCATTCCGATTCGGATTTGGAGCGCCGCCTGTTCAACCGGACAGGAAGCCTACAGCACCGCAATGATACTGAAGGAACTGCTCGCCAATCTCTCCGGCTTTGACATTCAAATCCTGGGCACTGACATTTCCAATAAAGCCGTGGCCCAGGCGAGCTACGGGGAATACACACGGCTGGAACTGGAGCGCGGACTCCCGCAGGAGATGCTGCTTCGCCACTTTACCGTGCAGGGCGATAAGCGGAAAATTCGCGACGAGATTCGCGCACTCGCAACCTTCCGGACAATGAACCTGCTGGAACCGTTCGCGTTTTCATCGCGCTTTGACATCGTGTTTTGTCGCAACGTCGCAATCTATTTCAAGGACGAAGATAAAATTCGCATGTTTCAGAACATCGGTAAATGCATCGCAAAAGACGGGTGTCTGATCATCGGCGCCACCGAGTCCATTTCAGCCTTATGTCCGGAATATGAGCCGAAGCGTTACATGCGAACCGTGTTTTATCAATTGCGGGAGCCATCGTAATGCACCGATCGATTTACTTGGCTCAACGTGATCTGGATATTCCTTGACGGTTGACGTTTCTTGGCCGAGCATGTTTGCATGCTGTCTCCCCGGCCACCTTCAACAGAGCTGAATGATTCCTTCTACCGAACCATCCTGGATACAGTTCCGATTCCAGTATTTGTCATAGACCACGATGTGCAGATACTGGACCTCAACGCATGTGCGGTGGATCTGATCGGGTTGAGCAGGGAGTCAGCCTATCGGCGGCGCGGCGGAGACGTGCTCCACTGCCTTCACGCAAATGATGTGCCGGATGGATGCGGTAGAGGCCCCACGTGCCGGGAGTGCGACGTTCGCAACTCGGTGGAAAGGTGTATCGAGGAGCAAGCCCCCATCCGGAAAAGGGTCAACCTCCAGGTGGTGCGCAATGGGGCCCACGTCGACATGCAGGTGTTGATGACCGTCAGCCCGTTGCCGGACAGCGTGGAACGGTTGGCGCTCCTCGTCATTGAAGACATTACCGAGATCAATGCGCTGCAAAGCCTCGTTTGCATATGCACAAAATGCAGGAAGGTTCGGGACGGAAAGCAACACTGGAAGAGTATGGAGGATTACTTTCACGAGCAGGCGGGAATTGATTTTTCCCATGGACTGTGTCCCGTTTGCCTCAAGGAAGTTTACCCATAGATTTTGAATTCGGTTGCTGGCGATCGCCTCTGTGTTAGGCTGCCGTATCCCGGTGGGGGAATGCAGCAGAGTAAGGAATGAGGTTTTGTGATGGCCAAATCCAAGTCGCTACGTTTTGCCGGGCAACCGCGCGTTGTCCTTCCTGGAAGCGAAAAAGCTGCCGTCCCGTCCACCGTCACGCCGAAGCACACGTCACCAGGGTCGAAGCTGACCGTCTCGGTCATCGTCAAAAGGAAACAGCCTCTCAAAATCAATCGCCGCGCAGGCCGGGCGAACGGGCCCCTCCGCGTCACTCGCGCCGAGTATAAGAAGCAACACTCTGCCGATCCCGCCGCCTTCGCGCTGGTCCGTACCTTCGCGCGCGAGTTCAATTTGAAGATCGAGACCGATCCCACTTCGGCGACCCGCCGCACCCTTCGGCTCAGTGGCACCGCCACGGACATGCAAAAAGCTTTCGGCGTCGTGCTCGAGCAGAAGACGATCGACGGCGTTGAGTACCGCATCCGTGAAGGCGCGATCTATCTGCCTGCCTCGCTCATTGACTCCGTCGTAGCCGTCCTCGGGCTAGACAATCGTCCCCAGGCGAAACCTCACTTCCGCATCCGTCGTCCAAACGTCGAAGCCGTCAGCTACACACCGCTCCAAGTCGCCCAGGCGTATCAGTTTCCCGCCACTGCCAGCGGCGCAGGCCAAACCATCGGCCTCGTCGAACTCGGCGGCGGATACAAGCAAACCGACCTCACGGCGTATTTCAAAACCCTCGGCCTCGCCGCGCCCTCCATCGTCGCCGTCGCTGTCGATGGCGGCAAGAACTCTCCGTCAAACGCCAACAGTGCGGATGGCGAAGTAATGCTCGACATTGAAGTCTCAGCCGCCGTCGCCCCCGGTGCCAAGGTCGCCGTCTACTTCGCCCCAAACACCGATCAGGGATTCATTGACGCCATCACCACCGCCGTTCATGACACGGCCAACAAGCCCAGCGTGATTTCAATCAGTTGGGGCGGCCCTGAATCCAGTTGGACTCAGCAGTCCCTCACCGCTCTCGATGCCGCTTGCCAGTCCGCCGCCGCCCTCGGTATCACCATTACGGTCGCCGCCGGAGACAATGGCTCCTCAGACGGCGGCACCGGTAACAACGTCGATTTCCCCGCATCCAGTCCCCACGTTCTGGCCTGCGGCGGCACAACGCTCCAGGCCAGCGGAGCCGTGATCTCCTCCGAGACCGTTTGGAATGAGCTGGCGAGTAATGAGGGAGCAACCGGCGGAGGCGTCAGCAACGTCTTCCCTCTGCCCACGTGGCAGGCTAAATCAAACGTCCCCGCGCCCGGTGCCACTACCGGCGGGAGAGGCGTTCCCGATGTCGCCGGTGATGCCGACCCAACCACCGGATACACTATTCGCGTCGATGGCCAGTCGATGGTCATTGGCGGCACCAGCGCCGTGGCTCCGCTCTGGGCCGGACTCATCGCGGTTGCCAATCAGCAGCTCGGCACATCCGTCGGATTCATCCAGCCGGCCATCTACGCCGCGAAAGCCGCCGCTGATTTCAATGACATCACTCAAGGCAATAACGGAGCCTTCTCGGCAGACCCCGGCTGGGACGCCTGCACCGGACTGGGATCTCCCATTGCAAGCAAACTGATTCCGCTGCTCGCCCCTGCAGATCCACCGTCGCCCTCCAAGCCGGTCAAGAAGCCGAAGCCGCCCAGCAAAACGAAAGCGGTCAAGAAGATGTCCGCCCGGTAGCGTCTTCTCGTACCGCATCAATCCGTTTGCCAGAGACGCGGCATGAACTGCGCCACGAAATCCGCGTCTCTCCGCCACCCACTTATCGCTTCCTGACCCCGCCGCTCAGCACCGTCCTCATTCCTTGCGCGCTCTCCACCCGCAAGAAGCCACGCTCATCCAGACCGCGCGTCACGCCCTCATATCCGCCGTCTTCCTCAACCACCACGGCCGCATCGCGACAAAACGATGAGTGCTTCTCGAATCTGCGCAGAACACTCTCCCGCGCCGCGCTCACGCCATTGCGCAGCGACGCCTGCTCGACGTCAAGCCTCCGCAGCAGGGCCGCAACCAGCTCCACGCGTGAAAACCTCTTGCCCGCCTCCATCCGCAGCGAGGTCGCAATCGCCTCCAGCTCCGGCGGAAACCCTTCGTTGCGTACGTTCAGCCCCATCCCCACCACCACAAAGCGAACCCTCGTCGCCTCCGCGTTCAGCTCCGTCAGAATTCCGCAGAACTTGCGTCCTCCCAGCAGCACGTCGTTCGGCCAGCGCAGATCGCCCCATAGCCCTGTCGCCTCATGCACCGCCTCCACCACCGCCAGCCCCGCCGCCAGAGAAAAGATAATCACGTCCATCGGAGCCAGTGCCGGCCTCAGCAGCGCCGAGCAGTAAATCCCATCCGCCGGATTCGACTTCCACAAATGTCCCGCGCGCCCTTTGCCTGCCGTCTGCTCCTCGGCCAGCCACACGGAGCCATCGCGCGCGCCCTCCACTCCCGCCCGCATCGCCGCCGCCGACGTGGAACCGATCCGCGCGAAGTGCCGCACTCCTCCGGCAAAAATCGTCCCCGCAATCCGCGGCTCCAGCACCTCCGGCAGCGCCAGGTCCACATCCGCCGCCAAACGCCAGCCCGCCGATGCTGAGCCTTCCACCTCTACGCCCAACCGGCGCAGCTCCCCCGCCAGCCGCTCCGCATTCAGTGAAGCACCGGCCAACGCACCGCCCGCCGCCGCAACCCACTCTGCCGAGCTGATGACTCCGCACCTTACTCCGCGCGCTTCCAAGGCCGCCAGAGCCCGACCCAGCCGCGCATCCGTCTGTACCGTCTCGTCCGCCATGCCAGCAGTATAGAGGAATCGATCATTGGCGTATTTTGCATACACAATGGCGGATTCTGCATATCGAAGAACCCGGCGAGCATCTACATTAGTGACATGTTCAACGCGAAAGCTTACTCTGCTGCCAGTGCGAAATCGCCGCTAGCCTCCACCACGATCGTGCGGCGCGATCCTACCGAAAACGACGTTCGGATCGAGATTCTCTTCTGCGGCATCTGCCACTCCGATCTCCACCAGGTCCGCAATGAGTGGAGCGGCGTCATGCCCACCGTCTATCCCTGCGTCCCCGGCCATGAAATTGTCGGGCGCGTCGCCAAGGTCGGCTCTGCCGTAACCAAATTCAAGCTCGGTGACCTTGCCGCCGTCGGCTGCATGGTTGATTCCGACCGTACCTGCCCCGAGTGTCAGGCTGGTCTTGAGCAGTTCTGTGGGATGCCGACCTTTACTTACAACTTTCCTGACAGGCATCTTGGAGGCGTCACCTACGGCGGCTACTCCGACAGCATCGTCGTCGACCAGAACTTTGCCCTCCGCGTTCCCGCGAACCTCAACCTCGCCGGAGCCGCGCCCTTGCTCTGCGCCGGAATCACAACCTATTCGCCCATGCGCCACTGGGGCGTTACCAAGGGCAAGAAAGTTGGCGTGGTGGGTCTCGGCGGCCTCGGACACATGGGCGTGAAGCTTGCCCATGCCTTGGGAGCTCACGTCGTAGCATTCACCACATCACCTGGCAAAAAGGACGACGCCGTTCGCCTGGGAGCCGATGAAGTCGTCATTTCGAAGAACGCGGACGAGATGAAAAAGCACGCCGGCAGCTTCGATTTCATTCTTGACGCCGTTGCCGCCGATCACGACATTGGCGCCTACATCAATATGCTGCGCCGCGATGGCAACATCACCCTTGTCGGCGCTCCCGAAAATCCGCTCGCCGTTTCGGCCTTCGCCCTCATCATGGGACGCCGCAGTCTCTCCGGCTCTCCCATCGGCGGTATCGCCGAAACCCAGGAGATGCTCGATTTCTGCGGCGCGCATAACATCACCGCCGATGTCGAAGTCATCCCCATCCAGAAGGTCAATGAAGCTTACGAGAGACTGCTGAAGTCAGACGTGAAGTACCGCTTCTCCATCGATATGGCGTCTCTCAAGTCTGAGTAACCCGATGAATAAGCATTTTCGCGTCTCAGGAGGCACCTTTTCAAAGCTGGAAGAACTGGGAGTCCGGGCCTCTGCCGTCTTGCGCAGAGCCGGACTTCCCCAGGGCTTTATTCATCAGCCAAGCGTGCTCCTCAAAACCGGGGAACTCTTTGCCCTTTGGCGCGCCGTCGGCGAGCTCAGCGCCGATCCGGCCATCGGCCTCCAACTCGGCACGGAAACGAGGACCGAACGATTTCACCCCATCGGTCTCGCTGCTCTCTCCTCCGAGAATTTCGGCGCAGCCATAGATCAAATGGCTCGATACAAACAGCTCGTCTGTCCGGAAGAGATACTGCAGGAAAAGGACGACCCGGAGTGGAGCATCCAGTTCCGCTGGCTTCTGGCAGATGATCTTGAGCCTCCCGTGCTGAACGAATGCTGCTTTGCCTGGGTGCTCTCCATCGCTCGCCACGGAACCGGTACGCGGCTGTCGCCGCTGCGCGTGGAGTTCGTGCAACCCCGCGCCCACGCAAAGACCATCGAGCGCTACTTAGGATGCCCGGTCGTCTCTGGGGCTCCCAGAAACGCCATCGTCTTTCGCGCCTCCGACGCTCAGCTTCCCTTCGTTACCCGCAATGCCGAACTCTTGGGAATGCTCGCGCCGCAGTTTGAACAGGAGTTGCTCCAGGAGGATGGGGACGAGAACTTCATCGAGCACGTCCGCGTGGCGATACAGCAAAAACTAACAGGCCAGCGGCCCACCATCGACGACATCGCCGAAGCACTGCACATCAGCTCCCGTACCCTGCAGCGGCGCCTTCAAGACGCGGGAGCAACTTTCCAGCGCGTGCTTGAAGAAGCCCGTCACCGGCTTGCCCGCCACTATCTCAACAACTCGGTCCTCGAACTGAATGAAGCGGCATACCTCCTGGGATACAACGACGCAAGTTCATTCGTTCGAGCCTTCCGCACCTGGGAAGGAATTCCACCCGCTCGCTGGCGCGAAGAGCAGCGTGCAAAAGCAGCATCTTAACTGCGCGCCTTTAAACAGCGAGACTCCCGGCCAACTGCCGGGAGTCTCCCATTTCCTGCTTACCCCGTCATTTCTTTCCGCTCGTAATCTTCACCGCCGGATGATCCGCAAAGGTCAGCGTGGCCGTCATCGAATCCCGCGCGTCAATCTCTTCTGGCGTCAGCGGCAATGACACAATCACCGATCCCGCAGCCTTCTGCATGGACGAAAGTTTGGCGTCCCGCAGCAGCCCAGGACGCGCATGTTGCTCCAGCGCGGGAAAGGCCTGGAAATAGCGCGGAAAGTCCGCAACCGATCCGAAATCGTCGTTAAAATCCGCGCCCTTCGCATGCACCGCAATGTTCACATTCAGCAGCCGCAAAGGCTTTTCGGTCATGTTCTGAAAGCTCAGATTAACCACCGCAAGCGAACCATTCTGACCCGGAACCGTCACCGCGAATGCTTCGTCTATCGATCCGGCCGCCACCGGTTTGGCGCGAAAAACATACGCAACAATTCCGATCACAAGCAGTACCAGCACCATGGCAATCACAACCGGAGCAGCATTCGGCATGGTGTGCTTGAGGCTGTCAAACTCCTCGGTCATTGGAACCTGACCGGCATTGGGCTCCGGAGAATTGGTCGGTGCGGCAGCCATGTGATCCCTCCACCCCACGTGAGATGCCACGCGCCCGCAGCCGGGTGCCCTACCCTCCCGCCGAAGCGCCCGCAGCCGGTGCGGCCCCGGCGTCAGCGACCGAAAGGGCCGTCTGTTGGCCCGTACCCGTCGCTAAGCTGTTGCCGCGTACCCGGCTGCGAAGCGTGAATCCTTCTAGCTATTTCCCGGCTTCGACGCTCAACTCAATATTGACGTCCTTGCTCACGCCCAGCCCCGTCGGATCATAGCTCACGTGATAGTCGTAGCGATTGATCGTCAGCGTGGCCTCCACGCCCAGCCTAGGCTCGCCCTTCATGCTTTTGCCTGCCGCCAGCGTAAACGGAATCTCCACCTGCTTGGTCACGTCCCGGATCGTCAAATTGCCCACGGCCACATACTTGTCGCCGCCCGCCTTGCGAACGCTCGTGCTCTGAAACTTGATGTCCGGATACTGTGCGGTGTCGAAAAAGTCCGCCGTGTTCAGATGCTTGTCGCGGGTCGCATTGTCCGTGTTCACCGAAGCCGACTTGATCACCGCCGTCACCGAACTGTTCTCCGGAGCCTTTTCGTCGAACAGAATCGTTCCGCTCACGTCGGTAAAGCGTCCATGGACGGTCGAAATTCCCATGTGCTTCACCGTAAAATTTGCCGATGAGTGCGCGCCATCAATCTTGTAGGTATCAGCAGCCAACGCCAGCGAACTGGTGGCCAACATCGCGGCAAACAACAGAATCACTTTCTTCATTCTTCTCTCCATCTTCAATTATTTGTTGAAACAACTATCCAGTCCTTAAGATTCCGCAACTTGTCCCCGAGATGCACAAATTTTCAAAAATGATCAGCCCGGGAAGAAAGGCATCGCATTCGCATCCGGATTCCGCCCACTCCTACCGCGCCGGAGTCTCAAAGATCGTCTGCAGCTCGTATCCCGTCAGCCGACCCAGCAGCCAGCTCACGCCATCGCGCTTCTTCTCCCGGAACAGCAGCCCGAAGTGTCCATATCCTTCCGGATCCACCGCGTCCACCAGCCTCACCTCCGGATACAGCCCCAGCTCACGAGGATCGCTCACCGCGCTATATAGCTTCACCAGCTTGAAATCCTCTTCCTCCCGCGCAAGCACCGTCACCACCCAGCTCCGTGCCTGAGCGCCCGCCGGAGCCATGTACCGCGCCGAATACACCACCGTCGCGTAATTGTTGTACTCCAGGTCGTATGGGACGAACTGCTCTTCCGTCGGCTTCAACTCCGCCGTCTGCCCATTGCTTTTCGCCGCCGACTTCGTTGCCGTAGCCTTGCTCTTGCCCGCCGTCTTCGCCTCCGGCAACACCAGTCCACGCTGCGCGCCCAGCCTGCGCAGCTCCGCCACAGCCATCTCCCGAGCTTCGCTCTCCAGCTTGTTCCGCTCTTCTTCGCGGCACACATAAATCAACTGTTCCGCATCCCTCGACGTACCCGCATCGCTCACCGCCACCTGCCTGGACACGGCCTCTTCCAGCTTGAACTCCGGCAGATCGCGTCCTCCCTGCGCCTCAACCGGCTTGCCCCGCCGCAGAACCGGATGATCCGGATCGTCGCTCAACGTCCGCTCCGCCGCCTCTACCGGCGGCGCGGCCATCCCCTTGGTCGAAGCTACCGTCGTCGTCGCACTCCGCGCTGTCGTAGACGCCGTCGTCGAAGGCGAACTCGTTGTCGATGCCGATGGCGACTCCGTGCTACCCGCGCCGCCCTTGCCGCTATCCTTGTGCTGCAGCTTCGGCCTGTTCGGATCCTGCCCCGAGCTCTCTTCCGTCTGCCCCGCTCCGCCAGTTGTTGAACTCGGGCTTGAACTCGGGTTTACGCCAGACGCCGTGCTCGGGTTTGCGCTCGACGCGGTTGTCTGCGTCGAAGGCGTCCCCGCCTGTGCCTGCCCAGCCTGTGCTCCCACCGCCGCAGCATCGCCGCCGCCACCTTCTCTCCGGTGCAGCTTCGGCCTGTCCGGATCGTCATCCGTCTCCGTAGCACTGGCCGATGCCGACGGATGCACTGCTGGAATATCACCCTCGCTTCCCTCGCGGCGATGCAGCACCGGCTTCGACGGGTCTTCCACCACCACCGCCTTAACCTTCTTCTTCGCCACCATCAGCGGATCCGGTATGCCTTTGAATTTCCCATTGCCAAACCATGCCGCCTCGTTCCGAGTCGCGCTCTGCACGGTGAATGTTCCCAGAGGCTTGCCAAACTGTTGCACCTCATACACCGTCTCGGAATACAGCGTGAACGGCACCGGAGTCGCATGGTAGAAGGTCGCGTCATAGTATTTCTTCTCGTAGAAGAACGTGACCGGCACCAGCCTGTGCGATCCGTTCTTGTACGTCTCCATCACCCCCAGCGCCCGCGGAGTCTTCCGCTCCGGCGGAGCCACCCTGAGCTGTGCCTGCATCGGAAAAGAAAGCGCCCCGAGCGTCGCGCCAAGCGTGACGGCCAGCATCGTTTTGCGGTATAGATACTTGGTCATGAACGTCAACGAGAAAGCTCCCAATTTCACCCTGCCCAATGAAAACGGAGAGCCCATCTCGCTCTCTTCCTTCAAGGGTAAACCCGTCGTGCTCTTCTTTTACCCCCGCGCCAACACTCCCGGATGCACAATCGAGGCCTGCGGATTCCGCGACCATTACGGGAAGCTCACCCGCGCCGGACTCACCGTCCTCGGCATCTCTCCTGACACGCCCAAGGCCCAGAAAAAGTTCCAGGAGAAATTCGAGCTCCCCTACACCCTGCTCGCCGACGCCGAGAAAACCGTCGCCAATCTCTTTGATGTCATTCGCGAGAAGAACATGTACGGCAAAAAAGTGATGGGCATCGAGCGCACCACCTTCTTCATCGCCCCCGACGGAACCATCACCCAAGTCTGGCGCAAGGTTAAACCGGAAGGCCACGCCGACGAGGTCCTCGCCTACGCCAAGGCCAACAAATAGCCAGAGCCGATACCTGAGCGCCCGCGGCCGGAGCGGCATCCTTTGCAGCGTACCCGGCTGCTCGGATAGCGCAGACCTTGGCGCGGAGGACTCCCTCAATGCTCGCAGACAATACACCACAATGGATACCGCTGCTGTGGCTGTGGCCATTTTTCGCCATAACTACACTGGCAGGCGCGCTGGCGCATGGCAGGCGCAAGCACGGCGATGCTATGAGCAGGGCCGGGATGCCGCTCGGGTTTTTGGCAACTCCCGACGAGCCTATTGATCTACCCGATATGCACCTGTGCGGTTGCAGGGGTTGGTATCCGTACACCTTTCTGTTTGACCCCTTCACCAAGACCTCCAATGTGCTGAGGGGCACCTCCGCAGGATTTGAAACAATCATTTTCGACTACTCATCCCCATCATATGAATGGCACGGTCACAAATTATTTTTTTTCGACCCGCGACCTATCAATCAAACTGTCGCTGCATTCCACTTGCCGGGAGCAAATATGCCGGATTTTCAAATGAGACCAACGCCGACGACGATCACGGAAACGGTACGGTACGCGTTCAGTTCAACAAAGTACTTGACGTTTCAGTCGCATCCCGAATTTATGCAGCGGTACCTAGCGACCGGAGCTGACTTGGCGAGCGCTGAGCTGCTGTTTACTCCCGGCGTACTGAGCTTCTTCGAGGGACATGAAATCGGTCTTCTGAACGTGGAAGGTCGCTCTGATTGGATTATCGTCTATCAGCCTGGAAATCTCGTGAAGCCGTCGAGCTTAGGCACATTCATTGACGCTGCAACTCAGGTCGCCGCTGGATTATTAGGGCTGGTTCCGCCTTCTCTTTTTCCTCGAACTGCGCGCGAGAGATGAATCTGATTGTTACCTGTTCATAAATCGCCTAGTATCCAACAATCGCGAAATGAAGCCTAAGTTGAGCTCACCCCCACCCACTCCTCGCGCCCTCGCCAAACTCCCCCCACTCCCTCGCTCTTTCTTCGCCCGCAACCCCCGTCTCGTCGCCCGCGAACTCCTCGGCAAACTGCTCATCCGACGCCAGTCACGCACCATCCTCGCCGGACGCATCGTCGAAGCCGAAGCCTATCTCGGACTCACCGATCCCGGAGCCCACTCCTACCGCGGCCTTACTCCCCGCAACGCCGTTCTCTTCGGACCGCCCGGCCACGCCTACATCTACTTCATCTACGGCAACCACTTCTGCACCAACGTCAGTTGCCAGCCCCCCTCAGAAGCCGGAGCCGGAGGCGTACTCCTCCGCGCCCTCGAGCCCGTCTGCGGAATCCCCGAAATGGCCGCCCTACGAGGCCTAGCGCCAGCGTCCGGAGCGGCGTCCGTTGCCGCGTACCCCACTCATTCCCGCCCCGCGCAGCTACGCCTCCTCACCTCCGGCCCTGGACGCCTCTCGCAAGCCCTGGCCATCACCCGCCCCACCGACAACGGCAAAGATTTCTGTTCGCCCTCAAGCGATCTGATCATCGCCGACGATGGCGCACCCGCGCCGCCCGTCACGGCCACCCCGCGCATCAACGTCACCAGCGCTCCGCTCGACGAGTGGCGCTACATCGTCACCGGAAACCCATTCGTCTCCGGCCCCCGCTCCATCAACACCAAACCGCGCTAGCGTCTCTCGTCTTTGCCCTCGTACTCGCCCTTGCTCTTGACTTTGAAACCTTGAAACCTTGAAACTTTGAAACCTTGAAACCTTTGTTCCAATGGAACTTCGGCTCCCGCTCCATTCCGCTAGGCGAACGAACCCTCGTCATGGGAGTCCTCAACGTCACCCCTGATTCCTTTTCTGACGGCGGCCTCTACTTCTCGCCCCAGGCCGCCATCGACCACGGACTCGCCCTCCTCGATGAAGGTGCGGACATCCTTGACATCGGCGGCGAATCCACCCGCCCCGGCACACCCACCGCAACCCCGGAATCCTACGCCGCGCTCTCCCTTCCGCCCGTATCTCCCGAAACCGAGCTCGCCCGCGTCCTCCCCGTCATCGAGGCCATTAAGCGTCTGCGCCCCTCGGCCATCCTCTCCATCGATACCTATAAAGCCGCGGTCGCACGCCGCGCCGTCCTTGCCGGAGCCGAGATCGTCAACGATGTCAGCGGATTCCTCTGGGACGCCGATATGTCCCGCACAATCCGCGAGCTTTCCTGCGGCGCAATCCTCATGCACACCCGCGGGCTCCCGCATCAGTGGCGTGGACTGCCGCCCGCGCCGGATATCGTCGCCCTCGTCCACCAGGAACTGTACGCCCGCATCGCCTCTGCCCTTGCCGGCGGCATTCATCGCGCCTCGCTCGTCATCGACCCCGGCTTCGGCTTCGGCAAAAACCACGACGAAAACTTCTCACTCCTCGCCCACTTCGCCCAATTCCAAACCCTCGGATTCCCACTCCTCGCCGCCCTCTCCCGCAAAGGCTTCTTGGCCTCTGCGCCCGCCGCCGAACGCTCTGGTGCCCCATATCTGCCGCCTTTAGCAGATGCGGGAGCGGCAAACTCAGGACTACCGCCCGCGCCTTCATCCCGCGACACCGCAACCCTTGCCGCCACCGTCGCCGCCGCGCTCTCCGGAGCCCACATTGTCCGCGTCCACGCCGTCCGCCCCATCGTCGCCGCCCTCGCCATCGCCGACGCCATCCTCCGCGCCAAGTAAGGCAGCCCCATTCAAGCCCGCCGTTGGCTTGAGTGGGGCTGCCTTGAGTGGGGCTGTTGCCTCTTCGTTTTTAAGAGGCGTCATGTTTAAGAGGGGTCATGCTGAGCGCAGCGAAGCACCCCCGCTCCGCCCAAATTTCCAGAGCCGCTTCGATGCATCTCAACCAGCGGGTTTTTGACTGATCGAGTAGTAACGCATGACGTTATGAACGCGATGCGTTAATGTTTCGAATGGATCGGAACCAATGCCTACAAGGTCGAGATGGTCGATTACAACTGAGAAGAATGGGTATGCCGAAAAAAAAGGTTTTTGCCATCCATCCGGGCGAAATCCTGCGAGAAGAATTCATGAAGCCCCTCGGACTCACCGCCTACAAGCGTGCCAAGGATCTGCATATCTCGATTCCGCGCGTGAACGATATCGTGCGGGAGCAGCGCTCCATTACCGCAGACACCGCTCTCCGCCTGGGCCGCTACTTTGGCACCGATGCACAGACATGGATGAACCTGCAGGCCGATTACGACCTCCGCATCGCCCGCAGTAAAGCTGATATCGGCACTGTCCGTCCGCGGAAAGCAACAGCGGCATAGTTGAAGCGACGCATCTCAACCAAGCGGGTGCCCTACCCTTCTCACGCAGCGAGAGGGTGGGGTAGTTCGCCTTTGATTTTTGGTTTGGGCCTTTGGCGTAACATTGAAACCAAACCCGGGAACCAAACCCGGGGACAGACGGAACGTTTTCTGTTATCGTGTGCCGTGGCTCGATTGGCTCGCGTGGTCGCCGTGGACGTTCCGCATCATGTAACGCAGCGTGGGAACGCGCGGCAATGCATCCTCGACTCCGATGCAGACCGCATGGTCTATTTGGACTTGCTGCGGCGCTATGCGCAGTTGCATGAACTTTTCCTTGGTTGGCTATTGCCTGATGTCGAATCACGTCCATCTGGTGGCGATCCCAGTTGCTACAGGAGACAGCCGCGTCTGGCGGCAGCATCCGCGCGCATTCTTTTCGAGCAGGCATTGCAGCGGATGAGGCGCAAGTATTCTTTTTACGTGTGCGGCTATGTCGTCATGCCGCAGCATGTGCATATTCTGTTGAGTGAGCCTGAGAGGAAAACCTTGGCGGCTGCGCTGCAATCCATTAAGCAGAAAACGTTCCGTCTGTCCCCGGTTTTCATCTCGACCCATCAGGACTCTGTAAGGATGCGCAGGACCGACAGCTTTGTCTAATGAAGGGCCGCCAACTGGCATCTCGCAGAAACAATGAGGATAAACTCACAGGTCGACAGTGAATCGTGGGAAGTGGTGAAGGAAACGATTGGGGTAAGTGCCGCGTCCACTGTAATGGAAAAGGTTGGCGAGCATTATGGGTGGAAATTAGTTGAGAGGTACCTTCCGCCTGTAGAAATAGCCCACTTGCTGCAAGCCTCGTACGAGCTATGGCTGATCGGAAAAGAGGGATGGGATCAGCAACAGGACATCGACAGAATCCTTAACTTCATGATTTACCAGTGCAATCAGTAATTCCGGAGCAGAAATGTCTGAATGTGATGGGCGACAGGCAACCGGGAACCAAGACCAGGTTAAAACATATGATTGGTGGCTTGTCATTGGTGGCGTGGAGCCTGAGAGGAAAACCTTGGCGGCTGCGCTGCAATCCATTAAGCAGAAAACGTTCCGTCTGTCCCCGGATTTCCCGGATTTCCCGGATTTCAAAATGCCCCGAACTAGGTTCGGGGCATTTTAGTCTATCTATTTTTGACAGACTAAGTGATTCAATTACTTCAGTGCAGGAATCGTAGTATTCATCGTGCCATGACCCTTCGTTGCTGATCCGAAGGGACACGGATTAAATGCACTGCTATTACTGCTATTGCAAGGCGCGCTGCTAGCTTCAAATGAAGCATCCATATTTATAGCAGCGGCCAGGGCCAGGTTGAGCGTGTCAGCAACAACAACATACCCAGTTTGGAAATTTTTCGGGCTGTTATCTGCTGACGGAACGAGAGGACCGTATAAGTCCACGATCTTCTGCATCGTGACAACGGTCGTCGCCGATTGTGGTATTACCGTTCCTG
>Ga0302320_10002276_pt1 | contig 45584 bp, 38 predicted proteins | sample Bog_T0_3_FD_202130 | JGI IMG/M metagenome (GOLD analysis project Ga0302320, IMG submission 202130) | Peat permafrost microbial communities from Stordalen Mire near Abisko, Sweden - Bog_T0_3 | ecosystem: Environmental > Terrestrial > Soil > Wetlands > Peat | place: Sweden: Abisko, Stordalen Mire...
GGCAAATTCCAGGTGCGCGGCACCGTTTACCATGTCGAGATCGTGCGTGGCGACGGTCTGCCCGTCTTTCACCACATCGACGTAAACGCTGCCCTTCGGCCGGGAACACGTGATTTGCAATCGGATCCGATCGCCCGCGCGGTATAACGCCTGTTCGGTGTGAAGCATGACGTTATCCGATCCCGCGCGCGGTTCGAGTTCCAGCGGCACCATTGCATGGTTGCCTTCGCGGTCCTTTGCGTCGACCACGATCTTTGCCGTCTGCCCTGTTCCGGTCAACTGAACGACGGCCACGCCGCCAGCGTCCGTGTTCGCCGTCTGATCCGGAGCGTTCAACGCATGAACCCGAACCTCCGCCTGCGCTGGTGTTCCATCCGGATACGACGTCAGAATGAAAACCTGGTTCTGGAATCCCGGGACCAGAGTTCCGCTTTCGGGCACCGCCGTGATCAATAGCGGCGATTCGGTCACGGTGATAGGCACTCCCTGCGTCTCACTGTGGCCCGCGTTGTCTTTCACGGTCGCCTCAATGAGGACGCGCGCCGCGCCATGGTTCGCAGCCTGCCCGGCGAAGAAATCCGGCAGTCGCATGTCGAACGAAAAAGCGCCGTCGCCATCTGTTGTTCCCGCGGCTTTTGCGGCCTCGACGATGCTGACATCCATCGCCGACGCTTTGACTGTCGCCTCGGCATGATCCACCGCCTTGCCAAAGAAGTAATTGGTGCGGACGGTTCCGGTCACGTGATCGCCGGGCCGATAGCCGCGTTTGGCCACGGCGTTTTGGCGGAGGTCGATATCGACCTTGAACCGGGGCAGCACATAGCGCTCCACCTGCAACGCGAGTTCTGCTCCGTTCGCTGTAGCGTTCCCTGCGGCGCCGGGTTCATCGAGCGACGCACGCAAGTGCCACGTCCCCGGATTGACTTCATCGGCCAGGCTGAATTCGGCGGACGCCACCCCGTACGCGTCTGTCTGCGTGATCGCGCGGAACACCTTATTCCCGCGCGAGTCTTCGGCTTCGAACGTCAGCTTGCGATTGTTCACTGCCGAATGGCTCGCGCGATCCAGCGCAAGGGCACGCACATGAATCGTCTGCCCCGGTTGGTAAACCGGCTTTTCCGTCGTGAGCAGAATGGAGGCTTTCTCTTCCAGTCGTATCGCCTGTGTCTGCTCCGCCGTCCCGAGCGGCGTATCCACGGCGTAGTGCAGCGTGTAGCTACCGGCCAGCCCGGCTGGAAAGCGAAACTGCGCGCGCGTCGTCCCCCTAGGATTGACCGCGCCCTTATACAGCAGCTGAGCCGTTTGCGTCGTGGCTTTCTCCGCGGGCAGCAGTTCGATCATCACCGATCCCGAGCTAACGGGAGTCTGGGTGTCCGCCTCGTCCACCACCAGCCTCACCGCTGCCGGCGCGCCAGTCACGTACGTTTGCTGACCCAGAACGTGAACTACCGGATGCCGAAGAATTCGCGAAATCGCGATGACTCCGCGCAACGCCGCCGCGTGGTCGCCCTGATACGTGAAGCGGTAGCGAAGCCGGTGCCAGACAAGGTCCGCGACAGCGGGCGATCCCGGCAGTTCCAGTTCCTGTTCCTGAAACCCATGCCCCGCCGCGACGTACACGCTTCGATCGAGCCGCCCCACCACTGCGTCTTCCGGGTCCAGAACCTCCACCATCAGATTCCCCTCGCCCGCATGTGGCGCGTTGTAGGGAATTGCGACATGCAGTATGCTGTGCAGGTAGACGGCGGATACGGGCGCACCATCCTTCGATTGCGCCTGCGAAAGAGACGTCAGCAACGCCAGAGATCCGGCAACCAGCGCAAGCAGCCCGCCGGCGAGAAAAGCGAAAGACTTCTTCATGACCAACCTCCATGCGGCGTCCGGATGCGAAACATGGCGGGCGCTGTCAACCTGAGAACGGAGTCCCCGGAAGGTCTTGCAGGAGGAACTGGATTTTATTTTTGCGCCGGCGCCGCCCGCCAGTGACTGCCGTCGCTGCTCAGCCAGGTCGCGCCGCTGTCTGTGGTCAATTGGAAGGCGGTCCCCGCGGAGAGAGCGACCAGACCGACCACTTTACCGTGCCACACAGGTTTGACGGCTTTCCATTTTTTTCCTGCGTTCTGGCTCAGGAAAAGCGCACCTGCGGAATCCGTCGCGAGCATCAGCTGGCCCTTGCCTACTGTCGTGTTGGCAGGTAGTTTACTCGGTAGCGCCGGAAGCGCTGATGGTGCGAAAGTGATACCCGGTGTGCGGGCTGTGATCTGCGCGGAAAGCGCCTGCGACAGGACCTCATTCGGCAACGGTGGAACGGCTGATCGATCGTTACTCTCAAGCTGAACCTGCGCGGTTGCCGCCGTGACGGAGATCGATTCCGATACCGAGCCAAGAGAGAGAATCGAATCCGCGTGTGCCATCTGCTCGGGCCGGATATCGACCTGTTTCGTCTCCTGCTTAAATCCAGGCGCCTGGATCTGCAATTCGTATCGGCCAGGCTCCAGTCCGGCTACGTTGAATTGCCCCTTTGGATCGCTGATCAAATTGCGGCTGGCTGGGCCCGCGATCGGGCTCAGCTTTACTGCAGCGCCGGCAATTGCAGCCCCGGCCGGATCGGTGATCTTTCCCGCGACACCCGTTTGTGCGGCGGCGAACGTGTCGCTGCTGGCCGCTTCGGGGGCTGCGCGAACCGGCAGCGACGGGGGCGCAGCGGCGGGCATTACAGGCGCGGTGGTCTCGACAGGCTCGGGCTGCGGAACCGCGCTTTTCTCCTCGCGCGGCGCTCTGTGTTTCTCGCGATACGCAGGGGAGGGCTGGCTTACGGTCTCCGGCGCAGACGCCACCTGTTCTGCGGCTGTATGCGTCGCGCTCACCACCAGTTCCGGCGTATTCGGTACGGACTTGAAGTGCTGATACAGCCAAAACGAAAGCACCAGGGTTCCGGCCACCAAGGCGGTGCTCAGCGCGGGAACCGGCGTGAACCACCGTTTCCACAACGAGACTTTTTCCGCTCCGGCGGGCATAGGCAGCGGCTCCGATGCCAGAGGTTCCTCCGCAAGGTAAACCACTTCCCGGCACATCGGGCACTCCGCAAGATGTGCCAGACACTGCACCCGCTCATGCTCAGGCAGCACGCCTTCGATGAAAGCGTTGAGCGAGTCCGGGTCGGGATGTTGTCCGGGTTGTAGATCTTCGCTCATAGTCGCTCCGGTTCCGCGGGCACGCTCTGTTCGGTGAACGCGCCGGATTGGGAAGTTTGCAGTACGCTTCGAAGATTGATGTTAATATCGCGAGGGTCCGTCCCCAGCGCCTCCTCGGCGGCCGCGCGGCTCATACCCCGTGCCTGCAGGCTCGCGAGCAGTTCCCGATGAAGCCGCGTGGTCAGCCGCCCGATTCGTCGGCTCACCGTCGCTTCATGGACGCGCAGCGTTCGCGAGATTTCGAGCAGCGTGCGCCGATCCAGAAACCATGCCGAGACCAGAAACCGCTCCTCCGCATCGAGCGCCCCCAACGTGGCCTGCAAAGAATCCTCCAGCCGCGCCAGAAGGTCCGGCGCGGGCGGCGCGGGCGCGACTGGCGCCGCGATCACATCGTCAGCCGGAAGCACGGTCTCACGGCCCGTGCGTCGGCGATAATCCACATGACGCTGTGCCAGCGCCGCGCGTAGAAATCCTTTGAAAGATCCGCGCCCGGAATAATACGCCAGCGGCGACCGCCGTTCCCCGTCTCGACCAGTGCAGCCGAACATCGCGGAGTAGAACGCGTCCGCCAGTTCATGCCCCATCGTGGCCGATCTGGTCATGCCGATCGCCGCCTGCGTGAGTGGCTCTTTGTAGGTGGCCATAAACTGTTGCCACGCCGCGTCGCGCCCCAGTGCACACGCATGCGCCAGGGCCAGATCCCGCAGTTGCAGCGACCGCCAGAACGCCGCGATCTGCGTGCGCGTGGCGGAAACACCCGGAGCCATGCCGTAGTTATATTTGATGCCGATGGCAAGCAGCACTCGCGCCAGTTCGTCCTGGCCGAGTCCGAGGGAACCAGCCTCGGCTGCCTGCCAGAACTCATCGGCCGAAACGCCGCACAGTTCGTGCAACTGCACCTGAGGGTCCTGCGCGTCGCACGTGGAAGAGAGCGTCGCCGCCGAATTGAGTTCCGCGAAACCTGGCGCTACCGAATCCAAGTTCCCACTATATAGCGCCACGCGAGAAGGTATGATCAGCTGGGAGTTGGTCACGATCGTCGACGCCGATACCACAATGACGCGGAGCGCGCTGCCCTGGTAAGTAAAATCCTGATCTGGCTGATCGCCACCGGTTCGATCGCGGGCATTCTTTTCCGGCCCCGGCTCTTCCGTGCGGAACCATGGCCGGAAGCCGTCTGGGCATGTCTCGGCGCATTTCTTCTGGTGATTCTCCGCCTCCTTCCCTTGTCTCAGGCGGGCATCGCGGTCGCGAACGGAGCCGACGTTTATCTCTTCCTTACCGGCATGATGCTGCTCTCCGAACTGGCGCGCCGCGAAGGCGTTTTCGATTTTCTCGCTTCGCTCGCGGTTGCCGCGGCGAAGGGTTCACGCGCGCGTTTATTCGCGCTCGTCTACCTGGTGGGCATTGTGGTCACGGTCTTTCTGTCGAACGATGCGACTGCCGTGGTTCTGACTCCGGCAGTCTACGCGGCCGTGAAAAAGGCTCGTACGAAGGCTCTGCCATATCTTTTCATCTGTGCGTTCATCGCGAACGCGGCGAGTTTTGTGCTGCCGATTTCCAACCCCGCGAATCTCGTCGTTTATGGCAAACGCCTGCCTCCGCTGCTCTCCTGGCTGCGGACGTTCGGCGCGCCTTCCGTCTGCTCCATCGTCGTAACGTATATCGCCTTACGCTGGATCGTCCGCGACGAACTAAAGGGCACAGTGGAAGATGTCGCCGAGCCTGTCCGCCTCTCCGCGCAAGGCCGCGTTGCCGCGTGGGGAATCGCCGGGACGGGCGCGATCCTGATCGCCGCTTCCGGTTTAGGTCTCGATCTGGGCTTGCCCACGTGCGCCGCCGCCATGCTCGCCGTCTTCATCTCAACCAGCACCGCAACAGAGGCCCGAAGCCGCGCCCTCGTCGAAATCGTGAAAAGCGTTTCGTGGAGCGTGTTGCCTCTCGTCGCCGGATTATTTGTATTAGTGGAAGCGCTCAACGGCGCGGGCGCGCTGCACGATGCGGGCGGTGCGATGCAATGGTGTGCCGGCTTGCCACGTCTGGCCGGCGGCGTGGCCGTGTCGTTCGGAATCGCCGGTCTGTCGAACGTGATGAACAACCTGCCCTCGGGGTTGCTGGCGGGCGGTGCGATGCAGACCGTATCCTTGCCTCCATACATCAGGCACGCCGTTCTCATCGGCGTGGACCTTGGCCCGAATCTGTCCGTGACCGGTTCGCTCGCCACAATATTGTGGCTGATTGCGTTACGCCGCGAAGGTGAGCAAATCGGCGCCTGGCAATTTCTGAAAGTCGGCTTGCTTGTCATGCCGCCCGCATTGCTGCTTTCCGCACTGGTCGCTTCCGCACTCTCGTGAGCGTTCTTCTGTCTGCAATCGCACAAATCAACCCGTGAAACGGTCAATAAATTGCACTATTTTGCGGCGAAACCAGCGAGGACGTTGGATCGCCCGAAAGGTGAGTGCAACAGGATGGACGAAGAGAAAGCGAACAGCGTCCCGCAGAAAAATGAACCAGTCTCGGCGGATGCAGAAGCTTTCCTAACCGGCGGAGAACCGGCTGTTCAGGTGATTTCAGCCGCCGATTCGGAGACTTACCTGTCTGGTGACGAACCTCCGAAAACCATTTCGCCCGCCGATGCGGAAGCGTATCTCTCGGGCGGCGAACCCGGTGTCACGCCGCCCGATGCCCCGGTTAGACCGCGTCGCAAATGGCATTGGGTTGCGCCGATTTTGCTTCTTCTCCTGGCAATATTTCTCGTTCTGCACTTCTGCGGAGGCGGCAAATCGTCCAGCGCCGGAAAAAGCGCGGCGGGAGCCAGTGGCCGCGGCGCGCAGGGCGCGGCCATCACCGTGGGTCAGTCGAAAACCGGCAACATGAACATCTATGTGGACGCTCTTGGCACAGTGACTCCCACTTACACAGTCACTTTGTACAGCCAGATTACGGGCCGCGTCATGAATGTCTACTATCGCGAAGGCCAGATGGTGCAGGCAGGCGATCCTCTGGTCGATATCGATCCGCGCCCTTACGAAGCGAACCTCTCGCAGGCGGAAGGATCGCTGCAACACGATGAGGGCGTCCTCGCCCAGGCGCGTATGGACCTGCAGCGCTATCAGCTGGCGTGGGACAGAAACGCCATCGCCAAACAACAACTCGACGATCAGGCCGCCACCGTCGCCCAGTACGAAGGCACGGTGAAAGCCGACGAAGGTACAGTCGCCTATGACCGCGTGCAACTGGCCTACTGCCACATCGTCGCGCCCATCACGGGACGCGTGGGTCTCCGGCTGGTAGATCCGGGCAACACGGTCTTCGCGGGCACCGCATCCACGCTGGTCGTGATCACCCAGCTGCAACCCATCACCGTTGTGTTCAACGTTTCCGAAGACGACCTCGCGCAGATTCAGGCGCAGCTGAAAGGCGGTCGCCAGCTGGAGGTGGATGCTTACGATCGGGCGAACGAAAAAAAGATTGAAGCCGGTAAGCTGACTTCGCTCGATAACGAAGTAGACACTACCACGGGTACCGTGAAGTTCCGCGCCGAATTTCCCAATACGAATCTCTCGCTGTTCCCCAATCAGTTCGTCAACGCGCGCTTGCTCGTGAGGACGCTGACCGGTGTGACTCTGGTGCCTTCGGCGGCCGTGCAGCAGAACGGTACCAGCGCTTTCGTTTACATCGTGAACCCGGATAATAAGGTCTCCGTGCAATCGGTGACGGCTGTGGCGAATGACGATCAAAACACCGCCGTGCAGGGCGTTAGCACCGGCGTGAATCTCGCCACCAGCGGTTTCGACCGCCTCGAAAACGGCGTGCTGGTAGCGGTACGCGGAGCGCCAGGAGCTTCCGGCGTATTGGGGGCTTCCGGTGCACACGGAGCCGGCGGCCACGCCGCCAGTCCCGGCCACTGAGGCGCCATGAATCCATCACGACCATTTATTCTCCGCCCGGTTGCCACATCTCTCCTGATGGCCGCGCTCTTTCTCGCCGGCGGAGTAGCCTATTTTCAATTGCCCGTTTCCGCGTTGCCGGAAGTGGATTATCCAACCATTCAGGTGCTCACTTTCTATCCCGGAGCCAGCCCCATCGTAGTCGCGTCGTCGGTCACCGCGCCACTCGAACGCCAGTTCGGAGAAGTCGCCGGACTCAGCCAGATGACTTCCACCAGCGCCGCGGGCGTGTCCGTGATCGTGATGGAATTCCAGCTCAGCCTCAACATCGATATCGCTGAGCAGGAAGTGCAGGCCGCCATCAACGCAGCGCAGAGTTATCTGCCGGCCAATCTCCCCACGCCGCCGATCTACAGCAAATCGAACCCCGCCGACGCGCCCGTTCTCACCCTCGCGCTCACTTCGAACGAAATGCCGCTCTCGCAGGTGGAAGATCTCGCGGATACGCGGTTGTCTCCCAAGATCTCGCAGATCTCCGGTGTCGGCCTCGTCAGTATCTCCGGCGGCCAGAAGCCCGCCGTGCGTATACAGGCCAATCCCGTGGCGCTGGCCTCTTACGGTATCAATCTCGAAGACCTTCGCAACGCGCTCACCGGTACCAGCCTCAATTCCGCGAAGGGAAGTTTCGACGGACCCGCGCAGGATTATACGATCAACGCCAACGACCAGCTGACCACCAGCGCCGCCTACAAATCCGTGGTGATCGCCTATCGCAACGGCGCTCCCGTCCTGCTGACCGATGTCGCGCGCATCGTCGATGGCGTGGAAAATAACAAGCTCGCAGCGTGGGTGAATTACACGCCCGCCGTGATTCTGAACATCCAGCGGCAGCCCGGAGCCAACACCATTCAGGTAGTCAACAGCATTGAGAAGCTGCTGCCAACGCTCGAAACCACGCTGCCGGCGGCGGTCCACATTCAGGTGGTTACGGACCGCACCATCGCCATCCGCGCCTCCGTGAAAGATGTCGAGTTCGAGCTCCTGCTCACCATCGGACTCGTTGTAATGGTCATCTTTCTCTTTCTGCGCAGCCTCTCGGCCACCATCATTCCGAGCATTGCGGTGCCGCTCTCGCTGGTCGGCACGTTCGGCGTGATGTACCTCGCCGGATACAGCCTGAACAATCTCACTATGATGGCGCTGACCATCTCCACCGGTTTTGTGGTCGACGACGCCATCGTGATGATCGAAAATATTTCCCGCTACATCGAAGAGGGCGAAAAGCCCATGGATGCGGCGCTAAAAGGAGCCGAACAGATCGGCTTCACTATTCTGTCGCTGACAGTCTCGCTGATCGCCGTGCTGATTCCGCTGCTTTTCATGGGCGATATCGCGGGCCGGCTCTTCCGCCAGTTCGCCGTGACGCTCGCGGTGACCATCGTTCTCTCTGCCTTCGTGTCGCTGACTCTGACCCCCATGATGTCGGCGCGCCTGCTCCGCTACACGCCGCCGGAAAGGCAGGGCCGCTTCTATCACGTGACGGAAAACGCCTTTGAAAAGGTGATCGCGTTCTACGGGCGCACACTGCGGTTCGTCCTTCGCTACCAGACCCTCACGCTGCTGATTGCGCTGTGCACTCTTGTGCTCACCGGCATCCTCTACACTACAATTCCAAAAGGCTTCTTCCCCACCCAGGACACCGGCATCATTCAGGGGATTTCTCAGGCCTCCGCTGCCACGTCGTTTGAATCCATGACGCAGATGCAGCAGGAACTGGCAAAAACAATCCTTGCCGATCCCGCCGTCGAGAGCATATCGTCATTCATCGGCTCCGACGGCACCAACACAACGCTCAACAGCGGACGCATTCAGATCAACCTCAAGCCTCTGGGCGATCGCGGCATCAACGCCCTCGGCGTCATCGGCCGTCTGGGTCCTAAGCTTGCCCAGGTAGCCGGAATAAAACTCTACATGCAGCCCGTGCAGGACCTCACCGTAGACGACCAGGTCAGCCGCACCGAGTATCAGTACACGCTCGAAGATCCCAATCAGGACGAGCTGAATTCCGTGGTTCACAGCCTGACCGCAAAGCTCGGCAAACTGCCGGAACTGGCCGATGTTGTTACCGACCAGCAACTGGGCGGCATGGCGACATCGCTGACCATCGACCGCGCCACCGCTTCGCGCTTCGGCATCACTCCGGCCGCCATCGATAACACCCTTTACGACGCCTTCGGACAGCGGCAGATCAACACCCTCTACACCGAACTGAATCAGTATCACGTCATCCTCGAAACCGATCCGCGTTTTCAGCTCAGCCCGGCTATGCTGCACGATATTTACATCCAGTCGGCTCCGAGCGGCAGTACTTCCACGGTCTCATCGAACACTGGTGGCTCGTCGTCCGGAGCCGGCGCAGGCGCCGCGCCGTCCACCGGCAACGCTCTGCTGACTGCGTCATCGAGCCCCGCTGTGTCCTCGGGCAACACCAGCGCGATCTCGGGAGCATCCGCATCGAATACCTCCACCCCAGCCACCTCCACGGTGACATCGACGTCGGCCCTGTCTTCAGCCTCAACAGCCTCGACGCTGCCGACGGTGCTAACCAGCGCAAGCACCTCGGCCAGCGGAACCTCCCGCTCGGCAACCACCGGCACCGCGGCATCCGGCGGCGGTGGAAGTATCGCGGGCGCAACTCAGCAGACTCCTGTCCCGCTCAGCGCCTTCACCCAGGTCCGGACGCAGAACGAACCGCTCTCGATTTCCCATGAAGGACAGTTTCCCGCCGTGACCATCTCTTTCAATCTCGCGGGCAATTACTCACTCGGCCAGGCCATCGAATCCATCGACAAAGTAATCGCGCAGGAAAAACTGCCCGCCGGCGTGATTGCCAGCTACCAGGGCACGGCCTCCGCCTTTGAAGGCTCGCTCTCCAACGAAGGCATGCTCATTCTGGCGGCGCTCGTGACCGTGTACATCGTGCTCGGCGTCCTCTATGAAAGCTTCGTCCATCCAATCACCATTCTTTCCACGCTGCCATCGGCCGGCGTCGGCGCGCTGCTCGCGCTTCGCCTGTTCGGCCTCGATCTCGACATCGTCGCCATCATCGGCATCATCCTGCTCATCGGCATCGTAAAAAAGAACGGCATCATGATGGTGGATTTCGCCCTCGAAGCCGAGCGCAAGGAAGGCAAAAACGCCACCGATGCCATCTACCAGGCCTCCCTGCTGCGCTTCCGTCCCATCATGATGACCACCATGGCCGCGCTGCTCAGCGGACTCCCGCTGGCCTTCGGTTCCGGTATCGGCTCCGAACTTCGCAAGCCGCTCGGCGTGGCAATGGTGGGCGGCCTGCTGTTTAGCCAGGTCCTGACTCTCTACACAACGCCGGTCATCTACATCTTCTTCGATAATCTGGGCGCGCGTTTTTCCCGCCGCGATGAGCATGCGGAAAAAGAAGGCGCCCGTCAGTCGCAACCGGAGCATGCATGAATCCCTCGCGCATTTTTATCGAACGCCCGGTGGCCACTACTCTGCTGACCGTCGCCGTCGCACTCGCGGGCGCTCTTGCATTTCGCGTGTTACCGGTTTCGCCCCTGCCGCAGGTGGATTTTCCCACCATCACCATTGCCGCCGCACTCCCCGGAGCCAGTCCCGATATCATGGCCTCTTCCATCGCGACGCCTCTCGAACGCGAATTCGGCCACATCTCCGGCGTCACGGAGATGACCTCTTCGAGCACCCTCGGCACCACAGCCGTGACGCTTCAGTTCGATCTCAGCCGCGATATCAACGGCGCCGCGCGCGACGTGGAAGCCGGTATCAACGCGGCCCGCACGTATCTCCCCGCCAATCTGCCGGCCAACCCCACCTATCGCCTGGTGAATCCGGCCGATTCGCCCATCCTCGTCCTCGGGCTCCAGTCCGATACCTACAGCATTCCGGAACTCTACGACGAAGCCTCCACCGTGATCGAACAGCGCATCTCGCAGATCTCCGGCGTGGGCGAAGTGCTCGTCGTCGGCGCGTCGTCGCCGGCCGTGCGCGTCGAACTCAACCCCACGCAGCTTTTCAGCTACGGAATCAGCCTCCCTTCCGTGCAGCAACTCATCGCGGGGCAGAATTCCAATCTCGCGAAGGGCCAGTTCGCCAATGGCAGCGTCGGGTCGGACATCCTGGCCAACGATCAGATCTCGAAAGCCGATGCCTACAAGCCGCTGGTGATCGGCTACCACAACGGCGCCGTCGTGCGCCTCACCGACGTGGCCGATGTTGTGGATTCGCAGCAAACCCTTCGCCAGGCCGGCTTCCTCAACGGCAAGCCCTCCGTCAATATGCTGGTGTGGCGGCAGCCCGGAGCCAACATCATCAGCACCGTCGATCTGGTGAAGGCGTCGTTGCCGAAACTGGAAGCGACCATGCCGCGCGGCGAGCACCTGATCACCGTGCTCGACCGCACCCTCACCATCCGCGCTTCCGTTTCCGATATCGAATGGACGCTGCTCATTTCCGTGCTCCTGGTCATCGGAGTGGTCTTCATCTTCCTGCGAAATGGGCGCGCCACACTGATTCCCGCCGTCGCGGTGCCGGTCTCGCTCATCGGAACCTGCGCGGTGATGTATCTCTGCAATTTCTCCCTGGATAATCTCTCACTCATGGCGCTCGCCATCGCCAGCGGCTTCGTCGTGGACGATGCCATCGTGGTGATGGAGAACATCACGCGCCATCTCGAAGCCGGCATGACCCCCGTCGAAGCCTCGCTGCAGGGCGCACGCGAGATCGGCTTCACCGTCTTCTCCATTAGCATTTCGCTCATTGCCGTCTTCATTCCGCTGCTACTGATGGGGGGCATCATCGGGCGTCTTTTCCGCGAATTCGCCATCACGCTTTCGAGCGCCATTCTGGTTTCGATGCTCATCTCGCTCACCACCACGCCCATGATGTGCTCGCGCGTCCTGATCCCCGATAGCGAAGTGAAACACGGCCGAATCTACAACTGGAGCGAGCGCATCTTCGACAAGATACTCGGCGGCTACCGCAGCAGTCTCAACTGGGTGCTCGATCACCCGGCTCTCATCCTCGTCGTCTTTCTCGGTACCCTCGCCGCGAATGTCTTTCTGCTGACCCGTATACCCAAGGGATTTTTCCCCCAGCAGGATACCGGCGCCATGCAGATGGGTTTACAAGGTCCGCAGGATACTTCGTTCTCCGCCATGCGCACCGCCGTGCGTCAGGCCATCGACATCGTTAAAGCCGATCCTGGTGTGGACAATGTCATGGGCTTCACCGGCGGCCGCGGAGCCAGCAACACCGGCTCCGGCTTCATTGCGCTAAAGCCTCTCGACGAACGGAAGGTGAGTGCCGCGGCGATCATCGACCGCCTGCGCCCGAAGCTCGCGCGCATCCCCGGCTCCGCGGCCTTCCTCCAGGCCGTTCAGGATATTCGCATCGGCGGCAGATCGTCCAACGCGGCGTATCAATACACGCTACAGGCGGAAACCACCGAAGAATTGCAGAAGTACGGCACTGAACTTCTCAAAGAACTGCACAGTGCGCCGGGTTTCGAAGACGTCAACACGGACCTGCAGAACAACGGCCTGCAGGCGCTGCTGACTTATGACCGCCCCACCGCCGCGCGCCTCGGCATCACCCCGCAGATTCTCGACAAAACGCTTTACGACGCTTTCGGCGAGGCCGAAGTCTCCACCATCTACACGCAGCTCAATCAATACTATGTCGTGATGGAGGTCGCGCCGAAGTACTGGCAATCGCCGCTCGGCCTGAAGAACATCTACCTGATCCCCAACAACGGCCAGGGAGCGGTTCCGCTCGATTCCGTCGTTAAGTACGCGCCTTCCACGTCGCCGCTCGCCGTGAATCACACCGGCCTGTTTCCTTCGGTCACCCTGTCGTTCAACCTCGCGCCCGGCGTGTCGCTCGGCCAGGCCACAGAAGAAATCAATCGGCTCATGCGCAAGCTCGATATGCCCCAGTCCATCCATGGCGTGCCATCCGGAACTCTCGAAGCCTTTCAGGAATCGCTCGGCAGCGAACCGTATCTGGTGCTGACCGCGCTGCTCGCCGTTTATGTCGTGCTGGGCATTCTCTACGAAAGCCTGGTGCATCCGCTGACCATTCTTTCCTCGCTGCCGCCTGCCAGCGTGGGCGCCGTGCTCGCGCTGCTCATCGCAAAATCGGAACTGGACGTCATGTCCATCATCGGCATCATTCTTCTGATCGGAATCGTCAAGAAGAACGCCATTATGATGATCGACTTCGCCCTCAATGCCGAACGCAACGAAGGCAAGAACACGCGCGATTCCATCTTCGAAGCCTCCACCCTGCGCTTTCGCCCCATCCTCATGACCACCATGGCAGCGCTCTTCGGAGCCGTGCCACTGGCCATCGGCACCGGCATGGGTTCTGAATTACGACGCCCGCTCGGCATCTCGATCATCGGCGGCCTCATCGTCAGCCAGGTCCTCACGCTTTACACCACACCCGTGATTTACCTTTTCATGGACACGCTGCGTCTGAAGCTCTCCGGCAAAAAAATCGCGCATGAAAACAATCGCGGCCGCGCAAACGCGGAGGCAATTGCATGAAAATCATGGCCGTAATTCTGATTGGCGCGCTGCTCACCGGCTGCATGGTGGGCCCGAAATACACGCCTCCCGCGGTTCCGCCGCCGCCTGCATTCAAAGAAGCGCTGCCTTCCGCCTACAACGGAGCGTTGCCCGGCGCATGGCAGCCCGCCAGCCCGCAGGACGCCGCGCTCAAAGGCAAATGGTGGGAGATGTTCCATGAGCCCGAGCTCAACGCCCTTGAAGAACAACTCAACATCGATAACCAGAACATCGCGCAGTATTTCCAGAACTTCATGGCCGCGCGCTCTCTGGTCGGCGAAGCCCGCGCCGGCTTATTCCCCACAGTGACTGCCAATCCGTCCATCGGCAGGACAGGCACCGCCGCTTCCACAAGCAACTCGAAATCGACCAACACATCCGGATCTACCACGACATCCGGAACCACCACCACTTCCTCCGCCTCATCTTCTATCGGCGGTACCAGCATCTCGCTCCCCATCGACGCGTCCTGGGAACCCGATCTCTGGGGCCGCGTGCGCAACGGCATTCGTCAGGCGCAGTACTCCGCTCAGGTCAGCGCTGCCGATCTCGAAAACGAACGCCTCACCGAACAGGCCAGCCTCGCCGAGTTCTATTTCGAACTGCGCGGCCAGGACGCATTGCAGGACGTCGGCAACCGCGTCGTCCAGGCCGAACAGACAACGCTCGATATCACCCGCGCACTCGTCGAAACCGGCATCTATCCGCCCGCCGCGGCCGCTCAGGCCGAGGTCTCGCTTGCCGATGCGCAGGCCTCGAACATCGGGCTCGCCACCAGCCGCGCCCTCTACGAACATGCGATCGCCATGCTGATCGGCAAGCCGGCCTCTGGTTTTTCCCTTCCGGAGCGCAGCCTCGCGACGGCGCTTCCGCCCATCCCCGTTGGCCTTCCTTCCGAATTGCTGCAGCGCCGGCCCGATGTCGCGGCGGCGGAGCGAAACATGGCGGCCGCCAATGCCGAGATTGGCGTTGAGCAGGCGGCTTTCTACCCCACCGTCAGCCTGACCGGCGGCGCCGGCCTCGAAGGCTCCAGTCTGAAAACGCTCTTCTCTCTTCCCGGTCTGTTCTGGTCGCTCGGCGCTTCCGCAACGCAGGTTCTATTCGACGCCGGCCTGCGCAAAGCCACCGTCGCGCAATACACCGCCCAGTACAACGCCGATGTCGCCGTCTACAAGCAAGCTATCCTGACGGCGTTTCAGCAGGTAGAAGATTACATCGCAACTCTGCGCGTCGTCTCGCAGCAGATCGATCGGCAGGCCACCGCGGTCAAAGCCGCGCAAACTTATCTCGATCTCGAAACCAGTCGCTACGATACCGGCATCGATCCGTATCTCGATGTGGTTTCCGCTCAGCTCAGTGTGTTGAGCGGCCAGCAAACCGTGGTGACCCTGCGCGTGAATGAAATGACATCGGCCGTCGCGCTGATTCAGGCGCTGGGCGGCGGCTGGAACGCCTCGCAACTCCCCGCGCCGGCCAGCATCGCGACGGACGGCGCAGTCAAACAGGTAAAAGACACTCCCTAGCCTGGTCGGGCGGATTGTTAAGGGCGCTTACGGAACGGTCGAGACGGCGGACGCGAACCGCCACTACCTGGACCCTTGCCGCGCGGAGGACCACTGCTGCCGCCATCACGACGCGGTGGCCGATCGCCAAAATCCCGACGCGGCGGACGATCCCCACTCGGGGGCCTGCTTGTTCCAAAATCCCGACGCGGCGGAGCACTGCTGCCGCCATCACGACGCGGCGGACGATCCCCACTCGGGGGCCTGCTTGTTCCAAAATCCCGACGCGGCGGACCGCTGCTGCCGCCATCGCGACGCGGTGGCCTGTCTCCAAAATCGCGTCGTGGCGGCCGATCCCCACTCGGCGGTCTGCTCGTTCCAAAATCACGCTTCGGAGGAAATTCCCGGCGCGGCGGCCCGTCACCGGCATCCCGACGCGGCGGCGGACGCCTGTCGCTTATCGGTTTGCCACTTATCGGTTTGCCGCTCGGCGGTCTGCTGCCCGGCCCCTGACTTCCAAAATCCCGACGCAGCGGACGATCGCCATACGGCTTAGCCGCAGGCCTCGTCTCCTTCCGCACTTCCTTGCGCACATCCCGGCGCGGCGCTTCCACGCCATCTTCGCCTTCGGCCAAATCGCTCGCTGCCGATTCCTCGGAATCCGCCCCGACAATCTCCACCGCCTCGAAATCCGCCTCATCCAGTTCCGCCGCTGTCTCCTGGGGCGTTTCCGGTTCCACTTCCACCGGTTCCGGCAGCACAATCTTTTCCACGCGAGGCGCCGCCTTTGCAATCGGCGGAGTCAGCGACCGCGGCCGCTCATCCACTTCCCGCATGGTTCGCCGCGGCACCGGACGCTCTGCCGCCGCCGCATCCACAGCCGCCTGCTTCGCTGCCTTCACATCGGCGGCGCGCACCACTTCATCGGTAACCTGCACCACCGCGCGCATTTCCTTCACGTCGTGCACCCGCACAATGTGCGCGCCATTCATGATCGAAATCGCCACAGCCGCGGCCGTTGCATAAAGCGTCTCGGGATCGCCCGTTTCGGCCGAAATCGCCTGCGCGAGAAACGACTTGCGCGAAGGCCCGATCAGCACCGGATAATCGAGCGCCGCCAGTTGCCGCAGATGCGCCAAAATCTCGGAATTCTGCTCCCGGCGCTTGCCGAACCCCAGGCCCGGATCGATCGCAATGCGCGTCCGGTCCACTCCCGCGCGCCGCGCACGATTAATCGTCGCCTCCAGATCCCGCGCCACCGACCCAATCATGTCGGGCAGCGGCGGCAGCTTCGCCCAGGTTTCCGGCGTACCCCGCATATGGTTCAGAATCAGCCCCGCATTCGCCTTCGAAACCGTCTTCGCCAGATCGGCATCGAATGTCAGCCCGCTCGGGTCGTTGATAATCTCAATGCCGTATTCGAGCGCGCGCTCGGCCGTCTCAGCCTTATAAGTATCGAGCGAAATCGGAATGGTCAGCTTGTCGCGCAGTCTCTTCAGCACTGGCACCAGCCGCCGCCACTCCTCCTCGGCGGAAACGCGCTGCGAGCCCGGGCTCGTCGATTCCGCACCTATATCGATGATGTCGGCGCCTTGTTCCTCAAGTTCGAGTGCGCGGGCGTAGGCGCGGTCGGGGTCTGCATACTGGCCGCCATCGGAAAACGAGTCGGGTGTAACGTTGAGAATGCCCATGATCAGGGTCTTCTCGCCCAACTGCAGTTCCACGGAGCGCAGCTTCCAATAATATATCTTACGATTCATTTAGTTTTTCTTCGGAACCTCCAGTGTCCCACGCGCGCGACGACGTGCCGATACGCCGGCGTCCGATCCTGCCAGCAGCCATTTCGCAACCGCTTCTCACCAACAGCGACCCCGCTAAAATGGATCTATGAGGCAAATTCCGCGCGGACCCCTGTTCGGTCTCGCGCTGCTGGGCGCCGTGGTCACCGCCGCAATCGCCGCGATTGACGTCGACGTTCGCATCCCGCCCGAACATCCCGCCATCCAGTATCTGCAAACCACGCCGGACGATCCCGTCGCCCGTCTCGCAAAACGGCTCGACAAAGGCGAAGTTAAACTCGACTATATTCCCGGCCGTCTCGGCTATCTTCCCAGTCTCCTCAAAAACCTGAACGTCAATGCCGATTCGCAAATGCTGGTTTTCACCAAAACCAGCTTCCAGGCCCCTCTGATCTCGCCGCGCTCGCCGCGTGCCATCTTTTTCAGCGACAGCGTCTCGGTTGGCTCCGTGAAGGGCGGCGACGTCCTCGAACTCGCCGCGCTCGATCCGAAGCAGGGCATCGTCTTCTACACGCTCGGCGTGGATAAAACGACGAAGCCCGTCTTCGCGCGGCGCGACGTTTGCCTCCAGTGCCATCAGGTGCAGGCCACGCTCGGCGTGCCGGGTCTCGAAGTGGGCTCTTCGTTTCCGAAACCCGATGGCACGCCGAATTTCTCGGCGGGCTATACCGCTGTCGATCACCGCATTCCGCTGGAGCAGCGCTGGGGCGGCTGGTTTGTCAGCGGGACAACCGGCAGCGTCCCCAACCGTGGCAACGCCATCGCACCCGATCCGGAAAATCCCACGGAACTCGATACCAGCGACTCGCACAACCTGACCAGCCTCGCGAGTAAGGTCAATCTCGATGGCTATCTGGCGCAGACCAGCGATATCGTCGCCCTCATGGTGCTCGAACACCAGACCCGCATGACCAATCTCATCATTCGCGTGGGCTGGGAGACGCGCATCGCGGAGCACGATGGCAAGCTCGGTGAATCCACGGCGCGGCTCGACGACGCAATCGACGAAATGGTGGCGTACATGCTTTTCGCCGAAGAAACGCCGCTGAAGGAGCCCGTTACAGGCGTCTCCACGTTCACAAAGACGTTTCCGCAGCGCGGGCCGCGCGACAAGCAGGGCCGCTCCCTGCGCGATTTCGATCTGCAAACGCGCATATTCAAATATCCGCTCAGCTACATGATCTACACCGAAGCTTTCGACGGCATGCCGGACTGGGCGCGCCAGCGCGTTTATCAAAAACTCTACGACGTGCTGACGAATAAGAACAACAGCGTGCGCTTTGCCCGCATCTCCGCGGACGACCGCCGCAATGTTCTCGAAATTGTGCGCGAAACCAAAACCGGTTTACCGGATTACTGGAAAAATTAAGCCCCGCGACGCTGGCGCGGCTGGCTAAATGCGTTTTTTAGCCAACCGCGCCAGCGTCGCGAGTTGCCGTAAATACTGGCGCAGTGGACGCGCGGGCGTTCCCCACACCGGCTCTCCGGCGCGCACAATCTTCGACGACAAAATTCCCGCGCCCGATCCAATCACCGCCCGCGATTCGATCCGCGCTTTGTCTCCAACCCCAACCTGCCCCCCAAGCACGGCATAATCGCCCACCGTGACACCGCCCGCCAGACCAGTCTGCGCCACGATCAGAACATGGCTCCCGATCGTGCAATTGTGCCCGATGTGAACCATGTTGTCCAGCTTCGTGCCATTGCCGATAACGGTCGCGCCCAGCGTTGCCCGATCGATGCAGCAATTGGCCCCGATCTCCACGTCGTCGCCAATCTCGACCCTGCCCACCTGCGGCACCTTGCGGTACGCCGCGCCCGTCAGTTCAAAGCCGAACCCATCGGCGCCCAGGACCACGCCGGAATGCACAATAGCGCGAGCCCCGATGTTCACGCGGTCGAAAATCGAGACGCGGCCGTGGATCAGCGAATCGTCGCCGATAGTCGCGTCGTTGCCGATCGCGGTGGAAGGCCCTATCCGCACCCGTGCGCCAACGATGGAGTTGCTGCCGATGGCAACGAACGGCCCGATTTCAGCCGTCGAATGAATGGAAGCCGAAGCGTGAACCACCGCCGTCGCGTGTATGCCGGAATGGATGGGCGCGGGCGGATACAGCAGCGCCAGTGCCTGCGCGAAATGAGCCCTCGGCTGCGGCGATTCGATCACCGTGCGGTCGCTGGCGGCCGGAAAATCCGAAGACGCGATGAAACACCCGGCGTTGGAATCTAGCCCCGCTTCAAAGTATTTCGCGGCGGAGATGAACGTGAGATCGTCCTGTCCGGCACTATCGAGCGCGGCGGCGCCGGTGATATGACGGTTGCCATTGCCGCGCAACCGAAGACCCAGGCGGGCGGCGAGTTCTGAAGCGGTGATCGCGGGCATGTATCTAATATTCTGTACCAGGCTGCCTGCACCCTGATACGCTGTATGCGATGAACAGCCAGACCACCCGCCGTGAATGGCTTGCAACCGCCGCCGCCGCGGCTGCTGCCACGGCCACAACACCGCTTGTGACCGCCGCCATGCCGCGCCCGCTCGGTGTGCAGCTCTACACCGTCCGCAACATCCTGATGAGGGAATCCGATCGCGTTCTGAAGACCATCGCCGAAATCGGCTATACCGAAGTAGAGGGCAATCGCGCCGATCTCATCGCACTGCTGCCGAAGATCCGGCAATATGGGCTGAAGCCCGTATCCTGTCACATCGAGACGCCGCTCATCACGAAGAGCTGGGACCTCTATCCCGATCTCAAAGAGATGAAGCTCGAAGACGCCATCGACAGCGCGAAGAAGATCGGCGTCAGCTACTTCACGATGGCCTACATTTCTCCCGGCGCCCGCGGCGATGGCGACGATTTTTATCGCAGAACGGCGGACCGCATGAATGCCGCCGGTGAGTTGTGCAAAAAAGCCGGCATGCAGATGGCGTATCACAACCACGCATATGAATTCGGCGGCAGGCCCGGAATGAGGCCGATCGATATTTTCTTCGACAGGCTGGACCCGCTGCTGGTCAAAATGGAGCTCGATGTTTTCTGGCTCAGCGTAGCCGGACAGGATCCGGTGGCCGCGCTGAAGAAGTGGAGGGGCCGCGTCGCGCTGCTGCACCTCAAGGATAAGGCGAAAGACGCGCCGCACATGTTCGCGGAAAACGTTCCGGCCGGCGCGTTCCAGGAAGTCGGCAGCGGGTCGCTCGATTTTCCGGCCATCCTGAAAGCCGCTCCGGGTGCAGGGGTGAAGCACTACATCGTGGAGCAGGATCAAACGTCGGGCGATCCTCTGGAAAGCCTGCGCAAGAGCTTCAATTATCTGAAGACGGTGTGATGAAAACGGCGACCATGTGCCGTGGCCGGGCACGGCATTCTGGATCTCGGGCAAGTCGTCGGCTATCCGGAGGTTAGCCCGAGCGGGATACTTGGCCCAAAGTGCGTTCGCAAAGACGCATTTGAGCATCACTCGACGCTGGAATTCAACGATCTGGGCAACGCAGAGAAGCTGCTCATGAACCTCGGCCATTTCGGCTGGCCGCGCGGGAGCTTCTCAAGCGGAACCCTACCGACCGAAGTGGTTATAGGGCGGCTGCGTGGGACGACATCACACGATTTTCCGCGAAACGGCAATTGAATTGGCGGCGCGGGCCAATACGCACGACAGGCTATGCGCTTAAGTCCGACGGGGAGACGTTCACGTGGCAGCTTGACGAGTCTCACGTCACAGGCGGGTGTGGCGCAGTGACTCGATGAGAAGATCCTGGCTGGTTTCTCCAACGCGACGGTTTGCGTCGAGCGCAATATCGACTATGTGCTGGACGTAGCCTTCGGGCACGCCGTGCGCGCGTAGGCCAGAGATAATATGTCCGACATATTTTGCACTCGTCCACAAGACAATGCGTCCGGAATTTGAGTTCCTCAACACTCCTTTCCGCTCGGCACTGGGTTTCACGACGAAAGTAGTTGCCTCGACCTCAGCGCCTGCGCTGTTTCGGACGCGGATCGGCTTTTCCATTTCCTCGTAATGCGAACCCTCGATATCCTCCATCGTCTTCTTTCCGTCCGTCCGTTTTCGGCCGCGGATCCGGTCCGCCGGAACCTCGTAAAGAACGCCCCAGGCGTGGTGCCCAGTGCCAGTTGCCGATGCGACGTTGCTTGCCGCGCAGGCATTCCCTTTACTCCATACGGCGAATGATACTTCGTATTCCTCGATCGTTTCAGCGGGTCCGTGATCGATGGCTGCACCGTCGAGGCGATCCTTACTGTTTAAGCGAGTGGCGTCGCAGTTAGAACCGTATTGGAAAATGAGGGGCATGTTGTGTTTCAGGATATATCAACCGGGCACCTCGTCACTCAAGATCTGTTAGTTCGCGCCATCCCAGTGCGGCGCCCGTGCCTCTTTTGACTTCGATCCAGCGATCCGGGGCGAGTTGCCCGGCGCGCAGGCGTCGTTTCGGCTCGGCAGAAGCACGGGCCTGCGGCCAGTGGGTTGCGGGAGGTCGGCCCACCGGACCTCGAACTGCTTCATCCTTTCTAATATTCGCGCAGCTCCCAGGATTCGGCGGTATCGGCCGAATCGGGCCGGAGACGACAGGCTTCGCGCATCTTTTCGGTTTCGTAGCCTAAGGGTGCGTCTTTGACGGCATGGCGGATGAACTCGGCGCGCTTTCGTTTGGCGATGGGGCGACGCGATCAATCGCTCTTAGCGTTGCGTCGTCGAAATGGATCAGGGCTTGAGACATAACGGGAGCCGGGTGTACGCTCCATGCTTTGCATCACAGCAGGTCGAGGAACTCTTCGATTGTGAACCCGGCCTGATCGATGATCGATGTCAGCGTTTTTCGCTTCAGGTCTTTCCCATGCCAGGGCAGAGTGACGCGCAACTCCGGTCCACCTTCCCGCTTCAGAATATAATGGCTGCCGGCGACATGATGAACGGCAAAGCCCGCCCGTTTCAGAGCACGCAATATCTCCCTCGGCTTCATCGAGGGCAGATGGCGGCTCATGCCGTCTCAGGCAGCAACACGTGCACTTCTTCCAGAAGCGGCACCCTCTCCACAGGGATCGGCCGGTGATCCTTACGCAGACTCTCCAGATAGCCGCGGATCGCGTCCTGTGCCATCATGCGCGCCTCTTCGAGCGTCTCACCCTCGGTCACCAGGCCCGGTAGCGCGGGACACGTCACCACGAATCCCCCTTCTTCGGCCGGCTCGAACAGCACGGTGTAGCTGTATTCGGACATTGCGTGGAATCCTTCTTCGATCATACGCCTTCGAGGCCCACTCCCGCCAGGTTGTCTGGTCTTGCGACCAGAACACTTTCATCCGCCGCGGATGAGTGACAACAATTTTCAAGAATCGTATTGCGCCCATAATCAGCAACTTAAGGCACTTTTACTCATCTTCAATACCCAGCTTTCCTCCGCTCACGCGCTATAGTCAAGTCGGATTACGTGCTGACCTCCGACAAACCTCGCGCGGCCCTGCGGCGAACCCCGATTCAGGCGACCACGGCAGTTGCTCGTATCACCCCGTTCCGCCGCGAAAACATTTTTTTGCCATTCCGCCTCAGCTAAATCAAAGAAAAAAAACAGGCCGGTCCTAAAGCGCAAACCCACGAAACCTACCGCAAACCCATCCCTGGCCATTTTAAAACCCATATGGCTTCACAAATCGGTACCTCCCCACCCCAAACTCAGCCGGTCTAACATGTCAGAGCCCGCTGCCTTCGCCCTCAATCCCCACACATGTCACAGGTTTGACATTCGCGCTCAGTCTCGCTATTGTCAGGGGTTGCCCTGTAGCCCGGTTTCTGGTCCAACGCCGGGTATTTGTGCGGACTTCGCCGTACCCAATTTTCGTGTCTGATCCAAGTGTGTACAGACGGTTTCGTGGTCGCCCCTTGCGACCCTGCGCTATGACTGCGCGGGTCGTATTTGCTATGGTTTGTTTCGGACTTTTCGCGGCTGCCGCGCAAGTCGCGCAGCCCATCGCTTACTCCCACCAAAAACACCTCGCCCTCGGCCTTCAGTGCCTCGATTGCCACAGCATGGCGGATATTGGTCCAGCCGCTACCATCCCCTCCGTCTCGAAATGCATGCTCTGCCACGCCATGGCCGCCACCGACAATCCGGAAGTGAAAAAAATCGCAGCCTACGCCGCGAAGGGCATCGATATTCCCTGGCAGCGTGTCTATAGCTTCGAACCGCACGCCTTCGTCCGGTTCAACCACGCCGCGCACCTCCGTGCGAAAGTGGAATGCGCCACCTGCCACGGCGATATGACGAAAGCAGACACCGCGCAAAAGCTCGTGAACCACAACATGGGGACCTGCCTCAGTTGCCACCGGCAGAAGGGAGCCTCGCAGGATTGCGCCACATGCCATTACTGATCCAGGCGGGCCTCTAACATGGACCGTCGCAATTTCTTCAAGATCATCGGGGTCACCACGGCAGGCGCGGCCACTTCCGGCTGCGGCAGCAAAGACGCGCTCATCCCGCTCCTCATCCCCGACCACAATATCCCGATTGGCGAGGAACAGTGGCATCCCGCCGTCTGCACTGAATGCGCCGCCGGTTGCGGCACCCTCGTGCGCATCATGGGCGCCGAGCGCCTGGTTGATGGCAAAGGCGACCAGAAGGGCGAAAAAGTTCGCCAGCGCGTAGCCGCCGTCAAGAAGATCGAAGGCAATCCACTCGACCCGATCAGCGGTGGACGTCTCTGCGCCCGCGGTCAGGCCGTCGTCCAGGCGCTCTACCATCCCGACCGGCTGCAGGGCGCCATGAAGCGTCAGGGCGATCGCGGCAAATCGCCATTCGCAGCAATATCGTGGGACGACGCCATAGCCGCAGCAGCGGAAAAAATCCACGCAGCCGATCCGTCGCGCATCGTCTTCCTTACAGGACCCAACGCTGGCAGCCGCTCGGTTGCGATCCAGCAGTTCCTGAAAGCGATCAAAGCGCCCGCGGCAACCGTTTGTTCGCTGGCCGATTTTGCCATTGAGCGCCAGGCCGCCGAACAGGCGCTTGGCTGGAAAGGCCTGCCCGTTTACGATATCGCCAACGCCACGCACGTCCTCGGTGTAGGCGCGGATTTCCTGGGCGGCTGGGCATCGCCCGTTTATTACGCCCGCCAGTTCGGACATTTTCGCCAGGGCCGCCCCGGTATTCGCGGCAACCTGTTCCACGCGGAATCGCGCTTCTCAATCACAGCCACGGCGGCCGATCGATGGCTGCCGCTCGCGCCCGGTTCGGAGCCGCAATTCATCGCGGCGGCAGCCAGAATCCTGATCGATGCGAAACTGGCCCCGAATGTCGCGGCTTTACCGCCCGCCGTCGCGCAGGCGTTCCGTTCAGCCGATGTCGCCTCGCTGTTGTTGGCTTGTGGCCTCGAACCAAAACGCACCGTCCCGATGATTCTCGAATTCGGCAATTCGCATGCGCCGCTCATGGTGGCAGGCGCTTCGGCGGTCCACACCAACTCGCTCGATGCCGTCGTGGCGTCCCACTATTTCAATCTGATGCTCGGCAATGTGGGCAAGCCCGGCGGCGTTCTGGCTCCCGCGGCAAGCGCGGTGACGATGGAAACCAGCGCATTGGCGAATCGTCTGGCGAACGCCCAGGTCATTCTCCTGGACGACGCCAATCCCGTCTACACGATGCCGAAATCTTCCGGCATCGTCGAAGCTCTAAACCGCGCCGAAACAGTCATCAGCTTTGCGCCCATCACCGACGATTCCGCCGTCTACGCCGATTTCATCCTGCCCGATCACCACGCTCTCGAATCGGCCGTAGCCGTTGCTCCCCTGGTTTCCGATCGCACCGCCATTGCCGTGGCGGTGCCGTTCGTTCTGCCGCTCTACGACACGCAGGCGCTCGAAAAGACGCTCGCCAATATCGCCGGCAAAATGAACGCGGCATACACCGCAGCCACTCCGGCCGATCTGGTGAAGCCGTTGCTCAAAGGCGACGCGACTTACGAGGAAACCGCACGCGAAGGCGGCCTGTGGCTGGCTCCGGATGCCAAACCAACCGCCCCGAAACCGGGCAAAGACGTTTCGCTCACCGCCGCTGAGTTCGCAGGCGATGCCGCTCAGTTCCCGCTCTTCTTCCAGCCCTATCTCTCGCTCCAGTTCCACGATGGCAGCAGTTCGCATCTCCCCTGGATGCAGGAACTGCCCGATCCGGCCTCCAGCGCCATCTGGACTCTGCCCATCGAACTCGATCCGAAGACCGCCATCACTCTCGGCATCGCGGAAGGCGATCTGGTCCGCGTCGAATCGCCGAATGGCGTCATCGAAGCGCCGGCCTTTATCCATCCCGCCGCCATTCCCGGCGTCGTCAGCATGGCGATCGGGGCAGGGCACACACATTTCGGACGCTACGCTTCCGACCGCGGCGCGAATCCGCTCTCAATTCTCGCGCCGGCGATAGAAAAATCAACGGGCGCAATCGCAACAGGCGCGACCCGCGTGAAACTCACTCGCGTCAGCGACGCAGGAAGGCTCATTCAGTTCTCCACGCAGAAGCGCGAGAACCGGAGTTTTGCGCACAGGTAAAATATGGCACACCGCTGGGGCATGGCAATCGATCTCGACCGATGTACAGGCTGCGAAGCCTGCGTCGCCGCCTGCCACGCCGAAAACAACATCTCGATTTCCACGCCCGAGCAGGCCGCCGAGGGCCGCACCACACACTGGATTCGCGTCGACCGCTACTACGAAGGCGCTTTCCCCGACGTGAAAGTGAAGTACATGCCGGTGCTCTGCCAGCAGTGCGATGAAGCGCCCTGCGAGCCCGTTTGCCCCACTTACGCGACCTATCACAATCCCGAAGGCCTGAACGTTCAGGTTTACAATCGCTGCGTCGGCACGTTCTACTGCGCCAATAACTGCCCGTACACCGTGCGCTATTTCAACTGGTTCGATCCGGTCTGGCCGGAACCGCTGCAGTTGCAGCATAACCCCGATGTGGCCGTTCGCATGGCGGGCGTGATGGAAAAATGCACCTTCTGCATCCAGCGCATCCGCCGCGGCAAGGATGAAGCCCAGACCGCCGGACAGCCCGTGGCCGATGGCGATATTCAGCCCGCCTGTGTGCAATCCTGCCCGGCGGAAGCCATGGTGTTCGGCGATCTGAACGATCCCGAAAGCAAGGTTTCACGCATGGCGGAAAGCAGCCGCGCCACGCGCCTGCTCGAAGACCTCGGCACCAAGCCGAAGGTTTTCTATCTGGAGCGAGGCCGCTGATGTTCGCCACTCAGAAGCAGCCGGAACTTCTGCCTTACGGCAAGATACGCGAAGATCTCTTCCGTCCGCTTTCCGGCATGACCCGCAAATATTTTGCGGCCATCCTGATCCCGCTGCTGATCATTCTGTTCGGCGCTTACGCGTGGACCGTACAACTGCGCTTCGGCATGGGCGTCACGGGCCTGCAGCGCCCGGTTTTCTGGGGCTTTTACATCGTCGATTTCGTCTTCTGGATCGGCATTTCGCACGCCGGCACTCTCATCTCCGCCATTCTGCGCCTCACCGACGCCGGCTGGCGCAAGCCCATCACGCGCGCCGCTGAAGCCATCACTCTTTTCGCCCTCATGATCGGCGGCCTGTTCCCCATCATTCACCTCGGCCGCGCGTGGTATTTCTACTGGCTCATCCCTTATCCCAACATGCGGCTCCTATGGCCGAATTTTCGCTCGCCGTTGCTCTGGGATCTGACCGCGATCCTTACCTACGTCACCGGCAGCGCCATCTACCTTTACCTGCCGCTCATTCCCGACATGGCGCAACTCGCCCAGCACAATGTTCCGTGGCGTCGCAAGCTTTATCATGCGTTGTCTCTCGGCTGGACCGGCAGCGATACCGAATGGCACGCGCTCGAACGCGCCATGAAGCTGATGGCCGGCATCATCCTGGCCGTGGCGATTTCGGTCCACACCGTGGTCGCCTGGGATTTCGCCATGGCCATCGCGCCCATGTGGCACAGCACGATTTTCGGACCCTACTTCGTTGTCGGCGCTATCTTCAGCGGCCTCGCCGGCCTGATGATCGTCATGGCTGCCATTCGCAAATTCATGGGCCTGGAGCAATACCTCACGCGCCATCACTTCGATAATCTGGCGAAACTGCTGTTGCTCATGAGCATTCTCTGGCTGTACTTTACGCTCGCCGAACATCTCACAGTCTGGTACGGCAACGATCCCGCCGATATGGCCGTCTTCGGCGCGCGCACGCGAACCCGCTTCGCGTTTCTTTTCTGGCTCATGGTGGGTGTCAATTTCGTAGTGCCGTTCGTGCTGCTGGGCATTCGCAAACTGCGCGGCATCACCACTGGCGTCATCGCTTCTTTCGGTATCCTGCTCGGCATGTTTCTCGAACGCTACATCATCGTGGTGCCCACGCTCAGCGTCACGCGCCTGCCAGCGGCCAGTTCGAATTTCTATTCGCCCTCGTGGGTGGAACTCGCCATCACCGCGGCAACCTTCGCGGGCATGATTGTCCTCTATCTGCTTTTCTCCAAATTGTTCCCCATCATCGCGGTGTGGGAATTCAAACCGCACCCGCATGAGGATGAGATTTAAATGGCATCCGTCACGTATCTGCTGAGCGAATTTCGCGACAAGGACGCGGTAGCCAGCGCCATACATTCCCTGCGCGCCGCCGGACTCGGCACTGGCGATCTCGACGTCTTCTCCGAAGAGCCAATCGAATTCCGGCGCGGCGTTCTGGACCGGCCCAGCCATATGTCGCTCGTCTCGGTCCTCGGCGCGATCGTCGTGGGCAGCGTCGCCACGCTGTTCGTGTGGTGGGCGCAAAATAACTACGCCGTGGTCACCGGCGGTATGCCAGTCTATTCGTTCTGGGGCACGGGCGTCATCACGTATGAAATGACCATGCTCGGCGCGGTGCTCGCCACCTTCGGCTATTTTCTCTGGGAAAGCGGCCTGCTTCGCAAACGCGATAAGACGAAGCCCGTGCCCATCGTGCCGCCGGAGTGCATTTGTCTGCGAGTACGCTGCACCGGCGACGATGTAGCGCGGCCCACGGCGCTGCTGCGCTCGGCGGGTGCGACATCGGTGGAAAAGAGGGCCTCACTATGAGGCACGCTATGAGATTGGCGACTCTGTTCCTCGCCGCCTTCACGCTCTTCGCCGCCGATCCGAAGCCCCTGCCGTGGGAGAAGAACCACGTGCAGATCGGCCAGGCCCTCTATCGCGCCAACTGCGTCGTGTGCCACGACGTGGACCGGCCGCAAGCGGAATCGAAAAAATTCGGCCCGAGCTTTTATCGCCTGTTCCAGCAGGAAAAGCTCCCGCTTTCCGGCGACAAAGTGACTCGTGCCGTCATAGCCGATAAGATCAAAGCCGGCGGCATCGTCATGCCCGCATTCGCCGACAAGCTCAACCAATCGGAAATCAACACGCTGCTGGATTATCTCCAGACGAAGTAGAATTCACTTCTTACCGAACTCCGTACCGGTCCGCGCTTCGTTGCATGGCACACACAATAGTGTGCGAAGAATCGAAGTTCGGGTGAGCCATCGTCCGCACGCTCGATCGGGAAGCGAATGCCCGGCGTTCTGCACAACATCTTCGCCTGCCGCGGCGCGATCGACGCACTACAAACACTCGCAGCGGATGATCGAATACACGCGCTGCGAGCGTACCTGAAATAACTACTTCAGCGAATTCAAATAGGCGAGCAGCGCCTTCATATCGTCATCGGCAAGCTTCGGCGCGGGCATACCGCCGGCAACTGCTTTATCCGACGGCTTGGCAAGGAACGCAGCGAGCTTATCTCCCGGCAGACGTGTGCCAACACCAGTGAGCGCCGGCGCCAGCGGACCTCCCGTCCCTCCGTCGCCGTGGCACGCACTGCAGGCATTGGCATCGAAAACAGTCTTGCCTTTCGCCGCCAGCACGTCATTCGCTCCGGCCGCGGCGCCCACCAGGCTGCCAAGATAATCGTTCAGCGCCGCGATTTCTTCCGGCGTACCGCTCAGCGGCGGCATGTAGTTCTTGTAAGGCGAATCGGCCGGAACCGTATGGAGAATGTTCAGCAGTCTGGCGATGGCGGCGTGGTCGCGGCCGTGTAACAATTGCCGCATCGCGCGATAGCCATCGATCGTGTGACAGTTCATGCACTGCCCGCGGAACATGGCTTCTCCCGGATTGCCGGAGACCCACAGACTCGCGGTCGTGAAGCCCACCTGATTCACGTGGGCAATTTCGCTCTTTCGCAGACCGTTCGAATACATGTACTGGTTGATCGTGTACGGCTTGCGGATCATTTCGCGCGCATGCTCGGTAGCGCCGGTGGCCGCGAGAGCCAGGAACACCACCGCGATCGCATGGCCGAGCCCGAAATCCTTCGGATTCTTCCACGCCAGGAAATAAACGACGGCCAGGATGGTTGCCGACGACATCGTGGTAACCAGCGCGGCCCGCGCTACCTGCGTGAACATGCCCGAACCGATGGTGCCGACACCCAGCTGTAACAACTGGCGGCTGGTCTCGGGAACGGCGTAAAGATACCAGGCGAGCGCCGGCGGAATCAGTATGAACGAAGGCAGCAGCCATCGCGCCGACCAGCGGATCACTTCCGTCTTAAGCGCCGGCTTCGTGAACCCATCGATCCGGCTGGCTGTGACCAGCGCCCAGACGCCGGCCAGCGCGAAACAAATGAGCGTGCGCAGCACCAGGCTTGGCCAGTAGGTTGGATTGAACAGCGCCGCCCAGAATTCCGAAGCCTCGCGCCCGGTTCCGGCAACGGCCAGCCACGCTTTTCCCGGCGTGAGCATAAAGGTCAGAATGCCGTTGATGATCGCGAGCGTGCCGAAAGACGTCCAGGCATAGAGCCAGCCGATGCGCATGTGGGTTTTCGCATCCACGCGGTCCCAGGTGGAGTAATAAACCAGGATCGTGGCGATTTCCACCAGGAAGAAACACCATTCCATCGCCCAGCCAAACACAAAATTATGGATGAGCGCACTCGTGCTTTGCGGACTGGCCAGGCCGATCGAGAACCAGATCCCGACCCCGGATACCGTGCCGAAAGCCGCGGTGAGAATAAGGAAAAAGTGCGAGTGGCGGCGAATGATTTCCAGCCAGTCCGCGCGATTTTCGCGGCGGGCTTTACGCTCCGCCAGAATCAGATAAAAGCCTCCGCCGACCGCGAAGTGAGAGATCATCACGTGAAAAATCGCGATGATCCCGACCACCCACCCGCTGCCTAAGAACGGGACATCCCAGACCGGATAATTCATAATGCGGCGTACCCCCAGATGGTCAGAGCCAGCATGCCGGTCACAACCAGGTAACCGGTCCACGTGGCAATACGGGCGCGTTTACCCGCGACAGTTTCGGAATCGAACAAAGGAATCACCGCCCAGAAAAGCAACACCGCCGTAAACAGTCCCATCCCCACCACTTCGCCCATCATGCCAGGCAGAACCAGACCCATGCCCTTCAGCAACTGGAACTGCGACATGAAATACCACTCCGGATGAATGCCGATCGGCGCCGATGCCAGCGCGTTTGCCGGCTGCCCCAGATCCCACGGAAACAGCGTCGCAAGAATCGTGATGACGTTCAGCGCAATCAGCCACATCGCCAGATCCATCGCGAAAAAATTGGGAAAGAACGGAACGCTGCGGCGCTGCGACAGCGGCTTCGCGGCCTCGCCTTCCGGCACCGCGTTGCCATGCTTCTGCACCAGCAGCAAATGAAAGCCCAGCAGCGGCATGAACAGCAGCGGCAGCACCACCACGTGGAGCGCGAAGAAGCGCTGCACCGTATTTTCACCCACCGAAGGCCCGCCGCGAACCACGTTGTTCACAATGGCGCCCACTCCGGGCAGCATGCTCGGCAATTGCAGCCCCACCTTCGTTGCGAAGTAAGACAGTTCGTCCATCGGCAGCAGATAGCCGCTGAAGCCGAACAGCATGACCAGGCCGAGCAAACCAAGGCCGGTCCACCAGCCGAATTCGCGCGGCTTCTTGTAGGCCTTCATAAAGAAGACCGAGAACATGTGGACGAAGACCGCGAACACCATCAGATTCGCCGACCAAGAATGAGCCGAACGGATCAGCCACCCGAAATCGACATCGTACGTGATCTGCCGAACGGACTCGTACGCTTCCTTCCCAGGCCGGTAATAGACCAGCAGCAAAACGCCGGTCAGCAATTGCACGATGAAACAGAGCAGCGAAATGCCGCCCCAGTAATACCAGAACGAATGCTTGTGCTGCGGTACCTGTTTGTGGGTGGCCAGTGCGACCACCTCGGTTAATCCGAGGCGCTCGTCCGCCCAATTGTAGACCCCGTCCACAATATTGGGCTTGCCCGATGGTTCAGACTTTGGAAACGACGACATTGGCGTCCTTGACCTCCACGTGGTAAACCTTTAGACCCCGGGGCGGCGGACCCGAAACCACCGCGCCGGTATTCATGTCGTAAACGCCCCCGTGACAAGGGCAAAAGATGCGATGATTATCGGGCTGAAACGCCACCGTGCAGCCCAGATGCGAGCACACCGCGTCGAAAGCCGTATAGTGGCCGTCCTCGTGGTGAATCAATAGCGTCGGCCGCGATGCGAACAGGAATATGGTTCCCGTACCGGGTCCGGGCAGCCCGGATGCGGGAATCGAAACCGTCGTGATTTCGCTGTCGGCCAGTTCGGCGCGCCGCGCCGGAGTCGCAAGATACCGATAAACCGGATAGCCAACGGCGCCCGCATAGCACGCACCCGCCAGCGTGATGCCGAGTTGCAGCAAACCACGGCGGCTGGCTGGCGCCGCTTCGTCGATTTTGTTTACGATCGGCAGGCTGGAATCAGACATAGGTCTCCTGCGCGGCTCTGGATTCGAGCGTTCCGCCATCGAGGCGATTGGCTTTTCCCATCACCCCCACCAGCCACGCGATAATCACTACCGCCGTCACCAGCAGCACCAGGAACATATCGATAACCGACCAGTTCGGAGCCACCTGCCGGTCCCACACATCGAAGCCCACCGAGCGCAGCGTCACGTCGCGAATGCCGTCGCGCACCATCACGGTGGAAGCGACATTGAGAAACGCAACGGTCGAAGCTGCGATTGCGATCAGCGCATTGCCGCGCTTACCGGCCGCAGCCGCCACGCCCAGCAGAGCCAGTAGCAGCGCGGTCGTGAGCCAGCCAAACGCGAATGTCCGGTAGAGCGGATCGTTCATCACGGTCGAGACCACGTTCTGCGGTTGTGCCGCCATCGTCATCTGCGCCAGCAGTGCCTGCAGCACGATGGAGACGGCGACCACCAGACCGCCCGCCCGCGTCATGAATCTTGTGAGTTCGTCGCTGAGCCCGGCTTTCAGCGAGAGCAGCATCAGAGCGGCGCCTGCCGCCGGAAACGATCCCGCCATGAAGAACAGCCAGCGCGGCATCAGCGTCGGATCCGCCGTATTCAGTTGCAGCCCGGACGGGCTGTGCATGTAGATCGCGCCCCAGGACTGCGGGTGAATCATCAGCGTCATGTTGTTGCTGTAGATGAACGCGATCGTCAGGATCAGCAGCAGCGAGGCCAGGCCGGGCGCGAACCAGGCGCGATGTTTTGCCGCCAGTCCGGCCGATACATAGAGGCCGTAGTAGCTGCCCATCAGCAGCAGAATTACGGAAATCCAGTACGTTCCGATGAGCACGCTGCTCGTGTAGAGCGCGCGTCCGTACAGCACCTGCGCGAACAGCAGCGGCGGGATCCCCAGATTAATGACGAACGCCATCACCGTCGGCAGCCGATGGATCAGCATGCCCGACGTTTCCGTCATGACGGACGACTGGCGCATGTGGCCAAGGATCGCGAACGCCAGCGCCAGCACCAGGCCGCCGATCAGCAGGCCCACCGAGGCGAGATGCAGCGAAAATGTCAGGTCGTGCAGACCTTTGAGTAGCCAGACCGGCGCTGGCAAAGGAATTTGGTCAACTGCGGGAAAGTTATTCATGGTTGAGTGATTGCGCGCTGCGGGTGTGTGTAATGGCGCTGCTGGTTGGTGAAAACAGTAGTATTTCCAGCTCCTTCGCGGAGAACAACGCAATTGGCGGGCCAGCACGGACCAGCCCGTGACACAATGGTCCCGCGGCTTACGTCGGGGCTATGGACATGGAAAAGCGGAAGTTTGACCGGCAGTCGCGCGCGCCGGAGTTCGTGATTCTCTGTCTGGCGGTTGTCGTCGTCGCGTCCATCGGCGGCCTGTCGTATCTCAGCGCCCGCAGCGCTCGTGCCGCCGCCGCGGAGCAACAACACACACAGAGCGTTATCGATCTCGACCGCTCCCTGATCTCTGCTCTCAAGGACGCCGAAACCGGTCAGCGCGGCTATCTGGTGACGGGCCAGGCTCAATACCTCGAGCCTTATAATCGGGTTCTTCCGGTAATTCCGGACCTGTTGAGCCGTCTCAACCAGCTGACCCAGGCCACTCCCGATCAGCACCAGCGCGTTCAGGCCATCGAACCCCTCGTCTCGGCAAAACTCACCGAGCTCAAAACGACCATCGATCTCCGCCGCGCCAATCGCACCGATGAAGCTCTGGCTATCGTCAACGGGAATTCGGGCAAAACCGTGATGGATGAGATCCGTGTGCGTTGTGCAACTCTGGACCAAATCGCGCAAACGCGTCTCGCGGATTTCACCGCCATCGCGGATCGCAATTCGTCGCGGCTGCAAATTGTAGGCACGGCGGGAAGCGCGCTGCTCCTCGGCTTCCTCATCCTCTCGGCCATCACCATCTTTCGCGGCCTCAATCGGCGCGACGAACTATTCCGCAACGCCTTTGAGGCCGAGCGCAAACTCGTCATCACGCTTTCCAGCATCGCCGACGGCGTGATTGCCACCGATGCCGCGGCGAAAATCACCTACCTGAATCCGGTGACCGAGCAACTCACGGGCTGGAACCGGCACGATGCCGTCGGCCGCCCTATTACTGAAATCTTCCGGATCGTCAATGAAACCACGCGCAACGAAGTCTTGAATCCGCTCGTACACGCCCTTGCCGCGGGCGACGTCGTTGGCCTTGCCAATCACACCAAGCTCATTTCGCGCGATGGCTCCGAGATATTTATCGACGACAGCGCCGCGCCCATTCGTAACGAACAGGGCGAAATCGTCGGTGCCGTTCTCGTCTTCCGCGATATCTCCGAACGGCGCGGCACGGAGCGGGAACTCGCGCAATCGGCGGAAGCGCTCCAGCGTTCCAACGAAGAGCTGCAGCATTTCGCCTTTTCCGCCTCGCACGATTTGCAATCGCCCCTGCGCTCCATCCGCACCATGGCTCAGCTGCTGGCCAGACGCTTCGGCGAAACGCTCGGCCCCGAAGGCGCCGACATGATCGGCTACATCACCGAAAGCGCAGCCCGCATGACGCGTTTGGTCGACGATCTTCTGGCCCTGGCAAAAGCCACCAATGTGGACGATTCGCCGGTGGGCGTCGCCTCGCTGCAGGATGCTTTCAACACGGCCTGCGCCACCCTGAGCGCCGAAGCGGAGGCCGCCGGTGCCACCATCACCGCAACCGCCTTGCCCGATGTCGCGGCCCGCGAAGTTCACGTGCTGCTGCTGATGCAGAACATCCTGAGCAACGCGCTGAAGTACCGTGGCGCGCAGCCACCGGTGATTGAGGTCTCCGCCGTGCCCTCCGATGCCGCGCGCTGCGTTGTCGCCATCAAAGACAACGGCATCGGAATCGATCCGCAATTCGCCGATCGCATCTTCGAGCCCTTCAAACGCCTCCACGGCAACGAAGTGGAAGGCACCGGGCTCGGCCTCTGGACCTGTAAGAGAATCGTCGCCCGCTACGGCGGCAGCATCTGGGTAGAGTCCGGGCCCGGGCGCGGTTCCACCTTCTTCTTCTCGCTACCGGCGGCGCAGAAACCCGACGCTGCCGAAGCCAGCGCCACGGGTGCGTAACGGCTCTTCTTCCCTTTAGCCCAATGGGCTAGCCGCAGTACGGTTCACTTAACGGGCAACGCGGGACATTATTCGTATCGCTCTGGTGGACAGGGGAATTTCCAAGACTGATCCGCCGAGATCATGTCCCAGAACCGGACATATGGATAAACATACGGCCGCTTCGGCGGCTTGGGGGGATCTGGCGACGTGGCCGCCGCCATACGCGACTCAGCGGATAGCCGCGTGCAATATCTCCAGCGACTTCGGAGCTGTTCCCAGCGTCCACATGGTCCGCAATTTGTTCTGCTTCGTAGGCCAATCCTTCAGGTAGACGAACGGGATTTCCCATAGGGCGGCCGAGTCAAATCGGTTCGAAGGCTCCGGGTGGAGCGCTCCGCACACGTAGCTTCTGTCGGCTCCGACGGCAACAAGGAGGACCGCAGAAATGTCGCGGTTCTTAACGACGACCTTTCCGTCCTCTGTGCGAAGGAAAAGCGAGTGCTTCAGGTCGGTGGACATTCCGTTCTTTCCGATCATCCAAAACGGCTGCGAGATGAGAGCATGCATCGCAGCTGGGGCATCGAAGAGAATAGTAGAGCCGAAGTGGCTGGACGCGATGGCGAGTACTCCCGGTACGGCGATGCCTTTAAATTGGTGGAGTTTCTTTGTGGCGGCCTCGTCAATCTGTGCTGTGAGCAGTCCGAAGGGTCCGCCCTCCAAATCCTCTGGCACGCGATTCGGGATGTTCGATTTCTCCGTCACGCGTTCCGGCAGCAGTGAGGTCGCCTCCACCAAGAACTCCTGCGGCACCCCTCTGAGGCACGAGAAATCGGGTCCCCCGACGCCCGGTGCGTCCACGACGCCTGGACCTACTTTGGATGCCTGCAAGACACGAAAGACCATGGCCTCAGCAAGGGCGGACTCGGGCGCATTGATACGGGCCGTCTGGAACCGTCTCCACAACTTTTTACCCAGCCCTTGGAGGTAATCGGAGTAGGACTCGACAACGTATTCCACGCTTGCCATAAAGCCTGATTCTAACGCCTCGCGTGAGCGTGCAGTCGTCCGAAGTGAACCACTCATTGCGCGAAGCAGAGAGCACAGCAACGGTATCTCAGTAACGTGCCAGAGCCACGCTTCCGTGTCCGTTTCGCACGGGCTGGAGATCTCCCGCACCCGAATGTGTTTTGTGTCTCGGCCCAAGATTCGCGAATCAAGTTGCGCCACAACGCTCGGACCATCTGGTGCTACGCTTGCCTCGCATGCCCCTTATTGACCCGACGGCAAAACAGTCCCCCATCACGCATTTCTACCACTACCAGCCATTCCACAAGAAATACCTAACGGACATGCTCCGGGACCAGATGATTCACTTTTCAAATCCCCACAACGTCAATGATCCTTGGGACTGCAAACCGTGGTTCGATCACCGGCCAATGCTGGAGGATCCAGAGAAGCGCGAGGCCATGATCATCGCTTTCAGAAGCCTTTTGCCCCAAGACACGTTGGACGACCCGCGGCGCCCAATATATGAGGATCTGCTCCGCAAAAACGACGGCACAATGCGAAGGCATATCGAAAAATTTTCGCTGGGACTCGCAGAACAAATATCGACCCGCAGAATCTATTGTTTGACGCCTTTTCCGGATAACACGCTCATGTGGTCTCACTATGCCGCGAACCACAAGGGCATCTGCCTTGAGTTTGCGAACAACAATCCTCTGATTGGCCATGCTCGGGCGGTCCGCTACAAGACAGATTACCCAGAATTTATCCCCCAAAGCTACGGCCCCGGCAAGGACGGTAACGCACTGGACTTGGTACTAACGAAAGCAATGGACTGGTGTTACGAAAGGGAGTGGAGAATCATCGCCTCAGGCATCGATGGACCAATGAAGCTCCACGATGGTAATTTTGTAAAGCTGCCACACGGCGCCCTCACTGGCATCATCGTTGGTTGCGAGAACAGAGACCATCCGGAAATCACCGACATCGCCAAGCAATACCAGCCCGAAGTGAAGATCAAATGGGCGCTTCGGGTTCCAAACGTCTTCAAGCTGGTGATCTCCGACACACCTTAGTCCGCCGGCGCATCCGAAGCCACCCGCAATGATCGAGTTGGCCATAAACGGCGATCTGGGAGGTTACTCCCGGTGCGGTCACGTCAGCTTGACGAGAAATACGCAGACCCAGCCTGCGCGTCTCCTCGCGGCACGCAGAATGACTGTGGTTTGTGACTCGGGCGACCCGCAGGCAATGAGCCTAGCGTGCGCCCCGGGCGCGTTAAGTGACCAGCCTTGCCGCTTAACCGACCTTAAAAGGCGGCTTCAGAAACTGATTGGCGTCCTTATTATTCGAGAACTCGCCTTTCACCGCATCCCATTCGAGCTTGCCTTCCACACGCTGCGAAATTACGCCCAGCAGCATCCACGAAACGAACGGCACCGCGACGTTGAAGTTGGAACTCGCCGGATCGCCACCCTTAGCCGCGCGAATCCAGTCCTGATAATGACCGGGCGAACGCGTCAGCAGCGGATCGGGGAATTTGTAGTCCTTCATCTTTTCCTGCGCCGGAATCAGGCGGGTCTGCTCGCCATAAGTGCCCGTGGTCATCATGCCTTTGTCGCCGATAAAGAGACTGCCGTTGGGGTCCGGCGCCTTGATGCCGGGCGCCGAAACCGCCTGGAAGTTTTCCCAGTTGAAAATCGAACCAATAAAGCCGCTACGCGGCGCGGGTGCCGGCGGCGCATCGCCCGGCTTACGAGGAGCGCGTGGCAGCGACGGCAGATCGCCCAGCAGTTCGCCCGCCGGCACGCCATCGATCTTCGGCGATTCCTTCAAACCGTCGTGCCAGAAAAGTTTCAGAGCCGGCATATTGCCGCGTGCCGGGAAATCGAAGCGCACAATCGACTTCTTCGGATACATGAACGTGCTCGCGCCCTCCTTGAGAACGCACTCCACGCTCGTCGGCGCTCCCAGCTTCAGCGCCAGATTCGGCGCGCCCAGAATGTGGCAGGCCATGTCGCCGATCGCGCCGCAGCCGAAATCGAAGAAGCCGCGCCAGTTGAACGGCTGGTAGAAGTTGCCATATTGATTCGGATATCCTGCGCCGCCTGTCGTATAAGCGCGCTTATCGAGCGGACCCTGCCACAGCGCCCAGTCGAGCGTCGCAGGCGGATCGTTCGGCGGCGGAATTTCGGTGAGACCCTGCGGCCACCACGGGCGATCCGTCCACGCATGCACTTCGGTAACGTTGCCGAGCTGGCCGGACCACACGATTTCCGCGGCCTGCCTGGTACCCTCGTTCGAATACCCCTGATTACCCATCTGCGTCGCGACTTTGTATTTCTCCGCCGTCTCCAGCATCAGCCGCGCTTCGGCCACCGTATGGACCAGCGGCTTCTGCACATAAACATGCTTGCCCCGTTCCATGCAGGCAATGGCCGCCGTGGCGTGCATAAAATCCGGAATCGTGACGATGCAGGCGTCGATATCCTTGCCCTGCGCGTCGAGCATGCGCCGGAAATCCTTGTACTTCGGAACGTTGGGATATTGCTTGAATTTCGCGGCGGCGCGCGCGTCGTCCACATCGCACAGCGCGACGATATTCTCTTTGCTGCAGCCGTCGATGTCGCTCGAAGCCTTGCCTCCGGCCCCGATAGCGGCGATGTTCAGCTTTTCATTGGGAGACTTGTAGCCCGCCGCCGAAAGAGAGGGCGTGGCGCCCCAGCCGCCTTTGGGGATGGCGCCCGCCAGCAGCGAGCCGTAGAAGAAATACCGTCTGGAGAAGTTATAGCTCATGGCAAAGTCCTGACGTTACGGGAAAACCCGCGTCGTCATCATCATATAACGGATGGGGATGCGCGGCGCGAAGCGGAAATCGCACCACTATACCGACGGCATGCGGACTCCGGCGCCGATCTTTCTTGCCGCCGCGGTGTTCGCCACCGCGCAGACTTCCGGCGATCCGGAGCGAATGACGATGCATGGCACTTCGACTGGGACCAGATTTCCGCTCCGCAATGGACCTCAACGGAGATTTACGAATTCAATGCGAAAGTGCCTCCATGCACGACCATGGAACCGGTCAAAGTTGACATGGCAGAACCTGCTCACCCAACGTTTCCGGTCTACGAACGTGCCGTGGCGAAGAACGGGCCGAAGCTGAGTAAGTCGGGCGAAGGCTTCGTCGTGCACCCTGGGTTTCCAGTGCCTCCAGCGGGGTCGAGGGACGAAGCATCGCGCCGTTGCGAAATCAATCCGGATACGTAGGCTACATGTCGGCGGGCAGGCTTGCCGATAAGACCGGACTCGCCGGACCATACGACTCCACACTGGAATTCGCGGGCCGCTTTCAGAGCACCTTAACCGCGCCGCCGCTGCCCGAAGGCGAAACGGATACCGCGCCTTTACTCTTCGACGCCATTCGACAGCAACCGGGCTTACAACTCGAAGAGAAAAAGGAGAAGTTGCCTGTGCTCGTCGTCGATCGCCTGTACGAACACGAATCGGCTTCTTAGTGACCGGCCGCGTGCGTAGACACAATCATCACCCGGTTCGAAAGAAGCGTCGAAAGGTTCCACACAATCAGCGCGGCATACCAGTAATTAGCCCACGTCAGCATTTTCACACGATTCGTGGCCACGCAAACTCCGCCAATCGCCAGCCCGACTAACTTCGAAGCCGCGACGCCCAGCGCCGGCGACGAGACATGAATCAGGTTCGCGATGAACGGGCTCGCCTCGCTCGCTCCCAGCTTGAAGCCCACCAGCGTTGTCAGAAAATCCAGAACCTGTAAGTAAATAAAAACCTGCACGATGAGCATCACGCACCTACCTTGATTTTGAATTGCGTAATCAATATAAAAGCCACCACCCCCACCAGAATCGTCACCCCATGTGGCAATCGCATGCCCTTCGACGTTGTCACGTCCAGCTCTTCGCTGCTCTTGTAGGGCGCCTTCAGTTTCGCCAGGTCGCCCATCATGAATGAAAGGTTGAAAAATGTGTGCTGTACGCGCTTGTGCCACACCAGTATCACCATGGCAATCACGCCGCCCAGTATCGCCGACAGCAGAAAAATCCAGAAACAATTGCCCGGCCCGGTGATGCACCCCACCGCGGCCAGCAGTTTCACGTCTCCCGCGCCCCGCGCCCGCAGCAAATAGAGCGGGAAATAGAGCGCAAAGCCAAGCCCGAACCCGGCCGCCGCGTGACCGAGTCCGGACCAGCCGGAGGAATAAAGGTTCCAGAGGAAACCTGCAATCATACCCGTCAGCACAAGCCAGTTCGGTATGCGGCGATAGCGGATATCGAAACCCGCGGCTACCATTGTCAGCATCCCCAGAAGGATCTCGGCAGCTCCGGCCAGCGTTGGTTGTGTGAGCATCGTTGCAAAATGAGTATAGCGTGAATCTAACAAAGGACAGCGTAAAAACAAGCGCTGTTAACCATAGTTAGATCATGGTACGTCAACTAATCGCGTATACTCCGCCACTAATACCGCGCCAGTTTATTCAGACCGTTAAACGCCGCGGCCTTGTAACATTCCGCCAGCGTCGGATAGTTGAACACCGTGTCGATGAAATAATCCATCGTGCCGTTCAGGATCAGCACGGCCTGCCCGATATGCAGTAACTCGGTCGCGCCTTCGCCGATAATATGGACGCCCAGCAAATGAAGCGTCTCCCTGTGGAAGATCAGCTTCAGCCTGCCCGTGGTGTCGCCGCCAATCTGCCCGCGCGCAATCTCGCGATAATAAGCCACGCCCACTTCGAAAGGAACATCCTCGTCCGTCAGTTGCTCTTCCGTCTTGCCGATAAACGAAATCTCGGGGATGGTGTAAATCCCGTAAGGATAAGCGGCCGGATTCGACTTCAGCGGCAGTTGAAACGCTCGGCCTGCCGCGATCCTGCCCTGTTCCATCGAAACCGACGCCAGGCTCGGAAAACCGATGACATCGCCCGCCGCGAATATGTTGGGCTGGCAAGTGCGGAAGTCGGCATCCACCTTAATGCGGCCCCGCGAATCGGCCTCAATGCCCGCCGCCGCCAGGTTCAGTTCATCCACATTGCCCTGCCGCCCCACTGCGTACAGCAGCGCATCGCCCGTGATTTTCTTGTTGCTCTGCAGCGTGGCCACCACGCCCTCGGGCGTTTCTTCCACGCGCGCCACTTCCTCGTTCAGTCGCATCGTGCAGCGCACGTCCCGCAGATGGTAAGAGAGCGCTTCCACCATCTCGTTATCGGCGAATTCCAGCAGGCGCGGACGCTTCTCCACCAGGATGACGCGCACACCCAGCGTGGCGAACATACAGGTATACTCCACGCCGATCACGCCGCCGCCAACCACAATCAGCGTCTTCGGAATCTCCGGCATTGAGAGCACCTGGTCGCTGTTAATGATGTTACGGCCGTTAATCGGAACCAGCGGAGAAGTGGCCGGCTTCGTGCCCGTCGCGATCAGAACGTACTTCGTCTCATATTCCAGCGTCCCTCGCGAATTCGTCACCGCCACGTGCGTCGGATCGACGAAACTGGCCACGCCGGTCAGCACCTCGATGTTATTGCGCTTCAGTTGCGATTGCGTGACGTCGATTTCCGTCTTGATCACATGTTGGACGCGGAAAATCAGATCCGGCATCGTGATCTTCTCTTTCACCCGGTAGTTGATCCCGTAAACCTGGTGATAGCGGTAGCCGGAGAAATGCAGCACGGCTTCGCGCATAGTCTTGCTCGGAATGGTTCCGGTGTTGACGCAGACGCCGCCCAGCACCTCGCGGCGTTCGATCAGCCCGACTTGTTTTCCCGCTTTGGCGGCCTGAATTGCCGCGCGCTGCCCGGCCGGACCCGAGCCCATGACAATCAGGTCAAATTTTTGCATGCAATATCAGGATTCTCCCACATAGTATCGGCGGGATATGACGATCGGATTAGACGGAACAGACAGGCGCTGCATCGAAGTCCCTAAATCAACTTCAACCGGGACACCGCGACCCAAAAGAAGAGGATTCGAATGGGATAAACTGAACCGGTATGCAAGATGCATGAAAAGGACGCCCGGCTTCGCCCCTGCATTCGCCTTGGCGCAACTTGCCGCCACCAACCACCATGACTGATACCAGAATTGAGACGCTGGCCGTAGGGCAACTCTATTCCAACGAAGAGATATTTGGATCGTTGCGGGTGTCGAATGCCGGCGGCATTCGGCTGAGCCTCCTGGATAAAACCGTCGTTAGGGCGGCTATCATGACCGCTGTCCAGGGCATTCATGTCGTCGGTGAAAATCCGTACCAGGACAGGTTGGAAGGCGATACCCTCACCTACACGGCCGCAGGAAGGGTCGGCGAGCAGACACTGTCGGGTTCGAACAGAAGACTGATCGAGCAAAAGAAGCTGAACTTTCCGATTCACGCTTTTGTCCTGATCGCCAGCAGAAGGGATAAGTCCGTCGGAGCGAGGCGATGGCGGTATCTCGGACTGCTTGAGTACCTTCGCCACTATCCGGATACTCAGCTCGACGCCGGCGGGAATGTGCGTAAGGTCTGGCTTTTCGAATTCAGGATTCATAACGAAGAGCATCTGGTTCCACTTGCTGCTGACACGCTGATATCGGACCGGCTACTGACCGCATCGAGACATCGCTCGGCCGACAGCGCAGACGACAACGAAATAATCCGCGAGGGCGATCAATATGCCGACGCCGCAAAGATCGAGCAAATCCGAGGTAAACTTCTGGCCCTGGATCCCAGACAGTTCGAGGTCTTCATTAAAGACCTGCTGACCACTTGCGGCTTCGCGGATGTCTGCGTTACCAAATTCAGCGCAGACGGAGGAGTCGACGTGAACGCTCGTGCCGGCGCGCGAATGTGGGTTCTGGAAAATACGTTGATCCAGATTCAGGCAAAGCGCTGGCTGCACTCCGTTGGACGCAAGGAGGTTGCTGAACTGCGCGGTAGTCTGCAGCCCTTCGCCAGAGGAGCCGTTGTCACGACAAGCCATTTCTCGAAAGCGGCAATCAATGAGGCCACCGAAGGCGGGAAGAATCCTATTGTGCTCGTCGACGGCTTCAGGTTATCTAAGGTTGTACGTGACGAAGGCCTCGGTTTCTCGATGTAGCATCGCCCGTTTTCTTGAAGCAGGAAAGAACCTGGAGGAATTTGTGAAAAGCGAGAATTGGTTCCGTGAACAAGCTCGGGCGCAACGCCATTGCGAGGGCGATATCGAGATCGACGACAATGCGCCAGTATCGATAGGGAACGACCGGGGAGCCTATGTACAGGCTTGGGTCTGGGTTCCTGCGGATGACGACGCTGGAGAGCTGATCGACTGTCTTCAGTTCCCACCTGATCTTTACCGCTGACTGGCTTCGCCGGCGACAACCCGCCGGTTAAACTCCGCCGACTTGTTCCGCGGAATAGTCAGCGCTTTCCAGTTCGATCCCGCCAGATGTTTGCCGAGAAACACAATCTGTCCGATGTGCTGCGCATAGTGCGCAATCTGCCGATTGATGGCCTGCATCACCGAATGCGCCTCGCCGCGGATCATGACCGTGCGCCCCAGATCCGCGTCCGTCAGCGGCTCCAGCGCGGAAAAGACCAGCTTCCAGCCGTTCTCCCAGCTTTCCATAACCGTTGCGCGCGTAGCCGCCGGATTCTCAAACTCGCTGTCCCGGTCGCGATCCGCCTTTTCCCCGTCGCTCGTCAGAAAGTCGGTCCATCGCGACCGCATATTTCCCGCCATATGCTTCACGATCAGCGCGACCGAATTCGATTCCGCATCGAGCGTCACGAAAAGCTGTTCGTCGGATATCTGCGCCATCGCGCCTTCCGCCATCTTCTTCGACAGCCGAAAAACGGTGAGCGACTCTTCGATATAAGAGGTGGTGAACTGGTGAGCCATAACGCCTATTTTATCGGTGCCGAAACCGGCCGCAGCCGCAGCCCGCTCCACTGCTCGCAGACCACGATCGAATTCGGCGGATTCTTCGGATCGAAACGAACGGACGCGGGGCCCACCATGCGCATCCGGTCTTCCGGCAGCAGCGTTTCAATGGTGGAAGCGTCCTGCCCCACCGTGTACTCCACCCCGCCTACCGAATACGAATACAGAATGACCGTGCCGTCCACATCGACAATCTCGCCGTCGCCGATCTTTCCCTTGCCGTGCAGCATATCGCGGCGACGCCGTTCCAGTTCATCGGCGTCGGGCTGATGACGGAACATCCGCCAGGCCAAAAACGCTACCGCCGAAACCGCCGCAAACGCGCCGATACCGAGGCTGATCCAGCGAATCGCCTCGGAGTACCGTGTCCATAGAGCCCCCATGCCGGGCATAACCGTCTACTGGGCGAAGACCTTGTTATAGTCTTTCAGAAACTGTTCGAGGCCCTTATCGGTCAGCGGATGATTGAACAGCGAGTCGAGCACCTTGAACGGCAGCGTGCCGATGTGCGCGCCCGCCAGCGCCGCTTCCACCACATGCAGCGAACCGCGCAGCGACGCCGCCAGCACCTGCGTTTCAAAATCGTAATTCTCGTAAATGGCCACGATCTGCCGGATCAGGTCCATACCGACCGCGCCGATGTCATCCAGTCGCCCCACGAACGGGCTGACGAAATACGCCCCAGCCTTAGCCGCCAGCAGCGCCTGCGCCGGCGAGAAACAGAGCGTGACGTTGACCCGAATGCCTTCCTTGCTGAGCGCGGAACACGCCTCGATGCCATCCCGGATCAGCGGCACCTTGACGATGACGTTTTTGTGGATTTTGGCCAGCTCGCGGCCTTCGGTAATCATCGCCTTCGCTTCCACGGAGACCACTTCGGCGCTCACCGGGCCATCCACAATGTCGCAGATAGCGGCAATCTGCTCCTGGATCGGCTTGCCCTCTTTGGCGATCAGGCTGGGATTGGTGGTCACTCCGTCCACAATGCCCCATTTGGCGCCCGCGCGAAGTTCTTCGAGATTAGCTGTGTCGAGGAATAATTTCATTCTTTTCCAGTATAGGAGGCGCTTTGAGCCATGCCAGCAAGGCGAGCGGCAACATCACCAGGAGGGACACGAGAATGCAATTGCCGATAATATCCGCTGTCAGCCATCGTTTTCCCGCGCCATCGATTACCACAGACGACGTCATGGGCTGTCTGAGAACGAGGATGTTGCCCAGACCACAAACAGCATAGAAAAGAATGGCCGGAAGCCAGAGCCGCTGCCGCGCCGGCCCCGCCACGCTTGCGTTGGCCCTGCAATAGAGAGCAAACGCCTGATAGTAGATATAGCCAGTGAAGAACCAGCCGAAGAAGTTGCTGACAGGCACCCCGAAATATCTCCCTCCGTCCTGCCAGATCCAGGCACCGTCCAGCAGCGACCAGGTCGGGTCCATCGAAAGGTCCCACGCGACCATGATCAGACTGGCGAGCAGAGGCAATAGAACGACACGCGTTCCATGGATCGGCTTGTCTGCGGAACCAGGGATGAGCAGCGCCAATATCCATGCCACGTATCCGATGCCCAGGTATGCCAGAGCGAGCAGCACCGGGAGTTGAAAGATCTTCGGCCCCATCACATCCGTGAAGTAGTAATGTCCGAAGGGAAACCCCGTGCGAAGGCTGACGCTTTCGGCAAGAGTTCCGAAACCAAGACACAAGGCCGCAAAGACCGCGATACCCCTCGG
>Ga0302320_10002277_pt1 | contig 45569 bp, 49 predicted proteins | sample Bog_T0_3_FD_202130 | JGI IMG/M metagenome (GOLD analysis project Ga0302320, IMG submission 202130) | Peat permafrost microbial communities from Stordalen Mire near Abisko, Sweden - Bog_T0_3 | ecosystem: Environmental > Terrestrial > Soil > Wetlands > Peat | place: Sweden: Abisko, Stordalen Mire...
CAGCCTGCCGCCGTACCGGATGACGGCAACGATTACGGACGTGGAAGCGTTCTTTGAAAAGCAGCCTGGCAAATAAGCGGTTCGACTTAGCGGGAGAAGATTCGAGGGCCGGTAGAATCACCTGTCAGCGCTCGATAAGATTGGATTTCCCTCACAGCAGTTATCCAAGATGAAGGATGAAGAGGATTACCCGAATAACTATCGACTAATAATTCGATAACCTTTACTGGTTCTCGAATAAGTTCAGGTAGCTATCTGCTTGACTCAGGTGGCCCCCAACATCTTGCGTGCCCGGCCCCTCGTCAAACCCCACATATTGTGCTTGGCTGAATGAAGCAGATAGCTACCTAAGTTCAATCTAACTAGATATACTCCCGGAATAACTCCGGAGACGGGGCGGGGATTACTGCCCGGCCAACTAACATGCCGTCATCGGCGGCGGCTTTCGATCCGGCGGCAACCGCGGCCTGGACGCTCGAGACATCGCCGGTCATGAGCACGAATCCTTTGCCGCCGAGGGCCATGGCGAGATGAATGCGGAGCAGCGTGACGTTGGCGGACTTGATGGCGGCGTCGGCGACTTCGATGATGCTGGCCGCGGAAAACGTTTCGATGACGCCGAGGGAGCGCAACTGGCTGGGATCGACGTCGACGGATTGTGAGATGGCGGCCAGCACCGAGGGGTGAACCCGCGCTATCTGGCGGCGCTCAATGAGGGAAGCGCCGGAGGCGGCTGCGCCGGCCAGCAAGGCGGCCTGGACCGAGGCCACGTCGCCGGAAACCACAATGAGGAACTTGCCCGAACAGATGCTGCGGGCGAGCAGAAGCTGGACGGCGCCGGCTTTGAGCATGACGTCCTCGACGGCGAAGCCGGTGGCGACGCTGGAGAGTTCGATGAGTCCGATGGAATCGATTTGAGTAGCCACGATAGGTCCTTCCGCGAGCGTTTAGGATTTCTTACGGCCGAGAGTCCGTATCTTGCGCCGTGTTACGCTACCTGATTGCTGTCTTACATCGTCTTACGCCTGCTAACTGCGTCTTACATTGTCTCGCGCGCGGCGATTTGCGATTCAGGTCTGCCTTACATGTTCTTTTGCAGCCTTATGCCTCGATCAAGATTGCGTCCCTGGTTACGGTAACTTTGCCATCGATGCTGGCGTGAATGCGAGCGCCCAGTGTTCCATTTTCGGGAGCGGCGAGGAGATCGCCTTCGCGGACGCGATCCCCGCACTTGACTAATGGAACAGCCGGAGCGCCGGCATGTTGTTTGAGCAACAGATTCACGTTGCGCGGCGCGAAGGCGTATTCAGTGAGCGGGCCGGTGTTGTTGAACTCGCCCAGGCCCAGTTTGGCGATGAGGCGGCGCATGGGCACGCGGCGGAACTCGGCCATGGGATGCGGCGTGACCGAATCGGGCGTGCCTTTGAAAGTAAGGCCGCGCTCCCGCGCCACCGGTTTTGCCTGCACGCAGACCGTCTTGGGGTCGAGATCCTCGGGGCAGGCGTAGAGGGTGCACAGGTTGCACTCGCAGCAGTAAAGCGTGCCGGCAACCATGGTGTCGGCGCTGCTGGAGAAGCCGAGCGACTGCATGGCGCGGTGGGGCTCGATGGGATGGCCGAGCAGGAAGCGGGGGCAAAACTCGGTGCAGAAGCGGCATTGATCGCAGGCCGAGCGGCCGATGCGCTGCACGTGAATCCAGGGCGCGTTGTGACGCCGGATGAGCGCGTGTTCCGCTGGCAGAACGATGATGCCGCCGGTAGTTTTAGTGATGGGAACTTCGAGGCTGGCGGCTGGCTTGGCCATCATCACGCCGCCGAGCAGGACTCCGACGTCGGGAACCGTGGCTCCGCCCGCTGCTTCAATCGCTTCGCCGATGGTGATGCCGACCGGGACGCGCAGCGTGACCGGTGTGGCGACGGCGCCGGCCACGGTCAGGTACTTGTGGGTCACGGGACGGTCGAGCCCGATGTTCATCAGCGTTTCAACGTTGGCGACCACCGCGTCCACATCTTTGGGCAGGCCGCCGGGCGGAATCACGCGGCCGGTGACCAGGTGCACGAGGATGAATTCGTCGCCGGCCGGATAGACGTCGGGCAGGGGAACCACGCGCACGCCACTCGGCGCCTGTTGCTCGAGCGCCTCGATAATCTCGTGATACTTCTCCTTGACGCCGATTACGCCTTCGCGCGCGCCCACCAGATCCATGGCCACGCGCAGGCCGCGAAGAAACGGCTCAGGGTGATGGTGAAGAAGTTCCTTGTCCTTGTGCAGCAGCGGCTCGCACTCGGCGGCATTGGCAATAACCACCGAGACGGTGGTTTGGAGCTTGACGGCAGTGGGAAAACCGCCGCCGCCGGCGCCTACAATTCCTAGCTCCTCAATGCGGGCGATGGCCGGATTGGCTGCGGAGGGTTGGAGGCGCGAGCTGCCGCTGCTTGGCATGATGATCCCACTCCACTTCAGAAACTATCAGAATATGGCAATATGGCGATTGACTTCGATCAATAATGTATATTATCATTCAACTTCATTCAATAACAGCCAATAAATGAAATGTCTTATCCCAAATATCGGTAGCACGTCGTTCAAGTACCAGGTTCTGGAGATGCCGGAGGAGACGGTGCTGGCCGAGGGGCGGGTGGAACGGATCGGGCAGCCGGACGGGGAGTGCGCCGACTATCCGGCGGCGATTCGCAAGTGCATTGCGGCGATTGCCGGACCGGGAAAAGCGCTGAAGAATCTGGCCGAGATCGACGCGGTGGGATTCAAGGCGGTTCACGCCGGTGGGCTGAATGAGGCGCAAATTATCGATGAGGCATTTCTCAGGGCGATGAAGGAGTTTTCGTTCCTGGCGCCGGCCCACAATCCTGCCTATATTGCTGCGATTCAGGCCTTTCGGCAGGAGTTGCCGGGGGTTCCGCTGGTTGCGCTTGTCGAGACCGGTCCTTACCGGCAGATGGACGAGGCGGCAACTACTTACGCTGTGCCTTACGAGTGGCGGAGCGAGTTCGGGATGCGGCGCTACGGGTTTCACGGGGCCAGTCATCGCTCGGCCAGTGAGCGGACGCGTGCGCTGCTGGGGCAGGACGGCCTGCGCCACATCTCCTGCCACCTGGGAGGCAGTTCGAGCGTGGCGGCGTTTCGCAACGGCGTGGCCGTGGACACCAGTTTTGGCGCCTCGCCGCAGTCGGGCCTGGCGCAGAACAACCGGGTGGGCGACATCGATGTGTTTGCCGTGCTGCACATGATGAAGAAGCTCAACCTCGCCCCGGACCAGATGGCGGCGCTGCTGGGGAGCAAGTCGGGGCTCAAGGGAATCAGCGGCGGGAGCGGCGACTTTCGCGACCTGGCTGCGGCCGCTGCGAAGGGCGACAAGCGCGCGCGGCTTGCGCTGGACGTTTTTGTGTACGGAATCCGGCACTATGTGGGCGCATTTCTGCTCGAGCTTGGCGGCGTGGACGCGATCACGTTCTCGGGCGGCATTGGCGAAAACAGCGCGGAGATTCGGGCCGCGGTTCTCAGGGATCTTGCCGGGCTGGGCATTGAGCTGGACAAGGGGAAGAACGGGGCGATTCGAGGCGAGGGCGTGATTTCGAGCTACCACTCCGCGGTGAAGATTCTGGTAGTGCCGGCAAACGAGGAGATGATTGTGGCCCGTGAGACGGCGGCGGTGGTAAGCCGGGCGCAAGCATTGGCGGGACAGACGGTGTCAACAACGGTGGCGTAGGGAACGGCGGAGTGAGACAGCGTAAGACAGGATTGGTTATGGCAAGATCAGCGGCTCCAAATCCGCTTGCCGCGGCAAGCGGATCGCCCATCGATCGCTCTCTGGTGGAGCGGATTGTCCGCCAGGTCGCGCTCGAGTATTTGGGAAGAGAGCAAAACGCAGCAGCGCCGGTTTTGACTGTGCAGGCGTCGTCGCGTCACATGCACGTGTGCCGCGAGGACATGGACATTCTTTTCGGTCCGGGTTCGGAGCTGACCTTTGACCGGCCGCTTTTTCAGGAAGGGAACTTTGCGGCGAAGGAGACGGTGACGATTGTGGGCCCGCGCAGCAGGCTGATTTCAAACCTGCGCATTCTGGGCCCGATGCGCAAGCAGTCGCAGGTGGAACTAGCATTCACGGACGCGATCATGCTGGGATTCAACGATCTTCCGGTGCGGCTTTCGGGGAACATTGGGGGCACGCCAGGCGCGGTGATCATCGGGCCCAAGGGCGTGGTGGAACTGAAGGAAGGCGTGATGCGCGCCGCGATTCACGTGCATATGAATCTCAAAGAGGCCGCATATTTCGGGGTGAGCACAGGGGACGTGATGAAGCTGCGCATCGGCGGACCATCGGGGCTGACCTTCAACAACGTTCATGTGCGCATCGACGCTGCGGCGCGCCTCAATGTCCACATGGACACCGACGAGGCGAACGCCTGCGGCCTGCACCTGACCAAAGACGTGGAGATTTTCAAATAACGCGATGGAACAAGAGAGGAAGCAATGAAGCAAGCGCTGGGAATGATTGAGACCAAAGGCCTGGTTGCGCTGTTTGAGGCGACTGACGCCATGCTCAAGTCAGCAAACGTGTCCTTCGCCGGCTGGCAGACCGTAGGTTCGGGTCTGGTGACCGCCTTTGTTGAAGGGGACGTGGCAGCCGTGAAGGCGGCCACGGACGCGGGCGCGGAAGCAGCATCGCGAATCGGCGAGGTGGTGAGCGTGCAAGTGATCTCACGGCCTCACGACGAGCTGCCGTCTTTCGTACAACAGAGCAAAGCAGCGGCGCCGCGCAAAGCGGGAGCCTGAGCAGACAGGGGAGACGAGATGAGTCAAGCAATCGGATTAATTGAAACCAGGGGCCTGGTGGGGCTGGTGGAGGCGAGCGACGCGATGGTAAAAGCGGCCAGCGTGGAGCTTGTGAAGACGGTGCAGATCGGCGGCGGCTACGTGACGGCGATTGTGCGCGGCGATGTAGGCAGCGTGCGGGCCGCGGTGGACGCGGGCGCGGCCGCGGCCAAGGCAGTGGGCGAGCTGGTGAGTTCGCACGTGATCGCGCGGCCCCACGATGCTCTGGTGGAAAGCATGTTGAAGTAACCGGAATCAAAAGCGGGATGGAGAGAAGCTGAGATGGCGAATGAAGCGATTGGAATGATCGAGACCAAGGGGCTGGTGGCCCTGGTGCAGGCGACGGACGCGATGCTGAAGGCAGCCAACGTGAAATTTGTGGGCTGGAACAAGGTGGGCAGCGGCCTGTGCTCGGTATTTGTATCGGGCGACGTGGGCTCAGTGCGGGCCGCGGTGGACGCCGGCGCCAGCGCCGGACGCGCGGCGGGCGAGGTGGTGAGCGCGCACCTGATCGCGCGTCCCCACGACAACATCGGGGCCGTGTTGCCGAAGTAAAGGCGCGCGGCGGGAAGTTGAGCGCCGCGGCGCGCGAGGTGAGCGGGCATGTTCATAGCGAAAATCATCGGCAAAGTTGTTTCCACGCAGAAGAACGCGAAGTTTCACGGCATGAAGCTGCTGCTGATTCAGCCGTACATTGCGAAAGACGGCAAGCTGCAGGTTTCAGGCAGCTCGGTGGTGGCGGTGGACAGCGTGGGCGCCGGCGTGGGCGAATGCGTGTTGTTTACGCAGGGCAGCTCAGCTCGGCTGACGCCGGCCACGAAAGACGCGCCCGTGGACGCGGTGATCGTGGGCATCGTGGATTCCGTGGAAATTGAAGGCGCGATTTTGGAGAAGCCGTAAATGCAAATTCAAGAACCGGTCTCGCAGCAGATGATTGCGGAGATAGCCAGGGAAGTGGTGGCGCGGCTTGGCATCCAGATGCGGACCTCCGCAGCCTCGCGCAGCCTGGCAACAGGCGGCGCTGCGGCCGGCGACGGAGTATTCGCGACCGTGGATGCGGCCGCGAACGCCGCCTTCGAAACGCAGAAGAAGGTTGCCGCGATGAGCCTCGAGGAACGCGGGCGGCTGATCGACATCATCTGCCGCGTGTGCAACGATCGACGCGAGGAACTGGGCCGCATGGAGATGGAGGAGACCAAGGTTGGCCGCCTCGATCACAAGATTGTGAAGCTGACCAACATGCGTTACGTGCAGGGCGTTGAGGCCATGCGCAGCGATGCGCGCAGCGACCGCACCGGCCTGTGCATCATCGAGCGCGCACCCTGGGGCGTGATCGGCATGATGCTGCCGGTCACGCATTCGGTGCCGACGATGGCTTCGAACGCGATCAACATTATCGCCGCCGGCAACACCGCGGTGTTCGGGCCGCACCCCTCGGGCGCAAAGGTAGCGCAATACGCGCTGCAACTGTGGAACCGCGAATTTGAGCGGGAACTGGGCGTGACCAACGTTGTGACCACGGCGCTGGAGCCGGGCATCGAAGCCGCGGAACAGATCTTCAATCATCCCAAAATCGCGCTGCTGTGCGTGACCGGAGGCTCGGCGGTGGCGAAGGCAGCCACGAAGTCGGGCAAGCGCGTGATTGCGGGGGGGCCCGGAAATCCTCCGGTGGTTGTGGACGAAACGGCCGATCTGGATCGCGCCGCGCGGTGCATCATCGAGGGCGCGGCCTTTGACAACAACCTGCTGTGCATCGGCGAGAAGGAGATTTTTGTAGTGGCCTCGGTTGCCGATGCGTTTATTGCCGCCATGCGCCGCGCGGGCGCGTTTCGATTGGACGCGGGAGCCATTGAGCGGCTGACGCGCGCCGCGTTCACCTTTGAAGGCGGCGGCGGTTGCGCGCGAGCCCACGTCAAGAAGGACCTGGTTGGAAAGGACGTTGCCGTTCTGGCCGCCGCGGCAGGAGTGCATGCGCCGGCGGGCACCGATCTGCTTTTTGGAGAGACGGACGAGAGTCATCCCTTCGTTGTTGAAGAGCAGATGATGCCGTTCATTCCGGTGGTACGGGTGAAGGACGTGGATGCGGCTATTGCCGCCGCGGTGAAGGCCGAGCATGGCTACCGGCACACGGCCATGATTCACAGCAACAATGTGGAAACGGCAACGCGCATGGCGCGCGAGATGAACACCACACTTTTCATTCAGAACGCAACGTCGTCGGCTTCTTTAGGCGTCGGCGGACCGGGATACTTCAGCCACACGATTGCAACCCCGACCGGCGAGGGAGTTACCACGCCGCTCACGTTTACGCGCGAGCGCCAGATGGTTGTTGGCGGCGCGCTGCGCATTATTTAGGACTCGAATTATGTTCTTAGCGCGGATTGAAGGCACGGTCGTTGCAACGGTGAAGCATTCCACTCTGGATGGCTGCCGTTTTCTGCTGGCGCAACGTCTTGAGGCGGCCGGCGGCGCGGCGGCCGAACCGATTGTGGTGGTGGATTGGCTGGGCGCGGCGCGCGGCGCGACGGTGATGGTCTCGACCGATGGCGACATTGCGCGCGAGAGGCTGGGCAACACGACGCCGGCGCGCATGGTGGTGGCGGGCATCGTTGACGCGGTGCAGATTTCCGCGGGAAAGGCGAGCGCATGAGATTGGGCATCGTTCGCGGACACATGACACTTGCGCCGGCGATCGAGTCGTATCGCGGCCGGACGCTGGCCATCGTGGAGCCGGTGACGATGGAGAATCTGCGCGCCAGGAACGGGCTGGGCGGAGGCAAGGCATTGATCGCGATCGATGAGCTGGGCGCGGCGACGGGGCAGATGGTGGCTTTTACCGAGGGCCGCGAAGCATCCAACCCGTTCTGGCCAGGCGCGGTGCCGGTGGATGCGTATTGCGCGCTGATTATCGACTCCATCGACGTGGAATCACAGGAATGTTCAGAGGAGCGGAAGTGAAGAGCGAAGCGAAGAGCATCGATATTTCGAGCCGCAAGCTGGTTGCGATGCGCGATGTGCAGGACGCACTCGCGGCGGGCGCGGATCGCATTTTGGTTTCGGAAAGGTGCGTCGTGACGCCTTCGGCCCGCGATTTTCTGGAGCAGCACAAGATCTCGCTGGCGACCAATGGGAGTGAAGCGGCGCCGGTGGCCCCGCGCCCTGAGCCAAGCAGCGCCGGAAAGGCCGCGAATCGCACCGCCGCGAACCCCAGGCTTTTTTCAACTCCGGAGGCGGAAGTCATCAAGAAAGAGATTTGCGCGGTGGGGCGGAAGCTGTGGATGCGCCAGTTTGTGGACGGCAATGGAGGCAACATTTCTTATCGCATCGGACCGAACGAGGTTCTGTGCACGCCGACGCTGGTAAGCAAATACGACCTGACACCCGAGGATCTGTGCCTCGTCGATCTCGAAGGCAATCAAATTGCGGGAACCAAGCCGCGCACCAGCGAGATATTTCTGCATCTTGAGATTTACAAAGCCGTGCCGGAAGCGAAGTCCGCGGTTCACTGCCATCCGCCGCATGCAACCGCATATGCCATTACCGGGCGCGTTCCTCCCAACCTCATCATTCCGGAGTTTGAAGTTTTCATAGGCAAAGTTGCAATCTCTCCCTACGAAACGCCAGGCACGGCGGCATTTGCGCAGACCGTTCTTCCCTACGTGAAGAATCACAACACGGTGCTGCTTTCGAATCACGGCATCGTATGCTGGGCCGATACGGTGACCCATGCGGAGTGGTATGCCGAAGTGCTGGAGACGTACTGCTGGACGCTGATGCTGGCCGCGCAGCTCGGCGCTCCAATCTCTCATATCTCGGAACAGCAAGGCTCTGATCTGCTGGCCATCAAGAAAGGCCTGGGCTTGCCCGACATTCGCTTCGATACGTCCCGGATGAAAGAGTGCCAGCTTTCCGATCTCGAGGTTCCGAATTCGATCGCGCTTACGCCGACTCCGTGTGACGGCAGCGCGGGCAATGCCCCCGCGACGGATATTGAGATGCTGGTGAAGTCGGTCACCGATGCTGTGATGGAGGCGATTGGGAAGTAGCTGCGTAGGGAATAGGGAATAGGGGCTGAGAGACTGAGGGGCTGAGGATGAAGGGCGCTGAACGGCAAATCAGAATCCGGCAGATGCTTGAGTCCAGGGACTTCCTCGACCTGGAGACTCTGTGCCGCGAACTGGACGCATCGGAGTCCAGCGTGCGGCGCGACCTGGACATTCTGGAGCAGGAAAAGGCGCTGCGGCGCGTGTATGGGGGCGCAGTTTCAGTGCAGGCGCAGCCCGGCCGCGCGTTCGACTACGCGGTAGAGAGCGTGCGACTCAGCGGCGAGAAGGACCGCATTGCGCGGCTCACGGCGGGGCTGATCGAAGACGGCCAGACGGTGATTCTCGACGGCGGCTCGACGGTGGCCGCGGTGGCGCGAGAGCTGGCTTCAAAATCGCTGCACATCGTCACCAATTCCCTGCCGATTGCCGAGAGCCTTGAATCGCTGCGCAACATCGAGCTGACTTTGACCGGCGGCTATCTCGATCCGCGCCTGCGCGTGATGCTTGGTCCTTTTTGCGAGCAGATGCTGGAAAAAATCCGCGCCGACGTGGTGATCATGGGGATCGGCAGCATTTCGGAAGCCGGTTTGAGCAACAACAACACTCTGGTGGCGGGCTCGGAACAGAAGATGATCGCGATCGCCGGCAAGGTGATCATCGTGGCCGACCATACCAAGTTTGGCCGCGGCGGCATGATTCCCGTGGCCCCGCTTAACGCCGCGCATATCGTGGTTTCCGACCGGGACCTGGCGCCCGGGTTCGTCGACCTGCTGCGCGGCAATGGAATCGAAGTTTTTCTGGCATAATCGCAGCTGTCGCGCCGATTCAGCGGCATGGAGATCCGATGCGTATCGCTGCCGAAGACGTTCTTATCGTCGTGGACGTTCAGAATGATTTTTGTCCCGGCGGCGCGCTTGCCGTTCCCGATGGCGACGCGGTGATCGAGGTCATCCATCGCATTGCGCCGCGATTTGAGCACATCGTTCTCACGCAGGACTGGCATCCGGCGGACCATGTTTCTTTCGCCGCCACGCATTCAGGCAAGCGGGCATTCGAAGCCATCGAATTGGCTTACGGCATGCAAACGCTCTGGCCTTCGCACTGCGTGCAGGGCAGCCAGGGCGCGGAGATTCATCCGGCGTTGCAACTGGCGCGGGCAGAGCTGATTCTGCGCAAAGGATTTCGGCGGGAGATCGACTCGTATTCAGCGTTTTATGAGAACGACCGTACTACGCCCACCGGACTGGCTGGTTATCTGCGCGAGCGCGGCCTGAAGCGTGTCTTCCTTGCCGGGCTGGCCTACGATTTTTGTGTCGGCTATTCGGCGCTCGACGCGCGGCGGCTGGGCCTTGAGGCGATCATCGTGCGCGACGCCTGCCGGGCGATCGACCTCAACGGATCGCTCAAGAGAATTGAGGCTGAGTTTGCGAGAGAAGGGGTCGCGGTAATCGAGAGCGGCGAACTCTCGGGCTGAGGGCGCTCCGCGTAGAATCGGAATTGGGCTGCGCGATCACCGCCCACTTGTATGTCCCGCAACTTCTACATTCTGGCCGCTACGCTGTCGCTCTTCGCCCTGATTTCGGCAGGGATGACGCTGGTGCCTTCGAGCTTTCAGCCGGGGCTGCCCGCCAACGGGTCGCTATGGCGCACGGTGGCGCTGCTTCTGCTGCTGGCGGGGCTGTTTTCAGGGCTGATCGGGGTGTTGAGCCATCTCTTCGAGCAGGTGGATCGCCGCAGCGAAGAAACGCGGCAGGCGGCGAGGCGCAAGCGCCGCAAGCAGTAATGATCCCGATCCCGGTAAAATAACAATGTGCGAGCGATTGCCCGCCAGGGATTGAGCTGAAGCCCATGTATGAAGTTACCGTGGAGGCCGGTTTCTCGTCCGGCCACTATCTCCGCAACTACCGTGGCAAGTGCGAAAACCCGCACGGCCACAACTACAAGGTGCGCGTGACGCTGGCCGGGGCCGCGCTGGACGAGGCCGGCCTGTTGCTGGACTTCAAGCTGCTGAAACAGGTGCTGCGCCCGGTGATCGAGCGCATCGACCACCACATGCTCAACGAACTGGAGCCGTTTACGGTGTTGAATCCGTCGGCCGAGAACATAGCCAAATATCTCTACGACCAGACCAACGAGCAGCTTGCGGGAATGACCGCGGGCCGGGTGCGGGTGAAGGATTGCACCATCTGGGAGACGGACACGACTACGGCTACTTACTACGAATAAGCGGCTTTCATCTCGGCCTGCGTCCCCGCGCAGGCGCTCAGTTCATCTGGTTGGATTTGGACTTGAGGTACTTGTCGAAGGGAATCTCGAAGAAGAAGAGCTCGTTGCCGTCGGCGTCGCGGAGCACGCGCAGGAAAAGCCTGGCGCCGCGCAGCGGGTGGTCGAGATCCGACACATCGTAAAACAGGAAGCCGGCGCGGGTGGTGTGCGGCTCGACCACCAGCGCCTGGTACTCGAAGGTGTCGAAGTCCTGCTCGATCTCCTGGATGCTGCCCTTGGGCTTGGTTTTGATGGCCGGGATGGGACCGGGCATGGGAATCTTCTTGCCTTCGCGCTCCTTTCGGGTCATCAGGCGCTCGACATCCTCGGGCTCGGCAGCCTGGATGCGGTCACCGGACGCGGTCTCGAAGAGAATGCGCGCATCGCGCAGCGAGATGGGCCGGTCGCCCAGGTTGGTGACGATCAGCCTGACCGGCATGACACCATGGCTCAGGTAATCGACGCGAAAGATGGATTCCTTTTCCTTGGTGTCGTAGGGCTCGGCAGCGATGGCCACCTGCTCCTTGTCGTGCACTTCGACGGCGGCGAAGGTGTTGGCAGGCTGCACTGGAGGCGGCACATGGTCGCTGGCCATGACCGGCAAAGCCAGCCAAAACAGAAACGATGGAATTGCCCGAGAGGTCCTCATCGTGCTCGACTGTATCATTCTAGGGTTAGACAGGGGGAAGCGGGATTCCGTTACGCATGATTCTGTTTTTCTATAACCTGGCGCTGTTGGCGGCCCTGGTGGCGGGTGCGCCGTGGTGGCTGTGGCGGATGGCGACCACGAATAAGTACCGCGAAGGGCTGCTGGAGCGGCTGGGGCGGGTTCCGGCAGGGTTGGCGGCAGGCCGAGCCGGCGGCGGACGCCCGGTGATCTGGCTACACGCTGTCTCAGTGGGCGAGGTTTTGGCTGTGAGCCGGCTGGTGAAGGAGCTGGATGCCACGCTGCCCGATTATTTTTTGGCCATCTCCACCACCACCCGGACCGGGCAGGCTCTGGCGCGGGAGCGGTTTGGCGCGGATCGCGTTTTCTATTGTCCGCTGGATTTGCCCTGGGCCGTGCGGGCGTACCTGCGAGCACTCAAGCCACGGATATTGATTTTGGCGGAGACCGAGTTCTGGCCCAACCTGCTGAGCGGCTGTTTTCGCCGGAAGATCCCCGTCGCGGTGGTGAATGGGCGCATCTCAGACCGCTCCTGGCCGCGCTACCGGATGGTTAGACGTCTTTGGCAGCCGCTGCTGGGCCGGCTGAGCCGTGTTCTGGCGCAGAGCGAGACGGACGCGGAACGGCTGCGCGCGCTGGGCTGCAAACCGGAGCGAGTTTTGGTGGCCGGAAACCTGAAATTCGACGTGCGGGCCACACAGGAAGCAGACGCGACGCGGGTGTTGAAGGCGCTGACCGGCGGCCTGAGGCTGGTGGTGGCCGGCAGCACGTTGGAGGGCGAGGAATCCGCGCTGCTGGATGCTTGGCCGCGGTTGCTCGCAGCTGATGCGCAACTATTGATGGTGCTGGCGCCGCGGCATCCGGAGCGGTTCGTCGACGTGGCTGCATTGCTTGAGAGATCGGGCATTCCGTGGGCGAGGCGGTCGGATTGGCGGACCGGGACCGGCGCACCAGGGCCGTTGAGTCCCGGCACAATCGTGCTGCTGGATACAATCGGCGAGCTGGCTTCAATCTACTCGCTCGCCGGCGTGGCGTTTGTGGGCGGCAGCGTGGCGGAGGCGGGCGGACACAATCCGCTGGAGCCGGCGCAATTTGGCGTTCCCATTGTGATGGGCCCGCATTACGCCAATTTCCGCGCGATTACAGAGGACCTGCTTGCGCACAACGCGCTGCGGATTGCGGGGAAAGAAGAACTGGCCGGCACCCTGATAGAACTGCTCAAGGATTCCGCCGAGGCAGATGCGATGGGCGCGCGGGCCAAAGAGGTGTTTGACCGTCAGGCCGGCGCGACGGCCCGGTGCGTGACGGCGTTGCGCGAATTGCTTGAGGAGCGCACGGCATGAAGCAGCCCTCGAAAGCGCGCCCCTGGCTCACGCCGCTCGCGCCGCTCTACCGGCTGGGGCTCGCGCTCGAAGAATTGCAGCTGCGCACGGGACTCAAGCCGGTGCGGCGGCTGCGCTGGCCGGTCGTCAGCATTGGGAACCTTTCGACGGGCGGTGCGGGCAAGACGCCGCTCACGATCGCGCTGGCCCAGGCGCTGGTGCGGCGCGGACTGCGCGTGGATGTGCTTTCGCGCGGCTACGGACGGCGCTCCGCGCTCCCACTTCCGGTCGAGCCCAGAGGCACGGCAGAAGAGTTTGGCGACGAACCACTGTTGATTGCACGTGAAGCGGGCGTGCCGGTTTATGTGGCTGACGAGCGCTACCAGGCAGGCCTGCTTGCGGAGAACTCGGAGCAATTGCCTGGGGGATTGCATCTTCTCGATGATGGGTTTCAGCACCGGCAGCTTCATCGCGACGTGGATATTTTGCTGTTGAACCGGCAGGATTGGAAGGACAGTCTGCTTCCGGCGGGCAACCTGCGCGAGCCGATTCGTGCGGCACACCGGGCCGGAGTGATTGCGATTCCGTCGGAAGACGGCGAGCTTGAAGCGGAGCTGAAGACGTCGGGCTGGCAGGGAAGCATTTGGCGCGTGCGACGGCGCATGGAGGTTCCGGCAGTCGATGGGCCGGTGGCCGCGTTCTGCGGCATCGCGCGGCCGGAGCAGTTTTTTGATGGGCTTGAGAGTGGCGGATTGCGGATTGCCGCGCGCATTCCGTTCCCCGACCACCACCGCTACACCGCCCGCGATATGGACCGGCTGGTGAGCGCGGCTCGGACAGCTGGCGCGGCGGCATTTGTGACAACGGAAAAAGATCGCGTGCGGCTGGGAGAATTGGCGGCGGGATTCTCTGAGTTGATCCCGCTCAAGACGGCGGGGCTGCGTATCGAGATTGAGGATGAAGGCCCGACAGTCGATTCTCTGGCCGATCAGGTTAGATTGATGCAGCGCCCGCATCGCGGAAGCTGAACGACCAGACACGTCTCTAGCCCGGCGCTACCGGCCTTTCGCAGAACTCCCTTGAGTTGACAGGTGCCATTCAGAGCCATTCGCGAAATCGACCTCATCCACAATCAGGTTGTCTTTGGTCACGCCGTCGCAGAAGTAGACATATCTCGATGAGTCCATCTTGTCCGCACGGGAGGCTCCAGGCTCGAGATCGGCCGGCGTGCCATAAATTATTTCGCCTCCGTTGGAGTATAGGCGCAAGGTATACACCCTTACTCTCTTTCTGGACCGGTTCGTGATTTTGAAGGTCAGGTTGCGCAGCGACGGGTACTGTTTATCGAGGAATGCGTGGAGGTCAGTGATTTCAAGCGGGCATGTGGGGTTATTGTGGATAACAATCTCGTTCGCGTAATCCGCGGCCGTATCGGCGTCGGCAAGGTGAGTTTTCTCCCAATACTCGTCGATATTGGGCGGCGAGAAATACCACTGACCTCGATCGCGGTATGCCACGAATTTGAAGTTGCTGTTCTTTTCTTGTCCATTGACTTTGAGTGTCGCAGGGCCACCAATGTACCACCATCTTTTTTCGGCGGGCACGTTGAGTATTTCGGTGCTGAATCCGGAACTCTTGTACGTGAACGCGGTCATTGGCGTCGTCCGCATCTGCTCGACCATGCATTTCCTCTGGCTGGGAGTTATGAGGTGGTCGCCTGTTCCCCCTCTTCGATATCGACCGAGCATGGATGCGACAACGTCCCACTTGCTGTCACGCTGGGCTCCTGAGTACACAGCCAATCGCGTTTCGAGCGACGGCTTCAGTTCTTCCGGAAGCTCTCCTCGTTGCCGGATACTCTGCCCTGCCGCAAAGCAGGTGAGGAAAGCAAAAACCGCCCAGGTTGCGTTTCTTTGCCACATTACCTCACCTCCCAAAGCCTCCAGTCACTTTGACTTCACTGCGACGGGCTACAGTTCCCCGCGCATTACACCTTCAGGAAGATCTTGTTGCGGTAAAGGATCCAGACCGGGATGAAGCAGATTACGGCGTACGAGACTGAAAACGTGAACGCGGCCCAGCCTGGATCGGAGATATGCGCGGCGATGTGGGTTGGAACGTACCACAGCGGGCTTATGGGCTGGCCGTTCCACTTGAAGGGAATATGGTCCAGCGTGCCGGGCAACAGGTCGCTGACCATGTAGGCCACTATTGCATTGGATCCGAAGACGAGCCATGGCCAGGCCAGTCCTTTACTCCAGCCTTTTTTGCCCCAGCCGCGCTGATCCACGGCCCAGAAGATGAGCGCGAAGAGAAGTAAAGACCATCCAGCCGCGACCAGGACATAGGAACTGGTCCACATTTTTTTATTGAGCGGAAACCATATCGACCACAGGTAGCCCAGGGCCAGGCAAGCAGCAGCGCCCGCGGCGAGGCCCAGCGTTTTGGTCTTGATCGCCTTTTGGCCGCGGAGCCAAAGGCCCGCGAGGAGGCCGAGGAGCGCTGTGCCCAGTGCGGGAATATCGCTGAGCAGGCCTTCGGGGTCGCGCAGGTTATGCGTCGTCCAGTCTTCATAAAGGTGACCGGGCATCAGGTGTTGGTCGACCCAGTTCACAATGTTCACATTTCCGTCGAGAAAGGGAATGTCGCGGCCCGGCATGCCCGCGCCGGGTACTGGAACCCAGCGCACCAGGATCCAGTAGCCGATCAGTACCGCAACGAGCATGGCGACCTTGGTGGACGCGCGGCGGTCCCAGAGGTAGAACAGGCCCACAATCAGATAGCAGATGGCGATGCGCTGCAGGACGCCATAGATGCGCAGGTGGTCAAGATGAAAATAGGGGAAGTTGTTGACGACAATTCCGAAGAGAAACAGGATGGCTGCGCGGCGCAGGGTGTGCCAGGCCAGTTGCGTGCGCGAATCACCGCGGGCCAGCCGCGCCTCGGTTGCAAATACGATGGAGACGCCCACCACAAACAGGAATGTGGGGAACACAAGGTCGGTGGCCGTGAGGCCGTTCCATGCGGCATGATTCATCTGCGCCCATGCGCCGGACCCGCCGTTGTTGTTCACCATGATCATGAAAGCGATGGTGATGCCGCGCAGGATGTCGAGCGAGAGCAGCCGCTTGAAAGGCGTTGGGACAAGGCCCGGGTTGACCATTACGTTCTCCGTTCACTTGGAATCGAGCGATGCACAATACGCTACGCGCATCGGGCTTGGTTAGCCAAGTCAGCGCGCCAAACTGACCACTTTACCGCGGAGGCGTGCGCTCTGTCACTCAGGGGGGCAACACTGGTAAACTCGGCAGGGATTGCCAGAACTTACCGACGCGCACCTGGAGACTGCCCGTGCAAGAATTTCAGCCTTTTGTACCGCCCGGCGAGACCCGGCCCGAGTTCACGCTTCGCGCCATTCTACTCGGCAGTTTTTTCGGTCTCGTGTTTGGCGCAGTGACGGTTTACGTAGGCTTGCGCGCCGGCCTCACGGTGGCCGCCTCAATTCCGATCGCGGTACTTTCCATCAGCATTTTGCGCGCCTTCGGCCGCGCCTCCATCCTTGAGAACAACATTGTTCAGACCACCGGCAATGCGGGCCAGTCCATCGCCTCCGGAGTTATTTTCACGCTGCCCGCGCTGGTCTTCCTGGGATTCGATCTCGAATATTCGCGCATCTTCTGCCTGGCGCTGATCGGCGGCTGGCTGGGCGTACTTTTCATGATTCCGCTGCGACGCCAGCTGATTGTGCAGGAACACGAGAATCTGAAGTATCCCGAAGGCACGGCTTGCGCCGAGGTGTTGATTGCCGGTGAACGCGGAGGGTCCTTTGCCAGCCGCGTCTTTCTCGGCCTCGGCCTGGGCAGCCTCTACACTCTTTTCCAGAATGAGAATCTGTTCAAAGCCTGGCCCGGGACGCCCGAGTTCCAGCCCGACTTCGGCCCCCAGCACGTCCTCAAAGGCGCGTCAATCAAGGCTGAGGCGACTCCGGAATATTTGGGCGTGGGCTACATCATCGGCCCTCGCATCGCCGGGATCATTTTTGCCGGCGGCGTCTTTTCATGGCTGGTGCTGATGCCGCTGATTTATTTTTTCGGCAAGGAACTCGGCCACCCGGTCTACCCAGGCACGCTCCCGATCGAGCAGATGGGGCCCAGCCAGTTATGGTCCACTTACATCCGCCCCATGGGCGCAGGGGCGGTCGCAGCCTCAGGGCTGATTACGCTGCTGCGCACGCTGCCGACGATTGTCAGCGCGCTGACCGCGGGCTTCAAAAATCTTCGTCCCAGCGCCTCTGCCAAAGCCAAGATACTGCGCACCGAGGATGACTTATCCATGCGCACGGTGGTGCTGGGCTCGATGGCAATCGTCGCCTTCACATTTTTCTTTCTGCAATTCAAGCCGGTGCCGGGAGCATTCGTGGGCTGGGCGGCAAACCTGGCCGCATCGCTGCTGGTTGTGGTTTTCGGCTTTCTGTTTGTCACGGTCAGCTCGCGGATCGTGGGGCTGATCGGCAGCTCTGCCAACCCGATGTCGGGGATGGCGATCGCCACGCTGATGGCCACCTGCGCCATCTTCCTGGTGGAAGGCTGGACCAAACCTGCGTACGGCGCGCTGGCCATCACCATCGGCGGCATCGTGGCCATTGCCGCAGCCAACGCCGGCGACACTTCGCAGGATTTGAAGACCGGCTACATTGTGGGTTCGACGCCGCGGCTGCAGCAGATCGCGCTGATGATCGGCGTGGTGGTCTCCACCGTGGCCATCGGCTTCACATTGAACTTGATGAATACCGGGTTGCAGGAATTTCACTCGGCCTCGCAACCCTGGGATCTGAGCGCCGAGCACTCCGGCGTCGCGGTCCAGAACGACGTGAAACATCTTCCTGACCAGATCCGCGTGATCGGCGCGGACAAGACCACTACCATGCACCAAAAGTCGGAGTACATCGTTCTCAACGCGCTCGGTTCATCTGAACTGGCCGACGGAAAGTATCTTTACTCTCCCGCGACCGGGCGCATCGAGGTGCAGTGGATACAGGGGATCGGGAGCGAAAAGGCCGCAGCTCCGCAAGCACGGCTGATGGCCACGGTCATCAACGGCATCCTGACCCGCAAGCTGGCCTGGGGACTGGTCCTGCTCGGCGTCTTCCTGGTGATCGGCGTTGAGTTGCTGGGTGTGCGCTCGCTTTCGTTCGCGGTTGGCGCTTATCTCTCCATCGGCACCACGCTGGCAATCTTTTGCGGCGGAATGGTGCGCTGGTTCGTCGACGCAGCGGTAAAAAAAGCGGGCGGCGACGAGGCGGATACGGGAAGCGAAATATCGCCAGGATCTCTGTTTGCGTCGGGCCTCATTGCCGCGGGCGGCATCGTCGGCCTGCTTGGCGTGGCGTTGAAGGGCTATGAGACAACCGTCGGCAAAGGCGACATTCTGAATTTTCCGCCCACGTTTCTGGATAACAACTATGTTTCGGTAGCGGCGTTCGCGGCGCTGGCGTTTTCGCTATTTTATTTTGGAAGGAAGCCGCTGAAGAAGTAACTTGCCGCAGTCGTCGCCAGGTACACCATCTGTCGAGCTTTTGCGAGAGTTGAAAAGCAGAATGCTCAGGCAACCACCTGCAACCGCACCCCTTCATGCTCCTGCAGGCACGCGATGATGTTGAACAGGTTTGCGGCGGTGGGATTGCCTTTGGGGCCGAACATTTGATGCAGGCTCTTTACATGGATGCCGGTTTTCTCGGCCAGCGCGGGAAAGCCCAGCGTGGCGTTGATGAAATCGCGCAGAATCTCGCGGCCAAGTTCGCCCTCGCCGGCAAGGAGAGATTCGATTGCGTCGCGCAGCAATCCGCGGCGGAATTGCTCGTCGCTCCGCACCCGCGCTTGCACCGTTTCTCGAAAATCACGCGTCAATGCCATGACTCACTCCTCTTTTGCCGTTTGTAGTCCTGCCAGTAATCTTTGGCCAGCGCGATATCTTCCTGCTGGCTCTGCTTGGTCCCGCCGCAGAGCAGGATGACGATCTGTTCTCCACTCTTCCCGAAATAAACACGGTAGCCTGGGCCAAAATCGATGCGGAATTCATAGACTCCGCCGCCGACACCCTTCACGCTCGAGAAGTTCCCCAAGCCCAGGCGGTAAAGAGCGGTAGTCACGCGCCGTGCCGCCTCAGAGTTGAGGCGGTCAAACCATTGGCTAAACAGATTGCGCCCATCCAGCCTTACGTACTCCCGGATGTCGATCATCTGGAGAATGGTAACATATATATTCCTATTGCGCGATCAAATTCCTGCCAGCCGGGCAGATTTTCTCGCTCAAATCAATCCTCGCGCGCTACGGTTGCGCGCCTTGCGGAATGAGGAGGGTGAGGGCATCGGGGATGGTTTCCATTCTGGCGGGCAGGGAGCCCAGCACTTCGCCGTCGGCTTCGACGTACAAAATTTCGCGGGAGCCGTTGCAGGCGCGGCAGTCGACGGACGTGGTCTCGATCAGTGCGATCTCATTGGCGAAGGTGTGGCGGCCGGCAATGGCAGCGAGCAGGAAGCGGAGATAGCGGAGACGGCTTCGGGTGGCGAAGGCGATGAGGTGCAGCGTGCGGTTGCGCAGGGTTGCGCCGGGAGCGAACTCGCGCAGCACGCCTCCGAAGGAGCGCACGCGGACGGCAAGCAATTGGGAGACCTGGGAAACGCGCGGGGCGCCGCTGCCGTTGGCAAACGCTGCCTCGAAGAGTGGGAACGAGTGCGTGCCCCAGATGCGGAGGGCCTCAACGAGATAGAGGACGTAACCGAAGCGGCGCTTGAGTTCGGCGTCGAGGCGGGACATGAGCAGAGCATCGGCGCCGACGCCCGCGGCAACGAGGAAATAACGGGAGTCAGGCGCGCCGCCTTTGTTCTGGAAGTGAATGCGGCCCACGGGAATCCGCACCGGAGAGGCGTTCACCAGGATGCGCGCGGCCTGGGCGGGAGTCCCGGTGAGGCCGAGATTGGCGGCCAGGGCATTGGCGGTCCCCAGCGGAATGACGCCCAGTGCAACGTCGGTTCCCACCAGGCTCTGGAGCACTGCATGGACGGTGCCGTCGCCGCCGCAGGCCAGGATTGCGTCGCAGCCCTGGCTGACAGCCTGCTCCGCATAGGCCGCAACGCTTTCAACCGAGCTGGTAACAAAGGACTCAGCCTCAACGCCCGCTGCGCGGAGCACCGACAGGACCTCCTGAATAGAGGCCTCGCGCCGCGCGGAGTACTGACCGGAGGCCGGGTTATGGATCAGCGCCACACGACGCATCGCGGTTTCACCTCGGGCAGGCTGTGCCCTGTAATGGTGTCTGCCCTCAGGCTTTCTTCTATATTCGCAGGTCAGGGACGTGCTGCGAATTGTGCAACCCATATGGGATGCACGTTTTAGGGGATGCGGGCCTTTATGATGACTTTGGGAGGCGCGAAAACTATGAACCTCAACGGCAACACCATTCTCATCACCGGCGGCGGCTCAGGAATTGGCCGCGGGCTTGCGGAGGCATTTCATGCGCTCGGAAACCAGGTGGTCATCGCGGGACGGCGCAAGCAGGCGCTCAAGGAGACGGCGGACGCCAATCCGGGCATGAAGTGGCTGACCGTGAACATCGAGGACGCCGCTCAAATCCGCGACTTTGCAGCGCGGGCGGCCGCGGAGTTTCCGGCGCTGAACGTGCTGATCAACAATGCCGGCATCATGCGCACGGAAAAACTCCTGGCGCAGCAGGCTGACCTGGTGGACGCCGAATCCATCGTCGCCACCAACCTGCTGGGGCCGATCCGCCTGACCGCTGCGTTGCTGGCTCATCTCCAGAAGCAGCCGCACGCGGCAATCATGAATGTCTCTTCCGGCCTGGCGTTTCTGCCTTTGGTGCTGACTCCAACCTATTGCGCCACCAAGGCCGCCATCCACTCCTATACGCTCTCGCTCCGCTACCAGCTCAGGACGGCGGGAATCGAGGTGTTGGAACTGATCCCGCCGTATGTGGCTACAAACTTGATGAGCGGCGCCGACGACCCGCGCGCCATGCCGCTGGGCGACTTTATTGCCGAGGTGATGGAGATCCTCAAGACTCAGCCCGCGCCTTCCGAGATCGTTGTGGAGAAGGTGAAGCCGCTTCGATTCGCGGCCGAGAGCGGGAAGTTCGACGGAATTTTCAATGGGATGAATGCGGCGATGGCGGACATTCACTGAGCGGCGGATAGAGTTGGCGAGGCGGCAGGGCAGCGAGCCGGCTTGGCGGCTTGAGGTCTGGACGGCGGCTTTTCCAGTTTTGCAGGAAAGGTTCTGGTTTCTTCACAGCTTTTCCGTGGCGGATTCTGGCCTACACTCTTCTTCAGATGGCTACGATCCCCGATATGACGCTGGACGCCGGAATGCCGGCGAATGTGGACGCCGAGAAGACGATTCTGGGCGCGATCCTGCTGGACAATGCGGCCCATTCCGAGGCGTCGGAGAGGCTGGATGCGGACGATTTCTCGCTCGACTCGCATCGCCGTATCTTCTTGCGCATGAGCGAGTTGATGAATTCGCAACGGGCTGTGGACATTGTCACGCTGTCGAATGAGCTGACCCGGCACAAGGAAGTGGAATCGGTGGGCGGGGTGGCTTACCTGGCTTCGCTGACCGAGGGGTTGCCGCGGCGGCCGGTCATTGAGGAATACATCCGGATCGTCAAGGACAAGAGCCTGCTGCGCAAGCTGATGCTGATCTGCTCGGCGGCTATTGCCCGCGCCGCCGACCAGAGCGAGACGGCCCTCGAAGTACTGGGCGCGGCCGAGACGCAACTGTTGGAGGTGGGCGAAAAGGGCATCGTCCACGGCCTGCAGCCGCTCGACCAGATCGTCCAGCACTCGTTCGGGACCATCGACAACCTCTACAAGCAGAGCCGGGCAGTGACCGGCCTGGCGACGGACTTCACGGAGTTCGACCGAATGACCAGCGGTCTGCAGAAGGGGGAACTGATCATCATCGCGGCACGTCCCTCGATGGGCAAGACGGCACTGGCCATCAATATCGCGCAGAATGCGGCGGTGAACCACAACGCCGCGGTGGCGGTGTTCAGCCTGGAGATGAGCAAGGAGGCGCTGTTGCGCCGCATGTTGGCCTCGCAGGCCTGGGTGGACCAGCGCAATCTGCAAACCGGCTTCATTCGGCACGAAGATCACGACAAACTGCAGCGCGCCCTGGAGCAGCTGATTGAAGCGCGCATCTCCATCGACGACTCGGCGGCGATATCGCTTTCGGAGATGCGCGCCAAGGCGCGGCGGATGAAGCAAACCTCGGGCGGCCTGGACCTGGTGGTGGTGGACTACCTGCAACTGATGTCGGCGACGCTGCCCTCTGCCGGAGGGAAGCGCTATGAGAACCGCACCCAGGAGGTCTCGGCCATTTCGCGGGGCCTGAAGGCGCTGGCCAAGGAGCTGGACGTGCCGGTGTTGGCGCTGTCGCAGCTCTCGCGTAACAGCGAGCGCCGGGGCGAGGACAAGCGCCCGCTGCTGAGCGATCTGCGCGAATCGGGGTCCATTGAGCAGGACGCTGACGTGGTGGCTTTTATTCATCGCGAATCCTACTACAACCGCGACGAAGAGATGTCGGCATCGGACAAGGCAAAATCCGAAATTATCATTTCCAAACAGCGCAACGGCCCCACCGGCACTGTGCTATTGAGTTTCGTCTCCAGGTTTACACGCTTTGACAATCCCGATTCCGGGCATGAAATCTAGGGTCTGTCCCGGAGGATGGAACCCAGTTCCCACGCTAGGGCCTGTTCACACTACTGGGGTGGATGGCGTTGCGAGCGAAAATTGGGCCAGACGAAGCGGAGTCCGAAGGGCTGTGGCGGGTCCACAGCCGAGGACGACAATGAGGTCTGGCCCAATTTACGCCGCAACCCCTCGGGCCGGGGCCAATTTTCCCGATTTCCGCGTCAATCGTCGTTAGCAGACACCCGGTATGCGTCACTCCTCACTCCTTGAACTCGAGAAAATTGGCTCCCGGCGCCACCGCCTCAGTAGTGTGAACAGGCCCTAAGGAACGCGCCCCTTGCGGCAGCTCACATGTCGTTGAGAATCAGCGCCACGCGTCCCACGAGCAAATCGCCGGGCGATTCGTCGGGGTCTACCTCAATCAGGTCCACCGGGAAGGCGAAGCTCTGCGGCCTCAGGACCAATCGTCCGAAGAGGAACTCCACATACCGCAACCGCAGGCGCGAATCCTGCCTGACCGCGTAGAGGTTGGAGCGGTCGGGCCGATAGGCCATGAGCGAGTTGTAATGACGATCAATAAGCACGATTGCCTCCGGGAGCACCAGGGGCTCCATGGCAAGCGAGTCGGCGGCTGAAATCCGCACAGCCACGAAGCGCTGCCAGGCGCGGCGGGCATTTGTGGCCCGGGAGTGGATGGACTGAAGAGTGCTGGCGGGAAAGTGAAGAATGGACTGCACCGCCGAGGGCCGGATATAGGGCTCAAACAGCGCCGCCGCGTGAGAGACCATGGGCACCGCCCCGGTTTCCTCAAGGGATGGCGCTGTACCGGCAAAAGTCGTGGCGGGCAAGAGGTCGGGCGCCGTCAAGCGCTGTGCAGCCAGGATCCGGTCCATCGCCTCGAGCGAAAGCTGCCGCCGGCTGTGGAGGAAATTGGAGAGATGCGCCTGTCCAAAGCCTGTCTGGCGGGCCAATAACGACACACTGAGCGTGCCACGGCCAATCCTGCGCAGCAGTTCCAGGCGGAGCCTTTCGTGCATCTGGGTAAAATTCATCTGTGGATTATTTGCCACCAGCAACAGGAGCAACTGGCTGTAGGTTTCCGCTGGAAAACCTATAAGCAGTAGATGGCCTACATTCTCAGTGCTTCACACGCAATTGAAAAGTATTGAAACGGAAAACGTCCAGTGGATGTTGACTCAAAGGGAACGCAGCATAGGATTGGGTTACTTAATCTTGCATTGGCTTGTGGGAAATCACTGAGAAACGTGTCATTGCCGAAAGGCTGCGTAGGCGGAACACTGTCTTCGCAAGCGGCGGGTGAATAAATGGCGGATCGAATAAATCCGATCCGGTTGTCGAACGTGTGCCCGGGAGCGCTGAGTCAAGGCGTCCAGGGCAGGCCAATGGAGAAATTCCACGATCTGCGCGCTAACGTCATGACAAAAAACAAGAGAACACAGGCGGCAATCCCCCATCAGGACAGGAGAGACCTGAGTTGCCTGGCCTGGTTCTTTTCACCCCGCGGAACAGCAAGTACAACAAGAGCCCGTCGGGAGAAGAAGGGACAATGGAGAAAGCGTCATGGAAGTGCGCGTGCAATTGAAGATTTGCGAGGGTTGCGGAAGCCTTTTTTACCGCACGGAAGGGAATGTTTATTGTCGATGCTGTGATGTAAAATTCAAGGATTTTCCATCGCCGGAGAGCCGCAAACGGCCGGGTCGAATCGGCCGCAAGCCGCTGCTGAAGGCTTGGGCGCTGGCGCAGGCAACGGGAGGCTCACAATGAGCGCAGCCCTTCAGTTGCCAACGATTTGGGGAGCCGGCAGTGCACCGGCAGAAAGGGGAGAAGAACGGAGGAACTGGAAAAGCCCGGCGACGCGGCCGTCGCTCAACAGACCTGAAAGTCCGGCGGAACATCTTCCGGTCAGCGTGGCCTTTTACAGGAAGCACACGGAGAGCATGTTGCGCCGCTACCTATACGCTTCAATGCAGATCGGCAGGGCCCCATCCATTCTGAGCGACTCGGTGGGGCGGGGATGGGCATCGAGCCGGCCGATCCGGACATTCGAGGACGCAGTCATTTTCGTCCTCGACATGGAAAGATGCCTGAACCGGCTTGGATCGCTCGAACGGCAGATTCTGGGCCGGATCGTGCTCCAGGAATATACGCATGCAGAAACCGCAACGCTGCTGGGAATGAGCGTAAGGACGGTCAATTACAAATTCCCGGAAGCGCTGGACCGGTTGACCGAAAAGCTGCTCGAGACGGACTTGCTGATCTTACCGCACTAATGCTAACCAGCCACAAGCGGCCGGCGAAACGGGGCGCATAACGCACTTTTTCGCCGGCTGCATTGTTGGTCAACGTTGCTTTGGAGATCCGACACAAGCTGACCATCTAAAGGCTTTAATACGTACCGGAAGGAGCGGGGAGCAGGAAACAGCCTCATTTCTGCGATTGTGGCTGGGGTTCAAGAATCCGCACCGGACCGCAGAATGGAGTACTTCATTGGGATTCGCGCCAGGAAATGAGCGCGAACCGGTAGAATCAATGAGCGGGACGCGAGCTGACTGCAAGCATCGCGGCGCCCCGAATGGCACACCAAGCGAAGCACTGCGGTAAGCGGTAATTCTCCCAGCCTGCCGAAGTCCGGAGGCGATCCCGTGACGAGGCGGTTCAGAACTTCATTCGAATACTCGCCGCTCGTCGCCGCGCTTGACCTGCTATTGATTCATTGCTGCGCCTGGGCGGCTATCGTTTTCCGGTCCGGATCCGCAAGCGCCGCGGATCTTCATATCTATGCGCACATTCTTCCCCTGCTCTCGATTGCGGCAGTGGTCAGTTTTTCAGTCTGTGGCCTGTACCGAATCTGGCCGCGGCGTCCCCGGGCAAACCTGATCTCGTCGGTGCTGGTGGCTGAGTTTCTCTACGTCACCGCATGGATGTCAATGAGCGGCTGGGAGCCCCGGTGGGCTATCTCGCGAGGAGCGATTGCCGCCTCGGCGGCGCTTCAATTCATAGCCCTGGTGGCGGAGCGCATCCTGCTCCGCACGCTGGTCCGGAACCATGAGCAAATGGAATCCGGATTGATTGTGGCCGAAGACCTGGCAAGCGCCAACCTGATCCGGTCAAAGCTCTCCGGGGCATCACCGTGGTGGATTGCAATCGGTGAATGCCTCACCGCGGAAACATTTCTGAAACTCTCCGATGAAGAAATCTGCTGGGGTACGATCCTGCTGGCGCAGAACGTGCGGGATAAGATGCCCATCATCCGCAGGGCATCGGAGTTATTGAAAAACGTGATTCTGATTCCGGGCGTTTTTGAGTTGTGGATGGTCGGAGCGCAAGCGGCGGAGATTGACGATGTCCTGGTGCTTCGGCTCACGCCGCCCCATCTCCGGCCCGGCCAGCGATCGATCAAGCGCCTGCTCGACGTGGCCGGGTCGATGTGTCTTTTGATTCTCACCTCGCCGGTCATGATTGCAGCCGCCATTCTGGTCCGGCTCACTTCCGCGGGCCCTGCGCTGCTGGCGCAAACCCGGGTTGGGGCGGATGGGAAAGAGTACACCCTGTACAAATTCCGCACCATGGTGGTGAATGCGGAGCAGAAGACCGGGCCGGTGCTGGCGTCTTCGCACGATCCAAGGATCACGCCCCCGGGCCGATTTCTGCGCGCGGCGCATATCGATGAGCTGCCACAGTTGTTCAACGTTCTGATAGGCGACATGAGCCTGATTGGACCGCGCCCGGAACGCCCACATTTCGTGAAGATTTTTCGCGACCAATTTCCCGGCTATGAATTGCGCCTCGCCCTGAAGCCCGGCATCACCGGGCTGGCGCAGATTTACGGCCGCTACTCCACGGCGCCCGAACTGAAGCTGCGCTTCGACCTGATGTACATTTATAACTACTCGCTGGTCATGGACATTCAAATCCTGTTCAGGACCATTTTCGCTGTTCTGCAACCGAGTCACGCCGAAGTATCCAAGGAAGGCCATGCTTCGCCGGCAGTGGCCGATGAGGATTAGCGCGGGTTCCGGGGAAAAGAGACGCCCCGCAGGGTGCTCCAGACCGCTGCGGGCATGGTCCGCGGTTTGGTATAGTTTCTGTTGAACTTGCCTTCGAGACATTATGTTGATTCGATCCCGAGCACCGTTGCGACTTGGCCTGGCCGGCGGCGGAACAGACGTTGCTCCATACTGCGATGAATTCGGCGGCGCGGTTCTGAACGCGACTATCGACTACTACGCGTACGCAGCCCTGGAGCCGCTGGACGCCGAGCGCATCGAGTTCATCTCGGCGGACCAGAACCAGGGCGCGAGTTATGCCGCGGCGCCGGTGCTGGAGGCCGACGGCCGGCTTGATCTTTTCAAGGCCGTCTATAACCACGTTGTCCTCCGCTACAACCATGGGCAGCCGCTGAGCCTGCGCATGAGCACGCGGGTCGACGTACCGGCGGGCTCCGGACTCGGCTCATCTTCCACGCTGGTGGTGGCCATGCTGTCGGCGTATGTGGAATGGCTGAACCTGCCGCTCGGTGAATACGAGTTGGCGCACACTGCCTTTATCATCGAGCGCGAGGAGGCCGGCCTTAAGGGCGGAAAGCAGGATCAATACGCGGCTACATTCGGCGGCTTCAACTTCATGGAATTCGGGCAGAACGGACGCGTGCTGGTGAATCCGCTGCGCGTGAAGGATTGGATAGTCTCGGAACTGGAAGCTTCATTGCTCTTGTATTTCACCGGGAATTCGCGCACCTCGGCGGATATCATTCAGGAACAGTCGCGCAATGTTCTGGACCGTAACGAGATGGCCCTGGGGGCGATGCATTCGATCAAGAAAGAAGCGTTTCGCATGAAGGAGTGCCTGCTGCGAGGCGACTTCAAGTCGTTGCACGATGTTCTGCGCGAGAGCTGGGAATCGAAGAAGAAAATGGCCAGCCAGATCAGCAACGAGCTAATCGAACGTCTCTATGCCTGTGCTCTTGACGCCGGAGCCCACTGCGCCAAGATTTCAGGAGCCGGTGGCGGCGGGTTCATGTGGTTCCTGACGGATCCCATTTATAAAGACAAGGTCGCGGCGGCTCTTTGTGCCAATCACGACGAGGGTACGGCATACGGGTGTCATTTCACAGGCGGAGGGGTTCAGACGTGGAGAGTGCCATGAACAGCCTGGTGCGGGAACAGCTGGGGGCAGGCCTGACCGTGGCGCGAGCGGTAGCGGAGGATTCGGCGCTGCATACGGCGCTGGCGGCAGCGGCAGCGGCGACAGCGGGCGCGCTGAAGGCCGGACACAAATTGATGGTCGCCGGCAACGGCGGCAGCGCGGCGGACGCGCAACATCTGGCCGCCGAGTTTGTGAGCCGGCTCACGGTAGATCGTCCGGCAATGCGGGCCATCGCCTTGACTACCGACACCTCGATTCTGACTTCGGTCGGAAACGATTATGGTTTCGAGCGCCTGTTTGCGCGTCAAATTGAGGCGCTGGGGCAGCCCGGCGACGTGTTCATGGCCATTTCAACCTCAGGCAACTCGCCCAACGTGCTGCGCGCTCTCGAACAGAGCCGGGAAATGGGCATCGCAACCATCGGATTGACCGGCAAAACAGGAGGCAAGATGCCGCCGCTCTGCGATTTCCTGATCTCAATCCCCTCCGACGTGACCATGCACATCCAGCAGGCGCACCTCGCGCTCGAGCACATCTTCTGCATGATTGTGGAGCGCCAGTACTTTGGCGCGGCGGCTGGAGCGCCGTCGGGGACGAACGAATAGCCTGCCCTGCGGAGTGAGTGGTATGGAAGCGATTATTCTCGCCGGAGGCCTGGGAACGCGTTTGGCCGCAAAGCTGAACGGCGTGCCCAAGGCGATGGCGCCCGTAGCCGGCCGGCCATTTCTCGAGATTCTGCTGAACCAGCTAAAGCGCGCCGGATGCACGCGCGCTGTGCTCTCAGTGGGCCATCTTCATGCCGTGATCCAGAGCCATTTTGGCGAGAGCTTCAACGGGATGCGCGTGGAATACGCGATCGAGGATGTTCCGCTCGGCACGGGAGGCGCGATCCGGGCCGCGCTCGGTCACATCACGGAAAAATCTGTTCTGGTGCTGAATGGCGACACGTTTCTCGATGCGGCCTACGCGGATCTGATGCGCTTCCACGAGGCTGAAGGCGCGGGGTTGACCATGGCGATTACTCACCGCGCGGATGTCGCCCGCTATGGCGGCGTGATTGTCAGCGGAGGACGCATCACGGGCTTCGAGGAAAAAGGCCGCATCGGGGAGGGCTGGATCAACGCTGGCGCATATGCGATGGAAAAAGATTTACGATGGCCCGAGGCTCTGGCAGAAAAATTTTCATTCGAAACGGATTTTCTGGCGACGGAGATTGGCCGCATCGCTCCCGCGGCGTATGAAGTGGACGGCTTTTTTCTCGACATCGGCGTGCCGGAAGACCTGGATCGCGCGCAGCGGGAGTTGGCGGACTTTGAACTATAGCGGCAGAGCGAAGGCCGATTTTATCTTTTGTTGCCGCACTGTCGCTCCGGCGCCGATCTTCACCACACTTTGAACTCGCCATGACCTGGATGCTCAAACGGTCCCGGAGTTGGATTCGACTGGCTCCTGCTGCTGCCGAAGTAGTCGGTGTCAATACGAATCGGCGAGCCGTCAGGCTGTTCGTAGGCGAGATCGGGAATGATCGCTTTTCCCAGTAGCGCTGTGCCCACCAATTTGCGGGATTGCCCGCCAGTCCACGCAGGGTCAAATTTCATTTCGAGATAAACACCGCCGGCCTTCACGAGCAGTTGGAGCCGAGGGTCAAAATCAGGCTTGACCAGAGGGCGATCTTCAAATCTGGAAGGCGTGGCTCCATCGAGAAATACATTGCCGTCCATCCACATTTGCATCGGGGCATTGTCATAAACGCTTAAATCGGCATGCTGCACGAACAGATTGTTGTAAAAGCGGTCATCGCCGCGGGGGTTCGAGTGATATCCCGCAACCGCCGTGGAGTGCGGCTTGAGGAATGGCGTCTGGCGGTCGTCGAAGGGAAGCATCTTGACGGCCCCGGCGAACAGGTTGTGCGCATAAGCGCCGCCCTGGGAGTTGTCAGTCAGTGAAACGGGCGAAAGCAGGAGATTGTTGTCAAAGAGGAACGGTCCGTGATCCACCTCGACAAATACATCTGAATCGTTGGAGTCGAAGAGATTTCCGGAGACGCGCGTGCCTTGCGCCATCCAGTCCAGCCACAAGCCCAGGCAGGTGCGGTAAATGCGATTGCGGGAGATCTGAACGTCAATGGCCGCGTGGAATTTGATGCCCGCCATCTCTGCGCCCGAAAACGATCGCCGCACGTGAATGTCGTGGATGGTATTGCCGGTGATGGTGCTGAAGGCTGCGCCCAGGCTGCCGACGATACCGGCTTGTCCGCAATCGGAGATGGTGTTGTTGCGAACGATGTGGTGGCCGATATTCTCTTTTGACCAGCCGTCGGCGAGGGCGCGATTGATGGTCTTCACATAGCCCTCGGCGGCGTCAGCCGAGGTGTTATCCCACTGGTCGCCGTATTTACCCAGCGAGATTCCCGCACAAATGGAGTTGCGGATCACGTTGTTCTCGATGATCCATCCCTTGCTCCAGTGAGGGCCTATCAATCCAATCTGCTCTGCCGTAGGCGGCGCCCACGGGGTGGCCGCATCCTCGAGTGTGAAGCCGCGCACGGTGATGTAGCCGATGCCCGTCTTTTGCGGATAGAACACGGTTTGGCGCACATTGATTTCCACTCGTTCGTGGTTGGGGTCGACACGCGCGAACTGCGCCCAGATGGTGGTGTTTTCCCCGTCCACCTGGGCGAACCAAAGCGCGTCGCCGCCGATGGGCTTCATCAAATCGTCAAGGCCGGCAGCTTCGTCGAGCCAGTCGCCGTTGAGGTAGACTGCGCCGGTATGGTGCTGGCGTCCGAGGGGATTGAACCAGTCGCCGCGAATTAAATCGCTGTAAGGGTTGAAGGCGCCGAAGAATGAGTTGGGGAGTGTCGTTTTCCAGACATTCTCCCGCACTTTGACCCAGTGCTTGACCTCTTCAGAGCCGGTAATTACGGCTGTTTCGCCGGTCGCGGCCTGATAGACGACGCGCCTGGAGTCCGATGTGCCTCCGCGGGGCGGGCTGACGCGCTCGCGGTAGATGCCCGCGTGCACGGTGATGATGTCGCCGGGTTGGGCAAGATCGGCCGCATGCTGGATGGTGCGGAACGGAGCCGCATCTGTGCCCGGGCCAGCATCGTTGCCGCCGACAGCAACATGAAAGGTCGTGGCTTGCACAGCGGTAGCGAGCACGAGGGTGGTTAGAACCGCGCCGAGTAACTTCCCCATTGGCTGCCCTCATTCCGCATCGGCTCATCGCCCCTCCGATCGCCGGGAGAGCCGGACCCGCGAGCGCACCCGGCCCGCTGTTTGCGGCTATACCACCGCGTTGTGCGCAATCACCTGGCGATACCACTCTGCACTGAGCTTGGGCGTGCGCTTCTCGGTTTTAAAATCGACGTAATGGATGCCGAAGCGCTTGCTGTAGCCGTCGCACCACTCGAAGTTATCCAGCAGGCTCCAGAGGAAGTAGCCCTTGACGGGATAGCCCTCAGCGGCCGCGCGGTGCAAATGGGTGATGTAGTTGCGCAGATACATGAGCCGGTCAGTGTCTTCAATGCGACCATCGGGCGTGATCGCGTCATCAGAGGAGCAGCCGTTCTCAGTGATGTAGATGGCGGGCGGATTCCAGATGTCACACACGTTGCGCACCGCCCAGTACATGCACTCGGGGCCGACGGTAATCCACGGCGACGCCATGTGCGGAAACGATGCATAGGGCTTTTCGATTACGTATCCTCGCGCAGACGCGCTGGCGCGGACATAATTGGGCTGGTAGACGTTAAGGCCCACGAAATCGAGGCGGCTGCCGATAGCCTTCATATCGCCGGGCTCGACGTTGGGTGCATTGGGCCCCTCGCGCTGGAGATAGAAGTCTGGATACTTGCCTTCGAGGACGGTGGCCAGAAAGGGAGCATTGCGGTCGCGAGTGGCGAGGCGGGCGGCATGAATGTTCTCCTCGTTCTCGATGACCGGGACAAATACTTCAGGGTTTTCGGCCATGCCTACCAACACGTCGCTGCCGGCGTTGGCGCGAATGGCCTGCACACCGAGGCCGTGGGCGAGGATGCCGTGATGACGCACCTGGTTCGCCGGGCCGTTCGCCAGCTTGAGTCCCGGCGCGAACCGGCCCTGCCGGTAACCGAGATCGGTGAAGCAGACAAATTCATTTGTGGTCATGAAGTGATGCACGCGATCGGAAAGATGGCGGGCTATGAAGCCGGCGTAATCGGCATAAGCCAGAGAGGTATCGCGCGATTGCCAGCCGCCGGCGAGCGCCTGGGGAAGATCCCAGTGGAAGAGCGTGATGTAAGGGGTGATGTTATTGGCCAGCAGCTCATCGACTACGCGGTTGTAGTAATCCAGACCCACCGGATTGGGCTGGCCCTTTCCCTGAGGAAAGACGCGCGACCAGGAGATGGACATGCGATACATGTTCGCGCCCAGGTTGTGAAGCAGCTTCACGTCTTCCTTGTACAGGTGATAAGAATCATCCGCCACGTCGCCGGTATCGCCGTGGTAGGTCTTGCCGGGGGTGTGGGAGAAGGTGTCCCAGATGGACGGGCCGCGGCCACCGTCTTTTGCGCCGCCTTCAATCTGATAGGAAGCCGTGGCGCAGCCCCACAGGAATCCCTGCGGGAAGCTGGGGCTGACGGGATGCGCCTGGGCGAATGGGAACTTCGGGAGCGCAGTTGCCGCAACCGCTGCAGCTGCAGTTTTACCAAATTGACGGCGGGTCAGGACTTTCATGGGCGATTCACCTTTTTCGAGCGTTAAGGCAAAGCGCCCGGCGCAGCCGCTGGAGCGAGAATTGCGAAGCCGTTTGCCTCATTGGGATCAAAGGCAAATTATAGCTGAACGAAAGCGCAGCTTGGCGGTGAAAGCCGCGGCCCGTCCGCGCGAGCTTGCCGCGGGCACAAAAGGCCGCAGCCCCTTCCAAGGCTGCGGCCGATGAAACGGCTGAGTTTCAGCCGAACCGTTACATTTCCTTGACGCCTTCGACAAATGCCTTGAGCTTGCGCGACCGTGAAGGATGGCGCAGCTTGCGGAGCGCCTTGGCTTCGATTTGGCGAATGCGTTCTCTTGTGACCTGGAAGCTCTGGCCCACTTCTTCGAGGGTGTGCTCGGAGCCGTCTTCGAGGCCAAAGCGCATTTTGATCACGCGTTCCTCGCGCGGCGTGAGCGTGCGGAGGACCTGCGAGGTGTATTCCTTCAGGTTCACGCTGATCACCGCCTCGGAGGGCGAAACCGCCTGCCGATCCTCAATGAAGTCGCCCAGGTGCGAATCTTCCTCTTCGCCGATCGGCGTCTCCAGCGAGATGGGCTCCTGCGCGATCTTGAGCACCTTGCGCACCTTGGCCACGGGAATGTCCATGCGGCGGGCGATTTCTTCGCTCGATGGCTCGCGGCCCAGTTCCTGCACCAACTGGCGGCTGGTGCGGATGAGCTTGTTGATGGTCTCGATCATGTGCACGGGAATACGGATGGTGCGGGCCTGGTCGGCAATGGCGCGGGTAATAGCCTGTCGAATCCACCACGTGGCATAGGTGGAGAACTTGTAGCCGCGACGGTACTCGAACTTGTCCACGGCTTTCATCAGGCCGATGTTGCCTTCCTGAATCAGATCGAGGAACTGCAGTCCGCGGTTGGTGTACTTTTTGGCGATGGAGACGACCAGGCGCAGGTTAGCCTCGATCAACTCCCGCTTGGCCTGCTCGGCGTCCATGTCGCCCTGGATCATCTCGCGCTGGGTGCGCTTGAGCTCGCCGATGGACACGCCGGCGTCGCCTTCAATTTTTTCAAGATCGGTGCGGCAGTTCTTTTGCTGGCGCCGGTACTCTTTTTTGAGCTCCTCGCTCTTCGAGGCCTCGAATTTCTGATCGAGAGAACGGATCTGGCGCTCCAGGGTGCGCATGGTGTCGACAGTCTTGTTGACCTTGTCGAGCAGCCGCTTGCGCTCGAGGGCGGTGTACTTGAGCTCGCGCACGATGCGTGAGATGTAAACCCGCTCGCGCGCGATTACCCAACGCAGGCGGCGCAGCTCTTTCACCTTGTTCTTTACGGCGGGCGCGGCCAGTTTCTCATCTACCTGGATGATCTTTTTCTGGTGCTTCACCAGCGCTTCGATGCGGGCCACGGTGGCCTTGACGCGGGTCTGCACCACTTCTTCGGTGAGCTCTTCTTCATCGAAGATGACCACTTCTTTCACGTTGCGCACGCCGCGCTTGAGGTCTTCGCCGAGGGCCGCAATCTCGCGGATCACGATGGGCGAACGCGAAATGGCCTTGAGCACGCGCATCTGGCCGCGCTCGATACGCTTGGCAATCTCCACTTCGCCCTCGCGCGTGAGCAGCGGGACGGTGCCCATTTCGCGCAGGTACATGCGCACCGGGTCGTTCGTTTTTTCCAGCGTTCCCGGGGTCAGGTCGAGCTCGACATCCTCGCCCTCTTCCAGCTCGAATTCCTTGTCGCCGGGGAATTTGGGTCCGTCGAGCAGGTCGATGCCCTGGGTGCCGATAGTGGTGATCAGATCGTCCAGATCGTCGGCCGTGCCGATCTCATCGGGCAGTATCTCGTTGACGTCGCCGTAGGTGAGATAGCCCTTTTCCTTACCCACCTCGATGAGGCTGTCAATGTCGTGTTCGAATTTGTCGTCAATCGCCAAAATAATCCTGCTCTCTCGAGCAGAACCCGCGGTTCTGCCCGGTTGCCTAACCTGGTAATTTCACCGCGCGATTCAGTTCTGTCCAACGCTGCGGCTTCGAGGCCGCAGCGTTGGAATCTGACTCGCTCCATAGCGCGCGGCCGCGCAATATAAATGCGCCGATTGCGCACCGGCGCCGGGACCGGCCGAAACGCGCCTAAAAAAGACTTCCATGTGGAAATCTCTGCGCGCAAACAGACACGTCTCCCGCTGTCCCAACTGGATGCTCGGAACAGGATGGCAGCGCTTCAGGTTTCGCCTGGTTAGCCCGCGAGCCGCAGCTCATGTATGGGGCAAAGGGGCGCGCATCCTCACAGAGATCAACAGATTACCACAGTCTATCCAGCTTGTGCCACTCGAAAAACAGGCAGAAGTTCAACCCTGGACAGCCTGCCGCGGACTGGATCTGGCAGCATTTTTCCTTGCCGCTCAACCATGGTCCTACAAATTAGACGCCGCAAGGGGCCTTTTCGACTCTCAGATTGCTTGAAATTCAGGCGGTTTAGAGCCCGGGCAAAGCCCTATGCTTCAGGCGGCTTCTGGTTGTGCAATTGGCGTAGGGCGCGGTCCAGTTCCAGCTTCTGCTGGGTCAACAATGCCAACTCGGTAAAATCGCCGCCGCGCTCGGCTTCGGCAATCAGGGCGCGAAGATCGCGCAAGCGGCTTTCGATGGAGCGCTCCTGGACCTCCTGGATTGCGCTCAGGACCTCAGTTTCTTCTGGTGGCCGGGTCTCGGCGAGCAGCGTTTCGGCCAGCAATGCGCGCTGGGCCTCATCTTCCACCACGTCCATGGGGTCGCGAGCCTGACGCCCGGCCAGGGCCTGAAGCGCGGGAAATGCACCAAGGTGCTCAAACCAGGATGGTTGCTGAGCGATCATAGCTGCCGCCAGTCGTCTCGACGGCTCGAAGTCCGGATCGGTGACGGCCAACGCCCGCAGCAATACTTTCTCGACACCGGAGAGCGCTGCCGTCCGTGTCTCCACGCGGTCACGGCGCTTGAGCGCGGCCTGGCGGAGTTCCTCGCGCATCACCGCATTGGAAATGCCCAGCTTTTGCGCGGCATCGGCGGCAAATTGATCGCGGGCCAGTTTCTCCGGCATGCGCCGGATGTGGGGCAGCAGGTAGTTCATGGCCTTGACTTTCTGGTCCGCGCTGGCGCCCGGAAACGCAGCCCGGGCGCGCTCGATGAGGTAGTCGGCCTGGCGGCGCGCGCCCTGCACCGCTTTGGTGTACGCCTCGACGCCTCGCTCGCGAATGAACCGGTCGGGGTCAAGACCGTCGTCGAGGGTGACGATTTTGATGGAAAAACCCTCCTCGGTGAGCAGGGAGATGGATTTCTCGGCGGCATTGGCGCCGGCGGCGTCGGGATCGAAGTTGATGGCGACGTTGGAGGTATGGCGCTTGAGAATCGCCACCTGCTGCTCGGTGAAGGCGGTGCCGCTGGTGGCGATCACGTTTTGAATCCCGCGCAGGAAAACCGAGATGCAGTCCATCTGTCCCTCGACCAGCAGGGCAAACCCGGCCTGGCGGATGACCGTTTTGGCCTTGTCGAGATTGAAGAGGACAGACCCCTTTGAGTAGAGCGGCGTCTCCGGCGAGTTGATGTACTTGGGGCCGGCCTTGTCGCCGGTATCGAGCGCCCGCGCGGTGAAGGCAATCACCCGGCCGCTCTCGTTGGCGATAGGAAACATGACGCGCTTGCGGAAGCGGTCGTAGATGGGACCCTGGCTGCCGTCGCCCTGCTCCTTCGAGCTGAAGAGGCCTGAAGCTCGGAGCGCCTCCTGGTCAGCCATGCCGCCCAGGCGGTCGCGCAGCGCGCCGAAGCTGTCGGGCGCGTAGCCGATGCGGAAGGTTTTTATGCCTTCGGGAGTGAGGCCGCGGCCTGCAAGGTATTCGCGCGCCACGGCGCCCTCGGGACCGCGCAATTGCTCCTCAAACCACGCGGCCGCGGCCTCATGCAGATCGAGGAGCTTGGCGCGCATCCGCGCTCCAGCGGCTTCTTCGGGCGAGGAAAACTCCCGCTTTGGCAGCGGAATGCCGCACTTCTGGGCCACAATCCGCACCGCTTCAGGAAAGCCGACATTCTCGATTTTGCCGACAAAGGAAAAAACGTCGCCTGAAACCCCGCAGCCGAAGCAATGGTAGAACTGGCGCACCGCGTGCACCGAGAACGACGGCGATTTTTCCTTGTGAAACGGGCACAGGCCAGAGTAGTTCTGCGCGCCGGCCTTGCGCAGGCGGATGTAGCCCTCGACAATCTTGACGATGTCGGCCTGTTGCTTGACGGTCTGGGCAAAGTCGGACACGGCGGGTCACTATTGAGGATAAGGCCGGCACGCCGGAATGGATGTGGAACCAGTGGAAAGCTGGTCTGGATTTGCGTATTGCGTTGCAACCGCGGTGCGCGCTGGCATAATTACCGAAAGGCCAATCCTGAATGCAGGACGGGAGAGACGTATGGCATCCACCTTTGAAAAGCTCAATCTCAAGGATCAGGGGACGATTGTGGTGCTGAACGCGCCCGAGAGCTTTGAGCCTGAACTGAAGGCGCTGAAGGGTGTGGCAATCCGGCGCGACCTGAAAGGCGTTACGGAGATTGAGTTTTCTCTTGCGTTCGTTACCACGCAAAAAGAAGTCGACACGCTGGGCCCGGCAATCGCGAGAAAAGCCAAGGGCGATGCGGTGGTGTGGTTTGCCTACCCCAAGGGAACCTCAAAGCGGTATAAGAGCGAAATCAGCCGCGACCGGGGGTGGCGCGTACTCGGGGAACTGGGCTTTGAATGCGTGCGGGCTGTGGCCATCGATGAAGACTGGTCGGGGTCCCGTTTCCGGCGCGTGGAATTCATCAAGACCCTGAAACGGGGTGAAGAATACGCGATGAGCGCCCAGGGCCGAGCCCGACTGAAAGCCAAATAGGCTGCGCAGGGCGCTGTCAGCCAGCACTTCCATCCCGACGGTCAAGGTTTGAGTTTTCGGCAGAGGATAAATACTTGTTGCAACGAATATCGCTCCTGATGCATCCTAATAGACAAAGGAGCAAGACCCCGTGACTAATTCTTCTCAAACCACCTGGAACCTCGATCCCGCCCACTCCGCCGCCGAGTTCAAGGTGAAGCACATGATGATCTCCAACGTAAAAGGCAGCTTCAGAGCTCTCAGCGGCGTACTGAACCTGGACGAGGCTGACGTGACCGGCTCCAGCGTAGAGGCGTTCCTTCCCGTGGCCACCCTCTCGACCGGGGATGAGCAGCGCGACGGACACCTGAAGAGCGCGGATTTCTTCGACGCCGAGAAATTCCCCACGATTACCTTCAAATCCAATGAGGTGAAGCGTACCGGGGAGGGTGAATACGCGGTGACCGGCGATTTGACCCTGCGCGGAGTGACCAAGCCCGTGACTTTCGCCGTGGAAGGCCCGAGCGCGCCGGGTAAGGATCCGTGGGGCAATCTCCGCATCGGACTTACGGCGACAACCAGGATCAATCGCAAGGACTTCGGTCTGACGTGGAACTCGGCGCTCGAAGCCGGCGGCGTGCTGGTTGGCGACGAAGTCGGGCTGACCCTGGATGTGCAGTTCATCAAGGCTTGAAACTCCGCATCTCCCCTGTTGCGAAGCCATAACCCGAAGAAACGGCACGGCGAAAGGCCGTGCCGTGAGGGTTTCTTTCCCCTCGCGTCTTCGTCCCGGCGTGCCTGAGCGCTGGCTCTGATGGTTAGAATATTATTCGTGATGTTAATTTTTCTTTACATCAGGTTTGTTTTATAGTACATTCCTCCTGAGGTTGAAGGAGGGTTGTTTTGGCCTACAGAGAGAAAACTGGTTGGCTGTCGCTTATCGCGATGGCAGTGACCTTTGGCCCTTATTTTGTAATCGTCGCGACGCGTACCATCCCTACGTCTGGGTTGCCGAACCTGCGCCTGCTTGTGGTTTTTGCCGCCACCGCAATCTGCCAGATGCTCATCCTGACTGCCGGCCACCTGTATTTAGGCCTCAGGTCCCCAGACGAGGCGCGCACGCCACCCGATGAACGTGATCGCGCCATTATGCGACGCTCCATTAGCTCCGCTTACTACGTGCTCATCGCGGGAATGATCCTAGTCGGCGGAGTGATGCCTTTCAACTCGAGCGGATGGTCTATCGTCAACGCTGCAATCCTTATGGTTGTCATGGCCGAAGTCGTCCACTACGGCGTGCTCGTGCTGTGTTATCGTAGGCAGGCTTGATGGGAGGATCGATATCCAATCGCATTCGGGTCCTCCGATTCCTGAACGGAGAGATGTCGCAGGCCGAACTGGGGCAGCGCATCGGGGTTTCCCGCCAGACGATCGCCGCCATCGAGGCCGGGAAGTACTCCCCCACTCTGGAGGCGGCGTTTCGCATCGCTGACGTCTTCAAGGTACCGTTCGTCGAGGTATTCACGTGGGACGCGAACGGCGCCGGCAGAGCGCACAATTAAGTGCATTTGCCGGCCGGCGCCAATCAATGAACGATTTACAGTGATTAAAGCGGAAGCGGTCTGCACGGGCGGAGTTCGGTGTTTGTAGAGAAAGTACTTGTTGCAACGAATATCATCCTCGCGCATCCAATCTACTGTAAGACACGAGGAGGTCAACCATGTCGCTTCGTCCCGTGAAGCAGATTATTGAAACCACGCCCACCATCGAAGGCGCCGGCGTGAAATTGCAGCGCGCCTTCGGTTTCGGCAAGACCAAAGAGTTCGATCCGTTCCTGTTGCTGGACGATTTCCGCAACGAGAATCCGGCCGATTACCTGGCCGGCTTTCCTTGGCATCCGCATCGCGGCATCGAGACCATCACCTACGTGCTGGCGGGCGAGGTTGCGCACGGCGACAGCCTGGGGAACAAGGGCCGCATGACCGCCGGCGACGTGCAGTGGATGACGGCGGGCAGCGGAATTCTGCACCAGGAGATGCCGAAGGGCGACGCGCACGGCCGCATGCACGGCTTCCAGTTGTGGGCCAACCTGCCCGCAGCGCTGAAGATGACCGATCCGCGCTACCAGGACATTCCGGCTAACGCCATTCCCGAGGTGACGGAGGACGATGGAACGCGCGCGCGGATTATCTGCGGCGAGTTCTGGGGCCAGCGAGGGCCAGTGGAGGGGGTGGCAGCGGATCCGCGCTACGTTGATATTTCCGTGCCGCCGGGCAAGAAGAAGCGCATCCAGGTGGAGACCACGCGCAACGCATTTGCCTACGTCTTTGCCGGCGCGGGAACGTTCCGCGACGCTTCAAGCCCGCAGGCGGTGCTGACGGAGTCGGCTGTCGATCCGAATTCGCAGCCGGTCTACGATGCGAAAAACCATTCGCTCGTTCTTTTCGATCGCGGCGATGAGATCGTGGTGCAGGCTGGGCCTGAAGGCATTCGCTTCCTGCTGGTTTCAGGCAAGCCGCTCGAGGAGCCGGTGGCGTGGTATGGGCCGATCGTGATGAACACGCAGGAAGAACTGCGGCAGGCGATGGCCGATCTGCACACTGGAAACTTCATCCGGCACGCGTAAGAGCAGCTTCTAGCCTTTAGCCCGCATTTCTCACATGGCGCGTCAACGAATTTGTAGCGCCGGCCTCCTGGCCGGGGTCCCCGCGGACAGGTCTTAGTCCGTGGGGTGGTTCACCGGCTGTAGCGTGGGTCTCCCGACCCACGCCGGACTCCGTTTGCTCCGTACCGTGTGTGCAAACTGTATAGATGAACGAGGCTTTGCTCTGGCGGCGAGGACGCCGCCAGTACAGCCGACCAGGAGGTCGGCGCTACAGAGCGTCGATCTGGCCGTGAGAAATGCAGGTTAGCTATTAGCCTTCGTGGTCTCCCAGCCTCACACAGGATCTTCGGTTACGCCTCCAGCGGCAGATCCGCCGACAGAATGTTCATGGGCGTGAGGCCGCGCTGGCGCAGGGCGCGCAGGCTCAGGGCATCGTGTCGCTTGGCGAGGCGGCGGCCATTGTGGTCCACCACCAGGCGGCAGTGGTACCACGCGGGATTGTTGAAGCCAAGCGCGCGGTTGAGCAGAATCTGGCGGGCGGTGGATTTGAGCAGATCGGCGCCGCGCACCACTTCCGTTATTCCCATGGCGGCGTCGTCTGCCACGCAGGAAAGCTGATAGCTGGGTACGCCGTCGCGCCGCCATACCACAAAATCACCGAAGTCAACGCCGGCCACATAACGCTGCGGGCCCAGGTTCCGGTCGGCGAATTCCACTACCTCGCCATCGGGCACGCGGAATCGCCAGTTGGCGCCCTGGAGCATGTCCAGTTCGTCTGCCGTGGGACCTGGGGGTTGCGGGGCGGGACCCTGCAGGCACCGGCACGTTCCAGGATAGATGGGCTCGTCGTCGAGAGCGTCCAGCTTGCCGCCTCCGCGGCCTGCCTGCACGCGTTCATGCGGAGCGCCAAGCGCGGTCTCAAGGTCTTTGCGCGAGCAGCGGCAGGGGAAGAGACAACCACGCTGGAGCAGCTTGCGCCACGCGGCGAGATAGATCGAGCGGCGTTTGCTTTGCACGTAAGGCGCGAACGGTCCGCCTTTGTCAGGACCCTCCTGCCAGCGAATCCCCAGCCAGCGCAGGTCTTCGATGGCTGCGTCGGCGTAGGCGCTTCTGCTGCGGTCGGGATCAAGGTCTTCCATGCGCATTACCAGCGCGCCGCCGGCGTCGCGGGCACGCTGCCATGCGGCAAAGAATGTGCGCGCGTGGCCCACATGCAGATAGCCGGTGGGCGATGGCGCAAGCCGCCCGCGATAATTCGATATCGGCGCTGGAGGCTGGCTGGCCATGCTCAAGATTAGTTTAGCCAGTCAGGTGCTCGCGGTATATGTGAGAGGTTGGATTGGCGGTGAATGGACGCGGATCAGTCCGGCACATCTCCATTGCCATGCTGGTGCTGGTACTTCCCGATGCTCTGGTTGAGATGATCGGGATCGACTGAAATCTGAACCACGTCGAGCTCGTTGCCGTCCTTATCGACGACGAACATGCCCATCCGGGCGCCTTCGGGATGGATGAAGATGAGCGTCTGCTCATTGCCTTTCCTGTTGGTCTCGCGAATCATCCGTTCCCAGCCGGGACCCAGTTTTTCCTCGACAAGGTTATTCAGTTCTTCGCCATCCACCTGCGCAGGGAAGTTATCAAATTCAGCGACGTGCAGGGCGCTTACGCCGCCGTTTGTGGCCTTGTGGGCGATGAGGCTCGCGACTCCAAGGAAGGGGATGCGCGTGGCCGGTACGTGATAACGGCTCTCGATGGCGCCGACGACGCCATCGAATCCGTTCTGGCTGCCCGCGAAGACCACGACCGGCACGGCCAAAGCTGCAACACAGAGGATGGGAATCCACCAAAAGCGCTTCATTGGCCGCCGCCCTTCTTGTCCTTTTCTTTGCCATTTGCGTTTTTTCCCACGTTTCCGAGCGCGCCCAGGCCTCCCAGACCTTTCAGCTTGCCGAGCTGGTCCATGCGAATGGGCCCAAGAATCAGCACGATCGACAACTCCTTCGGCTCGGCGGAGAGAATGAATAGGCCGCGCGATTCGCCATTCACCATCTTGACCATCACGTCGGTGGATTCGCCGCTCTTGCGTTCGCGTTCGTGCACCATGGGCGTCCACTCGGCGGTCTCGAAGTACTGGCGGAGCTTGTCGACATCGACCATCGAGTAATCGCCTTCCTTGTCGAATTCGTAATCGCGGACGTAGATGCCGTCGAGACCCTCGATCAACTGGCGGGTGGCAGCCTCATCGCTGTCTTTGCCGTTCATGAATTTGGCCGCAAAGTCGAGCATGTTCTTGCCCAGCGTGACCTCGGTTACGTCAGAAGCGCGCGCGGCCAGCTCTTTTTCGACGGGTGACGGCAGAGGCAGCGGCGAGGTCTGGGCCAGGGCCGGCGCGGCCAGCGCCGCGGCTCCCAGCACTAAGGCGATGATTGGATTTTTCATGAAACTCTCTCCTTCTTACTGCGTCTCCCGGCTACTGCGTGTCCTGATTACTGCGTGTTTCGGTTGCGAGCCGCGAGCTGCGCATTCATTTCGTTGAGCGCGTGATTGGCGATGCGCAGCGCGGTGAATACCTGCTCGCGGGCAGCTTCGCCTTTGCGCCGCTGCTCGGCGTTGCGCCAGGTGATGGCCCCGCCCAGCGCGCCGGCCAGCAGCACTGAAGCCGCCAGCCGCTGCCAAAACACTGCGCGGTGATGCAGGCGATCGGCGCGCTGAAAGCGGCGGCGCTCCATGATCTTTCGCTTCAGGCTGGGCGGCGCCGGCCGGCGCTCGAATGCTTGTTGCAGTTCCCGTTCAAAGTCGTCGATGGGTTCAGGCACGACGGATGTACTCCTTCAACTGGCTTTCGGCCTTGGCGCGGAGCAGCTTCAATCCGCGCTGCAGATGGCTTTTCACAGTGGCCAGCGGTGCTTCCAGCGTGGCCGCGATCTCTTCCGGGGTGAGGTCTTCCTGGTAGCGAAGAACCAGGACCGCGCGTTGCGGAGCGGGCAGCGTGGCCAGCAGATTTTCAAGGCGCGCGCCGAGCGGCGAATTGCGTCCTTCTTCAAGCGCGCCGTGATCCTCTTCAATCTCCACCCACAAATCGAAGCCGCGAACTCTGCGCCGGCGCAGCGCGTCCGCCGAGCGGCTCATGGTCACGCGGCGCAACCAGAAGCAGGCGTGCAGCGCCGATTCGATTTTGGCGAGATTGCGGTCCATCTCCATGAAAACGTCCTGCGCGATCTCCTCGGCCAGGCCGCGGTCGCCAGTCATGCGAACGGCCAGCGAAAAGACCATCGACTGGTGCTCGTCGACAAGTTGCTCGAAGTCCGGCTGCCAGTCATGGGCCATGAGATTCGCTTCTACTCTCTTATCCGCGGAAATGCGGGCGCTGGGATGCAGAGATTTACGCAATGAGGATAAAAAAGTTCAGGGGATGGAATGCGGTGGGATGGGAGAACGGGGCTGCGGTTAAGGTTCGTGGTCTTCCAGGTCTCAAAATCGAGACCTGGGCGCCCGCACATTTTGGTCTGATATGGACCGGCAAATTTGGGCCAGCCGCCAATTTCAGATCCCGATAGCGGGACCCGTGTCACCGCGCCTTAAAGGTACATCGGATTGAATAGGGCCTGCTGAGCGCGATCCGTCCTCGAAACAGAGCTGCTGTCGACCTCGTTGCCCCAAGACGTCCATCCTGGCCGGCTGTGGCGGGCGAACATTTCAAGGAAAGGTCCGTAGCTACACGCCTCGATGATCGGATAGATTTCGTCCGGCTTTCGGGAGTGCTCCCGCTTTCGCGTGGCCAGAAAGTTCACCTGTCGTCTCCCCGGCGCCGCAGTGCGCATGCTTCCGCGAATGCCGAAGAGAACCAGTTCGGTCACATTCCTGAAGTAAAAGCCAACCCCACGCCCGTCCGGGCCACCGTCCTTACGGATTTTGTGCCAAACGATGTTGGTTTTGTATGTAAACCCCCACCTCTTCATTACCTCGAGGCCCTCAAGGATCAGCGTCTTTGGAACTCGGGGTTAAACCTGACCTTGGTCCGTCAGGCTGTTGCTATCGGGGTTGAACCTTCCGCTGTTGCCGATCGACGACTTCACTTGTCTCGGATGGAAGATCGCAATCGTGTCATAGAACTCCCCTCGTTTCATCCAAATGCCGTCGAATCCGAGCGACTTTATTCTTGCGACTACTTCCAAGTCCTCAAGGACCTCCCAGTTCGAGTTGTCATAATGGCCCGGGATCCCCAAACCCCACTCAGCCATGAGTTCTGCGCATTCATAGGTCCGCGGGTCGAACGGCCTGAGAACACGAAGAAAGAAAGGCATTATGATGACAGCCGCACCCTCCGGCTCATCCCGGAAGAAGGATTGCGAGTCATTTGCTTGCTGCTCGGCCACCAACGGGTCAGGGGTAAAGCAATGAAAGGCGTGATCAATATGAAAGGCGTCAAAATCAACGTAGGTCCCGTGGTACATGACCAGAGGGCGCCCATTGGAATCCGTAACCTTACTTTCTCCGAACCAAGCCTTGAATTCGCCACTCTCCGTGATCGGGCCGCAGTTGGCTGTCGCACGCTTTCGTTTGGTCTCGGCTCTCATCGCCAACCCTCTACCCCGTTTTCAGTCAATCTCATCGGCTGGAGCGCGGCTTTCATGAAGGCGTTGTAAGGCTTAATGCGGTCATATCAAGATTTGATAGGTTCCATCGCCGAGGAACGCCAAGTACCCGAGATCACGCAGCGCCTGCAATTGTTGTCGAATCTTGGGGCGAATGTTTCGGTTGCCAGGATAGGCAAGGAGAAATTGCTCCTCCTTCTTGTATAGGTCGTTCAGAGTGAACGCCTCCCTTTCAAGTCCACGAATGACCTGCAAGGTCAGCGTCGTCCACCCCCTCATTACTGGTTTGATGTTCTTGAGTTCTCCGAAACGTTGAAAGGCCTCCCGTACCATCCTGGGCTCGTTTGGACCCCGCGAACCAACTATTTCGATTTGAGCATCTTTCGCGATCCGATCGAGCCGAATATTGCAGCCAACCCATCCCGCGCGACGGGCTGTCGCGGATAACGGCTTACGCTCCTGAATGACATTCGGAGTCAGAAACAGGTGGTGGACAGCGGTTAGGCTTCGAATCTCCCATTCATCGTTCCGCTCAAGCATCATCAGCGTTGGTACAGAACCATTGAGAATTCGTGCCATCAAGGCGCTGTAAGCGCCGTCAACTAATGTCCTTTTCGGTCGATTACGAAATGCCTTTAGCTCGTATCTCTGATCGCACTCGGGACATACGAAATCGGTGGCTTTGGTGTTTGCCGCAGTAGCGCGAAGGACATCGCTCTCGCAGGACAGACAATAGGCGTTCAGCCGGAACCAAGCCTCCGACAGGACGCGCGACCTTTGGGCTTGGCTGC
>Ga0302320_10002279_pt1 | contig 45558 bp, 41 predicted proteins | sample Bog_T0_3_FD_202130 | JGI IMG/M metagenome (GOLD analysis project Ga0302320, IMG submission 202130) | Peat permafrost microbial communities from Stordalen Mire near Abisko, Sweden - Bog_T0_3 | ecosystem: Environmental > Terrestrial > Soil > Wetlands > Peat | place: Sweden: Abisko, Stordalen Mire...
ATGGCCTGCAAAGGTTCCAGGACAAAGCGGCGCTCGGCGATGCGCGGATGGGGAAGGATAACCGGCCCGTCCATAATCGCACCGGCATAATCCAGCAGATCAATATCCAGGCTTCGCGGTGCATTGGGGGCGGAACGCTTACGTCCAAAGGCCGTTTCGACTTCATGCAAAAGTGTCAGCAGCGCAAAGGGATGAAGCGGAGTTCGAATCGCGGCGACGGCGTTCAGGAACTTTGGTGCGGCCGGATCGGGCCAAGCCTCGGTTTCGTAGAAGGGCGAGACCGCGGCGATCTGGGTTCCTGCCCGGGCCAGCGCCGCCAAAGCCGCATCGAGCGTTTTGGCGGGTGGGCCCACCGGTGAGGGAATATTGGCGCCGATGCCAATAAAGATTGGGCCGATCAAAGCCGGCATTGGCGCATCAGGATTTTTGGAGGTCATATGCTTTTTTATCCCAGCGAAAAGATCGCGCTTTTTATTGACGGGGCCAATCTTTATGGCGCCGCCAAGGGCCTGCAATTCGACATAGACTATAAGCGGCTTTTGGAAGTATTCGCGCGCAAAGGCACGCTGGTGCGCGCCTTTTATTATACCGCCGTGGCCGAGGATCAGGAATTTTCTCCCCTTCGCCCGCTGGTGGACTGGCTGGATTATAATGGTTTCTCGGTGGTGACCAAGCCGCTCAAGGAATTCACCGACGCGCAGGGCCGCAAGCGCGTCAAGGGCAATATGGACATCGAGCTGGCGATTGACGTGATGGAGATGTCGGCCTGCGTCGACCATGTCGTGATCTTTTCCGGCGATGGCGACTTCCGCCGCCTGGTCGAGGCGGTGCAGCGCCGCGGCAAGCGGGTGAGCGTGGTGTCCACCATCCGCACTTCCCCGCCCATGGTATCCGACGAATTGCGCCGCCAGGCCGACAATTTCATCGAACTTGACGAGCTTAAATCCCAGATCGCGCGCGACGGAGCCAAAGCGCCACAGTTCCAGACGGCCTAGACAGGGTATCGGCCAACGGCTAGTGCGGGCGCATGAAAGCCCCCGCCGCACCCGGTCATGATTGCCCTTTGTGTCCCAGGCTGGCGGCGTTCCGCGCCGAAAATCGCAAGAAGTATCCGGGCTGGTTCAATGCCCCGGTGCCGAGCTTCGGGCCGCTGACCGCACGCCTGCTGATCGCGGGACTGGCGCCGGGACTTCAAGGCGCCAACCGCACCGGCCGGCCTTTTACCGGCGACTGGGCGGGAGACCTGCTCTACGCCACCTTGTTGAAGCACGGGCTGGCCAAGGGCGTTTATGACGAGCGCCCCGACGACACGTTGGAACTGGTGGATTGCCGCATCGCCAATGCGGTGCGCTGCGTGCCGCCGCAGAACAAGCCGGAGCCCGGCGAGATCAAGACCTGCCGGCAATTTTTGCAATCGGAGTTGGAGACGTTGCCGAATGTGAAAGTGATCCTGGCGCTGGGCAAGATCGCGCATGACAGTGTCCTGACAACACTGGACGCGAAGATCAGCGCAAGCCCCTTCAAGCATGGCGTGGCGTATGAGGTTGGCAAGTTCAAGCTGATTTCCAGCTATCATTGCTCGCGCTATAATACCAATACGCGCCGGTTGACCACGGAGATGTTCGAAAAGGTGGTTGGCAAAGCGAAAATGCTGGCGGCCCCTTAAGATTATCGGACCGGCTCGCGCAATGCAGCTTCAACATCGACTAACTTGAGCAATTCGTCCAGAAGATCCGTCGGTTCATAAACAAGCGACCCCCACCCAGACGCGGCTACAACCAGTCCGGTCCTGATCAAAGCGGATATTGTTCTATGAAATTCAGCGCCATCTTTGAACACCCTGCCCGGTCCTATCAGTACATCCACTTCCCTCTTGTCATTTCCCGCATTGGGGTCCTGACCTTTTCGCTCTAATTCGTGGCGAATCCACATTTTCCGATATGCCGTAACCGCTATTATTTCCTCCCGAGATAACGATGCCAGCAACGATGCCCACCGTAAAAAATTATCGGCGTACAATGGGGGAGAGTTTTGAATTTGCCCCTGCATCACTTGAGCCATCAGTCGCAAATTGACTCTCGCAGCGCCTCTGTGAGCGGCGCTCATATATTCGAAAGCCATCGCCACAGCTTCGTCGATGTCTGCAATATCCTGAATGTTTGCATCGCCCGAAGCCAATTGCGATAGCAGTATCTGTCGCGCCGTTTCAGTCCGTCGGCGCATAAGATCGTGAAAAGCCGCAGTTAAGCTTTTCTGGAAAACCTTTATCACAATGGTGGATACTAGTTCGGCCATCGCGCTCAGCCTTTATCCCGCATGAGTCTGGCCTTATCCCGCTGCCAGTCGCGCTGTTTTTCGGTTTCGCGCTTGTCGTGAAGTTTCTTGCCCTTGGCGACGCCGATTTCGAGTTTGGCGCGGCCCTTGGCGTTGAAATAAAGCTTGAGCGGAATGAGCGTCATGCCTTCGCGCTGGATGGCGGCGGAGAGGCGGTTCACCTCGCGCTTGTGCACCAGCAATTTGCGGGTGCGCTTGGGCTCGTGATTGAAGCGGCTGGCCTGGGTGTATTCGGGGATATAGCAATTGACCAGCCAAAGCTCGCCGTCCTTGGCATGGGCATAGCTTTCGCCAATGGTGGTCTTGCCGCTGCGCAGGGATTTGACCTCCGAGCCCATCAGCATGATGCCGACTTCCAGCGTCTCGCCGATGGCATAGGCGTAACGCGCCTTGCGGTTGTCGGCGATGATCTTGAAGCCGTCGTCTTTCTTCTTGGCCATCAGACCTTGAAACCGACGCCCTGCATCGCGGCCTTGACCTGGGCGCGGCCGGCATCGGTCAGCTCCACCAGCGGCAGGCGCACCTCGGGCGTGCAAAGGCCCAATAGCGAGACGGCATATTTGACCGGCGCAGGCGACGGCTCGCAGAACATGGCGTCGTGCAGCGGCATCAATTTGTCCTGAAGCTCGCGTGCACGGTCATAGGCGCCGCGCAGGCAGGCATCCTGGAATTCGGCGCAGAGCTTGGGCGCGACATTGGCGGTGACGGAAATGCAGCCATGGCCGCCATGCGCCATATAGCCCAGCGCGGTGCCGTCCTCGCCCGAGATCAGCCGCCAGGACTTGCCGCAGGCGTTACGCTCGCGCGTGGGGCGCATCAGATTGGCGGTGGCGTCTTTTACCCCGATGATGTTGGGGTGCTTGGCCAGGCGCGCCATGGTGTCCACGGAAATTTCCACGATGGCGCGGGCGGGGATGTTGTAAAGCAGGATGGGAATGTCCACCGCGTCGGCAATCGCCATAAAGTGGCGATACTGGCCTTCCTGCGACGGCTTGTTGTAATAGCCGGTGACATGCAGCACGGCATCGGCGCCAACGCTTTTGGCGTGGCGGGTCAGCGCGATGGCCTCATCGGTGGAATTGGAACCGGCGCCGGCAATCACCGGCACCCGTCCCGAGGTTTCCTGAACGCAGATTTCCACCACCCGCATATGCTCGTCATGGCTCAGGGTGGGCGATTCGCCGGTGGTGCCGCAGGGAACCAGACCATGGCTGCCCTGTTCGATCTGCCAGGAAACCAATTTGCGGAAAGCCTGTTCGTCCACGCGGCCGCCCCGCATCGGGGTGACAAGAGCGGGCATGGAACCCTGGATGCGCGCCGCGACGCTGGTCATGGCAAGTTCCGTCCTTAAATTAAACCCCCGGCATTATGGCCTTTTCGGGCAGCCACCGTCTAAGCTGATCTGGCGGATTCAACAAGTATCTATCCCTCATGGCCGCCAAGCATATCGCGCTGATCGCGGGTCTCCTGGCCCCAACCCTCTATGGGCTGGAAGTAGGGGCCGTGGCCCAGAGCGCCGGCGTGGTAATGATGCAGCCAATTCCGGACACCATAGCGGCCGACCCCGGCATTGAAGGGGCACGGCCCAGCACCATCCGGGTCTTGTCTCCCACCGACCATGATCTGTTTCAGCGCGCCCTTGCCTTGGCCGCCAAAGGCGACTGGAGCAAGGCGCTGGCGTTGGGCGACCAGGGCAAGGACACCACCGCACGCCAGTTGCTGCAATGGCGCTATGCCCTGGACAGGAACAGCGGCGCAAAATTCTCCGAGATCGACGCGGTGATGAAATTTGCCGCCAGCTGGCCACTGAAAGGCACGCTGCAAGCCCGGGCCGAAGCGGCGATCATTCCCGATACGGTGACCCCGCCCGCCCTGACGCCTGCGCAGATCGCCCTCTGGTTCGAGGGGCGGCAGCCCAATTCCTCGATCGGCCGGGTGCGGCTGGGCGAGGCGCTGGTGGCGACGGGCCCCACTTCCAATGGTACGGCAGCCAAGGGCGGACCGCTGATCGCGCGTGGCTGGGCCGAAGGGAGCTTCGATGACGCCACCGAGGCGGCGATCCTCGCCCATGACGCGGCATATCTAACGCCCGAAAGCGACAAGGCACGGCTCGACAATCTTTTGTGGCGCGGCGAATTCACCGCGGCGCGGCGGCAGATGAGCCGGGTGGACGCCCAGTCCGCTGCTGTGGCGCGGGCGCGAATCCTGCTGGGCGGCGGCACCAGGGCGGCCAAGGCGGCGCTGGAAGCGGTGGAACATTCCAGCGATCCCGGTTTGCTGTTCGACTGGGCCAAGGCTCTGCGCAATGAACACAAGGATGACGAAGCGCACCAGATGCTGCTGCGCGCCGCGCCCGCCACCCTGGCGCGGGATCATGCGGCGCGCTGGTGGGCGGAAGTGAATACCGAGGCCCGCGACGCCCTGAAGGGCGGCGACGCCAAAGAGGCAATGGCATTGCTGAACCATGCCGGGCTTTCCGGCGGCGATGAATATGTCGAACAGCAATTCCTGACCGGGTTCGTGACCTTGCGCTTTTTGAAGGTTCCGCAAGCCGCCCTGCCCTATTTCCAGAGGCTGGAGGGCAGCGTCTCGCGTCCCGTGAGCAAGGCGCGCGCCGACTATTGGCTGGGCCGCACCTATGAGGCGGCGGGCGACAATGACGATGCCCTCACCCATTACCGGCTGGCCGGCGCCTATCCGGAGACATTCTATGGCCAGTTGGCGCAGGCGCGCACCCAAGATGCCCCGCTGCTGCATGTGAACGATACTGAGGTTGCGGCAGCCGCCCGCAGCGAGATCGAGAATGATCCCCTGATGCCGCAGATCCGGGTGCTGGCCGATCTGGGCCAAGCCGATGACCTTCGTCTGTTCGCGGAAGCCGAGGCCCAGGTCTATTCCTCACCGCGCCACCTGAAGGCTTTTCTGCAAAGCCTGACCGAATGGGGCTATCCCGAGATCGCGCTGCGGCTGGCCAAGTCGGCCAGCTATGCCGGCGCCCCGATGCTGGAATTCAGCCATCCCCTGATGGCACTGCCACCCTATAAGGGGTCAGGCACGCCGCCGGAGCCGGCGCTGGTGCTGGGGCTGATCCGCCAGGAAACCGAGTTCGATCCCTATGCGGTGAGCAGCGCAGGGGCGCGGGGCCTGATGCAGGTAATGACGGAGGGGGCGAAAAAATCGGCACGGATCGCCCACTTGCCCTACCGGCCGAACGATCTTCTCACCGACAAGGACTATAATATCGAGCTGGGCATGATCGAGGCGGCCGGGCATCTGGCCACCTGGAACGGTTCGCTGCTGCTGGCGGCGGCGGGCTATAACGCGGGCGACACCAACGCCCGGCGCTGGGTGGCGGCGTTCGGCGATCCGCGCGAGGGGACGGTCGACCCGCTGGACTTTATCGAGCAGATCCCGTTCAGCGAGACCCGCAACTATGTGCAGCGCGTGCTGGAAAATATCGAGGTGTACCGGAACCGGCTGGCGGGAAAGGATGAGCCGCTTGAGATCATGAGCGATCTGTATGCGCCGGCGGCGGCGCCCGCGGTGGTGCTGAGCGTGCTCGTGGCGCAGCCCGCAAAGGCGAAAACGAACTGACTTACTTGAAAATACTGAGCCACTCGCGGGCCAGCTTTTGCGCCTGGGCGATCTGGCCCGCATTCATCTCTTCGGCGATCTGGTTGCGCCAGTTCTTGGCAATGTCGCTGCCGCGCTGGGCCGCGAGATTGAACCATTTGTGGGCGGCGACATAATCCTGCGCCACGCCCTGGCCGGTCGAATAGGCCAGCCCCAGATTGTAGAGCGCGTCGGCGCGGCCAAGCTTGGCCTCGCTTTCATATTGCGCCAGTGAATCCATGTCGATGCACGCCACGATATTCTCCTTGCCTGACCCTATGCATGCGCATGGTGAAGCCGAAGAAACTAAGACGCGGTAAATGGCGGTTAGTCTTAATTGCTAAGAAGCGTTAGGCGCGGTGAACAAGGTCCTAACGCCTGGCGCTGTTAGCGGTCTGTAACGGCAGCGTACGGACGTGAGCTTACAGAGGATGGCGCCGCTTCGAGCGCCCAGCGCGGGGCTGGGCAGCTTAGGCCCTACTTCGCGCGCTGGCCGAAGAGGACTTTATGCTCTTCGTCCGTCATCGGTTTGCGCAGTTCCGCGCCAACCGCCAGGCCGCGCTGGACGGCTTTGCGCGCCAGAAGCCGCTCCATCCAGGCCGCCAGATGGGGGAATTCGTCCAGGGGCTGAAAGCGGGTGGAAGATTTCACCCAGCTTAGGCAGGCCATATCGGCGATGGAGTAGGCGCCGGCCAGGTATTTGCGGTTTGCCAGGCGCGTGTTCATCACCCCGAACAGACGATGCACCTCATCGGTGTAGCGCTTTTTGGGATAGGGCAGGTCTTCCTTGGAATAATTGAGGAAGTGGTTGGCCTGCCCCGCCATGGGGCCGAGGCCACCGACCTGCCAGAACAGCCATTCTTCCACCGCGATGCGCAAGCGGGGTTCTTTGGGATAGAATTTTCCGGTCTTGCGGCCGAGATATTGCAGGATCGCCCCGGATTCGAAGATCGACACCGGCTTTCCGCCCGGTCCCTTGGGATCAATGATCGCGGGCATGCGGTTGTTTGGGGAAATCTTGAGGAAAGCGGGGGCGAATTGCTCGCCCTTGCCGATATTCAGGGCCTGAGGATGTAGGGGAGCTTCAACTCTTCCAGCGCGATGCTGATCTTATGGCCGTTGGGGGTTGGCCAGTAATACAGTTCAATTGCTGGGGTTATTTTTGCTTTGGGGGGCATGACCACCTAACTCTTAAAGATCAGGCTGGTTGCTTGCGGACGCCTCGCCCAAGCCCTTTGCTCTAGAACGGGCTTGGCCGCGGTACCCTTCCGGGAGACCGCGGCCTTTGCCTTGTTCATCGGATACATCCTGAATGTCAGGGGTAACCGTGAGCGTCAGATTGACGTAACGTCAATCAGACTATTTCTTCTTCTTCTTGGCGGCCTTCTTCTTCTTGGCAACCTTCTTGGCCTTTTTCTTCGCAGCCATGATCAACTCCTCGTGTGTTTGTTTGGTCTGAGGCGACTGAGGTCACCCCCCAAAACAAGACGAATATGAAAACTTGCATTTGGTAATGCAACTCTTGCTTGACTTTCGAAAATGACCGTTTTCGCGGAAATGCGTATAACCCCTGTTTTCATTGTGTCATATTTGCTATTCTGTACACGGACGAAAAAACCGCATTTGGGCGGCGATTTGGCCGGTTTTGCGCATTTTGTGCGAATCACCCCTCGTCGGGGAGATTGAGTCGCTTCTTGAGGGCGGCGTTGACCGCCACCGGATTCGCTTTTCCGCCGGTCTGTTTCATCACCTGGCCGACGAACCAGGCGGCGAGTTTCGGCTTGGCCTTCACCTCTTCCACCTTGGCGGGATTGGCGGCGATCACCGATTCAATGGCGGCATCAATCGCGCCGGTATCGGTGACCTGGCGCAGGCCGCGTGATTCCACCAGGGCGCGGGGGTCACCGCCTTCGCTCCAGACGATGTCGAGCAGATCCTTGGCGATTTTTCCCGAAATAGTTCCCTCGGCGATCATCGCCACAATGGCGTTGTTCGCGGCCGCCCCCACCGGTACATCGCTGATGGAGAGGCCGTCGCGGTTGAGCCGGCCCAGGACTTCGTTGTTGAGCCAGTTGGCGGCGGCTTTGGCGTCTAAACCCCTGGCCAGTTCCTCATAATAGTCGGCCAGTTCGCGTTCGGCGGTCAGGACCGAGGCGTCATAGGGCGACAGGCCCGCGGCAATGAAGCGGGCGCGCTTGTCGTCCGGCAATTCCGGCAGGGATTTTTCAATTGAAGCGACCCAATTGGCGTCCAGTTCCAGCGGCAACAGGTCAGGATCGGGGAAATAGCGGTAATCATGCGCCTCTTCCTTGGAGCGCATGGAACGGGTCTCATTGAGCTTGCTGTCGAACAGGCGGGTTTCCTGGCGGATGGTGCCGCCGCCTTCGATGATCTCGACCTGGCGGCGGGCTTCATAGTCCACCGCCAGTGCGACAAAGCGCATGGAATTGACGTTCTTGATCTCGCATCGCGTCCCCAGCTTCCCGCCGGGCTTCCGCACCGAGACATTGACGTCGGCCCGCATCGAGCCTTCATCCATATTGCCGTCGCAGGTGCCCAGATAGCGCACAATGGCGCGCAATTTTTTCAGGAAAGCCGCAGCTTCTTCCGAGCAGCGCATATCCGGCTTGGTGACGATTTCCATCAGGGCGATGCCGGAACGGTTCAGATCGACATAGGAACTGTCGGGATTCTGGTCGTGCAGGCTTTTGCCGGCATCCTGTTCCAGATGCAGGCGTTCGATGCCGACCCGGACGCTGCTGCCGTCCTTGAGGTCGATAAAGACCTCGCCCTCGCCGACAATGGGGTTTTTGTACTGGCTGATCTGATAGCCCGAGGGCAAATCCGGATAAAAATAGTTCTTGCGGTCGAAAACGCTGGAGAGGTTGATTTTCGCCTTCAGCCCCAGCCCGGTGCGGACCGCCTGTTCGACGCATTTGGCGTTGATGACGGGCAGCATGCCGGGCATGCCGGCATCGACAAAGCTGACCTGGCTGTTGGGCTGGGCACCGAATTCGGTGGAAGCACCGGAGAACAGCTTGGATTTCGACAGAACCTGGGCATGGACTTCTAGCCCGATGACGATTTCCCAGTCACCGGTCTGGCCCTTGATGAATTTGCCCGGCTGAGACGAGGCGTTCATGCCGCCCTCCACCAGTTGGCGGGTTTGTGGTTAAACCCGGCGGCCTGCTCGATGGCCAGGCCGGTGCGAAGAACCGTGGCCTCGTCAAAGGCCTTGCCGATAATCTGAAGGCCCAGCGGCAGGCCGCTTTCGGTGAGGCCCGCGGGCACCGCCAGACCGGGAAGCCCGGCCAGATTGACCGTCACTGTGAAGACGTCGTTCAGATACATGGCGACAGGATCATCGCTCTTGTCGCCCACAGCGAAGGCCGGACCCGGCGTGGCGGGCGTGAGCAGCACGTCGCATTTCTTGTACGCCTCGGTGAAGTCGCGGGCGATCAAGGTGCGAAGTTTCTGGGCCCGGGCGTAATAGGCGTCGTAATAGCCCGCCGACAGCACATAGGTGCCGATGAGAATCCGCCGCTGGACCTCGGCCCCGAAGCCTTCGGCGCGGCTTTTTTCGTACAGATCGGTGATGTCGCGGGCGGATTTGGCGCGGTGGCCGAAACGCACCCCGTCATAGCGCGCCAGGTTGGACGAGCATTCGGCCGGGGCAACGATGTAATAGGTGGGAAGCGCATATTTGGTGTGGGGCAGCGAGACCTCGACGATCTCGGCGCCCTGGGCCTTCAGCCAATCGGCGCCCTTGTCCCAGAGCGCCGCGATTTCCGGCGGGGCGCCATCCATGCGGTATTCCCTGGGGATGCCGACCTTGAGGCCCTTGATGCCGCCTTTGAGCAGCTTTTCGTAATCGGGCACCGGTACATCCATGCTCGTGGAATCCTTGGCGTCCACGCTGGCCATGCTGCCCAGCAGGATGGCGGCGTCGCGCACCGTCTTGGTCATGGGACCGGCCTGATCCAGCGACGAGGCGAAAGCGACAATGCCCCAGCGCGAGCAGCGGCCATAAGTCGGTTTCAGGCCGACCGTGCCGGTGACGGCGGCAGGCTGACGGATCGAGCCTCCCGTATCGGTGCCGGTGGCGGCCAGGCAAAGATCGGCGGCGACGGCGGCGGATGAGCCGCCGGAAGAACCGCCCGGCACCAGATTGGCATTGGAATTGCGCGCGCGCCAGGGATTGAACACCGGGCCATGGACGGATGTCTCATTGGACGAGCCCATGGCGAATTCATCCATGTTGGTCTTGCCCAGCATTACCGCGCCTGCGTTCCACAGATTTTGCGTCACGGTGGATTCATAGGGCGGCACGAAATTGCCCAAGATTTTACTTCCCGCCGTGGTCCGGACGCCCTTGGTGCAGAAAAGGTCCTTGATCGCCAGCGGCAGACCTTCGAGTGCGCCGCCCTCGCCTTTGGCCAGGCGCGCATCGGAGCTGGCGGCCATGGCCAGTGCTTTTTCCGGCGTCTCGGTGACAAAGGCGTTGAGTGGACGGCCCTGTTCCACCGCGGCAACGAAGCTTTCCGTCAATTCCCGGGAGGAAATTTTCCTGGCTTTCAAAGCATCGCGCGCCTGGGCAAGCGTGAAGGAAGTGGACATGGCTATTCCACCACCTTGGGCACGACAAAGAAGGTGCCTTCATGTTCGGGCGCGTTCTGCATCAGGGCCTCGGCGTTGCCGCCATCGGTGACCTTGTCTTCGCGCCATTTCATCTTCTGGGCCACCACCGACGTCATGGTGGGCACGCCCTCGACATTGACTTCGCCTAACATCTCCACCCAGTTGAAAATGCCGTTCAGGGCGTCCGCCATCGGCGCCAGATTTTCATCGGGCACGGCAAGGCGGGCCAGTTTGGCGATGCGCCGCACAGTGTCCTTGTCAACGGACATGAAGCTTCCTGCTTTGTAAGAAAGGCGGGGTCTTGCTAGCAATCAGGCCCCAAACAGGCAAGATAAAGTCACTGGCAAGGAAAAGGGCGGGTTTTCATGGCAGTGACGGATATATCCGCCCTGAGCTTGCCTCCCGGGATGCGTCTTCTGGGGCTGGATCTGGGGGAAAAAACCATCGGCCTGGCCTTGTCCGACCGGCTTCTGACCGTGGCCACCCCGATGCAGACCCTGAAACGGGGCAAATTCGCCGCCGACGCCGCCGGGCTGGACATTATAATAAGTGAGCAGGGCGTAGGCGGGCTGGTGGTGGGGCTGCCGCTTAACATGGACGGCTCGGACGGCCCCTCGGCCCAGTCGGCGCGGGCCTTCGGACGCAATTGGGTGAACCACAGCCCGCTGCCGCTCGTATTCCAGGATGAGCGGCTTTCCACCAGTGCGGTGACCCGCACCCTGATCGAGGCCGATGCCTCGCGCAAAAAGCGTGGGCTGGTGGTGGACAAGATGGCGGCGGCTTACATTCTGCAGATCGCGCTCGACCGGCTCAGGCGATGAGAGACGGTTTGTCTTCTGAAGATGGGTCCCCCGCGCGCTTCCGCTGGTTGCCGCCGAGGCTGCGTCCCGCGGTGCCGATGGTGTGGCGACAGGAGCGGATTTTTCTGCTGGTAGGCGCCGCGGCCCTGTTTGCGGGTTTCGACCAGAATATTTTCGGCCTGGCTATTCCCCAGATCCAGGTCAGCCTTTCCATTCCGGAAAACATGGTGGGCGTGACGGTGGCCTATTTCCGGGTCGCGGCACTGGCAGCGTTGCTGGTGGCGGCGTCCGCGGATCTTGTGGGACGGCGGCGGCTTTTGCTGATGACCATCCTGGGCCAGGCGACTTTCACCCTGCTGACAGCCGCGACCACCCAGTATGGGCCATTCGTGGCGGCGCAGTTCCTCACCCGCGTATTCGGCTATGCCGAGGAGATGCTGTGCTTCGTCGTCATCGCCGAGGAAGTGTCGGCCGGGGCGCGTGGCTGGGCCAACGGCACCCTCAGCGCGATGGACTATACCGGCGCCGGCCTGGCGTCGCTGGTCTTTGCGCTGGTGAATTTTCTGCCCTTTGGCTGGCGGGCGATTTATGTGATCGGGGCATTGCCGATATTTCTGGTCGCCTATCTGCGGCGCAATCTGCCGGAGACCAGGCGCTTTAAGGCGCAGGAAGGCTTGCAAACATTTTCTACCCGCGCGGCGGCGACGCTGGCGCTGCTGAAAGATCTGGCGCGGCAATATCCGGGACGCATCGCCACCATTGTGATCGCGGCAGCGGCCTTTGGTTTTGCGACCGGGCCGGCCAGTGTGCTGTCGTCCAAATATCTGCAGGATGTTTATCACTATGCGCCGGGACAGGTGACGATGCTGTTCATTCCGGGCGGCTTTGTCGGACTGGGGATGGCCATTCTGGCGGGACGGCTGTCCGACCGCGTCGGCCGCAAGCCGGTGACATTCGCCATCGCCATTATTGCGGGCATCAGTTTTTATCTTTTCTATAGCGGTGTGGGCGCCATCTGGATGCCGACTTTGTGGATCCTGTCTTTCTTTGGGTTTTTCTCCGGCGAGGCGATGATCTCGGGATTCGCGCTGGAGATCGTGCCGACGCATTACCGCGCCACCGTCTCAGGGCTGCGCTATGTGGTGTATATCGGAATGGGGGCGGTGAGCCTGACCCTGGAGGGGCGGCTGTTCGACCATTTTCACGCCCACGGCCCGGCGATCCAGGCGCTTCTTTGCACCATTCCGATCACCCTGATTGCCATCCTGTTCCTGCCCGAGCCGGCAGGAAAAACGCTGGAAGAAATGGCCCCCTGACCAGACACACATTGCGTTCTTGCCGGACCCTGATTAGCTGTCTATAAGGCCCACTTTAATGACATCCGCCGCGCGAGCCCCGATCCTGACATCAAGCCATCTGCTTGGGATTGAACGGCTTTGTGCTTCCGACGTCAGTGCCCTGCCCGATCGGGCGCAGAGCCGGCGCGAGCCGGAAGCACGGTATTCCCCATTCCTGGCAAGATCGACAATCCCGCATTGGCATTTTAATCCCTGGACCGGGCTCCAATGATGACGTCAAGACACATCACTTCGATCAACGATCTCACAAATCACGAGATCGAATCAATTTTCAGTCTTGCTGACAGGTATTTGGCTGATCTGGGAGACCAGCGGTCAACTCGGCATGCCCGGTCCCGCAAGTCCACCATTACGCACCGCATTGGGCAGAGCGGTCATTCCGGCTCGGGAAAGATACTGGCCAACCTTTTCTATGAGCCAAGCACGCGGACAAGGCTGTCTTTTGAAAGCGCCATGCTTCGGTTGGGCGGCGGCAATATTACCAGCGCGGACCCCGGGACGAGTTCCGCCGCAAAAGGAGAAAGTCTCGCGGATACGGTCAGGGTGGTTTCGAGTTACGCCGATGCGATCGTAATTCGGCATCCGCGCGATGGCGCGGCAAAGCTGGCGGCGCAATATGCCAGCATCCCTGTGATCAATGGCGGCGATGGGGGTCATGAACATCCCACACAAACGCTCTGCGACCTTTACACTTTGTATCGCAAGAAAGAGAAACGCGATCTCAAGAATCTGAGTCACCTGAACGTGGTGATTTCGGGCGACCTGAAGGGGAGCAGAACCGTACATTCCTTCGTCTATGCCCTGGCCCGATTTAAGGCGCGGATTCAGTTCATACCCGGCGCCAAGGGGATGGAGCTGCCGTCCCACGTGGATTGGCGATTGCGGAACGAGTTCCATTCCCGGCCGCTCAAGGAAAGTACACCTGATGGTGGACAAAATATCGATGCGTTTTACGTTACCGCCGAACAGTCTCATCAACCGTCGCTCATTACACCCGATGTCGAGGTCAACATAAAAATCAAAAAAGGCATCGATGTCGTATATGTCACGCGCTTTCAGAAAGAGCGGTGGGTGGAGCACAATCAAGACTATATGAAAGTGGATTCCGCTTTTCTGAAAGACAGCAAATACAAACACACCAGCGTTCTCCACCCCCTTCCACGCGTGGGGGAACTTGATATTTCTCTCGACCGCAATCCGCGCGCCGCTTATTTTCAGCAGGCGTCCTATGGCGTCCCGGTGCGCATGGCCCTCATTGCCTCTTTGCTGGGATTCGAGGGACAGCACACGCTGGATCAATTTGACGCGGGATTTCGGGCAAGCCCCCATCCCGTATATGACCAGCCGCATGGCGTTGGAATTCAGTGCATCAACAAAAATTGCATCGTTCACGACGCATTGGAGCGACCCCATACCTCCAACAAGCACTATCTGATTTACTCTGCGCAACCACGCCTGCGCTGTTTTTACTGCGAAACCGACATTGCACACTTTTTTATCGGCCAGAAGAAAACGCGGCATTATATTGCGTCCGAGTTGTATCGCGGCGGGAGCGCAAAGCGGTTCAAGGATATTGCGCTGTTTCGCGATGAAACCGAGGCCAAGGAGGCCGGCTATTCTTCCGGTAAAATCCCTGGAAAGGCCCAGGACGCCGATCGCGGCAGCAAAAACTGAACGTGCCCGTTTTGTTAAATCCGGAAAGGCGCGCGGATAGATTTCGGCTTTAAAGCCTGTCATCGTCCCGGGCCATGATGGTGCCGTTGCCCTTTACAGCCGCGTTGTCCGCCCTGGCCCTAGGCTATTTGCTGGGTTCGATTCCATTCGGGCTTTTGTTTGCTTATCTCTCGGGCGCGGGCGATGTGCGCAAAATCGGCTCGGGCAATATCGGCGCCACCAATGTGCTGCGCACCGGCAAAAAATGGGCGGCGGCGGCGACTTTGCTGTGCGACGCCGCCAAGGGCGCCGCGGCGGTGCTGATCGCGCGTCATTTTCTGATGCCAGGAGCGGAGATATTCGCGGCGCTGGCGGCCGTGCTGGGGCATCTGTTTCCGCTCTGGCTGGGTTTCAAGGGCGGCAAGGGCGTCGCCACATTTCTGGGCATTGCCATCGCGTTGTTCTGGCCCGTGGGATTGCTGATGGCGGCGACGTGGCTGGGGGTGGCGCTGGTCTGGCGGGTCTCGTCGCTGTCGGCGCTGATCGCGATTGCCCTGTCACCGGTTTATTTCTTTGCCTTCGGCCAGCGCGATTACGGGACGCTGGCGGTGTTGCTGGCGGCGCTGATCGTCTTCATGCACCGGGAAAATATCCGCCGGCTGCTGGCCGGCAAGGAACCGCGCATCGGCGGCAAAAATATCGGAGCGGGTGGTGCGGACGCTTGACGATCGAGAGCGCCGCGACTGGCTGCGGCTTGCCCGCACCGAGCATGTCGGCCCGGTTACCTTTGCCAGCCTGATCGCCCGTTTCGGCAGCGCCGGCGTGGCGCTGGGGGAATTGCCGCGCATGGCGGCGCGCGGCGGCGGCAAAAATTTTATCTTGCCAGCGGACGACGACTGCGCGCGTGAGATCGAGGCGCTTGCCAGATTGGGCGGCCGGCTGATTGCCGCCTGCGAACCGGACTATCCGCGCGGGCTGGCGGCGTTGGAGCCGCCGCCGCCCGTCATTGCCGTTTTGGGCAATGGTCCGCTTCTGAAACGCGAGATGGTGGCGATTGTGGGCGCGCGCAATGCTTCGGCGCTGGCGCGGAAATTCGCCTTTGTGATGGCCCAGGACCTGGCCGCGGCAAATCTTGCGGTCGTTTCGGGAATGGCGCGCGGCATTGACGCGGCGGCGCATGAGGGCGCGCTGGGAACCGGCACAGTGGCGGTGCTGGCCGGCGGGGTGGATGTGGTTTATCCGCCGGAAAATGAAAAACTCTATGACGCCATCCGCGAACAGGGTGCGATCATTTCCCGAAATGCGGCTGGGCGAGCAGCCCCAGGCACGGCATTTCCCCCGCCGCAACCGGTTGATCTCCGGCCTGGCGCGCGGGCTGGTGGTGGTGGAGGCGGCGGAACGCTCCGGCTCCCTCATCACCGCGCAATATGCGCTGGAACAGGGACGCGAGATTTTCGCCGTGCCGGGCTCGCCGCTCGATCCGCGCGCCAAGGGCGCCAACCGCCTGATTCGCGACGGCGCCACCCTGACGGAAAGCGCAGAAGATGTGCTGGCCGTGCTGGGGCCGATCCTGGGCGGCGATTTTCGCGAACCGGAGGCCGCAAGCCCGAAAAGTCCGCCGGATGCGGCGGCGCTGGAAGCCGAAGCGGACCGGGTGCGCCGGGCGGTTGAAGAGGCCTTGGGCCCCGCGCCGGTCCAGGTCGACGAAGTGATTCGCCTGACCGGCGCCACCACTTCGGCGGTGCTGACCGTGCTCTTGGAGCTGGAACTTGCCGGCCGTTGCCGCCGCCACGCCGGAAATATGGTGTCCTGGGCCTGAAGTGAGGGTTTCCGCACCGATTCTGGCGTTATTTCAACAACCTATGATTGAACATATCAGAAAATATTCATTATTTTCTACTATTGGTATACAAGCCTGGCCGTCCCCGGCGTTGACAGGCGCGTTCGCCTTCTATCAGTGTCCCGCGCCGGAAAAACCCCTTTTTGCGGCCGGACCTTGTTGCAGGACGCCAGAGCCCCCAGATAAGCCCCCGAAAACCCAAGGTAATTTAAAGCCAGGCATGAACGTCCTCGTCGTCGAATCCCCCGCCAAAGCCAAGACCATCAATAAGTATCTGGGCCCCGGCTACAAAGTGCTGGCCAGCTTTGGCCATATCCGCGACCTGCCCTCCAAGGACGGGTCCGTGAAGCCGGACGACGACTTTTCCATGGTCTGGGAAGTGGACGCCCGCGCCCAATCCAAAATGAAGGACATCGCCAGCGCCGTGAAAGGCGCCGACAAGCTGATCCTGGCCACCGACCCGGACCGGGAAGGCGAAGCCATCAGCTGGCACATTCTGCAGGTGCTGCGCGAGAAGCATGCGCTGGGCAAGATGCCGGTGGAGCGGGTGGTGTTCAACGCCGTCACCAAATCGGCGATCCTGGACGCCATCGCCCATCCCCGCCAGATCAACCAGGAACTGGTGGACGCCTATCTCGCCCGCCGCGCCCTCGACTATCTGGTCGGCTTTACGCTGTCGCCGGTGCTGTGGCGCAAGCTGCCCGGGGCGCGCTCGGCCGGACGGGTGCAATCGGTGGCGCTACGCCTGGTGGTGGAGCGCGAAGTGGAAATCGAAGCTTTCAAGCCTCAGGAATATTGGAGCATCGAAACCGATGTCGAAGCCAGCGCCGGCACTTTCCCGGCGCGGCTGATCCAGCTGGACGGCAAAAAGCTGGAAAAATTGTCGCTCACCAATGAAGCCGACGCCACCAAAGCGGTCGAAGCGATCAAGGCGCAGAAGTTCACCATCGGCAGCGTCGAGGCCACGCCAGTCAAACGCAATCCGCAGCCGCCCTTCATCACATCGACCTTGCAGCAGGAAGCCTCGCGCAAGCTGGGTTTTAACGCCAAGCGCACCATGCAGGTGGCGCAGGGACTGTATGAAGGCGTCGAAATCGGCGGCGAGACCACCGGCCTGATCACCTATATGCGAACCGACGGCATCATCATGGTGCCGGAAGCCATCGCCGAAGCCCGCCAGGTGATCGGCCAGAAATATGGCGCCCGCTATGTGCCGTCCGCGGCCCGCGTCTATACCAGCAAGGCCAAGAATGCGCAGGAAGCGCATGAAGCGGTGCGTCCCACCAGTTTCGCGCGCACGCCCGAAGAGGTGGCCAAATATCTCGATGCCGACGCCGCCAGGCTTTATGAGCTGGTGTGGAAACGCGCCGTCGCCAGCCAGATGGAAAGCGCAGAGCAGGAACGCACCACGGTGGATGTGATTTCGGCCGACAAGAAGATCACCTTGCGCGCCACCGGCACCGTCACCCTGTTCGACGGCTTCTTGACCCTGTACCAGGAAGGCCAGGATGAAGCATCGGATGACGACGGCTCCAAGTTGCCCAAAGTTGCCGCGGGCGATGCCGCCCGGGCGCAGAATGTGCAGTCCGCCCAGCATTTCACGGAACCAAAGCCGCGCTATTCCGAAGCCAGCCTGGTCAAGAAGCTGGAAGAGCTGGGCATTGGCCGGCCGTCCACTTATGCCACCATCCTGTCCACCCTGCGCGACCGCGCTTATGTGCGGCAGGACCGGGGGCGTTTTTATCCCGAGGACAAGGGACGGCTGGTCACCACTTTCCTGCAGAGTTTCTTCAAGCGCTATGTCGAATATGACTTCACCGCCGACCTGGAAGAGCAGCTCGACAAGGTTTCCGCCGGCGACCTGGATTACAAGCAGTTGCTGCGCGATTTCTGGACCGGTTTTTCGGAAGCTGTCGGCGGCACCAAGGATCTCAAGATCCGCCAAGTGATTGACGAGCTGGATTCGGTGCTGGGCTCTTACATATTTCCGGCGGGCGATCCGGGGATCGATCCGCGCAAATGCCCGTCCTGCGAAAAGGGCAGCCTGAACTTGAAGCTGGGCCGCTTCGGCGCCTTTGTCGGCTGCAGCAATTATCCGGAGTGCAAATTCACCCGCCAGATCGGCGCCAAGCCGGGCGAAGGCGATGCAGGTCCGCGCGAGTTGGGCTTGTTCCCCGGCACCGAGACCATGGTGACGCTGCGCTCCGGCCGTTTCGGGCCTTATGTGCAACTGGGCGAGGACAAGAAGCCCAAGCGCAGCGGGTTGCCCAAGGGCACCGATCCCGCCGAAGTGGATCTGCCCATGGCGGTGAAGCTGCTGTCGCTGCCCCGCGAAGTGGGCGCGCATCCCGAAGACGGCAAGATGATCACGGCGAATTTCGGCCGCTTTGGACCCTATGTCGCCCATGACGGCAAGTACGCCTCGCTGGAAACGCCGGAAGATGTATTCAATATCGGCCTCAACCATGCCGTCACCATCCTGGCGGAGAAGAAGGCCAAGGGCGGGCGGCGCGGGCCGGAAGTGCTGAAGGAATTGGGCGCCGGCGATGGTGGGGTGGCGATCAAGGTGCTGAAGGGCCGCTATGGTCCCTATGTCAGCGACGGCGACACCAATGCCACCATTCCCGAAGCCAGCGATCCGCTGGCCGTGACGCTGGAACAGGCGCAGGCGCTGCTCGCCGAGCGCATCGCCAAGGGTGGGCTGGCCAAGAAAAAGAAAAAACGGGCAGCGCCCAAGGAAGCCCCTGCGCCGAAGGCAGAAGCCAAACCCGAGAAACCGGAAAAAAAGCCCGCGGCCAAGAAGAAAGCCGTGTCCGCCAAAAATGCCGCGCCCAAGAAAAAACCGGAGCCGGTGGCGGGCGAATAGTTGGCGCGCAAGACAAATACAAACGCCCCCAAGCTCGACAAAGACCGGTTGCTCGCCCTGCTCGCCGCCAATCCCGGCGCCACCAAGCGCGATCTGGCGCATCTGAGCGGCCTCAAGGGCTCGGACCGTATCCTGCTCAAGCGCCTGCTCAAGGAGCTTGAGGTGGAAGGCGTCATCGCCGGAAAGCCAAAAAGCGGTTTCACCAAACAGGGCGAATTGCCGGATGTCTCTATGCTGGAAATTACCGGTGTGGATGGCGATGGCGAGTTGCTCGCGCGCCCGCTCAACTGGGAAGCGGACGATGCACCGCCGCTGATCTATGTGATCCCGCCGAAAGAAGGCAATGCGCTGGGGCCGGGTTCGCGGCTGCTGGCGCGGCTGGAAAAGCGCGGCGCCACGTATGAAGCCCGCATGATCCGGCGGCTGGAAAACGAAGCCGGGCCGGAGCGCATTCTGGGCGTTCTGCGCGAAGGGCCACACGGCTTTCGCGTCATGCCGGTGGAGCGCAAGGCGCGGGGCGAATATGCGCTGGATAAGCGCGATGCCAAGGACGCGAAGAATAACGAGCTGGTGTTGTGCGAGTTGTTGGGGCGCAAGGCCCAGGGCTTTCCAAAGGTGCGGGTGGTCGAGCGCATCGGCAGCATGGATTCGCCCCGCACCATCAGCCTGATCGCCATCCACGCCCATGGCATTCCCACAGTATTTCCGGAAAGCGTGATTGAGGAAGCCAAGGCAGCTATGCCGATCACCCCGCAGGGTCGCACGGACCTGCGCGCCATTCCGCTGGTCACCATCGATCCGGAAGATGCCCGCGACCATGACGACGCGGTGTGGGCAGGACCGGATGACGATGCCGCCAACAAGGGCGGTCATGTCGTGCTGGTCGCCATTGCCGATGTCGCCCATTACGTCACGCCGGGTTCGGCGCTGGACAAGGAGGCCCTGAAGCGCGGCAACAGCGCCTATTTCCCCGACCGCGTCGTGCCGATGCTGCCGGAGGAACTGTCCGCCGATCTCTGCTCGCTGAAGGAAGCAGTGGACCGGCCCTGCCTGGCGGTGCGCATGGTGTTCGACGCGCAAGGCCGCAAGATTGCGCACAAATTCATTCGCGGCGTGATGCGCTCGGCGGCCCGGCTGACCTATGCAAGGGCGCAAAAAGTCTTTGACGGCCATCCCGATGCTGAGATGAGCGCAGTGGCGAAGAAGACCCTGACCGATCTGTGGGCGGCCTATCAGACGCTGACCATCGCACGGGAAAAGCGCAGCCCGCTGGATCTGGACCTGCCGGAGCGGCGCATTGTGCTGGGCGCCGACGGCAAGGTCTCTTCCATCGCCTATCGCGAGCGGCTGGAATCGATGAAATTGATCGAGGAATGCATGGTGCTGGCCAATGTCGCCGCCGCCGAGGCGCTGGAACAGGCGCGCACGCCGCTGATCTACCGCATCCATGACACGCCGTCGAAGGAAAAGCTGTTCGCGTTTTCCGATTTCCTCCGTACCCTGAATATTACCTTCGCCAAGGGCCAGGTGGTGCAGCCCGGTACCTTCAACCGCATTCTGGCCGGGGCCAAGGGCACCGTGCATGAGGCGGTGATGAATGATGTGGTGCTGAGGAGCCAGGCACAGGCAATTTACGATCCCGCCAATATCGGCCATTTCGGCTTGAATTTGGCCAAATACGCCCACTTCACTTCGCCCATAAGGCGCTATGCCGATCTGATCGTGCATCGCGCCCTGATCCGCGGCCTGGGTCTGGGCAGCGGCGGACTGACGGATCGTGAAATCAAGCAATTGCCGGAGATCGCGGCAGCGATCTCCATGACCGAGCGGCGCGCTATGGCGGCGGAACGCGATTCCACCGACCGCTATGTCGCCGCTTATATGGAGGCGCATGTCGGCGCGACATTCGAGGCGCGCATCACCGGCGTCATCAAGTTCGGACTGTTTGTGCGGCTGAAAGAGTCCGGCGCGGAAGGACTTCTTCCTGCCCGCTCGCTTGGGGCGGAGTATTTCCGCCATGACGAACGCCGCCAGGCGATGGTCGGCGAGCGCAGCGGCACGGTGTATGGGCTGGGCAACAGCATCACGGTCAAGCTGATGGAGGCCGCCCCGGTCACCGGCGGCCTGCGTTTCGAACTGGCAGAAGGCGGGGCGCCTACCCGAACGCACCGGTCCGGCAAGCCCGACCGGGGCAAGCCAAGCCAGCGATTTAAGACAAAAAGACGATAAATTTCAGCCGCTTGAGCGGTTCTGCTTGACAGAAAGAGGTGGCTGCTTCATTACCCCGCCTCTCGATTGTTCTTTTGGAGCCTGCCATGGCCAAACCGACCACTGCCAAAATTCGCCTCAACAGCGAAGAAAAGAGCGGCTTTTTTTACGTCACCCGCAAGAACACCCGCACCATGACCGAGAAATTCTCGATCAAGAAGTACGACCCGGTGCTGCGCAAGCATGTCCTCTTCAAGGAAGGCAAGATCAAGTAAGCACCTCGCTTTCTTGAAAAGTCCGTCCTAGCCTCGGTGCGTGCAGCGCGCCCTCACCCGACTTTCCAACGAGAAATTCGACCTGCTGATCATCGGCGGCGGCGCCACCGGCTGTTTCACCGCCCGCGACGCGGCAATGCGCGGGCTGAAAGTGGCGCTGGTCGAGGCGCGGGATTTCGCCGCCGCGACATCCGCCCACAATTCCAAACTGGCGCATGGCGGGCTGCGCTATCTGCGCAATCTGGAAATCGGGCTGGTGCGCGAGAGCCTGCGCGAACGGCGCAATCTGCAGCGCATCGCGCCGCATCTGCTGCGCCCGCTGCCCTTCCTGGTGCCGGTCTATAACGGCATCGGCGAAAGGCTGACTCTGAGCGCTGGACTGACGCTGTATGATGTTCTTTCCTATGACCGCAACCGGGGCACGGAAGCGGCGCAGAAGATGCCGGGGCATTTTTTTCTGTCGCGTGGGCCGGCGCTGGCGCGCGAGCCGGTGCTGGAAGGCCCCGGCTTTTCCGGCGCTTTCGAATATCACGATGCCCAGATGTATGCGCCGGAGCGGATCGCGCTGGAATGTCTGGTGGATGCCGACGGTCACGGCGCCGCCATCGCCAATCATCTGGCGGCGGACAGGCTGCTGATGCAGGGCAAGCGGGTGATTGGCTGCAGCGTGCGGGACGCGATGATGGGTGCGGTATTCGATATTCGCGCCAAGCTGACTTTGGTGGCGGCGGGGCCCTGGGCCGACCTGTTCCTGGAACATGCCACCGGCAAGCCGGCGCAGCACAAATTGCTGCGCTCCAAGGGCATTCATTTGCTGATGCCGGAAGTCAGCCATTCCGCCCTGACGGTGGAAGCGGGCAGCGGGCATTTCTTTGTGCTGCCGTGGCGTGGTCATACCCTGCTGGGCACCACCGATACGGAATTCCGCGGCGATCCTGTCACGGTGGCGGTGAGCGAAAGCGATATCGGGGATTTCCTGACGCTGGTGAATCGCTATCTCCCGGCAGCAAAATTGACGCGGCAGCAGGTGCAGTTTTTCTATGCCGGGCTGCGGCCGCTGGTGGATGACGGCACGGGCGAGACCTACAACGCCAGCCGCCGATCCGAACTGGTGGATCATGGCCACGATGATGGCGTGGACGGGCTGTTTTCCGCGCTGGGCGGAAAATGGACCACCTCCCGCGATCTGGCGGAAACCATCACCGACGCGGTGGTGAAGAAACTGGGGGTTACGGCCGGCGACTGCATCACGGCCACGACGCCGCTGCCCGGGGGGCGCTTTGAGGAATTTGAAACACTGGTGGCGGGCTTTGAAAAAACCTGGCCTGGAATTTCCGTCATCCGTCACCTCAGCCATATGTTCGGAGCGCGTTTGCCGCAAATGCTGGAGGGCGCGAAAGTCTCCGATCTGGCGGGGCTGGGAGGAAGCGGCGATACGCTGGCGCAGGTGACGTTCGCCGTCCGCCACGAAATGGCGCTGAGTCTGGAAGATGTGGTGATGCGGCGGACCTGCCTGGGCCAGTTCGGGCCGCTGGATCATCTGGCCAAAATCGCGGATGTGATGGCCGGACTGCTGGGTTGGGACGAGGCCCGCAAGACGCGCGAAATCGCCAGCCTGGCGCCTTTGTACCAGACGCGGGAGGCGGCATGACGGCTTTCGTGGTTGTGAACCCCACGTCTAGAAATGGCGACACCGGGCGCGACTGGCCCAAAATCCGCGTCGCGCTGGAAAGCGTTTTTCCCCTGATGACGGTGACACAAAGCCATGCCCGCGGCGAAGCGGCGCGGCTGGTGCGGGCAGCGCTGAAGGATGGTCATCTCGATATCATCGCGGTGGGCGGCGACGGCACCATCAACGAGGCGGTCAACGGCTTTTTCGAGAATGGCGTGGCGGTTTCGCCCGACGCGGTGTTCGGCTTTGTCTCGTCCGGCAGCGGCAGCGATTTTCGCCGGACCTTCGGCATCGCTGGCGGCTATGAGGCGGCCATCGCCCGCCTGAAACAATCGCGCATCCGCCGCCTGGATGTGGGGCGTGTCGCTTGCCTGTCGCCCAAAGGCGAACCGGTCAGCCGCTATTTTGTCAATGTCGCCTCCTTCGGATTTTCCGGCCGGCTGGTCTCACGCATCAATCGCGCCCGCTTCGCCAAACTGTTCGGCGGCAGCTTTGCGCGCAGCTTCCATGCGTTGGCGGCGCTGATCGGCTGGCAGCCCCAGCGGGTCCGGCTGATCACCAATGCCGGCTATGACGAGATCGCCGGCATCGCCGATGTCGCGGTCGCCAATGGCCGCTGGTTCAGCGGCGGCCTGCTCGCGCCCCAGGCCGAGCCTGGCGATGGGCTGTTCGACATAGTGGTGATGGGCGGCACGCCACGGCGGCATATCCTGCAGGCGCTGAACAAAATCCGCGCCGGGACGCATCTGTCCGACCCCGGGGTGCGGCTGGTGCGCGCCTCGCGCCTGATGGCGGCGCCGACCGTGGACACCCACGGCGCGGTGACGGTGGAAACGGACGGGGAAAGCGCCGGGCTGTTGCCAGCGACGTTTGAAGTGCTGGCGGGAGCCATCAATCTGCGCTGCTGATCAGGCCTGGTCCAGCGCTTCAGCCACAGCCTCGGCAGCCTTGGCCATCGCGTCATGCGCCTGGGGCAGCACGCTTTGCAGATAGATAAAGCAATGCACCATGTCGGTGTAATCGGCGACTATGACCTTGACGCCGGCCGCTTTCAGCTTTTCGGCATAGGCCAGGCCCTCGTCATGCAAGGGATCGTAACCGCCCAGCATGATATAGGCGGGCGGCAGGCCGGAAAAATCGCGTGCCAGCAACGGCGAGATTTTGGGCGAGAGGCGGTCGGCACCCTCGGGCAGCACCTGGCTGTAAAACCATTCGATGGTCTGTTTTTCCATCAAATAGCCCACGGCATAACGGTTCATCGAGCCGGTATCGGTGGTGAATTCGGTGCCGGGAAACAGCAGAAGCTGGAATGCCAGCTTGAGGCCGCCATGCGCCTTCACGCCTTGCGTGACGCAAGCTGCCAGATGCCCGCCGGCGGAATCGCCGCCGATGGCGATGCGGCCGGCATCAATCCCCAGCGAAGAGGCATTCGCGAAAATCCAGCGCGTGGCGGCGATGGCATCGTCGAGCGGGGCCGGCCATTTGTTTTCCGGCGCCAAGCGATAATCCACCGCCACGACAACAAAGCCGCCCTCATGCGCGATCAGGCGGCAAAGCCCGTCATGGGTGTCGAGATCGCCGACGACAAAACCGCCGCCATGGAAAAATACCATCGCCGGCAGCGATTCGCCGCCCGCGGCGACGGGAGCATAGACGCGGGCGCGGATATTGCCCGCCGGACCGGGAATGGTGATGTTCTGGATCTTGCCCACCGGCACATCATGCGGCCCCATCATCTGCATCGTCTGCGAGAAGGCCTGGCGGCTCATCGAAAGCGGCATGTCCCACATTTTCGGGCGCGGCATGGCCGACGCCTGATCGAGAAAGGCTTTCACCTGTGGATCGAGGGGCATAAGGGTCCTTTGGGCGTGACCATACGCTAACGCATTTGGGCCTGCGCCGGACATGCGAAGTTACGGGAATTCGCGCTTGTTTCGGCTAGTGAATCGTGATTGCCGCGCCGGGCGGGATGCGATGACTGGCGATATCACCCAGCATCACCAGCAGCAGGAACCAGAAATAGGCCCGGTCGCCCTCGCCTTCCGCCTCAAAACAGATTACCGCGCGGTAGGCATAGTCGCAGGCGTTGGCGCCATGCTCTTCGGCAAAATCGGAGGCCAGGCGGTAGATGTCGCCGGTCGTCAGATGGGTCCTGGTCGCCGCCATGAGCCACGCCTTTTTCGCCACGCACATCTGACCATGACAAGATTAGCGAAGGATTAACCCATGGAACATTGGGATTATCCGCGATATTTCATCGGCTTGTCAGGAACTACACTTCGCGTTCGTGGTTTGCTATGTTCCCCGCCCTAAGGTCGTATTTTGGTCCCCGTCGGTATTTAAGTCATGCGCGGCAAAAGCATTCTTCTGATCATCGGCGGCGGTATCGCGGCCTACAAATCCCTGGAACTGATCCGGCGGCTGGCGGAGCGCGGCGTGCGCAGCCGCGCCATCCTGACCAAGGCGGGGGCGGAATTCGTCACGCCGCTGTCGGTATCGGCGTTGACGGGGCAAAAGATTTTCCAGGATCTCTTCAGCCTGACGGATGAATCCGAAATGGGCCATATCGAATTGTCCCGCGCCGCCGACCTGGTGGTGGTGGCGCCGGCCACCGCCGACCTGATGGGCAAGCTGGCGGGCGGTCTGGCCAATGATCTGGCCTCCACCACCCTGCTCGCCACAGACAAGAAAATCCTGATGGCGCCGGCGATGAATGTGCGGATGTGGGAAAGCCCCGCCGTGCGGCGCAGCTTTGAGATTTTGAAGAAAGACGGCGTGTTGTTCGCCGGACCCAATGACGGCGAGATGGCCTGCGGCGAATTCGGAACCGGCCGCATGGCCGAGCCGCTGGAGGTCATCGCCGCCATCGAAGCCGCACTGGGAGCAGAGGGGCCACTGGCGGGCGTCCGCGCCCTGGTCACCGCCGGGCCGACACGCGAGCCGGTGGACCCGGTGCGTTTTCTCGCAAATCATTCCTCGGGCAAGCAGGGCTACGCCATCGCCGAGGCGCTGGTGCGAGCGGGCGCGGAGACGACACTGATCTCGGGCCCGGTTGCCATCGCCCCGCCGGATGGAGTCAAGCTGATGCGTGTCACCACAGCCCGCGAAATGCTGGCGGCCTGCGAAGCCTCGCTTCCTGCCGACGTGCTGGTGATGGCGGCGGCGGTGGCCGACTGGCGGCCCGACATCGCCGCTAACAGCAAGATCAAGAAAAGCACCGACCGCGTTGTGCCGCTGATCAAGCTGGTGGAGAATCCCGACATTCTGGCGACATTGACGCAGCACGCCAGACGCCCAAGGTTGGTAATCGGATTTGCTGCCGAGACCGACGACGTGGTGGAGAACGCCATCGCCAAACGGGCGCGCAAGGGCGCCGACTGGATTATCGCCAATGACGTCTCCGCCAACTTGAATGGTGAGTCGGTGATGGGCAGCGATCGCAACCGGGTGCATCTGGTCAGCGCGGCCGGCACCGAAGACTGGCCGGAGATGAGCAAGGCCGAGGTGGGATCGCGCCTTGCCGCCCGCATCGCCGCGACCCTCAAAGGCGCGGCATGAAGGTCGGGATCAAGAAGCTGGCGCATGCGGAAGGTCTGGCGCTGCCTTTCTACGCCACCCCGGGATCGGCGGGACTGGACCTTCTGGCGGCGGTGGAGACGGAGATAGAACTTCTGCCCGGCGCGCGCCTGGCGGTGCCCTGCGGCATTGCCATTGAATTGCCGCCCGGTGTGGAAGCGCAAATCCGGCCGCGTTCCGGCCTGGCACTCAATCACGGCATCACCTGTCTCAATGCCCCCGGCACCATCGACAGCGACTATCGCGGCGAGATCAAGGCGATTCTCATCAATCATGGCGATAGGCCTTTTTCGATCACGCGCGGCGCCAAGATCGCCCAGATGGTGATCGCCCGTCATGAACAGGCCGAGCTGGTGGAAATCGAGACTCTTTCCGATAGCGCGCGCGGCACCGGCGGCTTCGGCTCGACCGGCATGGCGGTGAAATCATGATGTTGCGGCTGTCGCGCAAGACCTTGCTGGCGCTGGAGGCGGTGATTGATATCGCCTTCAATGCGCGGCCCGAGCCGGTGCAGGCCAAGGAAATCACAGCGCGTCAGGGGGTGCCGCAACGCTATCTGGAACAGGTGATGCAGCAATTGGTGCGGGCCGGCGTGCTCAAAGGGGTGCGTGGGCCGCGCGGCGGCTATCGCCTGGCGCGCGAGCGCCGCCGCATTTCGGTGGGCGATGTGGTGCGGGTGGCCGAAAGTATCGAGGATGCGGAAGAGGAAAAAATCCGTCCCCGCTCGGATTTGGGCCAGCGAATTGTCGCGCCGCTGATCCAGACCCTGCAGGATGACGTGATGGCGCGGCTGGATTCTGTCACCATCGAGGACCTTTGCCAGCGCGCCCGCACCCAGGGCGTTGACGCCGACAAGGACGCCAGCGCCGATTTCACCATTTGAGGAATGTATGACCGATAAGAAGCCAGGCCGCGGCCGCATTTATGACTGCATCACCGAAACCATCGGAGACACGCCTTTGGTGCGGATGAAACGCATGCCGCAGGAAGCCGGCGTCAAGGCCGACATCCTGCTCAAGCTGGAATTCTTCAATCCCCTGTCCTCGGTCAAGGACCGCATCGGCGTGGCGATGGTGGAAGCCCTGGAAAATCAGGGCATCATCACGCCGGGCAAAAGCACCCTGGTCGAGCCCACCAGCGGCAATACCGGTATCGCCCTGGCCTTTGTCGCAGCCTCGAAAGGCTATCGCCTGATCCTGGTAATGCCGGAATCCATGTCGCTGGAACGGCGCAAGATGCTTTTGATCCTGGGGGCGGATCTGGAACTGACGCCGGCCGCGCTGGGCATGAAGGGCGCCATCGCCCGCGCCCATGAACTGGTGGCGGCGATACCCAATGCAGTGATCCCGCAGCAATTCGAAAATCCCGCCAATCCGGACGTGCATCGCCGCACCACGGCGGAGGAAATCTGGAACGACACCGAGGGCAAGGTGGATATCGTGATTTCCGGCGTCGGCACCGGCGGCACCATCACCGGCGTCGGCCAGGTGCTGAAAGCCCGCAAGCCGTCCGTGAAAATGATCGCGCTGGAGCCGGAGGACAGCCCGGTGCTGTCGGGCGGCCAGGCCGGGCCGCACAAGATTCAGGGCATCGGCGCGGGCTTTGTCCCCACCATTCTGGATCGCAAGGTGATCGACGAGATCATCACCATCTCAAACGAGACGGCGCTGGAAACGGCGCGGCGGACCGCCAAGCAGGAGGGCATTGCGGTGGGCATTTCCTCGGGCGCGGCGATTGCGGCGGCGCTGGAGGTGGGCAAGCGGCCGGAAAATGCCGGCAAGACCATTGTGGCGATCATTCCGTCGTTTGCGGAGCGCTATCTTTCGACGGCATTATTCGAGGGCCTGTAACAGATCGGGCCGGTCGGTGCAGATGGCGTTCAGCTCCAAGGCCAGCAATTTTTTCATCTCGGCCGGCGCGTTGACAGTCCATGCGCCAACCTTGAGGCCAATTTCGCGGGCGTAAGTGACATTCTCCGGCGTGGCGTTGCGGTAGTCGGGGAACCAGCCATTCGCCTTGTTGTCGGCGATATTGTCGAGGATGGGCCTTATGTCGCCTTCCAGTCTGTCGGTGGTGAACCAGCAGCGCGCGCCCGGCGCCATTTGCTTGATATGGGCGAGTCCGCGCCAGTCAAAGCCGACAAAGATGGTGTGGGTGAGATAGGATTCCATCACCGCCAGTGTCTCATCGGCCAGAGAAATGGGATCGCCGGAGTCCGGATCGTCCGAGCTTTTCAGTTCGACAAAAAGAAAAAAAGGCGAGCGCGCTTCCCGGGCCCGCGCCACCACCGCTTCCAAAGTGGGAATGCGCTCGCCTTCGGCGGCGGCCAGCTTGGGATGGGCGCGGGCATAATCGCTGCCCGGATCGGGACGGCCAATGTCATAGGCCTGTAGCGCGGCATAGCTTAAATTCTTGATCGCGGGAGTCTGGCCGGTGAGCCAGCCGCCGGCATGGCGGGTGATGGCCGGATTGAGGCGATAATCATGATGCACCACCACCACGCCATCGGCGGAAAGCTGCACATCCAGCTCGGCGCCGTCACAGCCGCGCGCGATCGCGGCGGAAAAAGCCGCCATGGTGTTTTCCGGCTTCAGAGCCGCGCCGCCGCGATGGGCGATATTGAGCGTTTTCCCCACGGCGCGAAATTAACGGGAGTCGGGGCCAAAATGCCAGATAAGACCATGAAGATGGGCGATTGACTTGGGGCGGCCGGCGGGCGTAACGCGGCGCGCATGGACAGGCCTGTTGTCATTTCCAATCGTGCCGCCTGGGGGCTGGAAGCGCGCGCGCTGCTCAAGCTGGCGGTGCCGCTGGTCGCCACCCAGATCGCCCAGATGGTCATTTTGGCGACGGACACCGCCATGCTGGGGCATTTCAGCAAGGATGCACTGGCCGCCGCCGCACTGGGCAACACGATTTTCTTCATGGCCTGGCTGATGGGCTGCGGCTTGCCGATGGCGGTATCGCCGGTGATCGCACATATTCTTGGCGAAACCGAAGCGTCGGCCAGGGAAAATTTGCCGCGGCGGGGCGATTCAACGCTGCCGGACGCGGCGAATTTTCCCGTCCGGCCACGCGACCATCGTAAGGTGCGCGCGGCGGTGCGCATGGGACTGTGGTCGGTGGCGCTGACCCTGCCGTTTTTCGCAGTGCTGCTGTTTTTCACCCGCGACCTGTTGCTGTTTGTCGGCGAGGATCCCAAGCTGGCGGCGGGTGCGGCTCGTTACATGTCCAGCCTTGCCTGGTGTCTGCCCTTTGCCCTGGCGTTCCAGGTGCTGCGGAGTTTTTCCACCGCTTTGTCGCGTGCCGTGCCGCCGCTGATCGTGATGGCATTGGCGGTGCTGTTCAATGCGCTGGGCGATTATGCCCTGATCTTCGGCCATTTCGGTCTGCCGCGGCTGGGGCTGTTTGGCGCCGGGATAGCCAGCGCCAGTTCCAATTTTTTCACGTTTGTCGCGATGCTGGCTTTCTGCCTGCTGGCGCCGAAGCTGCGCAATTATCACATTCTGCACCGGCTGACGCGGCCGGACTGGAAGACCCTGGCCGAACTGCTGCGTCTGGGCGTACCGATGGGCGTGACCATGCTGTTCGAGGTGGCGATGTTCAATGGCGCGACCTTGGCGATGGGCGCTTTCGGTACCGCCTCGATCGCGGCGCACCAGATCGCCATCACCATCCCCTCGCTCACCTTCATGGTGCCGCTGGGCATCGGGCTCGCCGCCACGGTGCGGGTGGGGATGGCGGCGGGCGCGGGCGATGCCAAAGCGGCCCGGCGCGCCGGCTTTGCCGCCATCGCCATGGCGATGAGTTTCATGTCTGCCACGGCGCTGTTGCTGCTGCTCTATCCGCGCGTCATCGCCAGCCTGTGGCTGCCCGACACGCCGGACAATGCCGAAGTGCTGGCCCTGGCGGTGACATTCCTGCATGTCGCTAGCGCCTTCCAGTTGATGGACGGGGTGCAGGTGACGGCGGCGATGAGCCTGCGCGGATTAAAGGACGCGCGCTTGCCGATGTGGCTGGCGGGCGCGTCCTATTGGCTGGCGGGAGCGCCGATGTGCGCCCTGCTGGGTTTCGGGCTGGGGCTCAAGGGCTTGGGCATCTGGCTGGGATTGGCGTTTGGCCTGCTGGTGGCCTCGATCCTGCTCAGCGCGCGGTTTTTCATATTATCGCGGCGCCACACTTAGGCGTCCGCCATAAAATGGCATCAGCCATAGAAGCGCCATAGCAGCGCGCCGGCGATCACCCCCAGCAGCACGATCAATGCAATCCACAATGGACGATTTCGGCGATCCTGTTCACGGGCGATCTGCCGCGCGGTGTCGGGATGCAGCCGCACCCCCCCTTCTGCCACCATCTGGGAAAGTTCTTCGGCATTTTTGACAAGTTGCGGCAGATCCTGGGCCAGCTTGCCCAGGGCCGTAAAGCCTTCGGCGGCGCGCGCCAGATGCGCCTCCGGTCCCAGATTTTCCGCCACCCAGCGTTCCGCCACTGGCCGGGCCGCTTCCCAGATGTCGAAATCTGGGTCCAAGCCGCGCGCCACGCCTTCCACCACCACCATGGTTTTTTGAAGAAGGACAAGTTGCGGCTGGGCCTGCATGTCGAAGCGGCGGGTGGTTTCGAACAATTGCCCCAGCAGCCGCGCCATGGAGACATCGCGAGCGCTTTTGCCGAATATCGGCTCGCCGATCGCGCGTAGCGCCTGGGCGAAAGTTTCGACATCGTGCCGCAGCGGCACGAAGGCGACGTCATAGTGCAGCTGCGCCACCTTGGCATAGTCGCGCGCCAGGAAGCCCGCCAGCGTGCCGGCCATGAAACGGCGCATCGGCGCATCCAGCCGCCCCATAATGCCGAAATCCACCGCCACCAACCGCCCTTGCGCGTCGACGAAGAGATTGCCCGGATGCAGGTCGGCATGGAAAAAGCCGTCGCGCAGCGCCTGGGTGAGAAAGGAACGCACCAGCGTCAGGGCGATTTTTTTCGGATCCTGGCCCGCCGCGCGCAGGGCAGCCGCATCGCGGATTGGCGTGCCATCTATCCATTCGCTGGTGAGGATGCAGGCGGAAGTGCGCGTCCAGTCGACATGCGGGACGCGAAATTCGGCATCGCCGCTGGTGCGGTCATAGAGTTCCGAAGCGGCGGCGGCTTCCATGCGCAAATCCAGCTCCAGCGTCACCGCGGCTGACAGAGTTTGCACCAATGCCGTCAGACGCAACCGGCGCGCTTCCGCCGAGAAAAATTCCGCGCAGCGGGCGAAGAATGACAGCGCCTCCAGGTCGCGGGCGAACTCCAGCTCGATGCCCGGCCTGAGAATCTTGACCGCCGCTTCGGCGCCCTCGGTCGTGGTGGCTTTGTGCACCTGGGCGATGGAAGCGGCCGCGACCGGCGGCCCAAAGACGGAGAAACTTTCCGCCAGCGGACGGCCGAGCGATTTTTCGACCACCGCGCGGGCCTGGGCGTCGGCAAAGGGCGGCAAGCGATCCTGCAGATGTTCCAGCGCTGCTGCGACATCCGCGCCGACAATATCGGGCCGTGTCGCCAGCATTTGACCCAGCTTGATATAGGCGGGACCCTGGCGTTCCAGCACTTCCGCCAGCCTTGCGGGCGGCAACCGGCCCCGGCGCACCTGGATGCCGACCCATACCGCCCGCGCGGCATGCCAGAGGCGGGGGAGGCTGGAAACGCCGCGCATCAACCGCCCGTCATATCTTAAATGCGGAATGCATGGCGGCGATGCCACCGGAGAGATTGCGGATTTTGACCTGGGACAGGCCGGCATCGGCGATCAACTGCGCGAATTGCGCCTGGGGCGGAAAGCGGCGGATGCTTTCGGCCAGATAGCGATAGGAGGCTTCATCGCCCGCCACCAGTCCGCCGATCTTGGGCAGCAGCTTGAAGGAATAGGCATCATAGAGCGCGTCGAGCCCGGGAACACCGACATGAGAAAATTCCAGGCAGAGAAAACGCCCGCCCGGCTTCAGCACCCGGCAGGCTTCGCGCAAAGCGGCGTCGATATGCGTCACATTGCGGATGCCGAACGCGATGGTATAGGCGTCGAAATAACTGTCGGGCACCGGCAGCTTTTCGGCATCGCCGCAAAGCCAGCGGATGGCGCTTTCGCCTTTTTCCGCCGCGCGGCGCACCCCCTCGCCCAGCATTTGCGCATTGATGTCGCAAACCGCGATGTCTGCCTCGCCCCCACCAGAAGACATGCCACGCAGCCGCGCCATTTCGGCGATGCGAAAAGCGATATCGCCGGTGCCGCCCGCCACATCCAGCACCCGCCAGCCGGGCTGCGGGTTCAGCCATTCCACCATGGCATCCTTCCAGATGCGGTGGACGCCGGCGCTCATCAGGTCGTTCATCAGGTCGTAGCGCGCCGCGACCGAGGAGAACACCTCCCGCACCAGGCCTTCCTTTTCAGCCTCCGGCACGTCGCGGAAGCCGAAGCTCGCGGTTTTTGGGTCGCTCATGGTTCGAACATAGCCGGGCGGGGCGCAATGGGCTAGGTAACGACCCCGCCCTCATGTGGCAAAGCGATAGGGCTAAAAAAAGTGCCGGAATTGCCCGAAGTCGAAACCGTCCGTTTGGGCCTTGCGCCCGCGCTGGAAGGCCATGTCATCACGCAGGCCAAGATCCGGCGGGGCGATCTGCGCATCCCCTTCCCGCCGCATTTCGCCGAGCGCCTGACGGGACGAAGCGTGATGCACCTCAGCCGGAGAGCCAAATACTTGCTGGCGGCGCTCGACAGCGGCGAGACGCTGGTGATCCATCTGGGCATGTCGGGCCGGATGAGCGTCTATACCCAAGGGCATCGGCAGAAGCTGGGCAACTACATCTATGACAAGGCGCCCGATGGCGCGGGCGAAGGCAAGCATGACCATGTCGTGTTCGAAACCGATGCCCCCGCGCGCATTGTCTTTAATGATCATCGCCGCTTCGGGCTGATGACCCTGATTGCGACCGCGCGGCTTGACGATGACAAATTATTTTCCGGCCTGGGTGTCGAGCCTTTGTCGGATAAATTCAATGCCGCGTATCTGCAAAAAGCGCTGGACGGCAAGAAGACGCCGATCAAGTCGGCGCTGCTGGACCAGCGGCTGATTGCAGGCCTGGGCAATATCTATGTCTGCGAGGCCCTGTTTCGCGGCAATATTTCACCCAAACGGCTGGCCGGCAGCGTGAAGAAAGAACAGACCCTGAAGCTGGTCCGCGCCATCAAGACGGTGCTGAAGGACGCCATTGCGGCCGGCGGCTCGACCTTGCGCGACCATGCCCAGGCCACCGGCGATCCCGGAAATTTCCAGCACCGCTTTCTGGTCTATGGCCGGGAAGGAATGATGTGCAAGGGCAGAACATGTCGCGGAACCGTCAAGCGGATCGTTCAGGCCGGGCGCTCCAGCTTCTATTGTCCTGCCTGCCAGAAATAACCGTACCGGCCCATGGGTAAGGTCATAACCCCGGGATTTGTTGACCTTGGGCGCTTTGGGAGGTATATGCGCGCCTCTTTTCGGCAAAACCCCTAGGAATCCCATGCCCAATATCGCCTCGTCCCGCAAACGCGTCCGCACCACCGCCAAGCGCACGGCCATCAATACCGCGCGCAAAACCCGCGTCCGCGGCTTTATTCGCAAGGTCGAGGAAGCCATTACCAAGGGCGACAAGGCTGCGGCGCTGGCCGCTCTGAAGGCCGCCGAGCCTGAGATCATGCGCGGCGTCTCCAAAGGCATCCTGCACAAGAATACCGGATCGCGAAAAGTTTCCCGGCTTACCAAACGGGTCGCAAAACTCGCCAAGTAGGTGCCCAATTCGGTAAAAGGCTGAATCCGGCAATGAATTCAAGTCTAGATCAGGCCCGGGGCCGATTCCGGGCCTTATTTATTGTCCGTGTGCTGAATTTTGTCCTTTATGACATTTTCGCACTGCACCCAAGAGCGCCAGCCCGGCTAAGCCACTGATTCGACGATAAGAGCCCGAAAAATCTTATTTTCCGTATACTGTACAATCGCTTAGCGCCGGTAACAAAATTGAAAAAATCTCGAGAATCAGCATTTGTTCTCTTGTGTGAAGCGGCGGCTTGATCGTATCTTAACCAACGGTTGGGGCGAGTTCGAAGAAATGCCGAAGAATAGGAACAATAAAACAACAATATTCGTCGGATGTATTTGGCTTTTTTATCCCATCTGCAAGTATAAAACCTCTTAAACTCTTTCATTTGTAATGTTTTTATGTTGGGCGATACCCCAGCACTGGCAAATTGTCTTTTAGGCCCTGCGATGTCTTCTTCCCCTTCCTCTCTCGACTATGCGGGTGACGTCGGCGCCGCCGAGGCCTGGGACATACTGACGGGCAATGCCAAAGCCCAACTGGTGGATGTGCGCACCGTGGCGGAATGGAATTTCGTCGGCCTGCCCGATCTGGCGGCGCTGGGCCGCAAAGTCCATTGCGTGGAATGGCAGGTGTTCCCTTCCATGGCGCCCAATGCCGATTTCGTGGCGCAAACCTCGGGCGCGCTGGCCGGCGCGGGCGCCGGCTCCGAGACGCCGGTGCTATTTCTCTGCCGCTCGGGGGCGCGCTCGCGCGCCGCCGCGATGGCGATGACACGGGCAGGCTTTCAAAATGCTTTCAACATCGCGGGCGGCTTTGAAGGCGATCTCGACGCCAAACGCCAACGCGGCAATGAAAAAGGCTGGAAGGCCGAAGGTCTTCCCTGGAAACAATCCTGAAGGGGACACGTATGCGACGAAAGCAGACACGCGGCTGAATGCCGGACAGACGAGCCAACGGACGCGCAAAAGCGCGCCGCCAAGAAACAGACGGCGCCAAAGTGCGGGCCGCAATGCGTGGGTAAGATGATGGGACATTTGACGGGCAAGCCGATGCGGCCTGATTGGCCGGCAGCGTGGGTGGCGGTTCGGGACCGGCTCAGGCGGGAACTGGGCGATCCGGTGTTCGAGGCCTGGATCGGGCCTTTGAGCCTTGAATCCTGCGACAAGGATGAACTGAAAATCGGCGCCAGCAAGCCATTTGTGCGTAACTGGGTGGCCAATCATTATGTTGCCCGCATCGAGCGCGCCTTTCGCGCCGAGGGCGCCGAGCCGGTTTCGCTGTCCATCGTCATGGCCGCGCCGCCGCCCAGCATTGGCGGCAATATCATGGGCTCGCGTGATACAGCGCCTGCCGACCTGCCCGCCAGCAATGTTTCCTATCTGCCGCCGCGCGCCGAACGAAGCGAGGAAGATACCGCCAAGGGCTTGTGGACGCGGATGCTGCATCCGCAGCAGACCTTTGACAGTTTCATTCCCGGCCCGGCCAATGAATTCGGCCATGGCGCGGCGCGAGCCTTTGCCGAAGGCCAGCAGACCGACATTCCGCTGCTCTATATTCACGGAGGCTTCGGGTTCGGCAAAACCCATCTTCTGAATGCCGCGGCGCTGGAATTCCGCAAGCGCGGCAAGCGCACCCTGTTTCTGCGCGCAGAGGATTTCATGCGCCATTTCCTGGGGGCGCTCTATCGCAAGGACACGCTGGCCTTCAAGGAGGAACTGCGCACCGCCGAAGTGCTGATCATCGACGATCTGCAGCATATCTGCCGCTCCACCGCCACGGCATCGGAGTTTCTTTACACCGTCAATGCCTTTGCCGATCTGCGCCGCCGGGTGGTGATTGCCGCTGACCGCGCCCCGCAAGCGCTGGAGGGGCTGGGCGCCGACGTCAAATCGCGGCTGGCGGGCGGGCTTTGCATCGCGCTGGACAAGCCCGACCGGGACACAAGGCTCATGATCGTCAAGGCGCGGGCGGCAGAATTCACCCGTCACAAGCCCGACGTGGTGCTGCCCGAAACCGTGCTGGAACGCATCGCCGACCTGGATGACGCGTCTCCACGCGAACTGATCGGCGTCTTCACCAAGCTGGCCACCTATGCCGACCTGACCAAAAAGCCCGTGACGCTGGAGACGGCGGAAGAAGCGGTGGGCCTGCGCTCCTGCCCCGGCGCCAAGACCTCGATCGAGGACATTCAGCGCAAGACGGCCGAATTCTACAAGCTGGAGGTCAAGGACTTTCACTCGCCCCAGCGCGCCCGTCGCGTCGCCAGGCCGCGCCAGGTGGCGATGTACCTGTCGCGCAAGCTCACCAGCCGCTCCCTGCCCGAGATCGGGCGGCGTTTCGGCGGCCGCGACCACACCACAGTGCTGCATGCCTGCCGCCGCATCGAGGCCTTGATTGACGAGGATCCGCTGTTCCGCCAGGAGGTGGATTTTCTGTCGCAAATGCTGCAAAGACGCGGCGAGTTATAAGGCTCCAAGAAAGCCCGGAATACCGCCCAAAATTGATCAAGAAAAACGCGGCTGGGGCCGCGTTTTTTTTGCCCTTTTCCGCCCCTTTTGGTATGGTCCTGCACTTGAGTCTTGGCGCCCCTTTTTTGCTGCCCGGGGCCGTTCCAAAACACAAGAAAACGGGGTTTTCCGGTCGCAGTTTTTCGGCTGGGAATTGGGCTTTGGTCAGCAGCGGAACAGCGGTCGCGATTATGAAAATCAATGTCGAACGGGGCGCCTTCCTGAAGGCCCTCAGCCATGTGCAGAGCGTTGTCGAGCGCCGCAACACGATTCCGATCCTGTCCAATGTGATGCTGGAGGCAGCCAAGGGTGCGCTGAAACTCACCGCCACCGACCTGGATATCGAGATTGTCGAATCCATTCCGTCCGACGTGCTGCGCAACGGCTTTGCCACCGCGCCGGCGCATATGCTCTACGACATTGTCCGCAAGCTGCCGGACGGCGCCCAGGTGCAGGTCGAGCTTCTGACCAGCGAAGGCGGACGGCTGGCGGTATCGGCCGGGTCGTCGCGCTTTGAGCTGGCCTGCCTGCCGCGGGAAGACTTCCCCCAGATGGCGGCGGGCGCCCTGCCCCACCGTTTCCGGCTGGCGGCGGACGACCTCAAGCGCATCATTGACAAGACCCGCTTCGCTATCTCGACCGAAGAGACCCGCTATTACCTCAACGGCATCTATGTCCATGCCGCTTCCGATGCCAAGCCGCCGGTGATGCGGGCTGTCGCCACCGACGGCCACCGCCTGGCGCGCTATGAGCTGGAACTGCCGGCCGGGGCGGAACAGATGCCCGGCGTCATCATTCCGCGCAAAACCGTGGGCGAATTGCGCAAGTTGCTGGACGATGCCGAAGGCGCCATCGAGATATCGCTGTCCGATACCAAGATCCAGTTCGGCTTTAATGGCGTCGAACTGACCTCCAAGCTGATCGACGGCAATTTCCCGCCCTATGAACGGGTCATCCCGTCGGGCAACGACAAGTCCCTGGCGCTGGAAGCCAAGGAGTTTTCACAGTCAGTGGACCGGGTCTCGACCATCAGCGCCGACAAGACCAGGGCGGTGAAACTGAATATCGCCAAGGACAAGGTCACCTTGTCGGTGGTCAATCCGGAATCCGGCACCGCCACCGAGGATGTCGGCGCCACCTACCGGGCCGCTGCCCTCGAGATCGGCTTTAATGCCCGCTATCTTCTGGACATCACCGGCCAGATCGAGGGCAAGGAAGTGCGCTTCCTGCTGTCCGACGCCGGGTCGCCCGCCATCATCGAAGACACGGAGGATCCGCGCACCCTCTACGTCCTCATGCCGCTCCGGGTTTGAGTTTGAACGCCGTGATTGATCCGCGCCCGTCCGGCGAGACCATTGCCGTTCCCGCCAGGCTGGCGGTCACAAGGCTGCAACTGACCAATTTCCGTTCCTACGCGATGGGGCAACTGGCCACCGCGGGCGCTTCGGTGGTGCTGGCGGGGCCGAACGGCGCGGGCAAGACCAACATCCTGGATGCGATTTCGCTTCTGTCGCCGGGGCGCGGCCTGCGCGGCGCCAGACTGGGCGAGCATGTCCGCAAGGGGCCGGTGGTGCAGGCCGATGCCTTGTGGGCGGTGGCGGCAACGGTGACGCGCGGCGGCACGGAGTATGACATCGGCACCGGGCTGACGCTGGGGCCCGGCGGAGGCGAGCGCCGCCAAGACAAAAGAAGCGTGCGGCTGAATGGCGTCGAGGCCAAGGGCTCCGCCGATCTGGGCGATATCGTGCAGATGATCTGGCTGACGCCGGCGATGGACCGGCTGTTCATTGAAAGCGCGGGCGGGCGGCGGCGCTTTCTCGACCGGCTGGTGCTGGGCTTTGATGCGGGTCATGCCCGCGCCGCCACCCGCTATGAAACCGCGATGCGCGAACGGGCCCGGCTGCTGAAATACGGCCCGCGCGATCCCGTCTGGCTGGATGGGCTTGAGAGCGAGATGGCGGAGGCGGGCGTTTTGATTGCCGCCGCGCGGACAGCCACGGTGGAACGGCTGAACCGCGCCTTGGCGGAACGCGAGGCTGCCGGCGTCTTTCCCGCCGCGTCATTGACGCTGACAGGCGAGAATTTTGAAAGCGCGCAGGCCCTCCAGAATGCGCTGGCGGCCAGCCGCATCCGCGACGCCGAAAGCGGCCGCACCAATGCTGGGCCGCATTTGAGCGATCTCAGTGCCCGGCACACCGCCAAGCGCGCCGATGCCCGCGACTGCTCCACCGGCGAGCAGAAAGCACTGCTGATCGCCATCATGCTGGCGGAGACGCGTGAATTGGCCCGGGCGCGGGAGGGCATGGCGCCGCTACTGCTGCTGGACGAAATCGCGGCGCATCTGGACGTTGTGCGCCGCGACGCCTTGTTTGAGGAGATTGCCGATCTGGGAGCCCAGGCCTGGATGACCGGCACCGATCTTTCGCTTTTTCACGGCGCCCGCGCCGAAATCTTCCTGGTCGAAAATGGCCAATTTCTTCTTCAAAAATAAGTTCAGGCGTCAGGAATAATCATGTCAGAACCCAATATGAACGAATATGGCGCCGACAGCATCAAGGTGCTGAAGGGCCTGGATGCGGTGCGCAAGCGCCCCGGCATGTATATCGGCGACACCGATGACGGCTCGGGCCTGCACCACATGGTTTACGAAGTGGTGGACAATGCGGTGGACGAGGCCCTGGCCGGGCATGCCAACCGCATCGACGTGCAGCTGAATCCCGATGGTTCCTGCACCGTGCGCGACAATGGCCGCGGCATTCCCACCGGCATTCACAAGGAAGAAGGCGTCAGCGCCGCCGAAGTGATCATGACCCAGCTGCATGCCGGCGGTAAATTTGACGAGAATGCCTATAAGGTATCGGGCGGGCTGCACGGTGTCGGCGTCTCGGTGGTCAACGCCCTGTCGGAATTCCTCGACCTGCGCATATGGCGCGACGGCAAGGAACATTACATGCAGTTCCGCCATGGCGATCCGGTGGCGCCGCTCAAGGTGGTGGCCGATGCGCCGGGGCGCAAGGGCACGGAAATCACTTTCCTGCCCTCGACCGAGACTTTTACCAAGACGGAGTTCGATTTCGCCACCCTGGAACACCGCTTGCGCGAACTCGCCTTTCTCAATTCCGGCGTCACCATCATCCTGGCCGACAAGCGCGGCGTGGAGAGCAAGGAAGTCACCTTGCATTATGAGGGCGGGCTGAAGGCGTTCGTGGAATATCTCGACCGCGCCAAGAACCAGCTGATCCCGGCGCCGGTAATGATCCTGTCGGAGCGCGATGGCATCACGGTGGAAGTCGCCCTGACCTGGAACGACAGCTATCATGAGAGCACGCTGGTCTTTACCAACAACATTCCGCAGCGCGACGGCGGCACCCATCTGGCGGGCTTCCGCGCCGGTCTGACCCGGGTGGTCACCAAATATGCCGACGACATGGCCAGCGCCAAGAAGGACAAGACGGCACTGACCGGCGATGATTGCCGCGAGGGATTGACCTGCGTGCTGTCGGTCAAGGTGCCGGACCCGAAATTCTCGTCCCAGACCAAGGACAAGCTGGTGTCCTCGGAAGTGCGTCCCATCGTGGAAGGCGCGATCATCGACCAGCTTGGCGCCTGGTTCGAGACCCATCCGGCCGAGGCCAAGATGGTGGTGGGCAAGGTGGTGGAAGCCGCCGCCGCCCGCGAAGCCGCCCGCAAGGCGCGGGAACTGACACGGCGCAAGGGCGCGCTGGATGGCGCCTCGCTGCCGGGCAAGCTGGCCGACTGCCAGGAGCGCGATCCGTCCAAATGCGAAATTTTCATCGTCGAAGGCGATTCGGCCGGCGGCAGCGCCAAGCAGGCGCGCAACCGCGCCAACCAGGCGGTATTGCCGTTGCGCGGAAAAATCCTGAACATCGAGCGGGCGCGCTTCGACAAGATGCTGTCAAGCGAAAGTATCGTGTCGCTGATCACCGCGCTGGGCACCGGCATCGGGCGGGAGGAATTCAATCCCGACAAGCTGCGCTATCACAAGATCATCATCATGACCGACGCCGATGTCGACGGCGCCCATATCCGGACACTTCTTTTGACGTTTTTTTATCGCCAGATGCCCGAACTGATCGAGCGCGGCCATGTCTTTATCGCCCAGCCGCCGCTTTACAAGGCGGCGCGCGGCAAGTCGGAGCAATATCTGAAGGATGAAGAAAGCCTGCAGGATTACCTGATCGCCGAAGGCACCGCCGGCGCGGCCCTGACCCTGCACACCGGAGAGCGTGTGGCGGGCGCCGATCTCACCGCCCTGGTCGCCCTGGCACGCCAGGCGGTGGCGGCGGTGGGCGGTTTCCCGCGCCATTACCCGCGCTTTGTGCTGGAGCAGGCGGCGATCTCCGGGGCGATGAATCCGGAAATCCTCTCCGATGCCGCCAAGGCGGCGGAGGCGGCGCGCTATATCGCGCTGCGGCTGGATACGCTGAGCGAGGAATTCGAGCGCGGCTGGCATGGCGAGCCGACGCCGGATGGCGGCCTCAAATTCTGGCGCGAGGTGCGCGGGGTGCGCGAGGCGGTGGCGATTGACGGGGCCCTGATCGCATCGGCCGACGCCCGCAAACTGGACCGCATGGCGACGGAATTGCAGCAGACCTACCTCAAATCCGGCAGCCTCAGGCGCAAGGACGAGGTGCGGGAAATCCGCAGTCCCACCGAGCTCCTGGATGCCATCTTTGAATGGGGCCGCAAGGGCCTGGCACTGCAGCGCTACAAGGGGCTGGGCGAGATGAACCCCGAGCAGCTCTGGGAGACCACCCTGGACGAGAATGCCCGCTCGCTGCTGGTGGTGAAGGTGCAGCATGCCGATGAGGCGGGCGAGCTGTTCGCCAAGCTGATGGGCGATGTGGTCGAGCCACGGCGGGAATTCATCCAGGACAATGCCATCTATGCCTCGGTGGATATCTAGGCGCTGGCGCAAGGGGCTTGCCGGACGCGGTATTCTGGCCGGGGTCTTGGCCGTGGCGGCAGGGCTGGGCTTCTGGGGTTACGGGCATTTCGTCCAGACCGTGAAGCCGGCGGCGCCACCTCCGCAGCAGGCCGCGACGCCCGTTCCGGTTGCGGCCCCGCTCGTTCGCCAGCACGCTGAATACACCGCAAGGCCGCCCCAGCCGAAGCTGGACTCCGCTCCGATACCGGGGCCGCTGTATGTTCATCGTGGTGGCTCGGTTTTGCGAGACAGAGCAAAGACTTCTGGCCATTCCCTCAAGAAAGAGGCGAAGGGCGTAAGGGTCATTCTGGAGGGGCTGGAGGGGGACGGGTGGGCCAAGGTGACAGATGGCAACATCCATGGATGGATGAGAGCATCCGTGCTCGGGGTTAATCCGCCGGAGTAGCATCCGCTGCCGCTCGCCCAAGCTCGCGGCGTTGGGCTGCTCTCGCAGGTCCACTGGACCTGCTCACGCGCTTCGCGCGCCGCGTCCTCACGGGCCTCGGTGACAGATGGCAACATCCATGGATGGATGAGAGCATCCGTGCTCGGGGTTAATCCGCCGGACGCAAACTAGCCCTCGGCGAGCGCCTGCCGCAGCGGGCCGAGAAAGGCTTCGTAACGGTGGGCGCGGCCGACCGCGCCGGGGTAAAGCGGCTGACGGACCTGGGCCACGCTGGAGGTTCGCACCGGCCGCTCGGTGGCGTGGAAGGACAGGCAGCGCGGGTCCCATTCCAGCCCGCAATGGGCGATGATGCGGCGGGCCTGGGTCTCCAGGTCTGCCACCACCTCCTCGTAGCGGACCTCCAGCATGCGGCCCGGCGGCAGCACGTCCCGCCAATGCGCCATCAGTTTCTGGTAGCGGCGGTAATAACGGCCCAGTTCGCCAAGCTCGTAGGTGTGGTTCTGCTCGGCGGTGAACAGCCTCGAGAAGCAGGAGACGCAGGTATCGACGGGGTCGCGAACTGTGTGGATGATGCGGGCGTTCGGCAGGATCAGGTGGATCAGCCCGGCGAAGAAGAAATTCTCCGGCATCTTGTCGGTGACATGCATTGCTGCGGGCGCCAGCCTGCGAATGTCCGCCAGATAATGATCCGCGATTTGGCGCAGGGCCCCGGCATCCAGGCCGGGGACGAATTCGGGATAGGCAACGGAGTTGCCGCCGGGGCCCTGCACAAGCTGGGTCAGCCGGGTCAGGGTGCGCAGTTCGCCCGCGCCATGAACCTGCGGGTGGCTGGCCAGAATCTGCTCCACCAGGGTGGAGCCGGAGCGCATCATCCCCAGGATGAAGATCGGCACGGCCGAAGGGGAGCCGCCGCCCAATTTTTCCTTTTCCCGGAGCAATTCCGGCGTGAAGGTGGACTGGATGCGGCCAAAATAGCCCAGCACCGCGGTTTCGTCATAGCGGATGCGGGCGCGCTTGCGGGCATTGCCGCTGAGCAGCCGCCGGAAACCTGCGTCGTGGTCTCCCAGATCGCCATAGGCCTTGGCCAGGGCAAAATCCAACTGCAGCCTGCCGGTCTCGTTCAAGGGGGTGGCGGCCAAGGACTCCATGGTTTTGACAAGCGGATCGCCGGCCTGGATCGGCGCCAGGTCGACATAATCAAGATAGACATTGGTCAGGCCGGGGTCGAGGGTCAGCGCCCGCTGGAAATCCGCCCGCGCCGCGTCCAGCCTGCCGAGATATTGCAGCACCTGACCGCGATTGCCCAGCGCCGTGGCGAAATCCGGCATGATCGCCAGGGCCTTGTTGTAAGATACCAGCGCCTCCTCAAAGCGGTTCAGGTCCGACAGGGTGGCGCCGCGGCCATTATGCGCTACCGCCAATTCCGGGCTGAGCGCCAGAGCCCGGTCATACGCCGCCAGCGACTCTTCCAGCCGCCCCAGCGATTTCAGGACGGCGCCGCAATTGGAGTGGGCCTCGGCGGACCCAGGATTGATCTCGAGCGCGGCGGCGATGAATGCCAGGGCCTCGGCGCCGCGTTCCTGCTGGTAGCGCAGCACGCCCAGAAGATGCCGTGCCGCGAAATGCGAGGTTTCGCGCTCGAGGATCTGTAAATACAGTTTTTCGGCTGCGGCCAGTTCGCCTTTCTGGTGAAGCTGCACCGCCTGGTCGCAGAGCAATTTCAGGTCTGCCGGGCTCTGGTCCATTCCGTGCGAATCTGTCGGGCCACCGGCGCATGGTAGCAACCGGCCGGTTAACAAGGCATGGGCCTTACGGCTTCGACTTCCGCTTGCGCATCGCCAGGGTGCGAAGGCGCAGGGCGTTGAGTTTGATAAAACCCGCCGCGTCCTTCTGGTCATAGGCGCCCTTGTCGTCCTCGAAGGTGACCAGACTCTCGCTATAGAGCGAGAAGGGCGATGAGCGGCCGACCACCGCGACATTGCCCTTGTAGAGCTTGAGCCGGACAGTGCCGGAGACGAATTCCTGGCTTTTGTCGATCAGGGCCTGGAGCATCTCCCGCTCCGGGCTGAACCAGAAGCCGTTGTAAATCAGCGCCGCATAGCGGGGCATGATGTCGTCTTTCAGATGGGCGGCGCCACGGTCGAGCGTGATGCTTTCGATACCGCGGTGGGCGGCCAGCAGGATGGTGCCGCCGGGGGTCTCATAGATGCCGCGCGACTTCATGCCGACAAAGCGGTTTTCCACCAGGTCGAGGCGGCCGATGCCGTTGGCCTTGCCAAGAGCATTGAGTTTGGTGAGCAGGCTGGCGGGCGAGAGTTTTTCACCGTCAATCGAGACCGCGTCGCCTTTTTCAAAGCCGATCTCAACATAAGTTGCTTTATCGGGCGCTTCTTCCGGCGAAATGGTGCGCTGATAGACGATGCTGTCGGCCTCGACCGACGGGTCTTCCAGCACTTTGCCCTCAGAAGAGGAATGCAGAAGGTTGGCGTCCACCGAGAAAGGCGCGTCGCCGCGCTTGTCCTTGGCGATGGGAATCTGGTTCTTCTCGGCGAATTCCAGCAGCTTGGTGCGGCTGGTGAGGTCCCATTCCCGCCAGGGCGCGATCACCTTTATGTCGGGCTTCAGGGCGTAATAGCCTAGCTCAAAGCGCACCTGGTCATTGCCCTTGCCGGTGGCGCCGTGCGCGACGGCGTCGGCGCCGACCTTTTCGGCGATCTCGATCTGCTTCTTGGCGATCAGGGGACGGGCGATGGAGGTGCCCAGCAGATAGACACCTTCATACAGGGCATTGGCGCGGAACATGGGGAAGACAAAGTCCCGCACAAATTCCTCACGCAGATCCTCGATGAAAATGTTTTCCGGCTTGATGCCCAGGGTCAGGGCTTTTTGCCGTGCCGGTTCGATCTCCTCCCCCTGCCCCAGATCGGCGGTGAAGGTGACGACTTCGGCGCCATATTCGGTCTGCAGCCATTTGAGGATGACGGAGGTATCCAGCCCGCCGGAATAGGCGAGAACAACTTTTTTGATGTCTTTCCTGG
>Ga0302320_10002280_pt1 | contig 45546 bp, 40 predicted proteins | sample Bog_T0_3_FD_202130 | JGI IMG/M metagenome (GOLD analysis project Ga0302320, IMG submission 202130) | Peat permafrost microbial communities from Stordalen Mire near Abisko, Sweden - Bog_T0_3 | ecosystem: Environmental > Terrestrial > Soil > Wetlands > Peat | place: Sweden: Abisko, Stordalen Mire...
ACCACGGCAGGGAACGGAGGCTTGATGCGCGGCACGCCCCGCTTGCCTTCGAGCGACTCCATCAGCGCCGACTCTTCGCCCACTTCGTAGGCGCCCGCGCCGGTGTGCGTGATGACCTGGAACTCGGCCTCCGAGCCAAAGATGTTCTTGCCCAGGAAGCCGCGTGCGTAGGCGTCCGCCACGGCCTTCTCCATGATTTCCAGAAGATAGCGGTACTCGCCGCGCAGGTAGATGAAGCCAACCTTCGCGCCAATGGCCAGGCCCGCGATAATCGTGCCCTCGATGACTGAATGCGGATCGTGCAAGAAGATCAGGTGGTCTTTGCAGGTGCCGGGCTCGCTTTCGTCGCCGTTGATCAGCACGTACTTGGGCTTGGCGCTCTGCTTGGGCACGAACGACCACTTCATGCCGGCCGGAAAGCCCGCGCCGCCGCGTCCGCGGAGGTTCGAGGCCTTCATCTCGTTGATGATCCAGTCGGGGCCCCCGGCCAGGCACTTCTTGGCCGACTCGTAGCCGCCCAGTTCGAGATAGCGGTCGATGTTGGCTGCGCCCTGTCCAAAGCGGCGGGTGACGATCTTCACTTCATCGGGATGCGAAACCAGCCTAGGCATGGTTGGCCTTCCCTTCCGCTTCGGCTCTTCCGCGATAACCGGCCAGAATGCCGGGCACGTGTTCCGGGGTGAGCTCGTCGTGGAAGTCGTAGTTGACCTGGATGGCCGGCGCCCAACAGCAGGCCCCGATGCACTCCACTTCTTCGAGAGAAAACACGCCGTCCGCGGTCACGCCCTTGTGTCCCACGCCCAACTCCTCTTGAAAGCGCTCGTAAAGCTCGTAGCCCCCACGCAACATGCAGCTGATGTTGGTGCAGACCTGCACATTGAACCTGCCCGCCGGCTTGAAGCGCAGCATGGAGTAGTAGCTGGCCACGTTGCGGACTTCCAATTCGGTCAACCCGATGCGCTGGGCCACCTCGTTGATGACCACGTCCGAGAGATAGCCGACCTCGTCCTGTGCGTAGAGCAGCATCGGAATCAGCGCCGAGCGCTTCAGAGGGTATTTGGCCGCCAGCGCATCGAACCGCGCCGCCAGGCGAGGCGAAAAGACGGTCATGGTTTCATCGCTCATTGCATCAACTCCCGTGCCCAACGTTCGGCCGCCATATCCATCTCTTCCTCGCCTGCGACTCCGCGCAATTGTCCCGCTTCGGTCAACTCCAGCTTGCCCTTGCCGCCATCTTCGCGTTGCCAGTTCACCGTGGCGCCTTCGCGCCCCAAATCCAGCCGCCTGGCGTCAAAGCGAACGCTTATCCGTTTTCCGTCCGACTCAACCGTCGCCTGCCGGTCCCGATTCAACCCATGTACCGCGGTATAACTGCGCAGCAGGGAAGCGAGTGAGACCCAAAGCTCTGCGTATAACTGGCCTGGGGCTGAATGGAGTCCGGTTTGTCCCAATCCGCATTCCCTCAGGGGCTAAAGCCCTTACTCACTTCCGGCGTTTGCGGCACGACTAAAGTCGTGCCCTGTTACAAAGCCCGTTGCTTGACCGCTGCTCACTGACCACTGTTCACTGACCACTGACCACTATCCACTGACAACTGTTCTCACCGGTCAATCTCTCCCAGCACAATGTCGATCGATCCCACCACCGCCACCACATCGGCCAGCATCCGGCCCTTGCACATGGTCTCCAGCGCCTGTAACGTGGCGAAGGACGGATTGCGGAAATGAACCCTCCAGGGCTTGGCCGTCCCATCGGAGACGATGTAATAGCCCATCTGCCCGCGCGGGCTTTCAATGCCCTGGTAGACCTCGCCCGCCGGAACCGCAAAACCTTCGGTGACGATCTTGAAGTGATGGATCAAGGCCTCCATCTGGGTCTTCATCTTTTCCCGGTCGGGCAGCACAATCTTGGGCGCGTCGGCCTTGATCGGCCCCTCGGGCATTCCGTCCAAAGCCTGCTGGATGATCTTGACGCTCTCCCGCATCTCCAAGAGGCGCACTTCGTACCGCGCCCAGCAGTCGCCCTCGGTCGCCAGCGGCACGTTGAACTGAAACTTCTCGTAGCCGGAGTAGGGCATATCCCGCCGCTGATCGAAGTCCACGCCCGACCCGCGCATGTTCGGCCCCGTAACCCCCAGCGCGATCGCATCGGCTGCGGAAAGATACCCAACGCCCTTCAGTCGGCTGCGGAAGATCGGATTGCCGGTCAGCAGGTTGGAATACTCGTCGATCTTCTCCGGAAAGATGTTGATGAAAGCCTGCACCCGGTCGTAGAAATCCAACGGCGGCTCCATCGAGAGCCCGCCAATGCGGAAGTAGCTGGTCATCATGCGCTGACCGGCCAGCCCTTCGAAGATTCTCAGAATCTCTTCCCGTTCGCGGAAGGTGTAGAGGAAGACGGTCAGCGCGCCAATGTCCATGGCGTGGGTGCCGAGCCAGATCAGGTGTGAGTTCAAGCGGGTCAACTCCGCCAAGAGCACCCGCAGCCACTGCGCCTTCTCGGGAATTTCCAGCGCCAGCAGCTTTTCGACGGCCAGGCAATAACACAGGTTGTTGGCCATCGGGCTCAGGTAGTCCAGCCGGTCGGTCAAGGGAACCACCTGGTGATAGAACTTGGCCTCGCAGGTCTTTTCCACGCCGGTGTGCAGGTAGCCGATCTCCGGGTAAAGCCGGACCACGATTTCGCCGTCGATCTCCACCACCAGCCGCAGAACCCCGTGCATCGACGGGTGCTGCGGCCCCATGTTCAGCACCATGTGCTGGTCGTGCGCGCCTTCGGCTACCGCAGCCTCAAGGATGGGTGTGCCAATAGTCTCAGTCATTTAGCGATACCCCTCCACCGGATAGTCCTTGCGCAGAGGGTAGCCCTGCCAGTCGTCCGGCATCATGATGCGGCGCAGGTTGGGATGGCCCTCGAAGCGAATGCCAAACAGGTCGAAGACCTCGCGCTCGTAAAAATTCGCCGCGGGCCAGACCGGAGTGATCGATTCCACCGCGGGGCTTTCCTCGTCCACCAGAACCCGCAGCCGGATGCGCTCCTTATAGGAGTGCGAAAGAATCTCGTAGCTCAACTGGAAGCGCGGTGTGGATGGCAGCCAGTCGACCGCCGTCACATCCTCGAAAAAGTTGTAGCCCGCCGCCTGCATGGCTGCTGCAGCTCCGCGAATCTCTTCTCGGGCCACGGTCAGCGTCAATTCGCCCCGGTCGAACTTCGCATCCACGAAGGCTGCGGAGTTCCAGGCCAGGATCGCCTTCACCGCGGGGTGCTCGGGAAGGCCTTCCACAACCGCGGCCCGGCCTTGCAAAGTGTTCTTCAGCGCTTCGCTCATGCTAGAGGTCCGCCTTGTCCTGGCTCCAGTTCAGGATGCCCTTGCGCACAATGTAGTAAAGACCCACACCCACAAAGCCGAGATAAACCATCATCTCCCAGAAACCGAAGAACTGCTGGTGGGTGATGCCCGGCAGCTTGCGGTAGATGACCGCCCAGGGCAGAATGAAAACCGCTTCCACGTCGAACAGGATGAACAGCATGGCCACCATATAGAAGCGCACGCTGAAACGGGCGCGGGCGTCGCCCACGGCTTCGATGCCGCATTCGTAGGCCGCCAGCTTGGTGACCGTGTTGCGGTGACGCCCGACGAACCAGGAGGCTACGACCATTCCCAGCCCAAGTCCAAACGCCGCCAGAATCTGCAGCAACAGCGGGAGATACTGCCAGTGGTAGGGGATGTCCATTGCCGACCAGTCCACGTACTCAAAGGGGATTGCGTCTGGCTCACCGAAGCCGCCACCTGCTCCGACGTGACAGAACGCTGGTTTGAGATTAGGTTTTCGGCCTCCTTCCGTCAAGGCGCGCGGAAATGGCTGGAAAAGACCGGGCGACTGGCCCGATGGCGCATTCTAAAAGGTTACGGTGCTGCAGGCCTTCGCAAGCCCTGCCTTGCGGGCCAATTCATGGCGGTGTTTGCAGACCATTGCACCCTTTCGTGAGGCGATTGCTCTCGGAACTCCCTTGTTCAGGCGAAAACTGGACGCCGAAGAAACTGGGAAACGGGCCGCGGAACGAGAGTGAACTCCGCGATCGACGCCCCGGAATGTGCCCCGCCTGTCCCCACCGGGACGCGAAAGCTCGCCCTGCCATGCCCCGCGTTCCCGGCCGCGGGATTCCTTTTGGGGTGACGCCGAAGGGCAGTGCGCTGTGTCACATTGTTTCCCGAAACGGCACGCCATAATTCACTGTCAAATCCAGGGAAATAGTACGTGCGTAATCTGAATTGAGGGCCCCCCAGTGCCGAAAAAGGGGTTGAGGATAAAAAGCATGGCAGCCACCACTACCACCGGTTTTGCGATCCCGGCACCCCAACCGGCTTTCACTGCCGCCGGCATCCGCGTCCACCGCCATCGCCGCATCACGCCGCAGGCGGGCCGCGCGCTCGAGGCCCTGGGCCACGCCATCGATTACCTCACCGATGAGTTCGTCTACCGGGGAACCTCGTTCAAGGCCAGCAATGATCAGTTGGAAGCGGTTCAGTTGCTGATGGCGCTCAACCGACAGGTCTACTTCGAATGCCCCGAAGTGCCAACGTTTTGGGAGCGCTGCCGCTCGTTTGTGGGCGCTCACCTGTTGTAGCTTCCTTCGCATCGGCGCGACAGGCATCGGCGGAGGCCGGTTCACCTGCCGCCCGGAATGCTATCCTGCAGCCGTGAACCCCACCCAAAGCCCGCACAGGTTCAGAACTTGCCGCCGCCCGCAGGCCATAGCGCTGCGGCCCTTCGGGCGGTCGCTGACCCCTGCTTTGCTCTTTGCGCTCGCCCTGCTGCTGACCCTTGGACCAGCCCCCTGCGGCGCACAGGCAGCCGCCGCCATTGAAGCGCCGGCTGCCGAGAGCCTGGAGACTCAACCCACCCTTACCTTTCCTCGCTTCGCCCCCGGCAAGCCCATCCGCATGGTCGCTTACGGAGACATGCGCTTCACTGACCCCTCAGTGACCGCCGGCACCAACCCCCGGGTGCGCAAATGGCTGGCCCAGCGCGTCGCCGCCGAGCACCCCGAGGCTCTGCTCCTCACCGGCGACATGCCCTACACCGGCGCCAAGACCGCCGACTGGCAGGTGTTTCAGGACGAAACCGCGGACTGGCGCGTGGGCCGCATTCTTCAGCTTCCCGCCACCGGGAACCACGAAACCAACGGCGGCAAGCAGCAGGGAATCGCCAATTATCTCAGCAACTTCCCTCAGATCGCAGGCCACCTCTATTACTCCGCGCTGCTGGGCAGCGTCGAGGTGATCTCCCTGGACTGCACCGGCTCGACAGGCGCCTCCAGCCCGCAAGCCCGCTGGTTTGCCGCGCAATTGGATCACCTGCCGTCGCAGGTGGAGTTTCTGCTCATCCTCTACCACATTCCCTGGATGGTGGACCAACAGTCCGAAATGCTGGCCAACCTTCCCTCCAAGGATGCCCTGGCCTTCCGCGACCTGCTGGAAGCGCGCCTCGATCGCCTCCGCGCCAGGGTGGTGGTGTTCAACGGACACGTCCACAGCTACGAGCGTTTCGAGCGGCGCGGCGTGGAGTATATCGTCACAGGCGGCGGAGGCGCGGAGCCGTACCCGGTTCTCCTCCGCGGTTCGGCGGACCTTTATCGCGACACCGGGTTTCCGGTCTACCACTACCTCACCCTCGAGGTCCGCGCCCACCAACTGCACGCCATCATGTGGAAGGTCAAGGACCCGGAAGCCGCCACGCTGACTGTGGAAAAGAAAGACGAGTTCACACTCACCCCCACACTCACGCCCGCACCCAGCGCGCCCGCCCGCAAACCAGCTTCCAGTTCGCCCGGCAAGGCCGCCGCGGTCCCGCAGCTTCGCTGATTTTGCTCTTGTCGCCGCCGGTCACGACGTCATCGCGACTTCCAACTGCCATCGACGCTGGTTGAAAACGCCGCGCTATTGGCCGAAAACCAGCACCGCCAGCAGCAGCACCCAGGCCAGCCCCATCGCGTGCCAGTACCACGCGGTCGCATCCACCGCGATCTGGCGCAGCTCAACCCTCTTCAGCCAGCCCAGCGCGCTCAGGCAAACGATCAGAGCCAGAACCCCGGCCACCAGATGCGCGGCATGAAGCCCGGTGATTACATAAAAGAAGTAGCTGGCCGGGGTGGCCGAGCGGTCAAAGGCAAAGCCCTGCGCCGTCAACTGCCTCCAGGCGATGAGCTGTCCGGCCAGAAACAGCGAGCCCAGCGCCAGCGTCGCCGCCACCCAGGGCACCGTCCGCCGCAAGGCCGGCCTGCCCAGACCCAGCCATTCCTCCAGAACATCGATTTCACGGAAGATATTGCGTCGCGCCAGCTCCATCGTCACCGTGCTGAGCATCAGGACCGCGGTATTCAGGTAGAGAATCGGCGGCAACAACACCGGATGCCAGTCGCCGATCAATTCGTGGGAGCGCGGGTCCATGTGGGTGAAGGCGTGGCTGGCAAAGAACACGGCCACCAGCACGGCAAAGAACATCATGTCGCCCGCAAGGGCAAAAAATACGAAAACCCGGACGCGCTCCAGCAGATCCCGCGGACCTTTGCGCTCATTCTTCCAGTTGTCGTCGCCGCCCCCGCCGCCGCCGCCGGTGGGCCGCCGGTCGACCGGCGGTTTTCCGCCGATTCCCGGATTCTTCCGTGCGGTTTCCGATGGGGTGCGGGTAAAAGTGGCGGGCATGGGCTCCTCTGTTCAAATGAGATTACTCTCACTTTGAAATGGACGCAGCCAGATTCGGCAACTTTGGCTGCTGTGGCCTTCAACAGGTCTGCCAGGCAGCGGGAGATCACCGCGCGGAGGGAATCGGGACCGGTTTTGCGCCGGACTCTTTTGAGGCCGCCATCGCGATTTCGACGAACAGCCGGTGAACCCGCCGGTCGTGCGACAACTCGGGATGAAAGGTGGCGGCCATCACCCGCCCCTGCCGCACCAGCGCCGCGAAGCCGTCCCGCCGGGCCAGCACCTCCACCCCCGCTCCGGTCTCCACGATGCGCGGGGCGCGGATGAATACCATCTCCAGCGGCCCTCCGGCCAGCGAGGTCTCCGCGGTCACGATGGCCGAGTCGATCTGCCGGCCATACGCATTGCGCTCCACCACCGCATCCAGCACTCCCAGCGAGCGCTGCGGCGGATTCAGAACCTCCCGCGCCAGCAGGATCGCCCCCGCGCAGGTGCCAAACACCGGCTTCTCTCCGCAAAACTTCTGCAAAGCTTCAAACAGATGCTGCCGGCTGAGGAAGCGGAGCATGGTGGTCGATTCGCCGCCGGGCAGAATCAGCCCGTCGAGCCTCGCCAGCTCGTCCGCTTTGCGCACCTCCACCGGCTCCGCGCCGGATTCGCTCAGCGCCTCGGCATGCGCGGCATAGTCGCCTTGAATCGCCAACACGCCGACGCGGGGGCGCTGTTCTGTCTCTGTCTTCCTCAACGGGACGCTCCACCTTTGGCCAACTGAATTCGACAACGCTCCCATAGGGAGATGACGCCGCTGAAGACAATTTTATCTTCTCGATGTGTTTTCGCGCTCGGCGACCCCTGCAATGAGGCCGCCGCCCCGGCGTTGAAGAGACGGAAAACACACCGGCGGAATGCGAACAGGGCCGGGCTGCGAGTGACCCTCCGCCACCGTGCCCCCCTTCCGTTCGGCCAACAGCCGGGCGCCCTCGATTCCGAGACCTGGGAAACCAAGAGCCCCATACCCTCGCCGCCCTAAAAGAAAACCTCGGGGCACCCACGGGGTCCCATGCCGCAGATCGTTCATAAAAAGGGGCGTGCTTCAGCCCCTGACGGAGGCGTTTCCGTCGTTTCCACAGTCACCACCGGCTCCTGAAGAGGCATCCGGCGTGTTCAGAAGATTCTGAAACCGCTCGACGAGCTGCGCCACCTGCAATCCGTCGGCCAGGGCATGATGCGCATGAATCGAAACCGGCATGGTTCGCCGTCCATCCGCTTCCGTGATCTTCCCGAACGTGATGCGCGGCGCGGAGTCCTCGCGAGCAAAGTTGCGCGCATGGGAGATGGAGGTGAAATCGAGCCAGGGAAGCGTCGAAAAGCGGATAAGGTTCGGCTCCGGGTAGCGCTCGATATCGGTGCGCTGCCGCACCCGCTCCACCTCGGGCGCGGCAGCTCGTACGAAGTCGTCGATGCCCTCATGGAAGCCAAAGTGGGCGAACCCAATGGTCCCGTTTGGCCGCCCCACGGCGCTGCCGCCATGAATCCGCTCATAGCGCCAGACTTCACCCGCGACGATTCGGGTGTGGAACTCTTCGATCTCCTGCGCCGCGGCCAGCGCACGGTGCGCGAGCGACAGGGAGACGGAGAGTCCGCGATCTTTCGCGTAGCGATACGTGGCCGTGCACTCAACCCGGAGGCAAACGCCATGGTAAGGCTCGGTGAAATCCTTGAAGAAGTTGAAGACTTCTCTTCGCTCCCAGGTCTCCAGGTCGATCTTCTGCCGTCCGTCCGAGAAGGCTTTTTGCATGGCCCATGATAAACACCGGACTGTATCGAACGCAGGGAGCCCTGTCCCGATGCTTTTTTGCAGGGCGAAACCAGGGGCGGCGTGCTCTTTCAAGAGCCTTCCAGGCGGCATTTTCCCGAGAAAGATCCGCTGGATCGATCCTCCCCCCGGGATGCGCCGGCTCCGATTCCGCGATGGCGCGAGCACAGGAAGCGACAAAAGGGAAGGGAGGCAGCGTGGCCCTTGCGAGCGCGCGGCGAGGGTCGGGCCTGCCACGGGTGGAAGGTGGATTTGCAGATCATTTCCCGCATGCTGCTAACCTGAAACCTGGGCCGGGTCCAATCTCTAAGGGGTTTGGGGAGACATTTTTGGCTACCCCCCACCCCCCCCTATGAAAATACCCCGTTTTTTTGACGGAATTTCGGGTCACAGTAATCTATAAGTCATCTTTAATCAAATACTTAAACGGCTCATCCGAAGGCTGCCCCGTTATCTTAGTGGTCAACACAAACCACCTGAAACCGGCCCTTTTTGTCACAAAAAGGCGCCGTTTCTCTCTGAATTCAGGCCTTTTTCGGTCCTCTCGAGCGGACATAAGAGTTGCCCCATCCTGGCGCTTTCTTCCGAGCGCCAGGATGGAAAGCAACGAACCTCATGCGAGCGAATAGCGAGCAGTTGGCCGCACCGCAGGTGCCGAGGAGTTGGCTGCACAGCAGGTGCCGAGCAGTTGGCTGCACAGCAGGTGGTTACCAGCCGCGGGTTTGCAGCAGGTCCTTCTCTTCGATGGCGGCGGCAGCCAGGCCCTTCATCGTGCCAGTGACCATTTCCGCGGCCTCGGCCAGAATCCTGGGGTCGTTGTAGTGGGTGGTGGCGATGACGATGGCCTTGGCGCGGGAGACGGCTTCCGCGCGTTCCTTGGGGTCGTTTTCAACATCCAGGGGCGTGGCCCGTTCCTTCATGAAGATTCCCGAACCCACGAAGATGGCCTCGGCGCCCAGTTGCATCATCAGGGAGGCGTCGGCCGGGGTCGCAATCCCGCCTGCTGAGAAGTTGGGCACCGGCAGCTTGCCCGTCTGGGCTACCATGCGGATCAGCTCGTACGGAGCCTGATGGTCCTTGGCCGCGGCATAGAGTTCCTGCTCGCTGAGCACGGTGAGAGCCTTCATTTCGCGGGTAATCTGGCGCATGTGCTGCACGGCGTGGACCACGTCGCCGGTGCCCGCCTCGCCCTTGGTGCGGATCATGGCCGCGCCCTCGGCGATGCGCCGCAGCGCCTCTCCGAGATTGCGCGCGCCGCAGACAAACGGTGTGGTAAAAGCGTGCTTGTCGATGTGGTGGGCTTCGTCGGCCGGGGTCAGGACCTCGCTCTCGTCGATGAAGTCGACGCCCAGCTCCTGCAGAATCTGGGCCTCGGCGAAGTGCCCGATGCGGGCCTTGGCCATGACCGGGATGGAAACCGCCTGGATGATCTGCTTGATCAGGCTGGGCTTGGCCATGCGGGCCACGCCGCCCTCGGCGCGGATCATGGCCGGAACCCGCTCCAGAGCCATCACCGAGGTGGCCCCCGCCTCCTCTGCGATGCGCGCCTGCTCCACGTTCATCACGTCCATGATGACGCCGCCCTTGAGCATCTCTGCCAGACCCACCTTCAGGCGCAGGCTGGTTCCAGTAAAACTCCTGTTTTCATTTGTTCCCGGCATGATCTTGACCTCGCTTGGGGTGGGTTCCGGGCTGGTGGAATGCCGGAAAGACCCATCTTGATTCTCGTATCAGTGTAGCAGCGATGTGAACAGGGGACTTTTACGGGCTGGCGCGGGGTGGGGTGTGCATCCCGCTCTATGAGTTTCTTCCAATCCTTCTGTCTCGTTGTTGGTCACCTCTTTGCTCGTTTTACCCGCGAATGGCAAGCCCACACCCATTGCCTGCCCCGGTGACCGAGCCGGCGCGGCCCGATCTCACCGCGGCTCCTGAACTGGCCGCCGAACAGGCTCTGATGCCGCTGGCCCACGCGCCCGGCGCCGCGCAGCCTCTGGAACTCAGCGCGCCGTTGCTGCGGCTGCCGGTGGAGTTGGACGTATCCATCCCGGTGCGGGATTTCCGGGTACGGCGCCTTCTGGCCCTGGAGGCGGGGCAGGTGATCGAAACCCAGTGGGCTCACGGCGAAGACCTGCCACTGGCCTCTGGAGAAGTACAACTGGCGTGGAGTGAGTTTGAGGTCGTGGAATCGCAGTTGGCGGTGCGCGTGACCCGGCTCTCCTGAGCGGCCCAGGGTGAGTTTCTTTTGAGAACTGAGAAAGGCATGGGAGGCGAAGCAGATGAATCAGGGTGGGAAAGCGGAAAAGGCGCCGTTGGGCGGACTGGCCGGCTGGCTGTTGGGGCGGCTGCGGGCCAGGGGCGGCGGGCAGCCCAGGTTGGCGCTGCTGGAACGGATACCGCTGGCCCCGCGCCAGTCGCTGGCCCTGGTCGAAGCCGAGGGGCGGCGCTTCCTGGTGGCCACTTCGCCCGAAGGCGCCCCGGCCTTCTATGCCCTCGATGAGCGGATGGCGCCGGCCGGGCTCGGCAGGGATCAACCGGCGCGCCCGGTGGCGAGGGTCTCATGGTAGCTTCCTGGGCCGCCCTCTGCCTGGCGGCGCCGGCCTCCGCGCCGCTGTTGCCCGACCTCAATACCCGGCTTCACCCCTCGGACTCCACCCCGTGGACCATCCTCTTCGTTCTCACGCTGATCACCCTTTTGCCCGCGATTCTGATGGCCATGACCCCGCTGGTGCGCCTGACGGTGGTCTTTCACTTCCTGCGCCAGGCGCTGGGCACGCAGACCGCGCCCTCCAATCCGACGCTGCTGGGCCTGGCCCTGATGATGACCTGGTTTCTGATGACCCCGGTGCTGAACCAAGTGGACCAGCAGGCGGTCGAGCCCTACCGGGCAGGGCAGGTGACGGGCTGGGAGGCCATCGACCGCGGCGCGCAGCCGGTCAAGCACTTCCTGCTCAAGTACGCGCGGGAAAAGGACCTGGCCCTGTTCACCGCCGCCGGCCAGATTCCCCGCCCCAACACGCCCGACGATCTGCCTATGCGTGTGGTGGTGCCGGCCTACATCCTTTCCGAGCTGAAGGCCGGCTTCGCCATCGGGGCGGTGCTGTTTCTTCCTTTTCTGTTGATCGACATGGTCACCGCGGCCATTACCACTTCGATCGGCATGTTCCAGCTGCCGCCCGTGGTGGTCTCGACGCCCTTGAAGATTCTGTTGTTTGTGATGGTCGACGGCTGGAACCTGCTGGCCAATTCGCTGTTGAAGAGCTTTTGAGCCGCGGTTGCAGGCCTATGGAAAGGAGGCCCGATGACACCCGACATGGTAGCCGAGCTGCTGCGTCAACTGATGAGGGAGGCCCTGATCCTGGCCGCGCCGGTGTTGCTTGCCGCCGCCGCGCTCAGCTTCGTGCTCAGCCTGATCCAGACCCTGACCAGCCTGCAGGAACAGTCGCTGACCTCGGTTCCGCGCCTGGCGGCCGTGGCCATGATTCTGCTGGTGGGCATGCCCTGGTTCCTGGGCCGGATGGCCACCTATACCCGGCTGTTGCTGGCCGATCTACACCGTTACCTGGGGTGAGAGAGCAGCTTCCAGCTACTAGCTTCTAGCTCGGACTGCTGGACGCAAACGATGCCGGTGCTGATCAAGCTGTCGGCCGGTAGAGATGGAAAACGGCTGAGCCGCTGCACGAAGTTGATGGGCCTTCAGTCGAAAGCTAGCAGCTAGAAGCTGGAAGCTAGCAGCTCAATGAGGAATTCGCCGATGCCGCATGGCAACGAGTTGGACTGGAGCAGTTTTCTGAGCGCCATGACGCTGGCCCTGGTGAGGGTGAGCGGGATGGTGGCCTTTGCTCCGTTCTTCTCCTCGTCGGCTCTTCCCATACGCACCAAGGCAGTGTTGGTGGGCTCGGTGGCCTATCTGCTGGCGCCGCTGGTGGCCACCTTGCCGCGCGCCCAGCTCTCAATCGGCTTTTCGTCGCTTCTGGGCGAGCTGGCCGTGGGCCTGGTCTACGGGCTCACGCTCATCCTCCTCAACGAGATGCTCCTGTTTGCCGGCCAGATCGCCGGCGTGCAATTCAGCTTTTCGATGGTCAATCTGCTCGACCCCACCTCGTCGATCCAGACGCCTCTGCTGGGCGACCTGTTTCAACTGATGGGCACCCTGGTGGTGATTACGGCCGGACTGGACCGCATTCTTCTGGCCTCCATGGTGCGCAGCTTCCGGGTGGCGCCGCTGGGCTGCTACAGCCTGGCTCCGGCCAGCGCCCTCGAAATTGTGCGCGCCGCCGGAGGCATCTTTCTGGTCGCCCTTGAACTGGCCGCGCCGGTGCTGGCTGCGACCATGCTGGTCGAGGTGGCGGTGGCGCTGCTGGGCAAGCTCAGTCCGCAGTTGCCGGTCATGTCCTTGACCGTGCCGCTGAAGACCCTGACCGGTTTGGCCCTGCTGACGGGATCGCTCGCCCTGTGGCCGCGCTTCATCGAGGCCCGCTTCGCCGGGCTGCTGGATTTGGCCCAGCGGCTGATCGGCCCATCGGGCTCCGCGCTGGGCTCTGGCCCAGGCCCCGGATGGGGAGGATAGCCCATGCCCGGAGAGCGCACTGAACAGGCCACTCAGCATCGCCGCGAGCAGGCGCGCAAGGAAGGCGACATCCTGCACAGCCGCGAGCTGTCGGCGGCGGCCGGAACCCTGGCCGGGGTGCTGGTGCTGGGCGCCCTGGGCACCCGGGTGCTGGTCGCCTGGCGAGGCAGCTTCAGCGCCTTCCTCGACCTTGGGCTTCCCGGCCACTGGGAACCGTCCCAGCTGCAGCCGACGCTCTCGGCTGTTCGCAGCCTGTCCATGACCGTTCTGGGGCCGCCGGGGGCGGTCATGGCGGCCGTGGCCGCGGGCGCGCTGGGGGTGGGGATCCTGCAGACCGGCGGCATCAACGTCCATGCCGGGTCGATCGGCTTCAAGCCGGATCGCATCAACCCGGCCAGCAACATCAAGAACCTGTTTTCGCTGCGCGCCGCCTCGCGGCTGGCCAAATCGCTTCTGCCGGCCAGCCTGCTGGCGGTCTTTGCAGTGCAGCGCATTGCCCGGCAACTGACCCTGCCGCCATTTTCGACTACCCGGCTGGAGATGCTGGGCTCGGACATCTACGGCCTGCTCGTGGCCGCCGCGTGGCTCTTGTTCGGCTGGTCGGCCGTCGACTACCTGGTCGAGTGGCAGAGCCGGGAGTCGAGGCTCAAGATGAGCCGCCAGGATATGCGCGACGAGATGAAGCAGACCGAGGGCAACCCGCAGATTCGGGGGCGCATTCGCAGCCTGCAGCGGCAGATGCGCCGCCGCCGGGTGAAGGCCGATGTCTCGAAGGCCGCCGTGGTGCTGACCAATCCCACCCATTATGCCGTGGCCCTCAGTTTTGACTTTGCGACCATGGAGGCGCCCAGGGTAGTGGCCAAGGGGCGCAACCTGCTGGCCGAGGAGATCAAGGCCGAGGCCCGCTGGGCGGGCGTGCCGATTATAGAAAACCCGCCGCTGGCTCGCTCTCTCTATCGCTCGGTCGAGGTCGGCGCGTCCATCCCGGTCGATCTCTACGCCGCCGTGGCCGCCATTCTGGCCTATCTCTACCGCCAGCGGGTGGAGTCCGAGCTGCGCGACCGGCGCGCACGCGAAGCTGCGGCACGCGCCGCGGCCCGTACGGCGGCACAGGCCCAGGGCGCGTCTCCGGTCAGCCGGCCAGGCCCCGCCGCGCCACCCTTTCGAGGAGGCCCCCAATGAGCACCAACGCCCTGGTTGCCGGTCCCGTGTCCGCCCAGTCCATCCTGGAGCGGCTGCGCGAATATGTGCTGCCGCTGGTGGCCATCAGCGTGATCTTCGTCATGCTGGTGCCTTTGCCGGCCGCGGCCCTGGATTTTCTTCTGGCTCTCTCGATGGCCGCCTCGATCATCGTCTTTCTTTCCGCCGTGCAGATCCGGCGGGCGGTCGAGCTGAGCGTCTTTCCCACCCTGCTGTTGCTGCTGACTCTCTTCCGGCTGGCCTTGAATATCGCCTCCAGCCGCCGCATTCTGCTGCACGGCTCGGAGGGTACCTCGGCGGCCGGCAAGGTGATCGAGGCCTTCGGGCAGTTTGTTGTGGGTGGCAACTACGTGGTCGGTTTCGTGCTCTTCCTGGCCCTGATCGCCATTCAATTCTTAGTGGTCTCGCACGGCGCCGTGCGCACCGCCGAGGTGACCGCCCGCTTTACGCTCGACGCCCTGCCGGGCAAGCAGATGGCCATCGACGCCGACATGAATGCCGGCCTGATCGACGAGGCGGAAGCGCGCCGCCGCCGCCAGGCCATCGCCCGAGAGGCCGAGTTCTACGGGGCCATGGACGGGGCGGCGCGCTTCAACCAGCGGGATTCGCTGGCTACGATTCTGATTACAGCGATCAACATTATCGCCGGCCTGCTGATCGGCACCCTGCAGCAGGGCATTGAATTGTCGGAAGCCGCGCGCACCTATACGGTGCTCACGGTCGGCGACGGGCTGGTCACGCTGATTCCCTCGCTGCTGGTCTCCGTGGCCGGCGGCATCACCCTGACCCGCGCCAACTCCGCCGGCCTGCTGGGCGGCGAAATTCGCCAGCAGTTGCTGGCCAAGCCGGCCACGCTTTATTTGGCCAGTCTGGTATCCGGGGCCATGTGCCTGATTCCGGGACTGCCCAAACTGGCCTTTCTGACCGTTGCGGCGGGGCTTTTTTGGGCCGCCCGGCGGATTGCCTCTCGCGCCCCGGCCGCCGCTCCGCCCGAGCAGGGAAGCGGGGAGAAGAAGAAGGCTGGCGAGGTGCAGAGCTCTGACCTGGCGCAGTTGCTGCGTCTGGAAGACCTGACCCTGGAAATCGGCTTCCAGTTGATTCCGCTGGTGGATGAGAAGCAGGGCGGACAGCTCTTGAGCCGGGTGCGCTCCCTGCGCCGCCATCTCTCCGCCGAGATGGGCTTTCTGATTCCCCCGGTGCACATCTCGGACAACCTGCGCCTCCGGCCGCGCGAGTACCTGTTCTCGCTGCGAGGCATGGAGATCGGACGCTGGCAGACCGAGGGACCGCAGTTGCTGGCCGTTTCGGGCGACCCCAGGCGTCGTCCGCTGGCCGGCAAGGAGACCCGCGAGCCGGCCTTCGGAGTGCCCGCCCTGTGGATTGCTCCGGCTCTCGAAGACCAGGCCATCGCCGCCGGCTATTCGGTGGTCGATGCGGTGACCGTGATCACCACGCATTTGGGTGAACTCATCCGCAAGCATGCCCATGAGTTGCTGGGCCGGGCCGAGACCAAGCGCCTATTGGACACCCTTAATGAGAGCCATCCGAAGTTGATGGAAGAACTGGTGCCCAAGCTGCTGACCCTGGGGGAGGTGGGACGGGTGCTGGAACAACTGCTCCGCGAGCGAGTCTCGATCCGCGACCTGGGCGCCGTTCTCGAGGCGCTGCTGGAGACCGCGCCAGGGAACAAGAGCCTGGTGTCGCTGGTTGAAGCCTCGCGCCAGGCTCTTGGACGGCGGCTGATTCAGCCGCTTTTGGACGGCGAGGGCCAGTTGCCGGTGGTGCTGCTGGAGTCGGCTCTTGAAGAGGAGATCCTCTCCACCCTGGCGCCGGAGACCGGCCAGCGCTTGTTGTCGCCGGCTGCGGCGCCGGCCACGCCTCTGCTCCGCCGCTTGGGAGATTCTTTGAAGCAACTTATTCCCGCCGCCTCTTCCGCGGCCCTTCCCGTGCTCCTTTGTCCCAGTCCGGCGCGCTATCACGTCAAGCGCTGGCTGGAGCCGGCGATGCCTCGGTTGGCGGTGGTGGCTGCCGGTGAGATTCCGCCTGAGATTCGTCTGCGGCCGGTGGGAACGATACGCTGATCCGGCCTGGGCCGGAGCCGGACGGGATGGGAGCCGGGAGCAAGTTACGAAACAGGGTCAGTCTTGAATGCGTTGGAAGGGATGCCATGGGGATGGAAACGGCCAATACGATTGCGAATCATGGCGCATTGCGCCGCCGGGTTGTGGGCAACGGCTATCCGCCCGCGCCGGCGGCGTTGCCGGTTCTCACCAGCGAGCAGGAGCGGGTGCTGCTGGAGCATCTGCCCATCGTGCGCTTTCTGGCCCGCCGCATTCACGAGCGCCTGCCCCAGCATGTGGACATTGAAGACCTGGTCTCGGCCGGGATTGTGGGGTTGATGGACGCCTTCGCCAAGTTCGACCCGGACAAGAAGGTGCAGTTCCGCAGCTATGCCCAGTTCCGCATCCGGGGAGCGATTCTGGACAGTCTGCGCACCCTGGACTGGAGTCCGCGAGATCTGCGCCGCAAGGGCCGCGCGGTCGAGGAGGCCATCCGGGTGCTGACGGCCCGGCTGGGCCATGCTCCGGGCGAGAACGAAGTGGCCGCCGAGATGGCGCTCGAGTTGGATGACTACCAGCAGTTGCTGGGGGACTTGAAGGGCCTGGAAATCGGCACCCTGCACATGGAGCGCAATGAGGACTCGGGCGAGGAGGAACTGGCCTATGTGCCCGGTCGTCCCGAGGAAGACCCGCTGTTCCGCTGCCTGCGGGGCGAGCTCGAGGATCGCCTGGCCGAGGCCATTCAGAATCTGCCTGACCGGGAGCGGCTGGTAATGAGCCTCTATTACTACGAGGAGATGACCATGCGCGAGATTGGCCTGGCGCTGGGGGTGGTCGAGTCGCGGGTTTCTCAGATGCATGCCTCGGCGGTGGTGCATCTGAGATCGGCGCTCAAGGATCTGGCCGCGCGGGGAGCCTTTGACCGGCCCTCCAAGGCAGCTGGGCGGGCCCGGCGGTGAACCGGGGCGGGATTGCCGGCGGCTGGAGCGAAGGCGCGCGGGACGGGTATTGAATGGCTGGCGGGTGAAGGCCGGAGAACTGGCGCCGGCGCGAGGGGCCTAATATGATGGAGAAAACGCTCAAGCAGGATGAGATCGACGCCTTGTTTCAGGCTGCCCGCAGCCCGACGCCCGAGGCTCCGCGGCCCGACACGCGGGCCCGCGTCGCGCCGTATAATTTTTCCTCGGCAGGACAGATCTCGACGGACCAGTTGCGCGCCATCAGCATGCTGAACGACTTGTTTGCGCGCAATCTGACGCACAACCTGGCCGCTTGGCTGCGCACCCGCTTCCAGGTCAACCTGGTTTCGGCCGAGCAGATTCCGTTCAACGAATTTCTGCTGCGCATTCCCGAAATCAGCTACGTGGCCTCGGTGCGTCTGGAGCCCCTGGGAGCGCTCTCGGTGCTGCAGTTGGACCTGGCTCTGGCGCCTCCGATCATCGATCTGCTGCTGGGCGGCGAGGGACGGGACGGACCTCTGCGCGAGCTGACCGACATTGAAGAATCCATCCTGGGCAGTGTGGTCGAGATCGTCTGTCGGGAGTTGACCGCGGCCTGGCAGCCGGTGGGCCTGAGCTTCAACTTCGAACGCCGCCAGATGCAGACCCAGGTGGCACGCATCATGTCGGTGGCGGAAAAGACGCTTTGCCTGAGCTTCGAGATTCGCATGCCGCACAGCTCGGGCCTGCTCAACCTGGCTTTTCCGGCCGTGGTGGCCAACACCATTCTGCGCCGGCTGACCTCCGACTGGGGCCGGCGCCGCCGCCATGCCGGGGAGACGCGGTCCCGTATGGAGCAGGCCCTGCGCAGGATTCGCTTTGGCGGCACCCTGCAGCTGCCCTCCGTTCGGCTGGCGGCCAGCACCATCCAGAGCCTGGAGCCGGGCATGGTGCTGCGCCTCGACCTGCCCGCCAACACGCTGCCCGAATGGCAGGTGGGCGGCCAGGCGCTCTCCCGCGCGCAAGCCATCCGGCTGGGATCGCATCGCGGCGCCCGCATCGAGAAGCCGGTCCCGGAGGTTGAGTCATGAACACCTTTCTGGAGTGTTGGATTGGCGCCGCCACGGCCCTGTTTTCACAGGCTCTGGCAGGAGAGCCTGAATTTGTCGAGACCCTTGCCAAGCCTCTTGCGCCAGGCTCCTTCGGCTTTGCCGCCACCATCGCGGGGGAGCAGGAGGGTTGCTGCGTGGTGAGCCTCGACGGAGCATTGCTGGAGTCTCCGCTGGTGGGCGAGGGCGTGGACCAGAAGGCTGGCTGGTGCGAACTGCTGCGCGAGGTGGCCCATGCCGCCTGCGGGGAACTGCTGGCCAAAACCGGAAAGAACTGCCGTGTCGAGGCCTTCGAGGCGATCGAGGGGGACAGCAAGGCCTCCCGCGCCTTCCAGTTGAAGTGTGGGGATCGCACCTGGACGATTCTGGTGCGGGACGAGGTCCGCTCCACCCGGCCAGGCAACGCCACGCCGGACCCCTTGGCCCGGCAACCGGGAGCCGCAGCGGGAACTGTCCAGTCGCAGTCCCCGCCGCCTTCTGTCAGTCGCGGAGTTGAACTGCTGCTGGATGTCGAACTGGAGGCTTCGCTGCGCTTCGGCTGCCGGGAGATGCCGTTGTCAGAGATTCTCGACCTCGGCCCCGGAGACGTGGTGCAACTGGACCGTCATGTTTCCGACCCCGTCGATCTGATTGTGGGCGACAAGATTGTGGCCCGCGGCGAGGTGGTGCTGGTGAATGGCAACTTCGGGCTGCGGGTCACCGAGGTGGCCGCGCCCAGAAAGCGGCTGGAGAGCATACGATGCCTATTCTGAGCCGCGAGCCGGCCGTTAGGGGCACCCCGGCGTTTCTTGAAGCGGCACTGGACCCGCGCCAGGCTGCGGGTTCCCGGAGCAGCGAAGTTTCGCCTGCCCGGCTGGCCTCCGGGCGCGCTCCGGTGCGCGCCGGGCTCTTTGAAACCTGCGCCAATCCAGGCTGCGGGACCGGCTGGCTGCACCTCTGGCGCAGCCGTTCGGCGCCGGTTTTCGAGGGCGGCTGGAACTGCTCGGCCGGGTGCACGGCCTCGCGGGTCGCCGCGGCGGTCAGTCGCGAGCTGGACGGCAGGGGCAGCTCGCAGGAAAGCCACCGCCACCGTATTCCGCTTGGGCTGGTGATGCTCGAACAGGGCTGGATCACCTCTGGCCAGTTGCGCCAGGCGTTGGATGCTCAGAAGGTAGCCGGAGGCGGGCGGCTGGGCCAATGGCTGGTGCGTCAGCAGGGGGTGAGCGAGCACCTTGTGACCCGGGCGCTGGGACTGCAGTGGAGCTGTCCTGTGCTGGCCCTGGATTTTCACGACGCCGAGGGGCTCACGGCGCTGGTTCCCCGGCTCTTTGTGGACGCCTTCGGAGCGCTGCCCTTGCGGGTGGCCGCGGGCAAGCTACTCTATCTGGGGTTTGAGGACCGGCTGGACCCGGTGCTGGCTCTGGGGGTGGAGCGCATGAGCGGACTGAGGGTTGAGAGCGGGTTGGTGCAGGGGTCCCTCTTTGGCCCCGCGCACTCCCGCATGCTGAACGAGCGGTTTCCCCCGGTGGAGTTGATCGAGGCCGGCTCGGAGGCGGCCATGGTGCACGCCCTGGCGGGGGCAATCGAGCGTGTGCGGCCGGTTGAATCCCGGCTGGTCAGGGTGCATGACTGCCTGTGGCTCAGGATGTGGAAGCGGCCGCAGGCCGGAGCGATGCCCGAACGGGGCTCGGTCGATGATCTGATCTGCTCGATCGGAACGCACTGAGGAAGGGCACCCATGGGTGCGCCGGTCACCGCCTCATGGATTCAGCGCGGATGCCGATGAAGACTGCAGCGGAGGTGCCTGCCCATGAATGAAGTTCGAGCCCTGATCGTTGACGATTCCTCGGTGATGCGCAAGATCGTGGAGCGCGCGCTCCGCCAGGCGCTTCCGGACCTCCTGGTGGTCTACGAGGCTGGCAGCGGCATCGAAGGTCTGGAGGTGCTGAGAGCCAGGCAGGTGAACCTGATTCTTTCCGACATCAACATGCCTGCGATGGATGGGCTGGAATTCCTGCGCCAGATCCGAGCGCAGAACCTGGCCCTCGGCGTTCCGGTGCTGATGATTACCACCGAGTCCAGCGAAGAGCATGTGAAGCAGGCCATTCTGGCCGGGGCGCAGGGTTACATTCGCAAGCCGTTTACGGCCGAGCAGGTGAAGGAACGGGTGCTGCCGCTTGTGGATGCTGGATAGCCGGGAGGCATCAACGTGCTGTTGAGTGGCGTGCGGACTGGCGCAATCGCGCACCTGCGCGTGAGCGATACAAAGGAAATGGAGTGTCCGATGGCGCTATCGTTGCGGGAGTCCATGCACATGGTTTCCGACCCCAGGAATCTGGATGCCAGTGTGAAAGAGGTATTTCTCATGATGTTGGGGGCCGATTGTCGGCGCGAGCCCCTGCCCGCTGAGACCGAGCCGGAGTCAGTGACGGCGGTAGTAGGCTTTGGCGGATTGTTGAGCGGGGCCTGCGTGTTTCGCACCGGGGGCTCGGCGGCCATGAAGATTGCCGCCCGCATGACGGGCATGGAGTTCACGGAGATCGACGATACAGTCAAGGACGGGATCGGAGAGATCTGCAACATGTTGGCCGGGGCCTGGAAGGGCGAGGTGCCGGATCTCGCGGCTCATTGCGGCCTTTCGGTCCCCGCCGTGATTACCGGCCGGGATTACCGCATCCATGTGCAGGCCCCGGAGTTCCAACTGCACCACACCTACCGCTTCGAGGACTCGAGCTTCGAGGTGACCATCGTCTGCGACGGCATTCAGTAGCATCCTCGCACCTTTCTCCAAGTTAGACGCCCGGTGGAATGCTTCTCCCCGCCGGTCGGCCGTTTATCCCTGCGGATTCAATCAGGCGCATGTCCCCGGTTCCATGGGAGGATGGCGGCTTCGCTTTGCTCCCCCTCGCCGACCCGCGCAGTTTGAACAGCCTGTGCGGCTCCCGGCCCCGGTTGCCGCGTTCTCCTCGACGTCCTGCGCATCTTCCCATCGGTCAGCCTTCCAATTCTGATGTTGCTCTAATCTCTTCCTCCTTTCTTCGGCTCCTCAACTGCAAAGACCCGGTGGTGCGAAAGGAGGTCCGCGATGGACAGTGGGTATTATGCGGCGATGACCGGGCTGGTGGCTCGCACCCAGGCCCTGGACACGGCGGCCGCCAATTTGGCCAATGCGCAGACCCCCGGTTACCGGGCCGAGCGGGAGTTCTTCCGCTCCGTGCTGCTGGGGCCCGACGCCCAGGATTCGCAGTTGGGCCAGACGGTGAACAACTACGGCCTGCTGGGCGGCGACCGGCTCAATCTGGGCCAGGGCGCGCTCGAGCAGACCGGCAATCCGTTGGACCTGGCCATTGAAGGCGAAGGTTTTTTTGAGGTGCAAACCTCGAACGGCGCTCGCTACACGCGCGACGGCGGTTTCCATCGCGCCCCGGGCGGGCAACTCGTCACTGCGGCCGGGGAACCGGTGCTTTCGACCACCGGCCAAGTGATTCCCATTCCGCCCGGCGAGGTGACGGTTGGCGCCGACGGGGTAGTTTCAGTCGCCGGCGGAGCGGTGGCCACGGTGGGCATATTCACTTTTCCGGCCGGCACAGAGCTGACTCCCGAGGGCGCCAACCGCTACGTGGCGCCGGAAGGCGCTGCAGCCGTGCCTTCGAAGCAGGCCGCAATCCATCAGGGAGCCATCGAGTCGGCCAACCAGGACGTCATCCAGGGGTCTCTCGATCTGATCGTGATGCAGCGCCAGGCCGAGATGATGCAGAAGGCCCTTACGGTCTTCCACACCGAATTCAACAAGATTGCCACCGAGGATCTTCCCAAGGTGTGAAGGGCAGGGGTAAGGGGTCAGGGATCAGGGGTTAGGCCCCCGGAAACAAACGGCAAATCAGGCGCGACATCGGCATTGCAAGCAACAGCGGCAGCTATCGACGCTGCAACGTTTTTCTAACCCCTAACCCCTAATCCCTGACCCCTCATCCGTGAAAGGAGCCATCATGATTCGAGCGCTTTATACCGCTGCCAGTGGCATGAGCGCGCAGCAGTTGAACCTGGACACCATCGCCAACAACCTGGCCAACTCCTCGACCACCGGGTTTCGTCAGTTGCGCCTGGAGTTTCAGGACATGGTCTACCAGAACCTGGTGACGCCGGGCGCGGCGCAGAGCCAGTCGACGGTATCGGCCGGGCTGCAGATCGGGCTGGGCACGAAATCGGCGGCCACCGAGGTGATCATGACCCAGGGGTCGCTGAACCAGACCTCGAATCCCCTGGACGCGGCGATCGAGGGCTCGGGGTTCTTTCAGGTGCAGCGGCCTGACGGAACCATCGCCTACACCCGCGCCGGGCAGTTTCAACTGAATAGCCAAGGGACCCTGGTGACGACCGACGGCGATCCGGTGATTCCCACCATCACCATTCCCGCCAACGCCACGGCGGTGACCATCACCCAATACGGGGTAGTGAACGCCACCCTGCCGGGGCAACAGAATCCCTCCCAGCTGGGGCAGATTCAGTTGGCCACCTTTCCCAACCCCGGGGGCCTGGAGAGCATGGGCTCCAATTTGCTGCAGGCCACGCTCAGCTCCGGCGACCCGGTCTTGGGCAACCCCGGAGGGAGCGAAGGGCTGGGTACTTTGCAGCAGGGGTATCTGGAAAACTCGAACGTGGACGTGGTCACCATGTTTGTGCAGATGGTGATGGCCCAGCGGGCCTACGAATCGAACTCGAAGGTGATCAAGGCCGCCGACGATATGTACTCCCAAGTGAACAACATGACGCACTGAACGTGAACTGGAACATGAAGAACCGAAAAGCTCAAAAGAAGATCGAAAACAGGATGCGCCGGGCCCGGGTACGGATACAGGCGATGGCCATCTGCTTGTTCGCCCTGGCTCTGGGCACCCCCGTCGTCGCTCCTGCCCAGGCGGTGCCGGAATCGCCAGCGGCGGTCCATGCTGGACGGGGGAGTTTAATCCTGTCCTCCGGGTCCTCGATCTTGTCCTCGGGGTCACTGGCGGGCTGGGACGCGCCCCGGGGTGAGACGGCGCGGGGCCAGATCGTCCGCGAGATCCGCGATCCGGACACCGGGGTGCATTGGCTTCTGGTGCGCGATGCGCGGCATCCCGGCGGGCCGGGCCGCCTGGTGGTGTCCGCGGACTCCCCGCCGCCGGAGGGGTGGAACGGGGCCGGGACAGCCCGGATCAACGATGGGCTGCCTTTGCAGCCGTCTGAGTCCGGCTTGGCCACTTACCGTCCCCTGATTCACGCCGGCGACCGGCTGACGGTCGACGAGAGCACCCCGGTAGTCGAGGCGCACCTGGAGGCCGTGGCGCTGAGCCCGGCGGCGTTGGGGTCGGCTTTCAATGCGCGGCTGAAGATCGGGGGCAGGGTGGTGCGGGCCGTGGCGGTTGCGCCCGGACGGGCGAATCTGCAACCTGGGACGGCGGTGAGGCCATGAAGGCCGGTTGGGTGGGTGTAGGAGTGGCCCTCCTGGCGCTGGCGCTCTGGCCTGCGCCTGCCGCGGGCGGGATTGCGAGGAAGCAGAAACCTGCCGATGCGGCGGCCAGGGCCACTCCGCCCGAGGCGGCGCTGAAGTCCTATGTGGAGCGGGTGCGGGCGCAGAATGCAGCCGAGGTGCGCGCCCCGGGATCGATCTGGAGCCCGGAGGGCCGCCTGGTGCGGCTGGGCACCGACGCCAAGGCAGTCCGGCTGCACGACGTGGTGGGGATCGTGGTGACCGAGAGCCTGGCGGCTTCGACCGACGGCCAGGTGAAGAATTCCCGGGCCTCGAACGCGAGTTCTGCGTTGACATCCCTATTTGGCAAGCTGAAGACCTCGAACAACATGCAGAACCTGCTGGGCATGACGGCGGCCTCGGGGCTGACGGCGCAAGGCCAGAGCACTACCAACTCCAGTCTGGCGACCACCTTCGGCGCCGAGGTGGTCGACGTGCTTCCCAACGGGATGCTGGTGGTGCAGGCCACGCGGCAGCTGACCTTCTCGCAGCAGACGCAGTTGATCCGGTTGCGCGGCCTGGTGCGCCCGGAGGATGTGAGCGCGCAGAACCAGGTGCAGTCGACGGCCATGACCGATCTTGAACTCGAAGTGACCGGCAAGGGCATCGTCAACGACTCCACCTACCGGCAGAACCCTGTGGTGCGCTTCCTGGAGAAATTGCTGGTGTTCTAGGGGCAGGGAACAGGGATCAGGGGACAGGGCACAGGGGACAGGGCACAGGGGACAGGGATGCGGGTGGCGAGCGAGAAAACGATGGACGGGCAGGGGGGCGTGAGCCTCTGGCGGTGGCTGGCGCTGGCGGCGGCGCTGCTGCTGGTTCCGGTTTTGAACCCTGCGGAAGCGCCGGGGCAGTTGGCGCGAATCAAGGATGTGGCCACCATCGAAGGGATACGGGACAACCAGTTGGTGGGCTACGGGCTGGTGGTGGGGCTCAGGGGCACCGGGGACAGCTCGCAGACGGTCTTTCCCGCGCAGACGCTAGTCTCCGCCCTGGAGCGGATGGGCATCACCGTTCCGCAGACCGGGTCCAACAGCGCCAGCAACATGCAGGTGAAAAACATGGCCGCGGTGTTTGTAGTGGCTACGCTGCCGCCCTTCAGCCGGCCCGGCTACAAAGTGGATATTACGGCCTCCTCGGCCGGGGATGCGCGGTCGCTCGAAGGAGGCATCCTGCTGATGACCCCGCTTTACGGTCCCGACGGGCAAATCTACGCTCAGGCCCAGGGCGCGCTGGTGTTGGGCGGTTATATGGCGAGCGGCGGAGGCAATACCAAGCTGTCAAACCACCCCACCACGGCGCGCATTCCAGGCGGTGCGCTGGTGGAGCGGCCGGTGCCTTTCGACCTGAAGCAGATGCACACGGTGAGCGTGGTGCTGAACGACGCGGATTTTCATACTGCCGAGCGGATGGCGGCGGCCATCGACCGCTCGCTGGGCTCGGCGCGGGCGCACGCGGTCGACAGCCGGAGGGTGGAGATTGCAGCGACGCCGAACGAGGACATGGCGTCGCTTCTGGACAAGGTGGAGGGTGTCGAGGTCGATGTCTTTCCGCGGGCTCGGGTGGTGGTCAATGAGCGCACCGGGACGGTGGTGATCGGCGGCACGGTGCGGCTGCAGCCGGTTTCAATCCTGCATGGCGGCCTTTCGGTAAACGTGATCTCGGAGATCATGGTTTCGCAGCCCAATCCCGGCTCGGCGGGGACCACCCAGGTGGTTCAGCAGACGACTGTGCAGGCCGAGGATAAGCCGGTGAACCACATCGATCTGAAAGCAGGAGCAACGGTTGAGGATTTGGTACAGGAATTGCAAAGGACAGGGGCGGGCGCGCGGGATGTGATCTCCATCCTGCAGGCCATGAAGGAGGCCGGCGCCCTGGAGGCCGACCTGGAGGTGCTGTGATGTTGTCGACCACGGCCGCGCTGGCGGCTTCCGGCTCGGACAGGGTCACGCCGCAGCCCCGGCTGGTGCGGGCAGCGCACGAGTTCGAGGCGCAGATGATGAAGGAACTCTTGAAGCCGATGACCAGCGGCGATGCGCTCACGAGAGGGGATGAGGACTCTGGCTCCGGCGGCGCATTGGGAGAGTTCGCCTCGGAGGCTTTGGGGCGGGCGCTGAGCGAGCGAGGCGGCTTCGGGATGGCCACCAGCATCGTGCGGGATCTTTCCCAAACTGGTAACAATGCCACTACGACCCAGGTAACCGGAAAATTGCACGGCAATACCGTGATGAAAACTCTTGAATGACTAGAGTGATTAACAGACGAGCCGATACAACCAGCAAGGAGCAATGGGTATGGACATTCGCAACAGTCTTGAAGGGTTGAAGTCGCTGCTGGGTACCTCCCAGGCAGCTCCGGCCGCCACGCCGCAGACCAAGAGCAGCGCTTCAACCAGCGCGGGTGGTCTAGGCAGCGACAGAGCGACATTCAGCAGTGCCGGGAGCGAGGTCGCGCAGGCGGCTGCCGATTCCGGTGTTCGCATGGACAAGGTGGCCAGCATCCAAGCGGCGCTGGCGGCGGGCACCTACAGTGCGCCGGCTTCGGCGGTCGCGTCCAAGCTGGTGACCTCCATGCTGAGCGGCGAACAATAGTCCTGGCCATTCGCCTGGTCGCCTCGCCAGTCGACCAGGGGTATGCAGGAAGCAGTCCGAGTTGGCCGAACGAGACCGGCGGATGAGCCCGAATCGTGTCGGCAGGATGGTGGGGAGGCGGAGTGGTCGTGAGGAGCTGTCCGGGAGGAGCGGAAGCGGAGACGGCTTTCAAGGAGCCCCAGGAGCGCCGTGGACCGACGATGCTGAAGGAACTGGTGCTGAAAGCCTCGCGGGCGTTGGCCCGCCTGGATGCGGACCGGCTGGAGGAGTTGGCGTTGTCGTGTCGGGCCTTGAATCGCGGTCTCCAGCCCGCAGATGAGGATGCATGCGCGGCCTTGGCCGCGGAGGCCAGGGAGGCCGAGGGAGATATGGCGGTGTTCAGCCGGGTGCTGGAGGCGACGCGGGCCAACCTGCAGGTCATGAACCGGCTGCGAGAGTTGCGGGCGGGCCGGCTGGAATACGGCCAGGCGGGGTGGACGCGGACGGAGAGCGGAAATGGGAACAATTAGCTCCGCATTCAGCTTGATGTCGCAGGCTCTGGACGCCGATCAGGCGGCCTTGAACATTGTGGCCAACAATGTGGCCAACGCGAACACGACGGGTTACACCGAGGAGAGGCCCAACTGGCGGGAGAACCAGCCGAACGAAGTGAATGGAGTCTCTTATGGGGCAGGGGTGACCGAGACCGGTCCGACATCGGTGCGGGACCGGGTACTCTTGGAGCGCCTGGATCAGCAGCAGCAACTGGCCTCGGCCTCGGGGTCGAGGCTGACAGCTCTCAATTCGATTCAGGCCCTGTTCACGCCGGACTCGGGTTCGACCAGTTCCGCAGCCGGAGACATCGGCAGTGACATCACCAGTTTCTTCGACACGTTTTCGTCCTTGGAAGCGAATCCCTCTGACAACGCGTTGCGGCAGAGCGTGCTTTCAAAGGCTTCTACGCTGGCTGGGGATGTATCCAATGCCGCGGCCAGCCTGAACTCCCAGCGCTCGGCGCTGGACCAGGAAGCAGCCGGCGTGACCAGCCAGGTCAACTCGCTGACCAGCGCGATTGCCCAGTTGAACCAGCAGATTCAGTCCACCTCTCCCGATGCTGATGCGGGAACGCTGGAGGACCAGCGCCAGCAGGACTTGAGCCAGCTTTCGAAGCTGGTCGGGATCAACCAGGTCACCACCGAGAACGGCGGCCTTTCGGTCACCACCACCAGCGGCCAGTTGCTGGTCTCCGAGGGGGCCAGCTATCAATTGACCACTGGCACGGTGGGCGGGGTGACGGATTTCTTTGTGGGCGGCAAGGACATTACCTCGCAGTTGGCTTCGGGCGGCGGAGAGCTTGGCGGGTATCTGACGGCACGGGACCAGGATATTCCGAGCGTGCTCGGTTCGCTTGACCAACTGGCCTACAGCGTGTCGACCGAGGTGAATACGCAGAACAGCGCGGGAACCGATCTGGATGGGGTCACGGGGACAGCGGCGGCTCCTTTGAACATCTTCAGCCAACCCACCGAGGTGGCTGGGAGTGCGGCCAGCATGAGCGTGGTGATGACCGATCCGGACCAGATTGCGGCTGCCGGCGCAGGGGATGGAACCGGCGACAGCTCGAATGCCACCGCCATGTACAACCTTTCCAAGCAGCCGATCGTGAGCGGACAGACGGCGACCGACTTCTACTCGAATTTTGTGAGCACGCTGGGTTCGACGGTGTCGGAAGTGGAAACGGAAAACACGGCGCAGACCGCCTCGGTGACGCAGTTGCAAACCCAGAACAACACGCTCTCCGGGGTCAATCTCAACGACGAGGCTTCCTCGATGACCACCCTGGAGCGCAGCTATCAGGCGGCTTCACAGGTGTTCACGATGCTGAACACGATCATGGCCTCGGCATTGAACCTGGGCGATCAGACGACAGTGTCTTAAAGGGTCAGTGCGGCTAGGGCCGAGGGGAGCTGTCCGACTTGCGGGAGGAATGCGATGCGCGTGGATCCGAGTTATATCACCAACCTGGTGGGCTCGCTCGATCAGGCTCAGGCGACCGAGCAGCAGTTGACGTCGGAGTTGTCCAGCGGGGTGCGCGTCACTTCGCTGAGCCAGGACCCGGTGGCCTCGGGAGAGAACGTGCTGCTGCTCAGCCAGATTCAGCAGGATGATTCGTTTACCCAATCGTCGAGTTTGGTTACGGGGCAGTTGCATGTGGCCGATTCTGCGCTAGGTTCCGTTGTGACCCAATTGACCTCGGCGATTTCTCTGGCCACCAGCGCCAACAACGGCACGATGAACTCGAGCGAAGTCAAGTCCATTGGCAGCCAGATTTCCGGCATTCTGGACGAGGTCGAGTCGCTGGCCAACACCAGTTACCAGGGCCAGTACATCTTTTCCGGCGGTAAGACCTCCACAACTCCTTTCACGACCTCGACATCCACCTCCCCGGCGGCAACTACGTACAACGGTGACCAGGATCTGAACTATCTTGAGACGCCCAACGGCCAGAAGATTCAGTTGAATGTGCCGGGCAATCAGATCTTCTTGGCCAGCGGAGCGAACAGCGTTTTTGGCGCCTTGAACAACCTGGTGGCCGACTATTCGAGCGGCACGGTCGACACCACCCAGGCTGTGACCGACACCGAGGCGCTGAGCACGGCGCTGAACTACGTTTCGCAGCAGCGCGTGACGATCGACAACTCCATTACCCAGCTTACGGCCTCATCGGATGCAGTAAGCAATGAGCAGACGCAGTTGACCAGCGCACAGACCAGCCTAATGCAAGCCGACATAGCCCAGGTCTCCACGCAACTCTCTCTCAGCGAGACCCAGCAGACGGCGCTTGAGGATGTGATTTCGGAACTCAATTCGACTTCCAACGACCTGTTCAGCAAGTTGCCTGGCTGACAGCGGGCGACTTACTCGTCTGGAGTCAGTGCGCGTTTTCGGCAAGGTGCATTGTTGCTCAGGCCTTGCGCCCGCGCTATCCTCCGAACTTGCCCAAGTTCGTCACCGAGGCACCGGCATAGCGGATAAGTTTCTTGTCATCAATTGAGGCGGTTGCTTGCACACCTTCCGCAGTTGGCGCGAAAAGTCCTCTTCTTTCAGCGCCGATGGGATGAAGTTTCCACTCCATCGTAGACGAGACGCCGACGGTGTACCACGAAACAAGCGGCCTTCGATTCCGATCGGGCCCGGTCGGGTCACACGACCGGACCATGAGTACAGGCGCTGTGATACCGCCAACGTTTTCCGCAGGGTCGAACCGAAGCCAGTGGACGTTCACCGGATAGCTGGAGCGTCTCAAGCTGAACTACGTATTCACGCGGTCATTGCACGACTACTGCATTCCAAGCCGGGAACGTCGATGCCAGTTCTGCTCCTTAGCGCTCTTTGGCGGCGTTGGACTTGGACGGCGCCTGTTTCGTTGCCTTTTCTTTGATCTGCTTGCGCGGAGCCGGTGCTGCCGGTTTGGCTGAGGGCGGCTTGCCGGTGAATTCCTTCGTCGAAGCATGCCACTTGGGTTCGACGGCAGGATGCGCTTTTCGTACGGCGGGGCGGGGGTACGGCTTCCTTGCAGGAATCGACGTCTCCAGTTCAATGCCGAAGACTTGTGCAAGGTCGCTGGCGGCAATCACCTTCTTGCCGGTGGGCTTCTTTACCGGAGCGGCGGGTTCCGTGGCGTCAGTGACCAATTCCAGGTGATCCACTTGACGTAGCCGGAAGAGGAGATCCGGCTGATGGTCCAGCCGGTTTCCGACTCCGTAGAGTACGGCCGCAACATGTTTGCACATCTCTGCCCAGTCCGGGCAGGAGCAATCCATTTCGATCTCTGATGGAGATGGAAACAGGCCGCATTTATGCCGGGTGACGACCTCCATGACTTGTTGCGAGAGCCGTCCCTGCAGCAACTCAATCAGGGAGCCGATCTGTCCACGGCACTGCGCCTTGACATCCTTCCAACGGGCTGCGACCAGAGGCTTGATGCCGATACTCACGCGGTACAGATCCGAACCACTGACCAGTCCGGTGATTTTGCCTGGTTCAATCTGCAAGTCCACCACTGAACCGTTTCGGGCATAGGCGCGGCCACGCGGCAGGCGGTTGCTGAAGTCGCTGTAGGACTCCAGGTTGTCGCACCAGGCCTTGCCCCAGAAGGTAGACGCAATGGTGCGCCCGGCGACGGATACCGGAGCCGCCTTACGGCCGCCCTTGGCCAGTTTCCGTGCGGCGCGGACCGCATTGGCACGCCTCTGAGCCACTGGGACATAGGGCCTGTACTCCCAAAATGTCATCGATCTCTCCCGTTACATCTCCATCGCTTTGTGGATGTCCAGAGCGACCCATTGCAGAAGCTGCTGGTTGCTCATCTCGGTGAGCAAAGCTTCGCCGCCGCGATTGTCCAGCAGCTCCTCCGACAGGCCGGTCTTCTGGGCGATGATTTCATCGATTTTCTCTTCCACTGTACCCCGGCAGACGAACTTGTGGACCATCACATTGCGCCGCTGACCGATGCGAAACGCGCGATCCGTAGCCTGATTCTCCACGGCTGGGTTCCACCAGCGATCAAAGTGAATCACATGCGAGGCTTCCGTCAGGTTCAGACCAGTGCCGCCCGCTTTCAACGACAGCACGAAGAACGGCGGCCCATCCTCGCGTTGAAAGGTCTCCACCATCTTTTGCCGGTTCCCGACCGCAGTCTGCCCGTGCAGAACCAATCCTGGGTGGCCGAAAACCTCTTCAAGAAAGTTGGCCAGGGGAGCCGTGATCTCCCGGAATTGCGTGAAGATCAGCACCTTCTCCTGACGCTCGGACAACTCCCGGCAAATCTCCGCCAGACGCTGGAACTTTCCACTTTGTTCCGGCTCATAGTTGCCAACGGCGGACTGCTGCGAAGGATGATTGCAGATTTGCTTGAGGCGCATCAGGGAACTCAATACAATGCCTCGCCGCTGAATCCCATCGACGAGGGCAATCTTCTCCTTCAGATCGCGCACCGTTTGCCCATAGAGTGCAGCCTGGACCTTGGTCAGGCCGCAGTATGCTCGCACCTCGGTCTTCTCCGGCAAATCGGCAATGACCCGGCGGTCGGTCTTGAGACGGCGCAGAATATAGGGCCGAACCAGGGTGCGCAATGGCCCGTAGGGATTCTGCTGAACGTTTTGTCTTTGCTTGACGAAACCGGCGAAGTCCTTGGCGCTGCCCAGCAAGCCTGGATTGAGGAAGTCAAAGAGCGACCAAAGGTCGGAGAGTCGATTCTCGATGGGCGTTCCTGTCAACGCGATGCGGCCTTCAGCGGTAAGTTGCTTGACCGCATGGGACTGGCGCACGCCAGAGTTTTTGATGGCCTGAGCCTCGTCCAGAATCGCGAGATTCCACGGTTGCTGGCGAAGCCAGTCGATGCGGCACAGCATGGTGTAGGTGGTGATGACCAGATCCTGACCGGAGATGGAAGAGGGATCTTTCAGGTTGCTGCCCGGCTCTGACGGATGCGCGATGCATACGGAGAGTGACGGGGCAAATCGTGAGAGTTCGCTCTTCCAGTTGGCAATCAGAGATGCGGGAACGACCAGCAGACTAGGCTTTTCGGCCCTTTCAGTGCCGTCCGTCCCCGCCCGCTCTACCTGCAGGTGGAGCAGTAGTCCAATCACCTGGACCGTCTTCCCCAAGCCCATGTCGTCGGCCAGACACGCACCCAGGCCCAGGCGCGTGAGAAAGCGAAGCCATTGCACGCCAGTCTGTTGATAGGGGCGAAGCGTAGCCTGCAGCCCCGGCGGCGAATTCTCCTTCGCCTGCTGTGCCGGCTGCAACTCGGCAAGCAGCTTCTCAAACCTTCCTCCGGCGGCAATGCTGACCCATTCTCTGGCCGCATCGGGAATAGCAGCAGATGCATCTCCGCTCAGGCTGGCTCCCGCGAGCAACCGCATCCCTTCAAAGAAGGAGATTCCACCGCTCTTCGCCTCGCGCTCCACCTTCTTCCAGTGTTTCAGTGCCTCGGCGAGTTTCCCGCTGTCCAACTCAACCCAATGGCCCTTGAGAGAGACGAGCCCGCCCGATGACGCCAGGATGCGCTGGATTTCATTCTCCGTAAGCGTCTCCCCGTTCAGGCTCACATCCACGGAAAAGGCGAGCAGGGAGTCGACGCCAAGCTTGGATTTGGTGTTCCCGCCGACATTGACGTTGACCACCGGGCGCGGCGGGTTGGCCGACTTCCACCAATCCGGCACTCGAACAATCAAGCCGCTCGCTTCAAGTTCCGGAATACTGCGCAAGAAGCGATAAGCGTCCTCCGGCCCCCACGCCATGGGTTCATAGATTTCTCCGGAGTCGATCAGCTCCTTCACCCACGTGACTCGCTCGGCTGCCTGCCGGATCGGTTCCAGCAGCGACAACAGCGCCTGACGATTCTTCGCCGCGCCATACTCGCGCAAAGCGCGTTCCAGGGGCAAATGTTGCAACTGCCCATGCGCGGAGAGCCGATTGCTGTAGGTTGCCAGAAACGCGAAAGGCCACTCCGGGTCGCGCTTGTTCTCTGCCAGATGAAAGGTGACGCGTCCCACCATCCGCCAAAGCGGATTGCGCGTCTCCATAAACCTTCGAATGCTGTTTCCTTCCGCCGCCACGGCTTGCCGAACAAGCGAATCAAGCTCTACCCACCAGGTTTCGAGAACATCGGCATTGAGGTACTCAGCCCCACGGATGAGCGGCACGGAAAGCGCCTTGAGGCTTCGCTCCTCGGGAGAGGGCGTGGGGATGGACCAGTCATCGCCGTCGCCGCTGCTCTCGGGCCGATGACAGAGTTGCGTCAGATAGGCCCGACCCCACTCGCGAACATACGAAAAGGAGGCGGGAAGGCTGGTCTCCAGTTCCACCGTCGACAGGTGCAGAATCCCTTGCGCCGTACCGCGATGGAAGGCTTCCTCGATTCTCTTGAATGCGGTTGCTTGGACGGGGATCCCTTCCTCTTCGGCAACGATCTCCACGTAAAGGTGGCCGTGAGGAGAAATGAATAAGACGAGGTTCATTCTGGAGGAAGTTTACCAGCAGAGAGGGGGCACAAGCTTCTCGCGGAACGGATCAGTCTCCGCTGGTCCGTGAAGAAAAGCTAGCCAGGGGTTTCGCCCTTGAAATCCCTTTGTTTACGGGGCGAATCTTGACATTGTTAAGACCGCTTCGGAGTTGTTGAAGTATTTCTGTCTACGATTTGAGGCGCGAGAATCCATGCCGGACATTCGGTGCAGATTATCTTGCTTGGCGAGGCAGTTTCGCTTATGCGGAAATCAGTTGCCGGCGCAGTCTTGCCGGTTGGCTGGCCGCCGTTAGAGCAGGCCATCACAAATGTCGCTGAAAGACATTTCCGGATTGATGCCTGCGGTCCAGGAATTGGTTCGAGTGATTGGAGAAATGAGCTCGGCTCAGCGGAGGAATGCCTCGGGGAGTCCACCATCGACGGGGATGAGATGGCCCGAGGTGCAGCGGGAGCGGGGGCCGGCGAGGAAGAGGATGGCTTCGGCGCAGTCGGCCGGGTCGATGGGCTGGTGGGTGAGGGTGCGCTGGGCGTAGAAGCCGGCGAGCAGGGTGCGAAGCTCTTCGTCGGAGAGCGATTCTTCGAAGGGGATGTTGTACTTGGCCAGCGAGGCGCGGACGCGGTCGCGGGGGAACATCGTGGAGCCCTTGACGACGGCGGCCGGCGAGATGGCATTGACGCGAACCAGGGGCGAGAGGCCGACGGCCAGTTCGCGGACCAGGTGCGAAAGCGCTGCCTTGCTGACGTCGTAGGCCTCGGAGCCGCGCTTGGCGACGGCGGCGTTGGCCGAACTGGTGAGAACGATGGTGGCGTCGAGGCCTTGTTCGGCGAAGAGTTTGGCGGCTTCGTCGGCGAGCAGGTAGTTGCCGGTAACGTTGATGTCGAGGGTGGCGGCCCACTGGGCATCGGAGATGACGCCGTCGGGGGAAGAGGGGAACAGGGCGGCGGTATTGATGACGATGTCGAGGCCGCCGAAGGCTTCGACGGTGGCATGGAGCGCCTGGGCGATGGACTCTCGGCTGTGGATATCGACTGCGGCGGTAGCGACGAATTCCTTGGATGTGACGGACAGAAGCTCGGCGGCGACGCGGGCTGCAGCTGCCTGGTCGCGGTCGGCGATGACCACGTGCGCGCCGAGGGCCGCGGCCTTGAGGGCGGTTTCGCGGCCGATGCCACTGGCCCCGCCGACGATGATGGCGATGCGGCGGCTGAGCTCCTTTTCGGGGGGCTGGCGGCGGATTTTGGCCTCTTCCATGGCCCAGTATTCGATGCGGAAGGCCTCGATGGCGGGCAGGGCGACGTAGTTCGAGAAGACCTTGAAGCTTTTGGGGTCAAAGCCCTCGCCGCATTGAGGCAGCGTGCCGATGACCTCGCCTTCGTCGAGCAGCGTCGCGCCTTCCATGACGTGGATGGCGTTCGAGTAGAACTCGCCGGTGATGCGGGCCTCGGTCTTGTTCTTGCCGAAGCTAAACATGCCCAGACCCTGGATGAGGACCACGGTGGGACTGGCGTCGCGCAGGGCGGGCGAGCCGGGAGTGGCGAAGGAGTGGTAGTAGGCGCGGTACTGGCTGCGGTATTCGTCGAGGGATGCGTCGATCTGGGCCTTGAGTTCGGCTATGCCAGCGCCGGCAGGCCAGGGAACAAAGAGCGGGCGGATCTTGGTGCGGATGAAGTGGTCAGGGCAACTGGTGCCGAGGAAGGCGAGGTCTTTGGCCTGGGCCGCGTTGACAAATTGAAGCACGTCGGGCGAGTCGGTGAAGCTCGCGATCCAGCGATTGCCGGTGCTGACGCGGCCGCGGAGGGTGGGAGCGATTTGGACGGCCAATTGGCGACGTTCGGGGCGGGCGGGAAGGAGTTCGCCGCCGAAGCGGGAGGGGCCTTTGGCCCGGGCGTGGACCTCGATGAACTGGCCGATGTGGTCGATGACGGTGAGGGTGTTTGCATAGCACTCGCGCTGGGTCTGGCCCCAGGTGAAGAGGCCGTGGCCGCCGAGAACGATGCCGTCGCAGGAGGGGTGGGCGAGGACTGCGGCGCGCAGCATCAGGCCGAGTTCGAAGCCGGGACGCTGCCAGGGCAGCCAGACCAGGGCGTGGCCGAAGGCGCGGTTGAACTCTTCCATTTTGGCTTTGCCGTTGGCCGAGGCGGCCAGGGCAATAGCCCAGTCGGGGTGAAGGTGGTCGACGTGGGGAAAGGGCAGAAAGCCGTGCAGGGGGGTGTCGATGGAGGCGGCGACCGGGTTGTTGCGGAAGGTGCAGAGCGGGTACAGGGCCACCATTTCATCTTCAAAATCGACGCCCTTGTAGCTGCGCTCAAGGGAGAGGAACTTGTGCTGATAGAGGGTGGCGAGGCCGGAGCGCTTCATGCTGCCCAGATCGCCGCCGGAACCCTTGACCCACAGGACTTCAACGGGCTCGCCGGAGAGGGGATCGATTTCAGTGATTTTGGAACTGGTGTTGCCGCCGGCGAAGTTGGTGATGCGCAGATCGGAGCCGAGCAGGTTGGAGCGATAGCGGAGCAGCTCCGGCTGGTCGAGGGGGTCGGCGACGGAGGGGTTCCAGCGGTCTTCGAGGAACTTGAGGGAGAGGGAAGCGGGAGCTGCCAAAGTCATAGACACCAATGTAAGGGGAATTGGACCGACTCAGTCAAGATAGCACAGAGAAAGCAATAGAAAATATCTTTCTTATACGGAATGAGGAGTTGCGATTTCCTTCTCCGAGGCAGTTGATGGGGAGGCAGCATCGGGATTGTGGCCTTCGACCCATGCACCTGGAAGAAGGCGCTTGGAGGGGGGGACGCGAGGGCCGGCAGCTCATCCAAGGGCATTATTCGGGCTCGGGCGGGGCGTGGTCCGCGTCCAGGGTCTCCGGGGTGACGACGCGGTGGCGGACGTAGTTGTAGGGGGGGACGGTGTAGCCGCGGAGCAGGGCGATGCCCAGCTGGATGAGGCGGGGCCCGTAGGTTTCGGCCTCGTGGGAGACGGAGCCGACGATGGCGCTGTTGGGGTTGCGCATCTCTTGGAGGACTTCGGGGATGCAGTCCTGGCCGGCGATGGCGAAACCGGCTTCGCGGCCGGCTTGGCGAGCGGCGTCGAGGACGCCGAGGGCGCTGGAATCGGTGGCGGCGGCGACCAGGATGCGCTGGCCGCTGGGATGCTCAAGGAGGAATTGCTGGACCGCGAGGCGGCTGGGCTCTCTCATGCCGCGTCCCTCGAGCTGGATGAAGTTCTCGGGGGGGATCTCGGGGAGGCGTTCGCGGACGCCGTCGAAGGCGCCGGAGATGCGGCTCTGGACGAAGGAGCCGGCCTCGGAAAAGCCGATGCCGAGGACCCAATCGGCCTTGCCTTTCCACTTGCGGAGGGCGTGCTGGGCGAGCAGGGAGCCGGCCTCGTAGCCGACCTCGAAGTTGTCGACGCCGAAGTAGGTGGCGCTGGGGTGGGGCACATCGATGGCGACCAGGGGAATGTCGGCCTTTTTGAAGATGTGGGCGATGCGGGGCGCAACGGCCTCCTCGACCTGGAATTCGAGCACAAGGTCAACGCGCTTGGCGACAAATTCCTCGGCATTGCGCACGGCGGCGTCGGGGTCGAACCGGTTGTCGAGCAGGAGCAGTTCGACGCCGGAGGCCGCGGCCGCGGCGGTGACGCTGTGGGAGACGGCCTGGGAAAAGGGCAACTCCTCGCTCTGCACGGCGAAGCCGAAGCGCAGACGCCGGGGGCGGGAGACCAGCCGGTAGAGGCCGCTCTGGTTCTGGGCCACGTAGCCGCGATGGACCAGCGTCTTGAGGATGCGGTAGACGCTGGTTTTGGAGATATGGGTCTTCTGGTAGACATCCTCGAGGGTGACCGGAGCGTGGTCCTGCTCCAGCAGCTCGAGAACGTCGAGGGCCTTGGAGAGGATGGGAATCAGATAGAGCCGTTTGATCTTCGTCTTGGGCAACGGTTTATCTCCGTCATTTCAAACGCAATGAAGGGTTGACGCCCAGCATAACGCATCTCGGGCGCAATCAGCAGTCTAGTCATGCACCAGGATCACGTGAAGGAAGCGCGGCCCGTGGACGCCCTTGATGCGCGTCATTTCAATGTCCGCCGTGGCGCTGGGGCCGGAGATCCAGGTGACCAGGGCGGGCGGGACTTGGACCCGGCTGAAGTACTCGGGAAAGGTTTCGACGACCTGGCTGGAGCGCAGGATGCATAAGTGCCAATCGGGGAGCAGGGTGAGCAGGCGGCGGCCCTCGGCAGGGGAGTGGTGGAGCACGATGGTGCCGGAGTCGGCGACTGCGCAGAAGGCGGCAGTGACCACGCCCTCTGAATGCTCGATTTCGTCGATGGTCAGGCCGCAGTCGATCTTCCATTCGAAACCGGGGACCAGCCAGGCGGCGGGCAGGCCCTCTGGCGCGACGAAGATGCGCTTGAGGCTTGCGGCAAGCTGGGTGGCGATGGCGGCCGGCAGGTCCTCTGGTGTGGACTCGACCACTTCGGCGTCGTATTCGCGCAGGCGCTCGATGAGCAGGTGAAGGCAGGCCTCTTGGGTGAGGGAGCCGTGTCGAATGTAGCCGGCGGAAGAGTTTTCCTCAGGGGCCGCAGCCGAAGCGGGTTGGGTGGCGGCGCGGATGCGGTCGAGGATCAGTTGGCGGGAGTCGGCGATAGGGGTCAATTTGCCTCCTTAGTGTGGACGGGAGGGGTCTGGACGGGGGCGGCAGGGGAACCGGCGCGAGCCGCCCACCACTCGTGGAAAGTCTGGGGGGGAAGGCCGCGCAGGTCGCGGGTCTGAGTCCATTTGCCGCCGATGCTGGGCAGGGAGTGAATCCAGCCGTCCTTGCGGGTGAAGAGGCGGGCGCCGATGCGGCCCAGGCGCTGGGCGAGATGGAAGCGCCAGGCGCGGGCAAACAGCAGGTTGGCGATGCGCAGGCCGAGGTACATGGGGTCGAAGAAACGAAGGACCTGGTGGCGCTCCTGATTGACGACCTCGGAGCGCAGTTCGAGCAGCACCTCGGGAATGTTGATTTTGACCGGGCAGACTTCGTAGCATGCGCCGCAGAGCGAAGAGGCGTAAGGCAGCGACTGGGCGTGGTGCATGTGCTGGAGCTGCGGGGTGAGGATGGCGCCGATGGGACCGGGATAGACCGAGCCGTAGGCGTGGCCGCCCGTCTGGCGGTAAACCGGGCAGGCGTTGATGCAGGCGGCGCAGCGGATGCACTTGAGAGTCTGGCGGTGTTTGGGACGGGCGAGGATGGAGGAGCGTCCGTTGTCGAGCAGCACGACGTGGAAGTTTTGCGGGCCGTCGCCGGGGGTGACGCCGGTCCAGAGAGACGTATAGGGGTTCATGCGCTCGCCGGTGGCGGAGCGGGCCAGCACCTGGAGCATGACCTCCAGGTCCTGGAAACGAGGTAGCGCCTTCTCGATGCCGACCAGGGTGATGAGGGTGCGGGGCAAGGTGAGGCACATGCGGCCGTTGCCCTCGGACTCGACAATGGCCACCGAGCCGGTTTCGGCGATGAGGAAGTTCGCGCCGCTGATGGCGGTGGGAATGGTGAGGAACTTCTGGCGCAGGTAGGCGCGTGCGGCGGCGGTGAGGGCCTGCGGATCGTCGGAAAGGTTTTTGAGGCCCATGCGGCGGGCAAAGATCTCGCGCACCTGGCTGCGGTTGACGTGCAGGGCGGGGACAACGATGTGAGAGGGTTCTCCCTCGCCAAGTTGCAGGATGATTTCCGCCAAATCGGTCTCGAAGGCGCGGACGCCGTGGGATTCGAGGAAGGGATTCAACTGAATCTCGGCCGAGGTCATGGTCTTGATCTTGATGGCTTCGGTGGCATTCTGCTGGCGGAGGAGGTCGAGGATGATCTGGCGAGCCTCGGCGGCGTCGGAGGCCCAGTGGACGTGGCCTCCTGCCGCGGTGCAGCGGTCTTCAAACTGTTCGAGATAGGGGCCAAGGTCTTCGAGGGCCTGGGCCCGGATGGCCGAGGCCGCGGAACGGAGCGCCTCCCAGTCTTTCTTCTCGGCGACCAGCTTGGCGCGCTTGGCCTGGATGACGTCGATGGCGTGGGTGACGTTCTTGCGCAACTGGGGGTTGCGCAGGACGTGGAGCGCGGCCTGGGGAAAGGGCTCGGCCAGGGTGGGGTCCAATTCGGCGTGGTCTTGGAGGGTGGGGCTCATACGGTTGCCTCCGCCGGGGAATCTTCAGTCGAGGCCAGAATCTCGGCCAGGTGGATGGTCTTCATGCCCGCATACTGGCGGTGCATGGCGCCGCCCAGGTGCATCAGGCAACTGTTGTCGAGCGCGGTGCAATACTCCGCGCCGGTCGAGATCACGTCTTGAAGCTTGGCGGCCAGCATGGCGGAGGAGACTTCGGCGTTCTTGACGGAGAAGGTCCCGCCGAAGCCGCAGCAGCGCTCGCCGTTGGGGATGGAGGCGATCTCGAGGCCCCGGACCTTGGCCAGCAGGCGATAGGGGCGGTCGCCGAGATGGAGTGCGCGAACGCCGTGGCAACTGGCATGGTAGGCAACGCGATGAGGGAAGCTGGAACCCACATCCTCGACGCCCAGGCGGTCGATGAGAAACTCACTCAATTCCGAGATTCGAGGCAGGAGGGCCGCAAAGTCCCGCTGGAGCTGCTCGTTTCCCAACTCTTCAAAGAGGCCCGGATATTGGTCGCGCATCATGGCCACGCAGGAGGAGGAGGGAATGACGACCGCTTCGGCGTCCCGGTAAAGCTGGACGAAACGCTTGGCCTGAGAAAAGGCCTCGCCGCGAAAGCCCGTATTGGCATGCATCTGGCCGCAACATGTTTGTTTGGGGTGAAAATCGAGTTCGACCCCCAGTCTTTCGAGCAGGGCGACCACTGCCCGGCCGGTCTCGGGGTACAGGGTGTCGTTATAGCAGGTGATGAAGAGCGAAGCGCGCATGGATGCACCGAATCCTGAAAGCTGAGCAGATGAAAGGGAATGGTATTCGATAGGGACACGAGTTGTCTATTGCATTTTGAGATTCCTCGGTTGGAGCCACGCGCGGCGCCTTTTTTCTGCCGATGATGGGACGGCAGGACGTGGCTGCGAGTTTCGCGGAAGGGATCTGTCCGGGGAGCCGCGGGCCTTGCGCTCCAATATGGGAAGCTCGGGCCCAAACCGGGAAACCTTCAGCGCAGAGACATTCTTATGGAACGACGGCGTGCATATTCGCTTGAGTGTCCTGTCTAACCTATTGCTGTCGGGTTACCTATGACTTTCAAGGAAGCGCTGAATGTTCCGATGTTCACCTCATACGGATTCCGCTTTTCAACTTGCAACCGGGGTGCGTGTGCGAGGCGCGGAGTTGTGTTTCCCAAGGGAAGCCGGCAGGTTCTCAGAGTCGAATGAGCGGCATGGCGCGGCACAAGAAAAGAGTCGGCGGGCGTGATAACATGGACAACCTAGCGAAAAGATTTTGAGTGGCGGCCGGTGGGGGATTCCCGCGGGCTGTTTCGGGTTGCGAACAGCAGTCTCGCGCTTTTGCTGGGCATTGGGCGGTCCCACAACTCACGCGCCTTTTGTGGAGTTGTTCAAGGTGGCTTTTCCTTCCACCCCGTCGACAAGGACCCGTCGCCGGGGGCCGACATAAGGAAGAAGGCCACTTGAGAGCGGTGGTTCCGGGGACCGGCAATGGTGGAACCGCTATAACGGCAAAGAAAGGTTCGATGAAGGTTACCATGGCTCACCCGCGTTCGATCTTCCTCGCTGAAATCGCTAGCCTGTTGTTCTTTTGCACCACACTAATGGCCCAGGATGCCGCACCGGCCGTGCGGATTCTGGGTCGGATTGACGAGAGCCAGATGGTGACGTTGAAGGGCACGGTGCACCCGCTGGCCACGGCGGCCAACGACCGCGGCGCGGCGCCGGAGAGCATGCAACTGGAGAGGATGCACCTGGTGCTGAAGCGCAGTGCGAGCCAGGACGCGTCGCTACGCCAGTTGATCGGCGACCTGCACACGGCGGGCACGGCGAGTTATCACAAGTGGTTGACGCCGGACCAGTTCGGCAGGCAATTCGGCCCCTCGGATGAGGACATCGCGACGATTCAGGCGTGGCTCAGCGGGCACGGGTTCAATGTGGCCAAGGTGAATCCCGGCCGGCAGACCATCGAGTTTTCAGGCAACGTGGGGCAGTTGCGCTCGGCCTTTCACACCCAGATTCACAAGTACCAGGTGAGCGGGAAGATCCATTACGCCAACGCAACCGACCCCCAGATTCCCGCGGCGCTGGCCCCGGTGGTGGGGGGCTTTGTTTCCCTGAACAACTTCCGGCTGAAGAGCTACGCCCGCCTGCTGGGCAAGGCCATTTACGACCGCGGAACGGACAAGGCCACGCCCAGGTGGACCTGGGGCAACAACAGCATGGGCTATGAGTTTGTGCTCGCGCCGCAGGATTATGCGGTGCAGTACGATCTGAACCCGCTGTATTCGGCAGGCTTGAACGGCAGCGGCCAAACCATCGCTATCGTCAACGAATCCAACATCGACATCGAAGAAGTGAATGCGTTTCGCAGCATGTTCGGTCTTTCGGTCAATCCGCCGCAGGTGATCATCGACGGCAACGACCCGGGGGTGGACGGGATCAACAATCCGGATGGCGCGAACGACGCCTCGGTGGAAGCCTACCTGGATGTGGAGTGGGCGGGAGCGGTAGCGCCCGGAGCCACCATAGATCTGGTGATCGCCGCCGATACGGAACTGGAGAGCGGGCTGGTTCTGGCCGCCGAACACGCGGTGTATGGCAACGTCGCGCCCATCCTCAGCCTGAGTTTCGGCTCCTGCGAATCGAGCCTGGGCGCGGAGAACCAGTTTTTGAGCGGACTATGGGAACAGGCCGCCGCGCAGGGCATCACGGTGCTGGTGTCGGCGGGCGACAGCGGCTCGGCCGGATGCGACGACGACAATACGCAGTACTACGCCGTGTACGGCCAGGCGGTGAACGGGTTTGCCTCGACGCCGTACAACGTGGGCGTCGGGGGAACGGATTTCTATTACAGCAACTACGCAAACATGAGCAGCCTGGCTGACTTTGCGCCGTATTGGAGCACGACGGCCACGCAGACGCCGGCTGCCTCGCTGAAGGGCGTGATCGCCGAGCAGCCCTGGAACAACAGCCAGTATGGGCTGAATATTTATAACTTATGGTCGCAGTCGGGCGGGTTCGAGAGCTCGATTGTGGCCGGCGGCGGCGGGGCCAGCAACAGCGCGGTTTGCAGCACCGGGGTTTACGACTCGAGCGGGGCCTGCACCGGTTCGCTGGCCGGCTATCCCAAGCCGGTGTGGCAAGCCGGGAGCGGTGTTCCGGCCGACAAGGTGCGCGATCTGCCCGACGTGTCCCTGTTTGCGTCCAATGGAGTGAACTACACCTTCTATCCGATTTGCGCCGTGGATGGCGATTGCCAGCAGCCTTCGGGGGGCAACCTGTATCAGATCAGCGGGGTGGGCGGGACCTCGGCTTCCACGCCGTCGTTTGCGGGCATCATGGCGCTGGTCAATCAGAAATACGGACGCCAGGGCCAGGCGGACTTCGTGCTCTATCCGCTCAAGGCGCAGGTTCCGGCCGCGTTCCATGACGTGACGCGGGGCACCAACTCGGTTCCGTGCGCCATCACCAGCGTCTATAGCGAGTACGGGACGTATTCACCCACCGACTGCATTGCCGTATCATCTCCGGACATTGTGGTGGACCCAACGTATGGCGCAGCGGAGGAAGGCGAGATTGGCAGCACCGCAACGAATGCGGCGGAGTATAACGCCACGGCGGGATATAACCTCGCCACTGGCCTCGGCACTGTCGACGCCAATCAACTGGTGATGAACTGGGCCAGCGTCAAGTTTGTTTCGACCTCGACCACGCTGACGGCGTCCTCGACCGCCTTGACGCACGGGAGCACGATCACCGTCAGCGGCCAGGTGACCTCGGCCAGCGGCACGCCGACCGGCCAGGTGGCGCTGATGACCGACAGCACGGAGGCAGTCAACCAGGGCCAGGCGCACTTTGCGCTGAGCAATGGGGCTTACGCCAGCAATGCAACCGATCCGGTGAATTACCTGCCTGGCGGCACCTACAATATCTGGGGCCAGTACGGCGGGGACGCGAAGAACGGGCTGAGCACCTCGGCCAAGACGCAGATTACCGTGAGCCCGGAGAACAGCGGCTTGTACCTGAACGTTCTCGAGCCCAGCGGCGGGTCCTCGCCCTCCCTGGTTCCTTCCGGAACCAGGGGCATCGCTTACGGAACGGTTCTCTCGTTGAGCGCAATTCCGATCCCCACCTCGAAGCTGAGCGCATACGAGAGCTGTTTTACCGGGAGCAGCAGTAGTTGCCCAAGCTTCCAGTCGGCAACCGGCACGGTGGTCTTCAAGGATGGCGGCACGGCGCTGAATACAGCAGTGCCAAATGCCGAGGGTGAAGCTGAATATACGCCGCCGGCCACCTTCAGCGCCGGTTCGCACTCCATCACCGCCAGTTACTCCGGAGACAGCAGCTACAACGCCAGTTCCGCATCGGCAGTAACCTTCAGCGTGGCGCAGGCGACGCCGAACGTGCTCATCGTCACGCCAGAATCCAGCTATCCTCAGGGCACGAGTTCATCGCTCACGGTTCTTGTGGAGGGCATGGGCAATGGCGCCGCGCCGACCGGCACGGTCGCTGTGAGCGGCGCGCCGAAAGGCACAGCAACCAGCGCCGCGCTCAGCGCCGGGGTGGACCCGAGTTATGGCACGACCATGGGAACGGCGACGGTGACCATCCCCGCGACAGCGCCGGCCGGAAACTATGCCGTCAGCGCCGCCTACACGCCGGACAGCGCTTCGTCCGCGAACTACTCAAACGGCGCTTCCAGCAGCCTGGCTCTGCAAATTACCCCAGCCTCGGGAATCGCCACCACCACTACGGCCACGGCGACCCAGGCGAGCACTTCTCCGCTGGCAGCGATCACCTTGTCCGGAACGGTCAAGGTCGCTAGCGGGAGCGCTCCCCAGGGCACGGTGTTTCTGGTCGCCGGCATGCTCGACTCGACGACGAGCGGCGCCACAGCGGGCGATTACATCATCCAGTCGACGAGCCTGGCCGCAGGTTCGGGGACGTCTTCTTCGTTCAGTTTTTCCCTCACCAGCCAGAGCATTCTTCAGGGCGCGAACCAACTGACGGTCTTCTACGGAGGCAGCGCAACCAATTCGCCGTCGTCGACGCTGGTCAACTTGGCCAACCCGCTTTCCGACTTCACGCTAACGCCGCAAGCGACGCTGGTTGCGGTGACTGCGGGCGCCAGCGCCGCGGATACCCTCAACATGGCCTCGATGAGGAACTTCAGCGGCGCCATTAGCCTCAACTGCACGGCGGCCACAGGCGCCACATGCACAGTGTCTTCGCCGGTCACCCTGGCCAGCGGCGGAAGCACCACGGCAACGCTGACGGTGTTCGCGCCGACTTCGACCAGCAACGGGAACTACAACCTGCTGATCACTGCAAGCGACTCGACGGGAGCCCACGTACACACTTTGGGCATCCAGGCGGTGGTCAGCAGCGCCACCAAGACGGCTGCGACACCGACCTTCTCGCCCGCGGCGGGGACGTTCACTTCGACGCAGTCTGTGACCGTTTCCGACACGACGGCCGGGGCGACGATTTACTACACCACCAACGGGGCGACGCCGACCAGTTTATCGACCAGGTACACGGGCGCGATTTCGGTGAGTGCGACAGAGACGCTGGAAGCCATCGCGGTGGCGACGGGATTTACGAACAGCGCGATGGCGACGGCGAAGTACACCATCACGCCCCCGGCTGCGACGCCAACGTTCTCACCGGTGGCGGGGACGTTCACTTCGACCCAGTCTGTGACCATTTCCGACGCGACGGCCGGGGTGACGATTTACTACACCACCAACGGGGCGACGCCGACCAGTTCATCGACCAAGTACATGGGCGCGATTTCGGTGAGTGCGACGGAGACGCTGGAAGCCATCGCGGTGGCGACGGGAACGACGAACAGCGCGGTGGCGACGGCGAAGTACACCATCACGCCCCCGGCTGCGACGCCGACCTTCTCGCCCGCGGCG